>SKEB01000051.1_pt1 | contig 170017 bp, 151 predicted proteins | sample 4826561 | NCBI WGS metagenome assembly SKEB01 (sample SAMN11008820, study PRJNA524170) | human gut metagenome | biome: Human fecal sample; material: Feces; isolation source: fecal sample from pouch patient p17 | host: Homo sapiens | place: Israel: Tel-Aviv | collected 2016-03-29 | reverse complement strand
TGAATTTCCTGGCAGGGATCGCAGAATAACCAATAGTAATTAATCAACCTGCTGAGCTTTGCTCAGTTTGAAGCGGAATGGCGCTCCGTTCCTCTGGAACGGATGCGCAGTTCTTGCGGAATATGCATCCCGGCAGAAGAACGGAAACTCCGCCGCCAGTTGAGCGTACGCCCGCTGGTGGAGGCTTATTTTACGTGGGCAAAGGAAACGATCCGGAAAGTCCCACAGAAAAGCAAGACATGGGAAGGGTTTCAATACTCGATGAACCAGGAAAAATATCTGAAGGTGTTCCTGGATGACGGAGAAGTGCCGATGGACAACAACGCCGCCGAGCAGTCGATCCGTGGATTCTGTATCGGTAAGAAGAACTGGGTGATGATTGATACGGTTGCAGGGGCAAAATCGAGCGCCATTATATACAGCATTGCAGAAACCGCGAAAGCCAACAACCTGAAACCGTATGATTATTTCGAACATCTGCTCAGCGAAATCCCGAAGCATCTGGACGACACGGACCGAAGCTTTCTGGATGACTTGCTTCCCTGGTCACCGAAGCTTCCGGCGAACTGCCGGAAACCCGCTAAAGAAGTGAAATAAAATAAGACTGGAGCAAATCTATCTCTATCATACAGGTTTGCTCCAGTTTTGTATAGGTACAGACTATCTACCGTTTACCTATCTACCGTTTACGCTTTGAGCAGAAAACGCATACCGCTAAATCAGAATGAATGTACCGCTGATTTCAAAATAGGCGTACCGTTCGAGCAGACCTAACACACAGGGGATTGAAAAAGCTATAAAGTTATAGTATAATCGAAAACAAAAGTTCATGAAAAATGAAAGAAGGAAGTATATGAACAACTCGAAACAAGATATATTGAACAACCTGATAAAAGAACCCTTCATCAATCAGCGTATCCTTGCCGCGCAGACCGGCCATTCGCTTGGTATTGTTAATCGTTCGATTAAGGAGCTGATTTCAGAAGGTTACCTGGATGAAGAGATCCGTCCGACAGAAAAGGCACTGCGTGAAGCAAAAGAAAAAGCGCCGAAAAACGCCATTATTCTTGCCGCCGGATTTGGTATGCGGATGGTTCCGATTAATACAGAGACACCGAAAGGACTTCTGGAAATCAAAGGAGAGCGGCTGATTGAGTGCACAATCCGTCAGCTTCATGAAGTCGGCATTACAGAGATTTACGTTGTTGTCGGATTTATGAAAGAGCAGTATGAATATCTGATCGATGAATACGGCGTAGACCTGATCGTTGCTCCGGATTATGCGTCGAAAAACAATCTGCATTCCCTGAAAACGGCGGCAGATCATTTATCAAACAGCTACATCATTCCCTGTGATATCTGGTGTGAAAAGAATCCATACAGCAGAAATGAATTATACTCCTGGTACATGGTCAGTGATATGGTAGATGATGACAGTACCGTTCGTGTAAACCGGAAGCAGGAGCTGGTTGTACAGAAAGAGCAGGCTGGCGGAAACGCCATGATTGGTATCTGTTATCTATTGGAAGCGGAAGCAGCGATCGTGCGGGAGCGTCTGGAAGAACTGGGAAGAGATTCCCGATACGATGGAGCGTTCTGGGAGGAAACCTTATACCGGAAAGACAGAATGATTGTGACCGCCCGTGTTGTACATGCAGCAGATGCCGTAGAAATTAATACTTATGAGCAGCTGCGTGAGATCGACAGCGATTCCAGCCAGCTGCAGACGGATGCCATTCAGGTGATCTGTGAAGCACTTGGAGCACAGCAGGACGAAGTAACAAACATTACAGTTCTGAAAAAGGGAATGACAAATCGATCCTTTTTATTCTCCTGCAAAGATAAAAAATACATTATGCGTATCCCGGGAGAGGGAACAGATCAGCTGATCAACCGCCGCCAGGAAGCAGCCGTCTATCAGACGATCGCCGGACGGAAGATCTGCGATGAGATTGCCTATATTAATCCGGAGAACGGCTATAAAATCACAGAATATCTCGACGGTGCGAGGGTCTGCGATGCAGAAAAGGAAGAAGATCTTCAGAAATGCATGAAGAAACTGCGGGAGTTTCACGGTCAGAAATTAAAAGTGGATCATTCTTTCGAACTGTTCGGACAGATGGAATACTATGAAAGCCTCTGGGAAGGGACTCCGTCGGCATATAAAGATTACGAAAAGACGAAAGCGCATGTGCTTCAGTTAAAGGATTACATCGAAGCAAATGCCGGAGAGCGGGTGCTCACCCACATTGATGCCGTGCCGGACAATTTTCTGTTTGTGGAAGAAAACGGAAAAGAGGAGATCCGCCTGATCGACTGGGAATACGCCGGAATGCAGGATCCGCATGTGGATATCGCAATGTTCTGTATCTATTCTCTCTACCAAAAAGAGCAGGTGGATCATCTGATTGATCTTTATTTTGAAGGAAACTGTGACGACAGAACACGCATAAAAATCTACTGCTACATCGCGGTCTGCGGTCTGCTCTGGAGCAACTGGTGCGAGTACAAACGGAATTTAGGCGTAGAATTCGGAGAGTATTCTCTGCGGCAGTACCGTTACGCAAAAGATTATTACAAAATTGTCCAGCAGGAACTGGGAGAGGAAGAAAAAGAAACATGTACAAAGTAGAGCGTGCCATTATTATGGCAGCAGGTCTGGGAAACCGGATGAAGCCGGTGACATTAAAAACGCCGAAGCCGCTGGTCCGGGTAAACGGTGTGCGGATGATTGATACCGTCATCGATGGACTGCACAAAAACGGAATCACAGAAATTTACGTGGTAGTCGGTTACCTCAAGGAACAGTTCCAGACACTGGAAGAGGAGTACCCGGGTCTGAAACTGATCGACAATCCGTGGTACGATACCTGCAACAACATCGCATCGCTGTATGTGGCGCGGGAACATCTGGAAAATGCCATTATTCTCGACGGCGACCAGATCATTTATCACCCGGAAATTCTGTCTCCGGAGTTTGAGCGGTCCGGTTACAACAGCGTGTGGACAGATGAGGAGACCGACGAGTGGCTGCAGACCGTGGAAAACGGCATCGTAACAGGATGCAGCAGAACCGGCGGAAAGGGCGGCTGGCAGCTCTACAGTATTTCCCGATGGACAGCGGAAGATGGAAAGCGGTTAAAAGGCCATCTGGAGCAGGAGTTTGAGGAAAAGAAAAACCGCCAGATTTACTGGGATGATGTGGCAATGTTCTGTTACCCCAAAGAGTATCAGCTTGGCATCCGGCCAATGAAGGCGGATGATATCATAGAGGTAGATAATTTCAGCGAACTCGTTGCACTGGATGCATCGTATGCGGATTACGCAGAAAGGGAAGAAAATGAACAGTAAAAACCAACAGAAGAAAAAAGAAATCGACTGGATGATCACACTGGTGCCACTGGCACTGATTATTGGGCTCTGCATCGTGTTTTTCTTTGCACCTGAGCAGTCAAATATGGTACTTGGCCAGATTCGGTTTCTGTTTGGAGATACCTTTGGAACGTATTACCTGGTGATTGGACTCAGCATTTTCTTTTTATCCCTGTTTCTGGCAGGCTCCAAATACGGAAATATTGTGCTCGGAAAACCGGATGAGAAACCGAAATATTCCTTCTTTGCCTGGGGATGCATGATGTTTACCTGTGGTCTGGCAGCAGATATTCTGTTTTATTCGTTCTCTGAGTGGATTTTGTACGCAACAGATCCTCACATCGCAGAACTTGGCAGTATTCAGGACTGGGCAGGCGTATTTCCACTGTTTCACTGGAGCTTTATCCCGTGGGGATTCTATCTGGTACTGGCTGTCGCGTTTGGCTTTATGCTTCATGTAAGAAAACGAAACCGTCAGAAATACAGCGAGGCGTGCCGTCCGATTCTGGGAAAACAGACAGATGGAATTGGCGGCCGTCTGATTGACCTTCTGGCTGTCTTTGCACTGCTGGCCGGAACTGCTACCACTTTTAGTGTGGCAACTCCTCTGATGGCGGAAATCATCGGCGAGCTGTTCCATATGGAAGTCAGCAGAACTGTGATTAATATTATCATTCTTCTGATCACCTGCTGTGTTTATACCTATTCTCTTCTGCATGGATTCAAAGGAATCAGCATTCTGGCCAAGGTGTGCATTTATCTGTTTTTCGTACTCCTTGCCTTCGTCCTGCTGTTTGGGGGAGAGACGCGGTATATTATTGAAACTGGATTTTCTTCTCTTGGAAAAATGATTCAGAACTTTATCGGCTTATCAACGTATACGGACCCGATGCGTACGACAAACTTCCCACAGAACTGGACCATTTATTACTGGGCATACTGGATGGTATGGTGTGTGGCAGCACCGTTCTTCATTGGCAGCATTTCCCGCGGAAGAACCGTGCGCCAGACGATTCTCGGCGGATACGGTTTTGGTGTGGGTTCCACGCTTGTCAGCTTTATTATTCTTGGAAATTATTCGATGGGAAAGCAGATTTCAGGTGCAATTGATTTCATTTCGCAGTATAATGAAAGCGGAGACTTATATCATCTGATCGTGTCGATGATCAAAACCATGCCATGTGCACCGCTGATTATGGTTGTTGTATTAGTTACGATGGTTGCATTTTATGCGACATCGTTCGACTCGATCGCATTGACAGCATCGTGCTACAGCTACCGGAAACTGGAAGACGGCGAAGAGCCGGCAAAAGGAATCCAGCTGATGTGGTGTATTCTGCTGATCCTGCTTCCGATTGCGCTTCTTTTTGCAGAGAGTTCCATGAACAGTCTGCAGTCCGTCAGTATTGTAGCGGCATTTCCGATCGGCATTGTGATCGTGATGATTGCGGTCAGCTTCTTAAAAGATGCAAAACTGTATTTAGAAGAATTGCAGGGAGGAAAAGCGCAAGGAGAGGAGAAAAAAGAGAATCGTTAAACTGACAGCATTTTTGTTTCTGCTTGCGGCATCCATTTTTGTGCTGCCGCAAAAGGCGTTTGCGGACGAAAATGAGGATGTTACATTGCCGACGGGCGATATTAAACCCATGGAACCACAGCAGGATGAGTCCGGGATTGATACATACGGGGCCGATGAAGGCGATGAGTTCAGCGGAACGGAGTATGAATTGTATACGGTTCTGGAGAATCGTGTGAAAGAAGCGATGCTGGCTGGAAATGAATGGGTATCCATTAAAGATTTAAAAATAAGAAGGGATACCTATGACTTAAGCTTTTATTATGGCTATTCGCCGTATTTTCCGAGTGATACGTATAATAGAATCATTGCCTGGTATGGTGATGCATACTATACAGGTTTGAGAATTACCAATACATTCGGAACACCGGAAGAAACCAAACAGATTTTTAATGCAGTGGATGAGAAACTGGCATCCATCTACAAACTGGTGAACAATTCCATGACAGATGAGCAGAAGGCGCTTGTAATTCACGATTATCTGGTATCGCATGCAGAGTATGATCTGAATTATAAGAATTATACCAGTTATGGTGTGCTGATGGACGGAAGAGGTGTGTGTCAGTCGTATGCATTGGCCTATATGTATATTCTGAATCATTTGGGAATCGAAACACATAAAGCAGTGAAGATCCCCCATGGTTGAATGGAAGCGTTCAACCATGGGGGATTTTAATGGATGTTCCTCTTGCAGTCCCCCCCATTTTGTGTTACCATAAAACACGCAAATAACCAACAGCAAGGAGTTCTATTTTACATGAACATTACCTCAAAATACCGTTCTCTCTCCGTCCAGGCGAAGGCGGCGCTTTGGTTTACGATCTGCAGTTTCTTACAGAAGGGCATTTCGTTCATCACAGTTCCGATTTTCACGCGTCTGATGAGCACCGAGGAGTACGGAACCTACACGGTTTATCTGTCCTGGCTGCAGATTTTGACGATTTTGACGTCGCTGTACTTATTTAATGGTGTTTACGACAACGCGATGGCAAAGTACGAGAAGCAGCGGGATGAATATACATCTGCAATGCAGGGACTGACGCTTGTGATTACGGGTGCGGTTTTTGCATTGTATTGTTTTACATCGGGTTTCTGGGAGAAGATTTTAAATCTGCCGAAATCCATGATTCTGCTGATGTTTCTGGAAGCGCTGCTGAGTCCGGCGCTTTCTTACTGGTCGGGGCGGCAGCGGTTTGAGTATCGGTACCGGATTCTGGTCTGCGTGACGATTCTGCAGGCGCTGATGAACCCGATCGCGAGCCTGGTGCTGATCCGTATCAACGGCGGTACGGCCATGATGCGGATCCTGGGTATCGTCGGGGTGCAGGTCTGCATCTGTGTGCCGATTATTGTGTTCCAGTTCTGCAAAGGAAAAGAGTTTTTTTCGAAAGAATACTGGGGCTATGCGCTGCGGATCGGGATTCCGATTGTGCCGCATTATCTGTCCGGCATTATCCTGAACCAGGGCGACCGCATCATGATCGACAAGATGGTCGGAAAGACGGAAGTTGCACTGTACGGGCTGGCGTACAGTATTGGTATGCTGGTGCAGCTTTTCATCAGCGGTATGAACAGTGCATTGACACCGTGGATGTACAGCAAGATCAAAAAGGGCGACATCCGTTCAATGCGGAAGGTGCTGCAGCTTCTTAGTGTTGTAGTGGTCGGCATAGCCGTGGCGCTGATGCTGATCAGCCCAGAGCTGGTGCTGATTTTCGGATCGCCGAAGTACCGCGAGGCGGTGTACGTCATTCCGCCGGTGGCAGCGAGTGTGTTCTTTGTCTTTATTTATAATATTCTCTCGATGCCGCAGTTCTATTATGAAAAAACACAGTTTCTGATGGCAGCATCCATGGCGGCGGCGGGAGCGAATGTGGTGCTGAACTTTATTTTTATCCGCCTGTTCGGCTATATCGCGGCCGGTTACACGACGCTGGCATGCTATATGCTGTATTCGGTCGGCCATTATATTGTGAGCAAACGGATTCTGGTGAACGAAGGAATCCGGGAAAATCTGATGAGTCCAGGATTTCTTGTGGCGTGCTCCGTTTTTCTGATTGGAGCAAGCATCATCTGCAATCTTATTTTCCCGTACAGAATCCTGCGTTACGCGATTCTGCTCGCAAGTGCAGGGCTGGTCTTCTGGAAGAAAGAACTTCTGCTGAAGACGATGGCGGATATTCGGAAAAAATAAAAAAGTGGGGGAGGATTTGAAACGAATGTTCAGAGACTCCCCGTTTTTGTGCGTTTTTTCTTGACAGTCACAGAAAAAACGATACAATGAAAGAATGAAGAAAAGTAAGGCATTTTAATTAGAAAAGGAAAAATTACATGAGTACCAGTATTTCAATAAAAGAACTAAAAGAGCTCGATCTGTCAAGCTATCAGATCGTCGATATCCGCGATGCGGTAGAGATCTCCCACGGCGCGATTCCGGGAGCGCTTGTGATGAAGACAGAAGAAATCGAGACAAGTGATGCGATTGACCGGAGCAAAAAGACGATTATCTGCTGCAGCCGCGGCCGGTTCAGTGTCGCAGCGGCGGAAGAATTACAGGAAAAGGGCTGGGACGCTGTGAGCCTGGAGGGCGGTTACATCGCCTGGCTGATGGATGTGATGAGCGCGCCGGAGGAGCAGGACAAGGCGGCAGACGTGGAGAAGAGTCTCCGCAAAAAATTCAAAAAGTCGATCTGGTCCAAATTTACGAAAGCGATCAACACATACGAGCTGGTAAAACCGGGCGATAAAATCGCTGTCTGTATTTCCGGCGGAAAAGATTCGATGTTGATGGCGAAATGCTTTCAGGAGTTAAAGCTTCACAATAAATTTGATTTCGAAGTAAAATTCGTTGTCATGGACCCGGGATACAGCCCGGAGAACCGCAAGGTGATCGAGGATAACGCAAAGAGCCTCCATATTCCGATCACGAGTTTCGAGACCGATATTTTCGATTCGGTTTACCATGTCGAAAATTCGCCGTGTTACCTCTGCGCGAGAATGCGCCGCGGCCATCTGTATCATTTTGCACAGCAGCTCGGCTGCAACAAGATTGCACTCGGCCATCATTACGATGATGTCATCGAGACGATCCTCATGGGAATGCTCTACGGTGCGCAGGTGCAGACGATGATGCCGAAGCTTCACAGCATCCACTTCGAGGGCATGGAGCTGATTCGCCCGCTGTATCTGGTGCGTGAGGATGACATCAAGGCATGGAGAGATTACAATGGCCTGCATTTCATCCAGTGTGCCTGCAAGTTTACGGACACCTGCACGACCTGCAATAACGAAGAGAACCGCTCGAAACGTGTGGAAATCAAGGAACTGATTAAGAATCTGAAAAAGGTGAATCCGTTTGTCGAGAGCAATATTTTCCGCAGTGTGGAGAATGTCAATATTGATACGGTGGTCGGCTATAAGCAGCACGGCATCCGCCACAACTTCCTGGAAGGATACGACGACAATTCGGGCTATGTGCCGGAGGCAGAAAAAGCGGCGGCGGAGATGGAATAAAAAGAAGGAACTCTATGCACAGAAAAATAGAAGAAACGACGGAGCGGGAGAAAATGCTGATCCGGCTGAAAGAGCTCCGTCTGGAACGCGGTTACTCGATGACGCAGGCGGCGCGGAAGATTTTCAGTCACCCGGACACCTACAACCGGTATGAAAAAGGCATTCGTGAGATTCCGCTGGATTCGCTGATGCTGCTGGCGAAGACGTATGACTGCAGTCTCGACTATCTGGCAGGTGTTTCAGACCGGCCAAGAAAATATGGAAGGTGATGCAGATGGCAATTCCTCTTTATCTGACGACGATTGAACAGGATATTTTTGATACATTCCGGTATCTGCCGCATGCCGTTGCAGTCGGTGTCGGCTTTGTGACGGTTGCAGCAGCGTGGAAAAACCGGCAGATGATAAAGAAACAAAAACGGCTGGAGCATGCGCATGCGGTTCCTGGCACCCAGCTTCTGCTGTGGTTTCTGGTAGTAGTCTATTTTGCGATGATGTTTTCTATTACGCTGTTTTCCAGAGAACCGGGTTCGAGAACGGGCGTGGATGTGAAGCTGTTTGAAACCTGGGGAAACCAGTGGCTGCCGGACCGGTATTTTGTGGAAAATATTCTGCTGTTTCTCCCGTTCGGCGTATTGCTGCCGGCGGCGGTTCCGTCTCTTCGGAAAGGATGGTGCTGCGTCTATGCGGCGTTTTCCACAAGCATGATGCTGGAAACAGTGCAGCTCTTAACAGAGCGCGGCTTCTGCCAGTTAGATGATGTTGTGACGAATACGCTTGGAGCAGCCATCGGGTATTTGGTGTTTGCACTGGTGCGGAAATGTTGGAGAGGGAAGATAGAAGAATAGAAGGAAAACAAGAAGGCTCTGCCCAAATGGACAGAGCTTTTTTCTTCCCTGTTTTTATAGCAATCCCCGAAAATAATGCAAAAAATTCAGCACCGCAGAGCGTGAATTACTGCGTCACAGATTTTCGTCGTACCCCGGTACGCCTTCAAATCTGTTCCTTGCAATTCGCGCTCTGCAGCACTGCCTTTTTTGCATTATTTTCGGGTCTTGCTATAGATGGAAGTGCAGGAGAGTTAATCCACCCGTTCTTTCCCCCAGAAAAACAATGCCACGGTTCCCGGCCCTGTGTGGCTGCCGATGGTGGTTCCGATGTTGTTGATCTCGACTTTTCCGTTCAGATTGGGAAAGCGTTCCTCGATAAGATCCGCAACGGCCCGCGCATCTTCGTAGCAGGCGGACTGGGAAATGTAGCATTTGCCGGAGTAGGAGAGGCCGCCCTCGGCGTTTTCTTCCATCTGGTCGACGATTTTTTTGATGACTTTTTTCTTCGTACGGATTTTAAACCGCGGGATCAGCCGGCCTTCGTTGTCCATGTTGAGCAGCGGGCAGATGCCGAGGAGTCCGCCGATTGCGCCGGAGGCTTTGGAGATGCGGCCGCCGCGCACGTAGAAGGTGAGGTCCGTGGAGAAGAACCAGTGATGGACTTTGAGGCGGTTTTTCATCGCAAAATCGTAAACCTCTTCCAGCGGTTTTCCTTCATCGCGCAGGTCGGCAAGGCGGTCCATCAGAAGACCATAGCCGGAGGAAGCGCCGAGGGAATCCACGATGAGGATTTTCCGTTCCGGGTAGCGCTCTTCGAGGTCAGCTTTGGCGATCATCGCGGAATTCAGGACACCGGAAATGCCGGAGGAGAGGCAGACGTGGAGAATGTCTTTGCCGTCCTGCAGGAATGTTTCAAAATAGGCTTCAAATTCATCGGCATTCACCTGGGATGTTTTCGTGGAAGCGCCGGCGGCCATGGCGGCATAGAACTGATCGAACGGCATGGATTTGCCGAGATCATCCGCGTACTCGTTGTCATTTAATTTGTAATGGAAACAGATGTATGAGATTTCCCGTTTGGAGAAATGTTCTTCGGTAAGGTCTGCCGTAGAGCAGCAGCTGATGACATAGGAACTCATAAAATAATCCCTCCTTGTAAAAATGAAAGTAAGAACTCTGGTTTCTGTGCCTATTGTAGCATCCCGAATGGGAAAAGGCAACTGCGGAACGTGATTATATCCGTAATGAAAGGGAAAGCGAAATGGTGTCAAGCCTTGTATTTGCGGTGCGGCCTGTGGTAGAATAGAACTATGAGAATACGAAAATACGAAGGACTAATTGTTAAGTAACTAAAAACATAGAAATATGTGTATAAATGTAAATAAGAGTGGATATATGAAATCTCTTATCTATAGCTTAACAATAGGTCTCAAGCCTAAGTGACTGCTACTGTCGAAAGACATGTTGCAGATAGGAACTATGTTAAGTAGTAAGGTAAAGACACACCTTTAGATGTAATCTTCAGTCTGAAGCTCTGTGAGTACAAACCATGAAACAATGCTAACGTCCTGCATTGATAACAGGGAAACACATATCCTCTACTTGACTTTGGCACGAAGAGAAATTCTCCGAAAGGAAGGTGTCAGAAATGACAAGTTATTCTTTTGTATTAGATGCTAATGGGAAACAATTAGCACCGACAAAAGAACCAAAAGCATGGTTTCTTATCCGTAAGAAACGAGCAGCATTGGTCAGCAAATATCCAATGGTAATACAATTGAAGAAAAAAATTCAAGAAAATGAAATCTGTAAAGATGAGATTCGTTGTGGAATAGATGATGGCGGACTTCATGTAGGGATTGCTCTGGTTCAGAAATGTAAAAGTAAAAATAAAGTTGTTTTCAAAGGAACCATTGAGCAACGCAATGATGTAAAACATCTTATGGAAGTTAGGCGAAACTATAGACGTTACCATCGTTATCACAAAAGATATCGGCAGGCGAGATTCGACAATCGTAAATCTTCTAAAAGAAAAGGACGAATTGCTCCAAGTATTTTACAGAAACGGCAAGCTACCATAAGAGTTATTAATCGGCTTAATAAATGGATAAATATAACAAATTATTGGCTGGAAGATGTTTCTATTGATATCCGGGTATTAACAGATGGGTATAAGTCTTATAGCTGGCAATATCAAAAATCCAACAGACTGGACGAAAATATCCGTAAAGCAACGATTCTAAGAGATGGCGGTAAGTGTATGGAATGCGGAAAATCTAATTGTAGATTAGAGGTTCACCATATTAAGCCAAGAAGACGAAATGGTTCTAATACGTTAGACAATCTGATTACATTATGTGAAAGCTGCCATCAGAAAACCGAAGGCCAGGAAGAATTATATATGGATAGATATTTCTCTATGTTAAAATCTTCTGATCATAAAAACCTGAATTATGCACAACATGTAATGATTGGTAAGAAGTGGCTTAGAAAACAATTGTCAAGCTTGGGAGTATTATATCTGACAAATGGCGGAGATACAGCCAATAAACGCATTGACTGGAATATTGAGAAATCACACGCCAATGATGCTGTCTGTATTACGGATTTGCAGCCTGATACATATGATATGAAAGAATGGACAATGAAACCCATGCGTAGAAAAAGCAAAGCTAAAACCGACAATGTTTTAGGTATTAGACATAGAGATTTGGTTGAGTATACATTTAAAAATGGCGAAACGCACAGAGGATATGTAACAGCATTATACCCTGAACAAAAAGCGATTAATTTTCAAAGCCAAACAAAACATTGTAAAAAAGTTAATGCGAGAAAGTGCAAATTACTATGGAACTATTCAAAAATCTATTGGTTTGAGAATGCGAGCTAAACACATTTGTCTATGATTAGATGTAATTAACTATATTATTTTAAGGAGGTTTTTGCATATGCAGAATTATTCAGGAGAAGAAGGGCTGCAGTATCATCTGCAGATCCGAAAAGGCGATGTGGGACGGTACGTGATTCTGCCGGGAGATCCCAAACGGTGTAAAAAAATTGCAGCTTACTTTGAGAACCCGGTGCTCGTCGCAGACAGCCGGGAATTTGTGACTTATACGGGTACTTTGGACGGTGTAAAGGTTTCCGTTACATCTACCGGCATCGGCGGTCCGTCGGCTTCCATCGCGACGGAAGAGCTGATCCAGTGCGGTGCCGATACGTTTATCCGCGTCGGAACATGCGGCGGTATGGCACTCGATGTAGAGGGCGGCGATATCGTGGTGGCAACGGGAGCGATCCGTGCGGAGGGAACGTCAAAGGAATACGCACCGATCGAGTTCCCGGCAGTCGCAGACCTTACCGTGACGAATGCGCTGGTGCAGGCGGCAAAGAATCTTGGGAAAAAATGGCATGCGGGCGTGGTACAGTGCAAGGATTCCTTCTACGGCCAGCACGACCCGGAGCAGATGCCGGTCGGCGATGAGCTGCTGAAAAAATGGGATGCATGGATGAAGCTTGGATGCAAAGCGTCAGAGATGGAATCGGCGGCACTCTTTATCGTGGCAAGTGCCCGCGGCGTCCGTGCCGGATCGGATTTTCTTGTGATGGGAAATCAGGAGAGAGTAAAACGCGGCATGGAGAACCACATTACGCACGATACGGAAGGTGCGATTCAGGTAGCCATCGAGGCACTGCGGATTCTGATCCGGGAAGATCAGAAATAAGAAAGAAAAAATAAGGGGATACGGGAAAGGGGATGCTGGATATGAAACAGGAAATCAGTACAGAAATAAAACAGGAGCTGGTAAAACAGGCTCTGGCAGCGCGGAAATTTGCGTATGTGCCGTATTCGAAATTCCGCGTAGGCGCGGCGGTTCTGGCAAAGAATGGAGCGATTTATACCGGATGCAACATTGAAAATGCGGCGTATACACCGACAAACTGCGCGGAGCGCACCGCGGTCTTCAAAGCCGTATCCGAGGGCATAACGGAATTTGACGCGATCGCCGTCTGCGGCGGCCCGGGAGAGGCAGAGCCGGAGGATTTCTGCACACCGTGCGGTGTCTGCCGCCAGGTCCTGCGGGAATTCGTTGATCCGAACGAATTTCTCGTCCTTCTCTGCAAGGGCGACGGTTCCTGGAAAGAAATGACACTTGAGGAGCTGCTGCCGATGGGATTCGGAAAAGAAAATTTATAAACAGAAGCCGGAAAAGAAAAAATCCAGGGCAGGTACGGAAAGTACCGTATGCCCTGGATTTTTTATGTCCAAGATATAAAAATTATTTACTGAAATTTCGGCTCACAGGTCAGATCGCATCCCAGACGCTGGAACATTTTGCGGTCCACATCGGAGAGCATAACGCTGGAGTGCACCTGGCAGCCCTTTAACTGCGGCAGGCAGGACAGCGCTTTCTGTGCATCCTCGCTCTGTGCAGCAGTAGCGGACAGCGCGATCAGAACCTCATCGGTATGAAGACGCGGGTTCTTGCTTCCGAGGTACTTGGTTTTCAGGGTCTGGATCGGAGCGATGGATTCCGGTGAGAGAACATGTACGTCATGGTCGATGCCGGAGAGCTCTTTTAACGCATTCAGCAGAAGCGCTGCACTCGATCCAAGCAGATCGCCGGTCTTTCCGGTGATGACGCGTCCGTCCGGCAGTTCCATGGCAGCAGCCGGTGCGCCGGTCGCTTCGGCACGGACGAGAGCCGGGGAAACGGTGGTGCGGTCTGCGGTAACGATGTTTTCCTGTTTCATCAGAAGCTCGATTTTGTAAGCCTCTGTTTCGGAACGGGAACCGTCTGCGATGCCGTCCACAGCGTTATAGTAGCGGCGGATGATCTCCTGGCGGGAAGCCTCACGGCATGCGGCATCATCGACAATGCAGTTTCCGGCCATGTTGACACCCATGTCAGTCGGGGATTTGTACGGGCTCTCGCCGAAAATCTGCTGGAAAATGGCGCGCAGAACCGGGAAAATCTCAACATCACGGTTATAGTTGACGGTTGTTACACCGTATGCTTCAAGATGGAACGGGTCGATCATGTTGACATCGTTCAGATCGGCGGTAGCAGCCTCATAGGCCAGGTTGACCGGGTGCTTCAGCGGCAGATTCCAGATCGGGAAGGTTTCATATTTGGCATAGCCGGCGTTTACACCGCGTTTGTGCTCGTGGTAAAGCTGGGAAAGACAGGTTGCCATCTTTCCGCTTCCCGGTCCCGGTGCGGTAACGACAACGAGCGGGCGTGTCGTTTCGATGTATTCGTTCTTTCCATATCCCTCATCACTTACGATCAGCGGTACATTGTGCGGGTAGCCCGGAATCGTGTAGTGAATGTAAACCGGGATGCCGAGCTTCTGCAGTCTCTTCTTGAACGCGTCTGCACTGTGCTGTCCGGAATACTGCGTGATGACAACACTGCCGACATAGAGGCCGCGTCCGCGGAACTCATCAATCAGGCGGAGCACGTCGCTGTCATAGGTGATGCCGAGGTCGCCGCGGATTTTATTTTTTTCAATATCTGCTGCGGAAATCGCCATTACGATCTCAGCCTGGTCGGAGAGCTGCATCAGCATGCGCAGTTTGGCATCCGGTGCAAAGCCCGGAAGAACGCGGGATGCGTGGAAATCATCGAACAGCTTTCCGCCGAATTCCAGATACAGCTTGTTGTCAAACTGGTTGATGCGGTCGCGGATGTGCTCGGACTGCATTTTCAGGTATTTCTCATTGTCAAATCCAATTTTCATGATATTTTTCTCCCTTTTTTCCATGGTATTTGTTTGAAAGAAACGGATCATTCTTGCCCCATTGGGTTCTGAAGAGTTACAAACAACTGATTTTATTTTACTATAGAGAAAAGTCACGTGCAAGAAAAAAATGCGGCAGGAATAGAAGCGATTCAGAAAAAGCACTCCTTCACGCAAGCATGATTCGCGATTTTTCCGGAATTTCGCATGGATCTGAATCGTTACAAAAAAAATCTCCCCAAAAGGAGAGAGGCCGGGACTTGGTTGGAGCCCCGGCGGTATGAAAAAGAAATCTATCTATTAGAAAGGTTGGCGTTGGAGACGTGCTTCCAGAAATGCTTTGCCGTCTCCGGTTTATTTATAGAGAAACAATGGAGGTTGTTTTTTACTTCCTTTGTTGTTGATAAGATTAGTATACGGGAAAATTGTGACCAGAATGTGTACACGGGATAAAGCTTTTCTGAAGAGAACATGAAAACAAAAGGAAGAAAATCTGACGGAATTGTAAAGAAGTAGTCAAAAAGGATTCATGCACCGTGGAAAAGGCGCATAAAATGCAGGAGAAGAAAAAGAGCGTTTCCGGCAGGAAAACCGATAAGACCGGAAAACCGGCTATCTGGCAGCCGCGGGGAAGAGGTTTCCATGGCGGAAATGAAAAGGAAGAGAAAATTTGCAGAGCGTGATTCTGGATATGGTCAACCGTTTTGGATATCTTGGTATTCTAATCCTGATTGCCGTGGAAAATGTATTTCCGCCGATTCCCTCCGAGGTGATTCTGACTTTCGGCGGTTTTCTGACAACGTGTACCCGGCTGCACCCGGCTGGGGTTGTGCTGGCATCTACGGCGGGCTCACTGCTTGGCGCGCTGGTGCTGTACGGAGCCGGAACCCTCGTCAGCCCGGAAGGGCTTGCCGAGCTGCTCGAGAGCCGACCGATGAAGCTTCTGGGGTTTCGTGCAGAGGATGCCTGGAAGACCATTGCCTGGTTTCAGAAAAAAGGGCAGCGGGCTGTGCTGCTCGGCCGATGTATTCCGATCATCCGAAGTCTCATCTCGGTTCCGGCCGGCATGGCAGGGATGAAGATGCCGGGATTTCTTCTATATACCATAGTCGGGAGTACGGTCTGGAATCTTCTTCTGGTTGGCATCGGCGCAGCGGTCGGCGCTGCATGGGAGCAGGCAGCGGAATATGTGAAGCTATATGCGGATGTGGTTTTCTTTGTTTTAATAGTGGGAACCGTATGCTTTCCGGCATTCCATTTATATAGGAAGAAACACCGTCAAAAATAATAGGATGCATGAAATCATGCATGATATGCAAAAAATATGCTTGCAATTTAGCAATAAGTGTGCTAAGATTCATCTCAACAAATAAAAGGGAGTAGCGAAACGCCACGGGATCTGAAATAAAAACATCCCGTGCGGGTTTGAAACCGTCAGCCGATGTTGAGAAACATCCGTATCAAATGAGAACGCAAGACTTTTATTGTGGCAGATGTCATGATAGGAGTCTTTTTTTTATTTACAGGAGACTTCGTTGAATTTTCCTGTAAATGAGAAAAGCCCTCCGGGCAGGATTCTTTCTTGTCCTTCGACTCCTGAATACCAAACATGAACTGCCATCCGTTGCCAGCGAAAGAAGCGTGGCGGAGAGAGAGGAATGTATGAGCAGCCAAAGAGTAAAAAAAGAATTGTACGAAACTGCAATGACAGGAGAAAAGGCACTGACCAGCCTGATGTATGTACAGATGACACTGTATGCAGCAAAAAGCCAGAAAACGTATGCCAGGGTGCGAAGCGAGGGGCGTGCAAGGATGCGCCACACGGGGCTTCATATGAATCAGTATTTAAGAGCGGCAGGAAAGGATCTGGAAAGCTTTCGAAACCGTCTGAAAGAGACACATCTGCCGGAAGAGCTTCAGTCAAAGGCAGAAACATTTCTGGTCCAGACGGTACATGTTCTGGATGTGACGGAGAAAAAACAGATGTACCGCGGGGAACTGATCGGGCTGGAAGAGAAAGTAAAGGAAATAGCAGAACAGATCGAGGAGCTGCTGAAAAGCATGCGGGAGCTTGGAGTATAGGTCACCGTCTGGCAGGCTCTGCGTGACCCGTAACGTGTAGTATCCGCAGGGGAGTCGGCGAAGGGGAATGCGCATGGTGGACTTTTCAAAAACAAAATGTTAAGATAAAACATATGGTAACGATTCAGAGCCATGCGAAATAGAAGAGAAGATGCAGGAAAGAAAAGGAGTAAGAAACGTGGCAGAAGAAATTGCAATGAAGGTGATCGCCCGAATCCACACGGATTTCCCGGAAAAATTCGGGATTCCGAGGCAGAGCGGACTGATCGAAGAACTAAAGAGTACGATCGTTTTTGAACCGGAGTTCCGCGATGCAAATGCACTGCGTGGGCTGGAAGAATATTCCCATCTCTGGCTGATCTGGGAGTTTTCGGAAGCCGTGCGGGATACCTGGTCTCCGATGGTGCGGCCGCCGCGGCTTGGCGGAAATAAACGGGTCGGCGTATTTGCTACGCGTTCGCCGTTCCGCCCGAATCCGATCGGTCTTTCTTCGGTAAAGCTGGAATATGTGGAGCAGCACCCGTCGCTTGGCCCGGTATTGCACCTTACGGGGGCTGATCTGATGGACGGCACACCGATTCTGGACATCAAACCGTATCTGCCGCATGTAGACAGTCACGTGGAGGCGCTTGGCAGCTTTACGGAAAAGACGAAGGAATACTTTATTCCGGTTGAAATTCCGGACGAGCTGCTGGAAAAGGTTCCGACAGATCACCGTGCGGCGCTGAAAAAAGTGCTGGAGCAGGATCCGCGTCCATCGTATCAGAACAGCGAAGAACGCGTCTACGGACTTTCCTTTGCGGGAATGGAAATCAAATTCCAGGTAAAGGACGAGGTACTGCATGTTGTGGGAGTAGAAATGTGAGGAAGAAATAAAGATCGGGCGAAAAGACCGAAAGCAAGGATCGAAAGCGAAGACCGAAAGCAAAGATCAAAAGTGAAGATCAAAAGCAAAGATCGAGAGAAGAGACCAAAAGCAAGGATTAAGAGAAAAGATAGGAAGAAAAAATGGAACGAAATGTAGAGATAGATAAAATTTCAGATGGAAAACGATACGGAGCCAATGATCTTGTAAAAGTGGGCTGCGACGACTGCCGCGGATGCTCCGCCTGCTGTAATGGGATGGGAGATTCGATTGTACTCGACCCGATGGATGTCTACCGTCTGGAGAAAAAGCTGGGAAAGACGATGGAAGAGATTTTGCTGGCTGGGAACGTGGCGCTTCGTGTCGTGGACGGTGTTATTTTGCCACATCTGAAGATGACAGAGCAGTCAGACCAGTGTAGCTTTTTAAATGAAGAAGGCCGCTGCAGCATCCACGATGCGCGCCCGGGCTTCTGTCGGATGTTTCCACTGGGACGGCTGTATGAGGATGGAACATTTTCTTATTTCCTTCAGGTGAACGAATGTCCGAAGGAGAACAAGACGAAGGTCAAGGTCCGCCGCTGGCTCGATACGCCGGAGCTTGGGAAATACGAAGCCTTTACGACAGAATGGCATTATTATCTGAAGAAAAAGCAGAATGCGGCGCGCGAAAGCGAGGACGATGCATTCCGGCAGCAGATCAGCATGAACATTCTGAAGCTGTTTTATCTGCTTCCGTATGACGGAAATACAGATTTCTATACACAATTTGCAGCTCGAATGGAGCTTGCAGACACGATGTAACGTGTGTCTGAAAAATCTTTTCCGCAATCTGTAAGTCCCACTTTGCGGTCTGTTTTGTTCTCATTCGGCTGCCTTTAAGCGAAAACGTTATAAAAACAGGAGGGCAGGATTATTTATTATATCGTTTCGTGAGAAAACTTTCCTGCTCCGGCGTAGACCAGGAAGGCTTCCCGGGTCTCACGCCTCCGCCGGCGGCTGCAGAAAATGATCTGCCCATTTTTCAGCAGAACTTCGCCGGTTACCTGTACAAGGGAAACGTGGGCAAAGTTGATCAGCAGACCTTTTCCGCCGTGGAAAAAACGATCACTTGGTGTAAGGCAGACCGTCAGGTCGGCAAATGTGCAGCGGGTTGTAAAATCTCCCTGAATGGTGTGGAGAATCAGTCGGTGCTGGCAGGCTTCAACGTAAATCAGGTCGTTCAGCGCCAGCCGGTATTTTTGGGAAACACCCTGTGAGATAATGACTGGAATTTCGAGCAGAACAGAATCGTTCGGATCGAGTGGGAATATTAATTTGGAATACAAAAAAAACACCTTCTGGAAAGCATACCGTTTGCGTCGAAGTGCAGCCGTTCAAGTCGAAGCGGTTGTCCGGCGCAAAGAAACATGATAGGGTACAAAATAAAAGTAGGAGGGAGCATTACAGCAAACGTCATAAAATTACAAAATGTAGTTTAGCATAGTGGCAGGATCTCATTCAAGCCGAATTGCCGCACTTCTGTTAAAATCGTTCGACAGATAACGATGCCGGATGGCTTAAAGAGTCGAAAAAAGTAAAAAAAAGGAACGATAGGCAGAAAAAACAGCAGAAAAATCGAAAGAAAATCGAAAGAAAAGGAGGTCGAGAAGATTGACGATGCGAGATGGGTTTGGTATAATATTCCAAAAACAATTATTATATATAACATTGTAAAAGAATAAATATCATATGGAGAGAAATATGAACAGAGAAGTAGAAACAATCAGAGAAAAAGTACATACAACAGCAGATGCAGCATTATTTTTATGCTTTCAGGAAGTGAAGGGAAGCCATTCCAAAGGAGTGATCCGGCTGCCGCTGCTTCACTATGACATTCCGTTTGAGGGATACGGAGAAATGCTGCTTCGGATGAACCGCATTTATGACCTGCTCGGCATGCCGGATGCAGGAAGCTGTATGCGGAGCCTTTCAGAAGGGGAAAAAGAAGAGTGGGAATTTACAGATGAAATGAAGAACAATCAGGATACAACGCTTCCAGCAGGAACCGAGCGTATGGTCAGTATTCAGATTCAGTTCCGACAGCACTGTAGTCTGCAGGGATTTCTGATCTGCGGAAAACAGAAAGCAGGTTTTCGTTCAGCACTTGAAATGCTGTATTTACTGGAAGATTGTCTGCAGGAACAGGATAACTGAATACGGGAGAAAAACGCAACAGAATGAGAGTGGGAGCTATGAAGGAAGAAAAAAAGATCAGAAAGAAAATAAAAATTGAGGATTTGCTGCCAAGAGATCCCATCCGGGTGGATCTCGATGCAATCCTGGGCTATGTGAAGGGAAAAACAATCCTGGTAACAGGCGGAGGCGGTTCGATCGGAAGTGAGATCTGCCGCCAGCTGGCCGGACACGACGTCGGGCATCTGATCATTTTTGACATCTACGAAAACAATGCGTACCAGATTCAGAAATCTCTGGAATGGGAGTTCCCAGATCTCAATTTGACCGTACTGATTGGTTCTGTGCGGGATGAGCGGAGGCTGGAATCAATTTTTTCGAAGTACCGGCCGGACATCGTCTTTCACGCAGCAGCCCACAAGCATGTGCCGCTGATGGAGGACAGCCCGAATGAAGCGATTAAAAACAATGTTATTGGAACCTTAAAAACGGCGCGCACAGCAAGCCATTATCAGGTAAAGAAGTTTATCCTGATATCAACAGACAAGGCAGTCAACCCGACCAACATCATGGGAGCGAGCAAGCGGCTCTGTGAGATGGTGATTCAGCTGATCGGAAGACACAGCACGACAGAGTTTGCGGCAGTGCGCTTTGGAAATGTACTGGGAAGCAACGGAAGTGTCATTCCGCTGTTCCGCCGTCAGATCGAACATGGCGGTCCGGTGACGGTTACGCATCCGGATATCATTCGATATTTTATGACGATTCCGGAGGCAGTCAGCCTGGTACTTGAGGCAGGCGCCTATGCGAAAAACGGTCAGATCTTTGTCCTGAATATGGGAGATCCGGTCAGAATCGCAGATCTGGCAAAAAATATGATCCGCCTTTCCGGGTATGAGCCGGAAAAAGAAATCAAGATCAAATATATTGGCCTGCGGCCCGGCGAAAAGCTGTATGAAGAGCTTCTGATGAATGAAGAGGGCATGCAGACAACAGAAAACAGCCGGATTTTTATCGGCAGACAGATTGCATTTGATGAGAAAGTATTCCGGGAGCAGATAAAGGAACTCGCGAAGGAAGCGGAAAACGAATGTCCGGACATCTGTTATCTGGTAAAGAAAATGGTACCGGAATACCAGTACGAAGGAGAAAAACAGGGATGACGGACCTTCATGTACATATTCTGCCGGGAGTGGACGACGGATCCCCGAATTTGTCCACCTCCCTTGAAATGGCAGAAATGGCGGCACAAAGCGGGGTACGCATCCTCGCGGTGACGCCGCATGCAAACCAGACGGGAATCGAAGGCGTGGAGGACGGATACGTCAACTACGAATCGGAACAGTTAGAAGAGCAATTTTACCGTCTGGAGAGGGAAATCAACAGAGAACACATTCCCATCAGCCTGGTGCGCGGTATGGAAATCATGAGCATCGGACCGCTGGGGGAAAAAATCAGAGAGAGAAAGCTGATACCGCTCCATGAGAGCCGCTATTATCTGATCGAGGTGCCGTTTGATATGGCGCCGGACGGAATCAGAAAGCGGCTGCTGGAATTTCCGGCGATGGGAAAAATCCCGGTGCTGGCGCATCCGGAGCGGTATTTCTGCGTGCAGGATACACCGGAGCTTCTGTACGAATTCCGGGAAATGGGCGCGGTTTTGCAGATCAACAAAGGAAGCGTGTTTGGAAGATTTGGAGAAGAGGCGGAGCGGACAGCAAGGTTTCTACTGGAAAACCGCCTTGCGGGCTGTGTGGCAAGCGATGCCCACGGAGCTGATTACCGGACCACGGACATGCGGCCGGTCCGGCAGTTTCTGGAGGAGCGGTATGGAGAAGCGTATGCACAGCTTTTATTGAAAGTGAATCCGAGAAGAATCCTGGAGGACCGTCAGATTTTCTATGAACCGTCCCCGGAACGAAAACGGAAAAGACGCTGGTTCCTCTAAAAACAGGAAGAATGGCGTTACAGAAACGAAAGGAGCATCTTTGATATGCACAAAACGAGAGCGGCAGTTCTCATTCTGTTTCTGGCTTCCACACTTGCCTTTGGCGGGTGTCTGGTGCGGCAGCAGACGGGAAAAGACGGAAAAGGGCCGGAAATTACGATGGACAACAGTGAGATTTCTGCCAGCATCCATGCAGAGGAGTCAGAACTTCTGGCCGGAGTAACTGCTTACGATAAAAAAGACGGCGATGTGACGAGTTCTCTTGCTGTGGAACATATTTCGAATTTTGTGGAAAAGGGGCGGCGGAAAATCAGTATCGTCGCCTTTGATTCCGATAACCACGTTACGCATGCGGAGCGGGAACTGGTGTATAACGATTACACCTCACCGGTCTTTTCCCTGGATCGTCCGCTGCGGTTCAGCCTGAATGCGGATGATCTGACAGAGGGACTTTCCGCGGAGGATTGCCTGGACGGAACGATTACCGACCGCATCCGGATTTCTTACGAGGATGAGATCAGCAGTACACCGGGACTGTACCACGTGACATATTCGGTTGCAAACCGCGCCGGAGATGTGACAAGTCTTCCGGTGACAGTAGAACTCTACGATCCGGCAGAGGAGAACGGAAAGCCGCAGATTACCCTGAGCGATTACCTGATTCATCTGGATCTGCAGCAGCCATTTGATCCGCAGGCATATCTGGAAAGCGTGAGTGTGGATCAGATGCTGTATGAAAAGAGAGAAGACGGTGCGCTTCATGCAGCTTCGTATGAAGAAGAGCTTCTGGGAGAAAATCAGTTTTCCATTGACAATCCGGTCGATACCGGCAGTGCGGGTGTTTATGAAGTGACATACACTGCGACAGCGGAGGATGGGCAGACTAGCTCCGTCCGCCTGATCGTCTGTGTAAACGAATAGGGGGGATCCAGATGGGAGAATACGACAGAACAGGAAACGGGCAGAGCAGCAAAACAGACTGGGATCTCCGAAGTATCCTGTGCGACATTGCAAAAAACTGGTGGGTCATCCTTCTGATTGCCTGTTCGGCGGCGATGATAACCTATACTGTGATGGCGACCGTACACAAAGACCAGTATACGGTAAAAACCACATTTGCCGTTATGGGACGCGGGGTGGATGCCAACGCGGCATCGAGCCTGTCGGCCACATATGAGATGGCACAGAAATTTGAAGCAATTCTGGAAAATACGATTTTGAAGAAAAAAGTAATGGAGGAGCTTAGCCTGTCCTCGTTTCCGGCAAAAATGAATGCTTCCATTGTGCCGGAATCCAATCTGATGGAGCTGTCTGTGACCGCAGATTCGCCGGAAATGGCATTTCGGATCTTAAAGTCGGTACTGAACAATTATACGAGCATTTCCGACTATATTATTCCGAATGTAGTGTTGGAGACACTGCAGCAGCCGCAGGTTTCCGGCGTGCCATCGAACCAGATTCCGACCAAAAAGTATGCCGCGACCGCATTTCTTGCGGCAGCCCTTGCTATGGCGGCACTCATCGGACTCTTTTCCTTTCTGCGGGATACCGTCAAAAATGAGGCAGAATTCACCCGCAAAATCGATGCGGACCTGCTGGGCGTTGTGTATCACGAAAAGAAGAAGAAAAACAGCTCCATGCTGATTACTAATCCGGCGCGGAGCTTTCTGTATGTGGAATCCTTAAAGCGTATTGCATCGCGTGTGCGGGGGCGTCTGGACCGAAAAGGCGGAAAAGTGCTGCTGGTGACCAGTGTGGCGGAAAATGAAGGAAAATCGACCCTTGCGGCAAATCTGGCGCTTGCCCTTGCAGAAGAGCAGAACCGTGTACTGCTTTTGGACTGCGATTTCCGACAGCCGGCGTTACATAAAATCTTTGAGATTCCGGAAAAAGACGGAAAGGATTTCGGAAAGGTTGTCCTCGGAAAAGAGTCGGCATCCGGCGTTTTTGAGAAATACAAGGATACCAACGTATATACCGGAATCTGCCGTAATCGTCTGGAAGAGCCGTCGCTTGCAATCGGTGGTGAGATTTTCCAACGGATTCTGGAGACATGCCGGACCAATATGGACTACATTATTCTGGATACGCCGCCGATGGGAATGACTGCGGATGCAGAAGAGCTTGCAGAGTATGCCGATGCGGCAGTTCTTTCCGTGCGGCAGGACGGCGTACTGACGAGGGATATCAACGATGCGATTGATGCATTGAACCAGAAAGAGGAAAAAGTGATCGGCTGTGTATTTGGAAATGTTTACCCGGGATTCGGTGAGCGGATCGGCAACAGCTACGGTTATGGATATGGATACGGCACCTACAGCAGGGCAGAACGATAAGAGGGAGCAAAGAGCATGAGCAGAGAAACGTATGAAATCTATTCGGCGGAACCGGAGAAAATCGATCTGATCGCCTTTCTGGCAGAATATTTCCAGGCATTCCGAAAATTCTTTTTGGGCGTGCTGATTCTTGTGATCCTCATGGGAGGCGGCTCCTTTCTGACGGCAAAGCTGCGGTATCAGCCCATGTATGAGGCATACACCTCATTTGTGGTCGGATCAAACCGCGCGGTCGGCTATTCCTATTATGACAATGTGACGGCGCAGCAGCTTGGAAAAACCTTTCCTTATATCGTAACAAGCGGTGTATTAAAGGATGTTGTGGCACGGGATCTTCAGGTGGGAGCAGTGACATCCCAAATTGAGGCGAGCGTGATGGAAAACACCAATCTGTTCACAATTCGTGTAAAAGATTCTTCACCGGATACGGCATATCGCGTACTTCAGTCCGTTATTACCAATTATCCGGAGGTAGCAGAGTACATAATCGGTGCGACAACGTTGACGGTGGTAGACGACAGCGGCGTACCGGTATCCCCGATCAACAGCCAGGATGCGGTACATGCCGGAATGATCGGAGCAGCGGCGGGACTTGCCGTTGCACTGCTTTTGATTTTCATCTATGTGAGAACAAGAAAAACAATTCGCCAGGCAGAGGACGTGAAAAAGCTGACGAACGCAGCGTTCCTCGGAAATCTGCCGGAGGCGAAAATTAAGAAACGAAGCAACGTAAAAGAACAGACCATCACGATCTGTAACCCCAAAGTGCCGGATTCCTTCAAAGAAGCAATGCAGCTGATCCGGACAAGAACAGAGGACGGGCTTGGAAAAGCCGACTGCCCGGTTCTGCTTGTGACAAGCTCTGTGCCGGGAGAGGGAAAGACAACCGTTGCCGTGAATCTCGCAGAGGCATTCGCAAAGAAAAAATACCGCGTAGTGCTGCTGGACGGAGATCTGCGAAATCCGTCGGTATTGAAGTGTATCGGACTTTCCGAGCGGAAGGGACGTGGAATCATAGGAGTGCTGAAAGGACAGATCAGCCTGGATGAGGCACTTACCGATTATCGGGATCTGTCACTGAAAATCCTGCCGGGCGTCGGAAGTACACAGAATCCGGCAGGTCTGCTGCGTTCCGCACGGATGAGAACGCTGATTGAAAACCTGAAAGAGGATGCGGATCTTCTGATTATTGATACGCCGCCGTGCGGAGTGCTGTCGGATGCATCCCTTTTTGGCGGAATCGCAGATTCTGCAGTTCTTGTCGTACATCAGGGAACGACAAAGGACCGTGAAGTACAGCGGGCACTGGAATTCTTCGAGGATTCGCGAATTCCGGTCTGCGGCTATGTACTGAACGGCGTGCCGGAGGGGGCGACAGGCTACGGATACAGCACCCATGGCGGTTATGGCTACGGAAAATATGGTTATGGTTACGGAAAGTACGGCTATGGAAAAGAAAAAGAAGGCCGGAAAAGTAACCAGTCGGTGAAAGAATAGGGGGAAGAAAACATGAGGGAATCTGGAATTTATCAAATGTATCTGAAAAATCTGCTGGACCGGCTGCTTGCACTGGTTGGAACGGCAGCACTGTCGTGGCTGCTGATTTTGCTTGGCATAGCGATCCATCTCGATTCGCCGGGACCGATTTTCTTCCGGCAGAAGCGGGCAGGAAAGAACGGCACGTATTTTTACATATATAAATTCCGCACGATGCGCATGGATACCCCACATGATATGCCGACCCATATGCTGAATAATCCCGATCTTTTCATCACAAGAGTCGGACGGTTTCTCCGGAAAACATCCCTCGATGAGCTGCCACAGCTCTTTAATATCCTGAAGGGCGATATGGCGCTGGTTGGCCCGCGTCCGGCACTCTGGAATCAGTATGACCTCCTTGCGGAGCGTGAGCAGTACGGTGCAAACAGCGTCCGTCCGGGTCTTACCGGATGGGCACAGATCCATGGACGGGATGAGCTGCCGATCCGGCAAAAAGCTGAACTGGATGGATATTATGTGCACCATATCCAGCTCAAAATGGATCTGGAATGTCTCTGGAGAACAGCAGGAGCCGTACTGCGGCAGGATGGAATTCACGAAGGAAGACTGGAAAAACAGCAGATGCAAGGGGCAAAAGAGGCTGTGAAGGTTGGGAAATAGAAGAAGATAAAAAAATAGCAAAGATAGCAAAAGATAGAAAGAAACGGGCAGGATGTTTTTGGGAAGGAAAGCATGCTGCCTCGTTTTACATAGAAGCTGGAAAATAATGAGAAAAGTAATTGCATATTGATTGAAAGATGATATAATTTATAAAGAAAAATAATGAAATTAGTAATGAAACAATGCGAAATATTACACCGAAACAGGAAAGAAAAATGAAAAAACGAATTCTAATTGTAACCAATCATTCGTATATGTTCTGGCAGTTTCGCAAAGAATTGGTAGAAGCCTTGCAGAAAGAGCATGAAGTGATTCTTGCCATGCCATTTGTCGGGCATGAAGAAGATTTTCGGAAAATGGGAATCGAGTGTATTCCTGTATCCATGAACCGACGTGGTGTGAATCCCTTTGCTGAGGCAAAGCTGTTGCGGGATTATAAGCGGCTTCTGCAAAAAATCAGCCCGGACTTTGTGCTTACATATTCCATTAAACCAAATATCTATATGGGTCTGCTCTGCAGTTGCAAAAAGATTCCCTATTATGCCAACGTACAGGGACTTGGAACTGCATTCCAAAAACCAGTACTGGCCGGATTTGTTACGGTACTGTATCGAATCGCTTTCCGAAAAGTAAAATATGTCTTTTTTGAAAATAAAGAAAACGCCCGCGAATTTGGCGAACGAAACATCGTATCGGCAGATCGTCAGGTTGTCCTGCCCGGTGCGGGAATTAACCTGGAAAAATACAAAATGGAACCTTACCCGAACCACAGCCGTGTCCATTTTCTGTATCTCGGACGAATCATGAAAGAAAAAGGAATAGAAGAGCTCTTTTACGCCGTTCGGCGGCTGAAAGAAGAAAACGAAGACTTTGTCCTTGATCTGGCCGGATTCTTTGAAGATATCTACAAAAAGCAGGTAGAAGAACTGGAACAGCTTGGAATCGCCCATTTTTACGGCTTTCAGTCAGATCCGCGCCCATTTTATACAGAAGCAGACTGTGTCGTTCTTCCCAGCTATCATGAAGGCATGAGCAATGTCCTCCTGGAAGCAGCGGCAACCGGCCGCCCTGTTATCACAAGCAATATCCCGGGCTGCCGGGAAAGCGTAGAAAATGGAAAAAGCGGTCTGCTGGTTGAAGTAAAAAACAAAGAGATGCTGTACCAGGCAATGAAAAAGATGCTGCATTGCAGCAGAGAAGAACGGGAAAAAATGGGAAAAGCAGGAAGAGAGAAAATGAAAAGAGAGTTTCGGAAAGAAGCTGTGGTGGAGAGAACGGTGAGGAGCCTGGAGTAAAAACAGGCAAAGACAAATCGGATCGGAAACTTATGAGGGAAATGGGAGTTGGAGAAAAAGCTAAAAGGATGATAGAGAGCAGCTTATAAATACAGGTTCTTTGGGGAGGAGTAGTGCGAGGGATTGGACGTGTGCATATAAGCTGTTTTATATTTGAGGATTGAGGAATTGGGAAAGAGTGAGGACTTGAAAAAGAGTGAGGGGATTGGATTATAAAAGGGAACTGGAGAGAATGACATGACATTGACGAATTATTGGTGGTTGCTGATTTGGAGAGACTGTGAGAAAAAGTCTGTAAATAAGATTCTTCTATGATATGCAAGGGTGGTGAGCTTACAGTTTGAGCTTTTCACCCTTGTTTTATATATAACAGTTGTTGAATGGCATGTCAAGAGCAGGCGGTTTTCCGCCTGTCTTGATCGTCGGTTTACTCGTTATTCTGGAAGGCGACCTTCGTACATAATACTCAGTTCGCCATATACCTGCGCCCAGTTTCGAATCGTACTGGTCCATTTTTTCGTAGCCTCAAAAGTGGCCAGGTACAGCGCTTTTAAAAGGACCGTATCACTTGGGAATACGCTTCTCTGCCGATTCAGCTTCCGGTAGGTGGAATTCAGGGATTCAATCGCATTGGTGGTATAAATCACCGTTCTGACCGTCGTTGAAAACTTGAAAATTGGAGAGATGGCATCCCAGTTATCCTTCCAGCGTTTCATGGAATTCGGATATTTGGGAGACCATTTTTCAGTTACACGATCTAAGGCTGCCAGCGCTTTCTTTTCATCTGCGGCCTGATAAATGGTCTTTAGATCCGTTGCAAATGCTTTTCTGTCCTTGTCAGGGACATATTTCAGTGTGTTTCTTACCTGGTGTACGATACAGCGCTGATACTCGGTTTTTGGAAAAGCAGCAGCGATTGCTTCTTTGATGCCGGTTAAACCATCTGCACAGATGATTAATACATCTTTGACACCCCGGTTTTTCAGTTCGTTCATAACGGAAAGCCAGTATTTTGCGCTTTCGTTGTCGCCAACGCTGATGGTCAGAACCTCTTTCTTTCCTTCCGTGTTGATTCCAAGAATCACGTAAGCTGCAAGCTTTCGGATCACACCATTATCTCTTACGGAATAGTGAATTGCGTCGATGTAGAGAATGGGATAGACTTCGTCCAACGGCCGGTTCTGCCAGTCTTCGATCTGTGGCAGGATCTTATCGGTTACATCGGAAATAAAACTCTCCGAGGTTTCAAAGCCATAAATATCTTCGATGGTTTCGGAAATCTGTCGGGTAGTCATTCCTTTGGCATACATGGAAATAATCTTCTGATCAATATCAGAAATATCTTTCTGACGTTTTTTCACCACCTGTGGTTCAAATGTTGATTTTCGGTCCTGCGGCACTTCGATTTCCATCGATCCATATCGGCTGTTGACCTGTTTGCGCTTATACCCATTGCGGTAATCATCATTATCCGAACGTTCTGATTTTTCATAGCCGAGATGATCGTCCATTTCCGCTTCCATCATTTCCTTAATGGTACCGCCTAAAAGATCCTTGAGCGCATCCTGGATGTCTTCAGCAGACTGGATATCATACTCTTCCAGGAGCTGATGGATGATGTTTCGTTTTCCTTCGGTCATTTGTACTCGATGTACCGGTTTCTTTTGTCTTGCCATAATAAAAGGTCCTCCTAATGATATTTATTGTATCATAGAAGAACCTTCCAAACATTATTTTACAGAAAAAGTTTCATACTCTCGATTTGGATTTTCAAAAGGCTGTCATCCGACGGAAAAACCGTCTTGCTTTTGATCACTTTCCTGAGCTGGCGGTTGAATCCTTCAATGACATTTGTGGTATAAATCAGCCGTCTTACTGCCTCCGGATATTTGAAATAAGTGGACAGGGTTGCCCAGTTATCATTCCAGGATTTATAGATTTTCGGGTACTTGGAATCCCATTTATCCTTGAACAATTCTAACTCATTTAAAGCTGTTTCTTCCGTTGGAGCTGCATATACAAGCTTCAGATCAGCCATGACAGAGTGTTCGATAAAATTCATAGCTGCAGTCACATCGGCAAACTGATCAAAAACCTGGACTTCGGGAACAAGTCGGTATTCAATACTAAATACCACATATCCCATTTTGCAAAGTTCAGCGCAGAAGAAACGATTAAATTCTTTGTTTCCCATAACCAGACCTCCGCCGTGTACGTTAATAATGACAGGAAGTGTTTTCTGATTAGAAGTTGGACGATATACATTTAGCGTATGAGCCTGCAATCCATCGTCACAGTAATTGATGTCAGTCAGTTCGGACACATCATCAGGGAAAGAAAATTTGCTGTTCTGCACCTGAGTGAGCTTATCAAATTCCAGACGTTTTTTTCGGAATACAGAGTTTAAAAATATGTTCATTGATATACCTTCGATATGTAGTAAGAAAATGTCTTCACATAATATCGTTTTCACTGGAATATATCGTAAGAGGTTTGGAAAAGAAAACGAAATCCCGTAAATCGCAGGTGATAGCTGTGATTTACGGGATTATCAGCTTAGGCGTTATTTTCTTCAGCTTCAATAGCCTGCAGTTCATTGAAACAATCAAGAAGTGGCTCCATCCAGTTATTATAGCTGAAAGTAATCTGTACCCGCTGGTCGGAATATACATCAATACGGTCAATGAGCTGCCGGATTAGTTCTGGCGTCATTTCATTTAGCGCACCTGTTTCCACAAAAGTTCTCAGCCATTTGTTATCGAAATTGAAATAAGTATCGACTGAGTTTAACCTTTTTTCTGCTATAGCTATCAGTTCATGGGTAGTATCAAGTTCAGATGCCAGCTTATCCATTGTCATGCGATAAACATCTTCGTCAATTAATGCTTCTGAAAAGTCCTCAAAGGTCTTAGAACGCCTTTTCTTGATGCTGGCAATCTTTCCCCTTTAGCATATTTAATTCAGCTTGCCGGCGAGCTTTTAACTGCTTGGAGGTATCTTCCAAGGACAGTCGGTGCAGCATTTCATTAATATCAATGGCACATTTAATCTGCATATTGAGTTGCCAAAGGACTACAATTTCAAGTGTATCTGCATTGATAGTAAAGTTTTTATGTGGTTGATGAAACTGATTTTCTATTCCATTACAATGATAAGCTTTGTAGAGGGATTTTCCGTAACCACGTCTTATCGCCATGTGGCGTTGGCATTCTCCGCAAAAAAGAATATCTTTGAATAGATCCGGCATTTGCTCTCTGAGTTCTGTATTGTTTATTCTGATCTGTGAGCGTTTCTGCCGTAAGGTGAGCAAGTGCTGTTTCAGCCGAAAATAATCGTCACGGTCAACATAGGCAGGATGCGTGTCTGGAATGATAATCCATTCATCTTCCAGAATCCATCGGTTATTGCTAGGATCATATTTACGAAAATAGCTTTTATTACAAACAAAATCACCGGCATAGACCTGATTGGTCAGAATCTGTTTTACTGTTGAATCTGTCCAAGTGTCGGAGCCTTTTCGCTTTGTATGACCATTTTTCCTTTGGTGGGCGAGCTTTTGGTAAGTGGGAGCCTGCATGTCGGTGAGATTACGGGCAATACGGCCTATAGGCACACCATCTAAAGCCCATTGAAACATCAGATGAACATAAGGAGATACTTCTTCATCAATCTCCAACTTTGTCGGATCATCTTTATTGCGGATATATCCGTAAACCGGATGTCCCCAACTATATACGCCTTGGCTTCGCTTCAAGTCAAAACTGGAGGATACTTTTCTGGATATATCTTTGCTATAGTAGTCATTGATGATATTTTTCATGGAAACTGCCATAGAATCCGGGTCAGCAGTCAGACTATCGTAGCTGTCATTGATGGAAATGAAACGGATATTGTACAAAGGAAATACTTTCTGCAGATAATAACCGGTTTCCAGATAATTTCGACCAAAACGTGAAAGGTCTTTTACTACGATACAGTTAATCGAGGTAAAGGAAAGTCGTGGTTGATGGAGCTACCTGCCACCAGGAAGAGAACGTCCGATTACGGGCAGAAAGCTTGGTGATGTGTTTGAAAAGGTTGCTGTTCTTGATGCTATAAACGGAAGCGTCCGGAGAACTTTTGACCACAGTGAACAAAAGTCGGGGATGGAACAAGCAGTCCGATTTGATACAGAAATTATTGGAACAGAAGCGATTGGTCGTGTCATTGATATTGAAAACAGCGAGAAAGCAAAAGCAAGTGCCGGCTATGAGTATTGGGCAAAACTTCACAATCTGCAGGAGCAGTCGAAGACGCTGAACTATCTGACAGAGAATGGTCTTTTGAACAGCGAAAAACTGGACAAGGATCTGGAAGAACTTACAGGAATTTATCAGCAATGCCGAACAGTTATGAAAGAAACAGAAAGCGAATTGAAATCTGTGAATCGTCAGCTGCGTCTGTTGGGGCAGTATTATAATACAAAGAAAATCTATCGTGAATATGTAAAGGGAGGAAAGCAGAAAGTCTATCTTTCTGATCACCAATCTGAAATAGAATTGTATGAAGCTGCAATCAAAGAACTGAGAGATATTTGTGGTGGAGATAAGCTGCCATCCGTTCAAATATTGAAAGAGCGGAAAGCAGAACTCACCGCATTGAAGCAGAAGCAGTATGATGCTTATAAGGAGCTGAGAGTACAATGGATGGAACTAAGCAAGCTTGCAAAGAACCGTGACAGTATGCTTGGACAAGATAAGCAAACGGAACTTGGGAACAAAAAGACAGTTATATAACGAGGGAAAATGTGCAGTCTGGAAAAGAGTAGAGTTCTCTTCCAGACTGTGTTTTTCTAAGCGTTTGTCAAAAAGCTTTTTGAGAGAAAGGCGGTTGTAAGAATTGGCAGAAAACTAAACATTTGATTTGAAATCTTCGCAAAAAGCGAGTGGAAAAATGTAAAAAAAAGACGATAATGTGCTGACTTGAAATTTTAAATTCCAGTGCAGCGGTAAATTCCACCGGACATTAAAATTCCTTGATTTTATTGAATTATAATGAGCAAAATCTTTAGATAACTGGTATAATTAAGCTAACTTTTCATAAAATATCTGAGTTTGTGACATGGAAAAGAGACCTCTGGATATCTGGTGTGTAAGACTAAATTCCACAGGCCACATCTAAAAAATGTGAATTGTTAAGTTCCAGTCTGACAGCAGATTTTTATGCTAAGTTAGTGGTTAAAGCGAATCAGCTTAGGTGTCAGATTGACCTCGTCGGGTGGAATCGGCCTAAGCTGAAGTGCTTTTAAAATGTCAATGCCGTAGTTATCGAGTGCGACATCATATGGAGTGCGGCCGCCAAGACTTTCTCTGGGAGTGGAGTTGATATGGTCCACAATAGTTCGCAAATCCCATTGAGTGAGGAATTCAAAGCTGGTTTTCTTTGGCAGAACCATGCGCAACATGGTGTGCGCCTATTCAATACCACCTTTTTGACCACTTCTCATGGGATCACAGAAATAGATGCTTGAACAGATAATACCATCAGATCCTGTTTCTAAAGAATCGTGATCGCCGAACTCTGATCCACGGTCCGTTAGAATCGTGTTGAATAAAATGAGAAAATCATAGGTTCCCAGTTGATGCTCCAACTTATCAAAAATAAGCCGTACAGCGCCCTTAGTGCAGCGGTTCATAATGAAAGCCAGGAATAACTTCTCACGAGTCAAAAAGAAGGTGAGAATGACACGTTTGGATTCCTGCGAAGAATGGACGGTATCCATTTCGGCAAAATGATCGAGTTCCAGCTTTTGAAAATCTGAAAACATACGGCCTTGAAAAACAGTACAGTCTTTGATCTGGGTTTTATGAACTTTGCGAGGTTTAAACTTTACTTTGCGCTTCAAATCAACATTTCTTGCTGTAAGAACGCCATCATTGAGGTAGGAGTAGAGTGTTCTGACCGACATATCCAACTCAGGATGGTTTGTAATGATCTGCTAGGGCGATTGTCCCTGATAAATAAGAGGCGAAATGACCATGTCCTTTTGACGCAGTTCATGCTTTGTCATGTTTATACCAGCCCTGGACGAAGACAGACATTCCTTGTATTTGCGGTCTGCAAAGACAGCATCGTAACGGTACTTGTGAGCAATGGAACAATGATGGATGGCTTTCGGACATCCATTACAGACGTAAGGAGCCTTATCAAGACGGTTACACTGTTCTTTAACGAAATCAGGACAGGTTTGGTTACAGGTTGGACAGGAAGTACACTTAATGTTGCAGAGTATGATTTTCCTGCATACATTTGTTTTTCTGCAGTGATATCTGTGAATGCAGAAGTTGTGAGCGTTAAGGAAGGATCCTTTATGATACCAATCACTTACACGATGGAGTTTCACTTCCTTCGAAATAGTTGTAGGATCTTTGCATAAGAAGCGGGCGATATCTTTAAAAGTGCTGCCGTTATTCAGGGAACGCTCAATGTATTTACGGTCTTCAAGGGAAAGAGGTTTCTGGTTACCAGGAATATATTTACTCATAGAGATCTCCTTCTACTGCTGTCAGAAGGTCTTCATGAGCATAGCACGAATATATGAAAGATTAAACTCCACTCATGTAGGAGTAAATTCCACCGCATAAGCGGGCATGCGGACGGTGAAATTTACTTTTGAAATTTTCAAAGACGATAATGTTTATGCAAAATGGTGGAATCAAGCGATAGATTGTGGTATAATATTAGGCTAAGAAAATATAAATGCAATGATTGATAAACAACATAGATAATATAAGGAAGGGTATGTATGTCTGAATTCTTTTTGATAATTATTTGGTTTGCTGTAGTGGCAATATTGTTCAAGGTTACGCCAGCAACGAAATATGAATATGCATGTGGGGTGAGAGTTCTGCACCCCAAATGGTTTTATGCAGTGTTATTGCTTGCTCCACTGCTCTACATGGTTGCTACCAGATCGAATGCAATTGGCGATACATACGCATATGAGGTTTTATATAAAGCCATTCCGACTACATGGGCAGAATTAGTGTCATATATTCCAACTGTAACAAAGGATAAAGGTTTTACACTGTTAAGTGGAGTTATAAAACTTATTTTTGGTGGGAGTACTAGAAGTTATTTTTTTGTTCTTGCACTAATTCAAGGTTTAGCGTTGATCTATGTATATAGAAAATATTCGTATAGCTATTTCATATCAATGTTTTTGTTTATAGCTTCTACGGATTATTTGTCATGGATGTATAACGGAATTAGACAGTTTACGGCAGTAACAATTATTTTTGCTGCAACACCTTTGATGCTGAAGAAAAAATGGGTGCCCTTAGTTGCAGTTATCTTGTTGGCTAGTACAATACACGGCTCTGCACTTTTGATGTTGCCAATAGTATTTATTGTGCAGGGGAAAGCATGGAACGGCAAAACGCTTGTGCTTACAGTAGCATGTGTTGTAGCATTTGCATTTGCAGATCAGTTTACTAATGTTCTGGATACCCTGCTGCCTGATACACAGTATACAAACGTTGTGTCTGATTGGCAGGGGATGAACGATGATGGAACAAATATGCTCCGAGTGATTGTCTATTCCGTTCCTGCTCTATTATCTTTTGTGGGACGAAAATGGATTGATTATGACAATGATCTAGTGATTAACTTGAGTACAAATATGTCTATAGTTTCTGCTGCGTTGTATTTGGTGTCAGCAGGAACGAGTGGTGTGTTTTTAGGTAGATTGCCGATTTTTACAAGTTTGTATGGATATATCCTGTTACCATATTTGCTTGATAGGATATTCACAAAGGAGTCTGCCCAAATAATAAAATTAATGATGATTAGTGCGTATTTGGCGTTTTACTATTATCAGATACATTTCGCCTGGGGATTAGTGTGATGTGTGAGAAGATATACGAAAGAGGTGCATTATGCGGTCAAATATGTTAGTGAGTATTGTAATCCCAATTTATTCGGTTGCAGATTATCTTCCTATCTGTATTGAGAGTGTTCTGAAACAGACATATTCCGAAAAAGAAATAATCTTAGTTGATGATGGTTCTCCAGATTTATCACCCCAAATATGTGATGAGTATGCTGCCTTGTATCCTGATATTAAAGTGGTACATAAAAAGAATGGTGGTTCATCTGATGCTAGGAATGTAGGTATAGAAAATGCAACAGGAGACTACGTTCTCTTTCTGGACGGCGATGACTATTGGGATGATGTCAATGCGCTTGAAAAATTAATCCAGAGAGTGGCATTAACAAATGCCGATGTATTAAATTTTTCTTTTGAGAAATATTATGAAGACACAGGAGAAAAGTCTTCATATTTTCACGATGTATCGGATATGCCGTTAGAGCTTCAAAAGAAAAAAGAACAATTAGACTATCTGGCCGAAAAGAATTTGTATTTATCATCTGCATGTACAAAGATGATTAGGCGAGAACTTTTCAATGAAAATTTACTGTTTGAAGTAGGCGTATATTCCGAAGATGTAGAGTGGAGTGCTCGCCTTATTCAATCTGCAAAAAGCATGGACTTTATTTGTCAGAACTTTTATTGTTATAGGCAGCGAAAGGACTCAATTTCACATACGATAAATGACAAGAAAAGTAAAGATTTATGCGATCATATAATTAAATGTATTGAAATGGCCAATGCTGCTGCGGAAGAAGATAAAAAATTGATGTTGCAATATGCCGCCTATCAATATGGTACTTACTATATCGTACAGGCACAGGCAATAAACGAGCAAACTGAGTGTATTGAAAAGTTGAGCGACTATAATTCTATTTTATCGAATCATGAAAACAGTAGAAAATTGGCAATCTTGCATTTCGGAACAGTTCTACTAGGTTATAGAGGATTCTGTAAATTGATAAGATTTTTGTATAGCTTTAGAAAGTAGGTAAACTAAGGAGAAAATAATGTTACTAACTGTATTTACTCCAGCTTATAATCGTGCGGATTTGTTAGTAAGATGTTACGATAGCATGAAGCGACAAACCTGCAAAGATTTTATCTGGATGATAATTGATGATGGTTCTACAGATGGAACCCAAGAACTTGTAAAACAGTGGATTAGCAAAGAATCCGATTTTACTATAGAGTATTATTATAAAGAAAACGGGGGTTTACACACAGCTTATAATGAAGCTATCGCACATATTAGTACGGAATTATGCGTTTGTATAGATTCTGATGATTTTATGCCGGACGATGCAGTTAAAAAAATAACTTCGTTTTGGAAAGAAAACGGGTCTAACAACGTTGCAGGTATTGTGGGACTGGATTACGATTTGGATGACAATATAATAGGTGATCCGTTGCCAAATCAAAAAACAGTCAATTTGATTAATTTACTTGTAGGAAAATATCCAATACACAATGGGGACAGAACCAATGTTGTTCGAACTGAACTGTACAAAAAATTTGCTCCAATGAAAGTGTTTCCTGGGGAAAAAAACTTTAACCCACACTATATGCATTTGCAAATAAGTCAACAGTATGATTTTTTAGTATTGAATGAAAATTTGCGGTACGTAGAGTATCAACCAACTGGAATGAGTAATTCTATGTTGAAACAATATAGAAATAGTCCCAATAGTTTTGCAGAAATTAGAAAATTATATTTAAGTTTTCCGGATACATCTTTTAAATTCAAACTCCGTCATTCCATTCATTTGGTATCGAGTTGTATTTTGGCGGGAAAACCATGGAAGGCGATAAAGGATTCACCATGTAAGATGATAACAATTATGGCAATTCCTTGCGGAGTAGTTTTAGCAATTTATGTGACGGCAAAAGGACGATGATTTTTTAGGAGAAGAACAATGATTAAAGTTTTATTTTTGATCCATGATCTAGGACAAGGCGGAGCGGAAAAGGTTCTTGTAAATCTTGTCAATAATATGGATCAATCGAAATTTGATATTACGGTTATGGCATTGTTCGGAGGTGGCGTAAACGAACAGTTTCTGAAGGAAAACATTCATTATCAAGTTGCGTTTCCTAAAGCTTTTCCAGGCAATAGCCATATAATGAAATTACTCTCTCCTACATATCTTCATAAGTTTTTGATAAAAGATAAGTATGACATTGAGGTGTCATATCTGGAGGGACCAGCTGCCCGTATTGTTAGCGGTTGTCCGAATATGGATACTAAATTAGTCTCCTGGATACATGTTGAACAGCATTCAAAGGAAATAGCAGCAAAAGCTTTTAGGTCATTTAAGGAATCGGAACAATGTTATTATAGATTTGATAATACTATTTGTGTATCTGAGTCTGTAAAAAAAGATTTTTTAAGTATTTATCCTAGGATCTCAAATATAGATGTTCTCTATAATACAAATGAAACAGCGCATATCTTAGCGCAAAAAGAAGAAGCGGTTGAAGAAGATTTTGTTGAGGATAACAGCATTAAGTTGTGTGGTGTTGGAAAGATTGTACCAATAAAAGGTTTTGATAAATTGGCTCGTATTCATAAGCGTTTGATCGATGACGGACTTAATGTACATACATATATTTTAGGAATAGGTTCTGAAAAGGATCGTATTCGAAAATACTTGAGTGATGAAGGTATCGAAGATACGTTTACGTTTTTAGGTTATCAGACAAATCCATACAAATATGTTTCAAAGTGTGACATATTTATTTGTTCGTCAATCGCAGAAGGATTTTCTACTGCAGCAACAGAAGCACTCATTGTTGGAACTCCTGTAGTAACGACACCAGTTGCAGGCATGGAGGAAATGCTTGGAAGTAATAACGAATATGGAATTATTACTGAAATGAATGAAGATTCGCTGTATAGAAATATAAAAGAGCTTGTTGTAAATTCAGAGAAATTGAAACATTATAAGAAGCAAGCGGTTATCAGAGGTAAATATTTTTCAAAAGATAATACTGTAGCGGCAGTAGAAGAGAAATTGTTTTCAATGGTTATGAAAAAGAGGTGATTTTATGGCAAGTATTAATGTATAAAATGTGTTTTGAGACGAGAATATAAGGAGGCCGGTTATGAATTGGTTGAAAGAATTTGTATATCGTTTTCGGGGCGAATATACAACTGAGAAATTGATAAAAATGGGCATGAAAGTAGGAAAGAATTTTGGCCGGCTGAATGGAGTAATCTTGGATCCATCTCATTGCTGGTTGATTGAAATAGGAGATAATGTAACGCTGGCACCGAGAGTACATATTCTTTGTCATGATGCTAGTACAAAACAGTTTCTTGGATATACTAAAATAGGCAGAGTGACCATTGGTGATAATGTTTTTGTTGGAGCTGATACAGTTGTTTTGCCAGGAGTGACTATTGGAAACAATGTGGTAATTGGAGCCAATAGCACTGTTACACATGATGTTCCTGATGGTTCAGTAGTGGCTGGTGCGCCGGCAAAAATATTGTGTTCCCTGGAAAAATACCTCGATAAAGAAAAAGCACGAATGAAAAATAGTATTTGCTTTGGCGAGGAATATACATTAAGGCAGAACGTATCAATGGAAATGAGAATGCAGCAGAAAGAGAGCTTGAAAGGTAGAATTGGGTATATAGACTAATGGATAACATATTAGTATCAATAATAGTTCCAGCGTACAATATTGAGTCTTACATAGGCCGATGCCTGGAAAGTATTCTGAATCAATCCCATAAAAAAATTGAAATCTTAGTAATTGATGATGGCTCTACTGATGGAACATGGAATGTAATAAAGCATTATGCAGCAAAAGATCAACGAATTGTGGCAATGCATAAAGAAAATGGTGGTGTTTCCAGTACAAGAAGAGTAGGATTGGAACACGCCCAAGGAGAATACATTGGTTTTGTTGATGGGGATGACTATGTTGAACCGGAAATGTATGAGCATTTGCTAATGAATGCATTAAAATATAATGCGGATATATCGCATTGTGGTTATAGGATGATTTATCCTGATGGCCATATTGACTATTACTACGGAACAGAACAATTGCGCATACAGGATCATGAAACAGCATTGTTGGATTTACTACTAGGTGAGCAAATTGAGCCGAGTTTATGTAATAAATTATTCCATCAGAAAACACTTAGCGAGCTTTTGGAATCTTCACATTGGAATGAGGATATACGAATCAATGAGGATCTGCTCTTAAATTACTATTTATTTAAGCAGTCAAATGCTTCGGTATATGAAGACAAGGCGTTTTATCATTATATTTTGAGGAAAGGTTCTGCAGCAACATCTAAAAAAGAGCGATATAAAACACTCGATCCTTTAAAAGTAATATCAATTATTAAAGAAGATGTTTCAGATAATAATAAATTGAGCATAGTTGTTTATCAAAGATATTTACGTTGCTTGATCAATATTGCTGTTCAGCAAGACTGGAAAGAAGATGCACATAATGCAAGGAAAACGCTGAAGGAAGAAATCTTTTCGAAGAGATTTTTTGAAGAATGTCTTCCTATAAAACTTAAATTGATGGTCATCGGAGTAGCTTTCTTTTGCGGTGGTTATAGATTGGTGCGTAAAGTGTATGAACTGATAACTGGTGTTTCAAATAAGTATAAGATTTAATGCTAGAGGAATAGAAAAATGGATTTGATAAGTATTATAGTTCCTGTATATAATGTAGAATCGTATCTGCCAGAGTGCTTGGAATCCATTGACAAGCAGACATACAAGAACTTGCAAATTATATTGGTTGATGATGGTTCAAAAGATTTAAGCCCTACAATATGTGATGAATGGGCCGAGAAGGATATACGGATAAAAGTAATTCACAAAGTGAATGGCGGTCTATCGGATGCTCGCAATGAAGGATTGAAGAACGCAGTTGGAGAATATGTTTGTTTTGTTGACAGTGATGATATTTTAAATCCAGATTTTGTGAAATTGCTCTATGATGCTATCGTACAGTGTAAAACTTCAATATCTGCATGCAAAATTCAATGTTTTTTCGATGGAGATATTCCGAGTTTTGAAGATGTAGGAAATGAACTGCGGTTGCTGTCTGCAGAAGAAGCATTAGAGCAGATTCTGGATGGTAATGGCATAAGCGCTAGTGCTTGTAACAAGATGTATAAGGCAGATCTTTTAAAGGGTGAGAGCTTTGTTTATGGCAAACATCATGAAGATGAGTTCTTTACATATAGGATAATAGACAGGGCAGAGCAAATAGCATGTGTTAATAACGCATTGTATTGTTATAGGCAGAGGGCTGGCAGTATAATGACTTCGTTTTCTATAAAACGATTAGATGCGTTAGAGGCTTTCTTAGAACGCTTAACGTTATTACATGACAAGTATCCAAACCTATATAAAAAAGATAAGGCCGCATTTTGTATTGCATGCGTATCATATTACAGATATGCTTTGACGGGTTCTTGCGAACAAATGGATTATGTTGAAAAGAAAATCAAGCAGTTGCGACGGAAAGTTAAGTTTTCATTGACAGAATTATCGGCATATTCTTTCAAGAATCAGATATACATTGTTGGAAGCTTATTTCCTAAATTGACTTGTAAAGTGATGCAGCTGATTAGAGGTGCGTAGGATGAGTAATTTATTAAAAAAAATTAATAGAAGAATCCAAATGACTAGAAAAACCTATTCTGAGGATATTCAGTTTTCAAAAGCATTGGCTAATTACCGTATGTTTGACGAGCTGTGCTGGCGCTTGCACTTAACTAAGATTTCATCGCACTTTCATTTGAAGAAAGATGAATGGATCTTGAATTATCTAAAAGACAAGTTAAATATGGTATTAGAGAAATTCAAGCAAGATGATTATGTGGGAGATTCGGATAGTACATGCCCTATATGGGTTTGTTGGTGGAGTGGTGAAGAAGATGCACCGGAATTAGTTAAGCAGTGTATTCGAAGCATTCGTAAGAATGCAGGTAAACATCAAGTGAATTTGATTTCGGAAAAAAATTATAGCGACTATTTAGATATTCCAGATTATATTTTAAGTAAAGTCAATTCAGGTGCAATGTGTATTGCCCATTTTACTGATTATTTGAGAGTATCTTTGATAGAAAAATACGGTGGATTGTGGTTGGACGCAACAATATTTTGCTCTTCAACTATTCCGGATGAATATTTCGAAAAGTCTTTTTTCACTTGTAAAAGTGAACTAGTTGCGAGTAGTAGATACCTTTCTCAATTCCGGTGGACAGGTTTTTGCTTGGGTGGGTGGAAGAATCACGTTTTTTTCCGTTACCTAAAAGAATCATTTGAATACTATTGGAGAACGGAAACATCCGCTATCGACTATCTACTAATGGATTACCTTTTTGAAACAGCATATCGTAATTTGCCAGCTGTTCGGTATTGTATGGATGATGTTATGCCGAATAACTTACATAGAGATGATCTCCAGGCGGCAATGAATGCAACACTTCCGGCATCGATGTGGAACACGGTTTTGAAGGATGATACAGTATTGTATAAGCTTTCTTGGAGAGAAACATATTTGCTTGAAACAGAAGGAAGAGAACCAAGTATATTTGCGTATTATCTGAATATGCAGATTTGAGGAAACTATGATTAGTAAAAAAATTCACTATTGTTGGTTTGGCAATAACCCACTTGATGAGAAAGCTATTCAATGTTTGGCAAGTTGGAAAAAGTATTTTCCGAATTATGAGATTATACAATGGAACGAAAACAATTTTGATATTTCCCAAGTGGAGTTTATGAAAGACGCTTATGAAGCTCAGAAGTGGGCTTTTGTAAGTGATGTTGCAAGACTAATAATTGTTTATGAATACGGCGGCATATATTTTGACACGGATGTAGAGGTTGTTCATTCTTATGATGATATCATAAATGAGGCAACCAAGGCTTTTATGGGAATTGAAGGAGATGGCCTTGTTAATACCGGGTTAGGATTTGGAGCAGAAAAGGGCCATCCTTTTTTAAAGAAACATATTGAGTACTATAAGCAATTGAAGTATGCAGAATATAAAAGTCATATCAGTGATATTGCCTGCCCTATATTGACAACAAAGTTACTAATGGATTCTGATTTTGTTGTAGAAGATTCGCGGCAAATGATTGAAGAAATAGATATATATCCTACTGCTTATTTTGCACCGATGGATTATCAAACGGGCAAATTAAATAGAACAGACGTGACGCATTCAGTTCACTGGTATAATGCATCCTGGCAAGATGAAGCAGTAAGAAGAGAGCAGGAAAAGCTAAGAAAACTTAGCTCAATTCTTGGAGTTAGACTAGCGGAAAATTTATACGGAATAATTAACTGTATGAAGCGTGAAGGATTATTTCGATATGTAGTAAACCGTGTAGGCAGATTTCTTAGTAGAAAGGTAAAATAATGTATAAATATAGGATTACTGTCTTTACACCGACATTCAATCGAGCCTATATTCTGGAAAAACTATACTCTTCTTTAAAAGGACAGTCTTTTATGAATTTTGAATGGCTCGTGGTAGATGATGGTTCATCTGATAATACAGAACAATTAATTAGCGAATGGAAAAGAGAAGAATGTTTTCCAATCCGTTATTACAAGACAGAAAATGGTGGAAAGCATAGAGCTATTAATCGGGGCTTGAAATATGCTGATGGTGAACTTTTTTTTACTATGGATTCAGACGACGAATTGACACCAGATGCTTTGGAGAAAATTGATATATGGTTTAAGTCTATAGAAAGTGATCACACATTATGTGGTATTGTTGCAAACAAAGGCATTACTGCAACAGAAACACCGAATCCTATTTTCAAAGATAAGTACTTAGATAAGACTTGGCTTGAAACATATTACTATCGTGAAAATAATGAATTAACGCTAAGTGGCGAGCGAGCTATCATTTTGTATACTGATATCCATAAGAAATATGCTTTTCCGGAATTTCCAGGAGAAAAGTTTTTAACAGAGGCAGTTGTTTATAATCGTATTGCTCGTGACGGATATAAGTTGCGATTCTTTAACGATATAATATGGATCTATGAATATCAAGATGATGGATTAACAAAAGCTGGTAGTGCGAATTTCATTAAGAATCCAAAGGGGTATGGTTTGTGGGTTAAGGAAACAGCGCAGATATGTAAATATCCATTTCCGAAACGCATAGCAACATATTATAGTTTTATGTGCGATCTCAAGGATATATATAGTCTAAATGAAATAGCGCAATATTTAGACATAAACAGTATTGCAATACGCTTCTTATACGGAATCCATTTATTAAAAACACAACTAAGAAGGTAATAATTATGCGGAGAGAAAGAACATCAAATTTTGAAATATTAAGAATCATTTCTATGTGTGGGATCATTGCTATTCATTATCTCGCAGGACATCTGGGAGGAATGGTAGTGAATCCAGTCTTTCCGTCATTTGATTGGTTCCTTTCTCAAGTAGTTTATAGCATTGCATGCCCATTAGTGAATTGCTTTGTTTTGATTTCCGGTTATTTTTTGATTAACAGGAATACCTTTAGTCTAAGAAGATCGATAGAGTTGATTATCATAACAATGTTTTATGGCATGGTGGGTTATTGCATTGGTCTTTTAACAGGTACTGCTTCAGTATCGATTAAAAATATTATTTTTGCAGCGATTCCTTTTTTTGCCGGCAAACGTTGGTTTGTGGAAACGTACATAATACTTATTCTGTTAGCCCCTTTTATTAACAAGATATTACTTGCTATAGATAAAAAGAGCTTTCAAATTCTACTTGTAGTTCAAACACTGATTTTTTCTGGTTGGTATTCCCTTGGGTTAAGTGCTCCGCTTCTTGATGATGGTTATGGAATTATCAACTTTATTACTTTGTATCTTGTGGGTGCGTATTGCAAACTATATGGCGAAGAATTATTTTTATGGAAAATTAAACGCTGCTATTTAATGCTAGGCTATATTATATGCACCTTAATAACATTTGTTTTAAGTTATTTCATTTATCCGTTTGGATATGCTTTTATAACAAATGTTATTGGATCGGTATTTGTTTTTATTTATTTTGCAAGACTGCAGGTCGGTTGTAATCAAAGAATCAATGCGATTAGTGCAGCTGCATTTGATGTCTATTTTGTTCATAGCGATATGTATACAAGTAGATTGCTGATATATGAATTGTTACAAGGGAAACTATTTGTAGGAAGTGTGTGGATGATTGTGCACATGTTTGCTGCAATTGTTATTTTATATTTCTTTGGCGTAATTTCGCATAAACTTAGAACTTATATTTTTTCAAAGAGCGTAAGCAAATGGTTGGATCAACTTCCAATCATAAATATAACGCATAGAATTTAAGGAGAGACTATGTATAAATTGTTTGTACATGCTGGTAGTGGCAATCATGGGTGTGAAGCGATTGTACGTACTACCGTAAACATTTTAGATAAACCAACAATTTTATATTCAAGAAAGCCAGAGTTAGATTCTAAATACGGAATCAATAGCATCTGTGAATTGAAGTATGACGAAAGACGGAGTATTAACAAAAGAAGTTTTGCTTGGTTTATTTCTGCTTTACAAACTAAACTTTTTGGTAAGATTGATTTAGCAATGAAATATCAATATAAAAATTTAATAGATGATGTTTCAACTAACGACGTTTATTTATCAATTGGTGGAGATAATTATTGTTATCCTGGAACGGATCAGCTAGCTGCCATCAATCGAAATATAAAAAAGAAAGGTGCAAAATTAGTTTTATGGGGATGTAGCGTTGAACCAGATTTGGTTGAGAAAAGTGAAATTGCTGAAGACTTGAAAAATTTTGATCTTATAGCTGCTAGGGAGCCTATATCTTATGAGATGTTAAAACGCATCAATGAAAATACGATTAAAGTATCAGATCCAGCTTTCACGTTAGAAACCATAAAGCTTCCATTACCGGACAAATGGGTGGAAGGGAAAATGGTTGGAATTAACGCAAGTCCATTAATCCTTCAAAGTGGAAGAAGTTCTGACGTGGTTTATTGTGCATACAAAAATCTGATTGACGAAATAATATCAAATACTGCTTATAGTATTGCGTTAATTCCACACGTTATAAATGGCGAAAATGATGATTTGACATTACTGACACAACTGTATGACGAGTACAAAAACAGCAATAGGGTAGTTTTGATTCAAGATCATGGATGTAGAGAATTAAAAGGATACATTTCACGTTGCAGATATTTTGTTGGAGCTCGTACTCATGCTACCATAGCAGCGTATTCTTCATGCGTGCCTACGCTTGTTCTGGGATACTCTGTAAAGTCGCGTGGTATTGCAATGGATTTGTTTGGAACAGATGAGAATTATGTTTTACCGGTTCAAGCACTCGATGGACCAGAAGAATTAACTGATCATTTCAAATGGATCATGGAGCATGAAGAAGAAATAAAGAAACACTTAGAAGATATTATGCCAGATTATATTTCCAAGGCATATTTGGGAAAGGATGCTATTGAAAGATTAGAGCAAAGGTGATGACTGTGCAAAGGAATGAATTAAAAACAGGTGTAATTCTGTCTTATATTAATTTGGGATTAGGAACAATCATTCCATTTGTTTATACGCCCATCATGTTACGCATGTTGGGACAAACAGAATATGGCTTGTTCTCATTGGCATCGTCAGCTGTCTCATATCTATCGTTATTAAGCTTTGGTTTTGGCAGCACGATTATAAGATATATTTCCAAGTATAGAGCAGAAAATGATAAGGCAGCGGAGGAGAAAACCTATGGTTTTTTCTTAGCGTTGTATTGTGTATTGGCTGTTTTAGTTTTGATATGCGGAACAATCATTGCGTTTAATGTAGAGCCTATATTTAAGAAAGGCTTATTGGCCGATGAATTAAACAAAATGAAAGCATTGATTTTAATCATGACTTTCAATTCAGCCTTGTCTTTTCCAAACAGTGTCGTTTCATCGATGATTACGGCTCATGAGAAATATACATTTAGAAAATTAGTGGATATGCTGGCCACTATAGCAGCGCCTATAGCAAATTTGATTGCTTTATATATGGGGTTTGCATCAGTTGGTATGGCATTTGCTGCGACAGTCGTACAATTTATGATGTTGCCTCTAAATGCTGTGTATTGCTCAAAAAAACTGCATATCAGACCGGTATTTTCAAAAATACCAGGAACTTTGATTAAGGAAATGCTTGGTTTCTCAATCTTTGTTTTTATTGGTTCGATTGTTGATATGCTGTTTTGGGCAACAGATAAAGTGATTCTTGGCATGTTATCTGGAAGTGTTGCTGTTGCTATTTATAATGTGGGTGGAACATTCAATAACATGGTGATGAACCTGTCTACATCGATATCTGGCGTGTTAACACCTAGAATTACTGGTATGGTAATCAAAGAAGCATCCAAGGAAGATTTGACTGCTTTGTTTATTCGTGTTGGAAGGTTACAATTTATTATCATTGCGTTGATTGTATCGGGGTTTACGGTATTTGGTCAGTCATTTATAACCTTATGGGCAGGAGACAGTTATGCTGATGCGTATTGGATTGCAGTTTTAACTATGTTTCCATTGTGTGTTCCTCTTATTCAGAATACAGGTTTAACTATTATTACTGCCCAAAACAAGCATCAATTTAGATCGATTGTTTATCTTGTGATTGCTATTTTGAACGTAGTATCCACGTATCTGGTTGTTCCTTATTATGGAATTATTGGTGCTGCAACATGTTCTTGTATTGCGTATTTATTAGGCCAGGGCATTATAATGAATACCTACTATTATACGGTTACCGGATTAGATATTCCTATGTTTTGGAAAAACATTTTACAGATGGCGATTATTCCTGCATTAATGAGTGTTGCTGGCTTGCTTATTTTAAAACAAATCGAAATTAATAATTGGTTTGTATTTTTAGTTGGCGTAATTTTATATTCCGCCATTTATGTGGTTCTAATGTATACTATGGCATTTAATGATTATGAGAAGAATATCTTTAGCAGTCCCGTAAAAATGGCATTACAAAAACTGGCACATAAAAAGTAAGAAGAGGAGGTGGAGTATGCCGAATTTACTCGATAAGAATAAATGTGTAGGGTGTACAGCATGTGTATCTATATGCCCACAGCATTGCTTGGAAGTTCTACAAGATGAGTTTGGATTCTATTATCCCAAAATAAAAGATAGTGGAAAATGTGTAGAGTGTCATCTTTGTGAGAATGTTTGTCCAGTCAAAAAAACAGAAGCCAACGCATATACAATTCCTAAAGCATATTCTGCTTTTTCTTTAAGTAAAGATATTCAAGCTAATAGTTCTTCAGGAGGTATTTTTACAGAGCTGTCTTTAGCGGTCCTGCAGCGTAACGGGATTGTCTATGGTGCAGCATATGATGAAAATTGGAAAGTAAAGCATATAGTTATTGATCAAGCAGAAAGAATGTATATGCTTCAAGGCGCAAAATATTCTGAAAGTTTTTTGGATAATACCTTTTTGGATATAAAGGAACATCTTAAAAGCGGAAGGCTTGTTTTATTTTCAGGAACGCCTTGTCAAGTAGCTGGATTAAAGTCATTCTTGTCTGATAAATACGAAAATCTGATTTGTGTAGATTTTGTTTGTCATGGAATCCCTTCGCCAATGGCATGGTCTGAGTATATTGAAAGCAAAAAAATAACTAAAAATTGTAAGCCAATTAGAATCAATCAACGATCAAAAAATACTGGATGGAGTAAATATTCCTATTCATGCTTAATTGAGTATGATGACGGAACTCAATATTCTAAACAGAATTCTGATGATTTGTATATGAAGTTGTACTGCAATGATTATATTTCAAGAGAATCATGTAGCACGTGCAATTTCAAAGGATATGTTCGTAAGAGCGACATTACTATAGGTGATTTCTGGGGAATATGGGACATAGATCCGGAAATGGATAACAACTTAGGAACATCACTTATTTTGATTCATTCTCCTATAGGAATGCAGCTTTTCCTTAGTATAGTGAATCAGATTAAATATAAAGCTGTAGAGCTAGAAGATGTTGTGAAAGAGAATCCATCATTACTTTATGCATCCCCGCAGAAAAGGGAGCGAGCAGATGTCCTGAACATGATTAAAAATAAAAGGTTCAACGAATTATGGACACTCTTCCCTGTCAATACTCCCACAGTTTTACCTATATGGAAAAAGGCTTTAAGAAAAATTAAAAGAATCATTCATTTATAAAAGGGTGGTGAAATTAAGAGTTGAAAAGATTGAACTATGTTGATGCAGCAAAAGGGCTGGGAATCTTACTTATGGTTTTGGGACATATATGGACGGATGCATGTGCCGAGATAGTAGTGTGGTTATATTCATTTCATGTTCCTATGTTTTTTGTTTTGAGTGGAATGATGTTAAAATATACCCGGAAACTGGAAAAAAGCTCGTTGAAAGAAATAATCATTAGCAGATGCCGACAACTTCTCGTACCATACATCGTTTTTGAGACAATATATATAGCATTGATTGGTTCAAGACATCAGTTCAATTTTGATATTCTTCAATGGCATTGGTATGATGGGTTGATTCTAAAACCTGTAAATGGACCATTATGGTTTTTAGAATGCTTATTTGTTGTTGAAATTGCTTTTGCATGGCCTGCCAGCCAATTAGGGGCAAGATTAGCAAGTCGCTCTGCTTAACTTGTAGAAATATGAGTTCGGCCATTTATTTTTTACACACAGTGTTTATCTATGGAATTATTGATTCGGTTTTTGGAGTGGATTCTCCAATCATTATGAAGTTTTCCATTTCGGTACTGCTTAGCATAGTTGTGTTATTTGTGGTAAAAAAAATGAAAATACATCCTGTTAAATGGCTGCTATGTGTAAAATAGAAATTTGATGATTAGTTGCGTTGGTTGTGAACTTCCTGAAAAATTAACTCTCTATTATTATAGCACCATTATCAAAAAATAGCCACATAAAATGATGAATCTAGGCTTAAAATCAACGTTTCCGGGGTTGTGTAATACTGTTGTATAATGTACCCATAACCGTGGACACGATATATTTTGAGTTCCCTCATTTATGAACACATCTAAAATGCTGTTCCCTTATTATTGGACATTTTTTCAAATCATGGTACTCTATTAATTACAGGAGGAGATATCATGATTAAAGTAAAATTTACAGAAGAACAGCAAAAAGAATTACGGAATAACAAGTATACTGCCAGAGTAACAGCTAATTCTTTATCATTTACGAAGGAATTCAAAGAATTGTTCTATCAGGAATATCAGATGGGAAGTATTCCACGTGATATACTTCGTGAACACGGTTATCCAGCAGAATGGCTTGGCAAACGTCGTATGCCTATATTGATTTCTACAATAATCACCGTTATCAATGGGATCTGGCAAAGCTTTCACCAAATGAATTCTACCAGTTCTGCATAACGCTATGACAAAGGCCTTAAAACAGCTGATTCATCAACAAGTCTATCATTTATAAAGTTGTAAACTGGTGGAAAAAAATATATATATGGATAAATCAATGCAAGCATCAAGGCAGCACAAATGGACGCTCATTATCAGCATACTTCTATTCCTCGGAATCGCAACCTGCCAAAACCTCGACCAATCGAAACACTCCCTAAGCTACTCTTCCTATCAGATCCCCTCCGACAAAATCGATACCCCAATCCGGATTTTGCAGCTGACGGATCTGCACAACAGCGAGTTTGGAGAAGACAATCAGGAGCTGATTGACCGGATAGCAAGTCAGTCTCCCGATTTGATCCTGCTTACGGGGGATCTGTTAAATTCCGGAGAGCCTGTCACAGAGATTGCTACCAATCTGATTTCTTCTCTATGTGAAATTGCTCCCGTCTATCTGTCCCTGGGAAATCATGAGATAGAATACCAGGACAATTTTGGCACAGACGTCACACAATTGTATCAGGACGCCGGTGCAATCGTTCTGGAGCACCAATACCGGGATATCACCGTAAAAGGCCAGTCTCTTCGGATCGGCGGCATTTACGGTTACTGCCTGCCGGACAAATACCTGGAAACAGAAGAAGCTGATCTTAGCGAATGCATGTTTCTGTGGGATTTTGAGAATACCGACCGTTACAAGATCCTGCTTAGTCATCTTCCGATTGCCTGGCTGAAAAATGATGCCCTGGAGGAATGGAACATGGACTGCGTGTTTTCCGGCCATCTTCACGGAGGGCAGGTCATTTTACCTGGGATCGGCGGTGTATATGCGCCGGATATGGGCTGGTTTCCGGGACGGCTGAAGGGTGTTTTTGATTCAAAGGATGGAAAAAGGCATCTGGTGCTGTCTGCGGGGCTTGGAAATACGGAGGTGATTCCGCGGTTCAACAACATTCCGGAGATTGTCTGCGTGGATCTTGTACCGGTTGGTTCACTCCGTTTACAGTAACTTGCTATTTGCCTTGTCAGATGATAAAATGTAATTGTCTTTTGTATAGCTACGGTAAAATTAAAAGATGGCAGGCATGGTGTACCATGCTGCCCGGGAAAGAAGCGTGATACATTATGGGAATGTTTGTTAATCCAGACAATTCTGCGTTCCAGGTTGCTTTGAATTCTGAAATTTATGTAGACAAAAGTGGACTCATTAAATATACAAACAAGGTGCTAAATACGTTACAAGGCTATATTTGCAACAGTCGTCCGAGAAGGTTTGGAAAGTCTGTTACAGCGAATATGCTAACGGCTTATTACAGCAGAGGCTGCAATTCAGAAGCAATGTTCGCTGATTTGGAAATCAGCAAAAGCACAGATTTTAAGAAGCATTTAAACCAGTATGACGTCATTCATCTTGACATTCAATGGTGTATGGAACCAGCTGGGGGCTCAGAACAGGTAGTCCCTTATATTTCGGAGAGAACGATTGCAGAGCTCAAGGAGTACTATCCAGATGCTCTTCCGGTGGAGACAAAATCCCTGCCAGAAGCTTTATCGCAGATCAACGCCCTGACAGGGAAAAAGTTTATTATCATTATTGATGAATGGGATGTCCTTATTCGCGACGAAGCCTCTAATGCGAAGGCACAGGAAGACTATATCAACTTTCTCAGAGGAATGTTTAAAGGAACAGAACCAACAAAGTATATCCAGCTTGCGTACCTGACGGGCATTCTTCCGATAAAAAAGGAGAAAACACAGTCAGCACTGAATAATTTTGATGAGTTCACAATGCTAAGTCCGAGCAGACTGGCGCCGTATATTGGATTTACGGAGGAAGAAGTAAAAAGCTTAGCTGAAGAATATGATCAGGATTTTGAAGAAGTAAAACGCTGGTATGACGGCTATCTTCTGAGGGATCATCAAGTATATAATCCCAGAGCAGTTGTTAGCGTAATGCTAAGAGGAGAATATAAGAGTTATTGGTCTGAAACGGCTTCTTATGATACGGTTGTACCATTGATCAATATGAATTATGATGGTCTGAAAACCGCAATCATAGAAATGCTCTCCGGCTCAGAAGTGAAGGTGAACACGGCAACCTTTAAGAATGATACGATAAATATCAAGAGCAAGGACGATGTGTTGACCTACATGATTCACCTGGGATACCTGGGATATAATCAAAAATTGAAAACCGCTTTTGTGCCCAATGAGGAAATTCGGCAGGAACTAACGACAGCTGTCGAGAGCAAGCCCTGGAATGAGTTGCTGAAATTCCAGCAGGACTCAGAAAATTTACTGGATTCCACGCTCGACATGGATGGGGTGGCGGTTGCGGTTCAGATTGAAAAAATCCATAACGAGTATGCTTCTTCTATTCAGTATAACAATGAAAATTCACTTAGCAGTGTACTCGCAATCGCATATTTGAGTGCGATGCAATACTATTTCAAACCGATTCGTGAACTTCCGACAGGCAGAGGGTTTGCAGACTTTGTGTTTATACCGAAACCTGAGTACAAAAGTGACTATCCGGCATTGATTGTAGAACTCAAGTGGAATCAAAACGTGAGAACAGCTGTGCAGCAGATCAAGGACAAAAAATATCCTTCTTCAATTCTGAGCTACAGTGGTGATCTTTTGCTTGTGGGAATTAACTATGATAAGAGTACCAAGGAGCATCAGTGTTTGATTGAAAGATATGAGAAGGATTAATACACCTGTCCACTTGTGCGGACAGCGATACAGCATTTAGGGGATTTATTTTCAGGATCGGCTGGCAGCTTGACATGCCGCCGGTCCTGTATTATAATAACGATGTTCACGAAAATGAAAGGATAGATGTACATGAACAAACAGGAATCGGATATTTTGAACGTGATCCTGCAATACCACTGCCGGAACCAGCGTGCGCTGGCGGAGCGGTGTGGGTTTTCACTGGGAATGGTAAACCGTTCGGTGAAAGCGCTGCAGGGGCAGGGGTTTTTAACAACAGATATGGAGCTGACGGAAAAAGCCAGGCTTGAGATGGCAAAGCATCGCCCGAAAAATGCGGTGATTCTGGCTGCCGGATATGGAATGCGGATGGTTCCGATCAATATGGAAACGCCGAAAGGGCTTTTGGAAGTAGAGGGGGAACCGCTGATCGAGCGGCTGATCCGTCAGCTTCATGTGGTAAATGTGAAGGAGATTTATGTTGTCGTCGGTTTCAAAAAGGAACAGTACGACTATCTGGTTGACCAGTATGGCGTGAAGCTGGTTGTCAATATGGAGTATGCAGAGAAAAACAATCTGCATTCCCTGGCAAAGGTATTGCCGCAGCTTGGCGAAACGTATCTTATGCCGTGCGATCTCTGGTGCCGGGAAAATCCGTTTTCAGAGTATGAGTGGTATTCCTGGTATCTGGTGAGCGATGCAAAAGATCCCGACAGTACGGTTCGTGTGAGCCGGAAATGGGAGCTTGTGCCCCAAGGCGGGGAAAAAGAAGGAAATCATATGATCGGCATCAGCTATCTGACGGATCCTGTGGCACAGTCGATGGCACGGCGAATCGAAACGATGGTACAGGACCGCCGGTATGACCATGTTTTCTGGGAGGATGCCCTTTTTGCGGAAAACGGGATGCCAGTGCAGGCAAAGCTTGTCCCGGAAGGGGCTGTGGTGGAGATCAATACCTACGAGCAGCTGCGGGAGCTGGATGAAAATTCGGATCAGCTGAAGTCGGATGCGATGGCAGAAATTGAACGGGTGCTTTCGGTTTCCGGGAAGGAGATCACGGGGATTGAGGTCCTGAAAAAGGGAATGACAAACCGTTCGTTTTTATTCCGCTGTCGCGGCGAACGGTACATTATGAGGATTCCGGGGGAAGGTACGAGTCTTCTGATCAACCGCAGGCAGGAGGCGGCAGTATATCGGACGCTGGACGGAAAGGGCATCTGCGATGAAATCGTGTCGATCAATCCGGAAAACGGCTATAAGATTACGAAATATCTGGAGAGCGCGCGTGTCTGCGATCCGGAAAAGCCGGAGGATGTGCAGGCCTGTATGAAAAAGCTCCGCTCCTTCCATGAGGAGCATCTGAATGTGGAGCATACGTTTTCTCTGTTTGGCCAGATCGCATACTATGAAAGTCTGTGGGAGGGAGAACCGTCTGTTTATCGGGATTACAGCACGACGAAAGCGCATGTGCTGGAGCTTGAGGCTTATCTGGAAGCACAGCCGAAGGTGTGGACGCTGACGCATATTGATGCGGTGCCGGACAATTTTCTGCTTGTGGAGAAAAACGGCGGAACGGAAATTCGTCTGATTGACTGGGAATATGCGGGCATGCAGGATGCGCATGTGGATCTGGCGATGTTCTGTATTTATGCGATGTATGACCGTCCGCATGTGGATGCGCTGATCGACAGTTATTTTACGGAAGGCTGTCCGCAGGAGGTGCGCACGAAAATTTATGCATACATTGCGGTGTGCGGGCTTTTGTGGAGCAACTGGTGTGAGTACAAGAGCCGGTTAGGCGTGGAGTTTGGCGAGTATTCGCTGCGGCAGTACCGGTATGCAAAGGATTATTATCAGCTTGTGATGCAACGGCTTGCGAAAACAGAAGGACAGGAAGAATAAGAGTGGGAGAGTGAAAAAAGATGGAAGTGGAGCAGATGCAGCATTGCGAAATACGGAACAAACATCGTGTGGAACGTGCCATTATCATGGCGGCAGGAACTGGAACGCGAATGCGGCCGGTAACGCTCGACACGCCGAAACCGCTGATCCGCGTGAACGGTGTCCGTATGATTGATACGGTGATCCGGGCACTGCAGGAAAACGGAATTTTTGAGATTTATGTGGTGACGGGATATCAGAAGGAGCAGTTTGCATGCCTGACGGAGAACTACGAAGGGGTGCAGCTGATTGAGAATCCGTACTGGGATTCCTGCAACAACATTGCCTCCCTCTATGTGGCGCGGGAGCATCTGGAAAATGCAATGATTCTGGATGGGGATCAGATGGTATACAAAAAGGAGATTCTCGCGCCGGAATTTACGCGCTCCGGCTACAACGCCATCTGGACCGATGCGGAGACGGACGAATGGCTGATGCAGGTGGAAAACGGAATTGTACGCTCCTGCAGCAGAACCGGCGGCAGAGGCGGCTGGCAGCTTTTCAGCGTATCGCGTTGGAGCAGGGAGGATGGAAAGCGGCTGAAAAAACACCTGGAGCTCGAGTTTGAGGAAAAAAAGAACCGTCAGATTTACTGGGACGATGTGGCAATGTTCTGTCATTTTCAAGAGTATGAGCTTGGCATCTACCCGATGCAGGAAGGCGACCTGATCGAAATTGACGATTTTTCGGAGCTTTGTGAACTGGATCCGTCTTACTGCGGATATGAGGCACAGGGTCAGAAAAAATCAGAAGAAAAATAAGCTGGATCGGGCAGTATAGCAGAAAGGAACAGAAAACATGAATACAGTTGATGAAAACAGAGTGGCGAAAAAGAAACAGAGCGGAAAAATACGGGGAAAAGGTCAGATTGACTGGATGATCACGCTGCTGCCGTTGGGACTGATTGCAGCGCTCAGTATTTTGTTTTTCCTCCTGCCGGAACAGTCCAACACAGTTCTTGCGAAGGTACGCTTCTTCTTTGGAGATACCTTTGGAGTCTATTATCTTGCAATTGGCCTTGGCGTTTTTCTGCTCTCTTTGTATCTGGCATTTTCAAAATATGGCGATATTGTGTTAGGAGAGCAGGACGAGAAACCGAAATATTCTTTTTTTGCCTGGGGATCCATGATGTTTACGTGCGGCCTTGCGGCAGACATTCTGTTTTATTCTTTTGCAGAATGGGTGATGTATGCTGCTGATCCGCAGATTGAAAAGATGGGCGGAATCCAGGAGTGGGCAGGCGTGTACCCGCTGTTTCACTGGAGTCTGATTCCGTGGGGCTTTTATCTCGTTCTCGCTGCCGCATTTGGGTTTATGCTGCACGTGCGGAAACGGAACCGGCAGCGGTATTCAGAAGCCTGCCGTCCGATTATGGGAAAACAGACGGACGGCATCGGCGGACGGCTGATTGATCTGCTGGCGGTATTTGCACTCCTTGCAGGAACGGCAACGACATTCAGCGTGGCAACGCCGCTGATGGCAAGTGCAATCAATGCATTGTTCCATATCAATCTGGAACGGAACGCAGTGACAATTGTGATTCTGCTGATTACGTGTTTTGTGTACACGTATTCGCTGCTTCACGGCTTCCGCGGAATCGGTTTTCTGGCAAAGCTCTGCATCTATCTGTTTTTCGGGCTGCTGGCGTACGTGCTGCTGTTCGGCGGACAGACGCGGTATATTATCGAGACGGGATTTTCATCGCTGGGACGGATGATTCAGTATTTCCCGACGTTGGCGACCGATACCGATCCGCTGCGCGAGACGCATTTTCCGCAGAACTGGACTATTTATTACTGGGCATACTGGATGGTATGGTGCGTGGCGGCGCCATTTTTTATCGGAAGTATTTCCCGGGGAAGAACGGTGCGGCAGACAATCCTTGGCGGATATGGATTCGGCGTTGGCTCCACGATTTTAAGCTTTATCATCCTAGGAAATGAATCGATGGGGATGCAGATGGCGGGAAAAGCGGATTTTATCGCGCAGTATGCCAAAGACGGTGATCTCTATGGAATGATTATCGCCATGATCCAGAAGATCCCGTGTACACCGCTGGTTCTTGTCGTTCTGCTGCTCACGATGATTGCCTTTTATGCGACCTCGTTTGATTCGATTGCGCTGACGGTTTCCTGCTACAGCTACCGCCGTCTGGAAGAGGGACAGCAGCCATCGAAAGCGATTCAGCTTATGTGGTGCCTTCTGCTGATTCTGCTTCCGATTGCACTGGTCTTTTCCGAAAGCTCTATGAGCAATCTGCAGTCGGTCAGTATCGTGGCAGCGTTTCCGATCGGAATGGTAATTCTTCTGATTGTGGCGGGATTCCTAAAGGATGCCGGAGCATATCTGAAAGAAATAAAAAAGCCCTCCGGGCAGGATCGCACTGCGGCGGACGAGAATTATGTCGCTGAAGCGACCCGCCGCAGGCGGAGAATCCTGCCGTAGCAGGATTCTTTCTTGTGCAGCATGAAAATAGAGCCGGATTTCTATTTGGCGGAAATCCGGCTGTGTGCATTTCAGACAGTATAGGTCTATACAAACAGTGTACACCCCTGCCGCTTGAACTGTTCGATTTTTTCGTCAATGAGCTCCGGCGTTACACCGAGATGCTTAGAAAGACACTGCTTGCAGAAAAACTGTTCCGCGCCGCGGTTGATAAATTTGCGGTGGGCGCCGATCTCGTTATGCGTGAGTTCTTTGCCGCACTGCATACAGCGTGCCATCAGAGTTTTACGACCTTTGCACGGTATACTTTTGATGCGAACGGCTCGAGCTCTGTGACAAGGGATGCATTGTTTGCACACAGGTTCTCGCCGGTCCAGACCTCAGTAAGTTCCAGAGTACGGCCAGTGGAGAACGGAAGGCCGATCTCATCCAGATTCATGGCTGCACGCGATTTTTCATCACTGAGATTGAACATGCCGATAGCAAGATCTCCGTTTGCGAGCGCTTTTACATAAATCAGAACGTTGTCATTCCATGCATGGTTTTTCACTTTATACGGCTGACGGCAGAGCGGGTCCTGATTGATGCGGATCATCTCATCGTTCATCAGAATGCGGCGGGTCTCGTTGCTCATCTCGCGGATATCGCAGCCGATCATCAGCGGGGAGCCAAGGAATGCCCATAGCGCATAGTGTGTCTGATACTGGACATCGTTGCAGCCGGCCAGTCCAACATTTCCTTTTCCGTGCATGCCGACGATCAGCATGTCCATATCGTTGAAGCAGCCGACGCCGTTGTACGGATGCAGTTTTTCCTGCTGTGCCACGAGATCTTTGACAGAATCCCAAGTATCAAAGATGTCGCCGGTGGAACGCCACATGGAAGCGCCGGTTTCTTTGATCCACTCATGCGTTTCATCGGCACCCCAGGAGCAGGCAGAGAAGAGAATGTCGCGGCCGCAGTTCTCGAGTGCCAGTCCCATGCGGCGATACAGATATTTTCCATGCAGGATCGGGCTGTGGTAGCAGTAGTCGTATTTTAAGAAATCAACATCCCAGGATGCGAAGGTTTCTGCATCGATAAACTCATGCTCATAGCTTCCAGGGTAGCCGGCACACGTCATGTTTCCGGCGCAGGAATACATACCGAATTTCAGCCCTTTGGAATGAACGTAATCGGCAACGGCTTTCATACCGTGCGGAAATTTTCCCGGATCCGGCACAAGACGGTCGTTTTCATCGCGTTCGCGTAAAGACCAGCAGTCGTCGATGACAAGATATTCGTATCCTTTATCGCGCAGGCCGCTCTCGGCCATGACATCAGCAGTTTCAAAAATCATTTTTTCATTGATATTTTCTCCGAAGGTGTTCCAGGAATTCCAGCCCATCGGCGGTGTAAGTTTGATCATAGTATTGACCTCCCGTAAGTTTTGATGTACTTTGAGTATAGATGGATTTCCAGAGCAAAACCATGGAATTTTAAGACAAAAGCATGGATTTTTGTTTTATAAAGAATAAAATACGGGAAAAGGAAAGAATATGCTTGTATCAGAAATGAACGGGATCCGGCCTGTCGATGCCGGGCGGCAGGACTGCCATGATCTGCATTCCTGGGGGCCGGGTGTACGGCAGTGCTATATTATACATTATATTATAAGCGGAAAGGGAACGTTTACCTGCGGGAAAAAGACGTACACACTTACCGCAGGACAGAGCTTTTTAATCTGTCCGGCGCAGGTGGTGCAGTACGCGCCGGATGAGAACGAGCCGTGGGAATATGTGTGGGTTGATTTTGTCGGGGAACAATGCCGGCAGATTCTGGCACGGTCGGTACTGAACCCACAGCAGCCGGCGGCGTCGCCTCTCCGTCAGGAAAGGCTTCTGCCGTATTTTGAGCGTCTCTGCCAGATGGAACTCTATCGCCGGAACAGCCAGGAGACCGTCGGTGTGCTGCTTGCGCTTCTGGGCGTGTACCAGGATCTGGCGGAGCCGCAGCGGGAGGAGAGAAAGAAGGAAGATCCGCGGATCATGGAAGCGCTCTCTCTGATTGCCGCAGGGTATCACAGGAGTGAGTTCTGCGCGGAGACAATTGCGCGGAAAATGGCGGTCAGCCGCACAACGCTGAACCGTCTGTTTCAGAAGAAAATCGGCCGGTCACCAGGACAGTATCTGCTGGAATATCGGCTGCAGCAGTCAGAAAAGCTGCTGCAGATGGGGATGACGGTCAAACAGACGGCGCTGTCGTGCGGATTTGAAGATCCCTTTTACTATTCCCGTGTGTTCCGGAAACACTATGGAATGCCGCCGTTGGATTACCGGCTGCAGTTTGCAGAAATTCAGTGAACGGCGGGCGTTACCGCTCGTCGGAGAGATAATTCCGCATAGAGCGCAGGGCGGACTTTTCCAGCCGGCTGACCTGCGCCTGCGAGATGCCGATTTCCCGGGCAACCTCCATCTGGGTCTGCCCCTCATAGAAACGCATGCGGATGATCTGGCGTTCGCGCTCATTGAGACGGGCGACCGCGTCCTGCAGGGCGAGGTTCTGCACCCAGTTTTCTTCTTTATTTTTCTTATCACTTAACTGATCCATGATATACAGGGTATCGCCGCCTTCCGTGTAGACGGGTTCATACAGACTCATCGGGCTTTGGATTGCGTCGAGGGCATAGACGATATCCTCTTTTCCAATGCCGATTTCAGCGGCGATTTCCTCGATCGAAGGCTCTTTCTGGTTCTGCTTGAGATAAAGTTCGCGGGCGCAGATGGCGCGGTAGGCAGTATCCCTGAGGGAACGGCTGACGCGGATCGCATTGTTGTCACGCAGATACCGCCGGATTTCACCGATGATCATCGGCACGGCATAGGTGGAGAAACGGACGTTTAAGGTCGTGTCGAAGTTATCAATCGCCTTAATCAGGCCGATACAGCCGATCTGAAAGAGATCGTCGGCGTTTTCACTGCTGTTGGAGAAGCGCTTGATCACGCTTAAGACAAGGCGCAGATTGCCCTGAATGTAGCGTTCGCGGGCAGCAGCATCTCCTTCGCGGGCCTTTTTCAGCAGAGTCTCCTTTTCTTCGGCATTCAGTACGGGAAGGCGTGATGTATTGACTCCGCACAGTTCAACTTTATTGATCGCCATGGTATGCATCCTCCTGAAACATGGAACGTATGGTTACCGTTCGTTACTGTTATACGTTCATGATTGGCAGTTGGCGGGACGAATATACGAGAGCCCGGAAAATTTCATAAAGTTTTAGTCCTTGACAAAGCTTTTGGAAAATGATTTCCTGCTATTGTAGAAACGGCGGAAAGTGTGATAAGATAAGGGAAGTGTACGAAATGCGAGGTCTTGTTTTATGATGAGTGGAAAGGAACGAAGAGAAGAGATTCTTCAAAGAATAACAAACAGTAAGACGCCGGTCTCCGGTGCAGCGCTGGCGAAGAGCTGTGAAGTCAGCCGTCAGGTGATTGTCCAGGACATTGCCCTGATCCGCGCTGCCGGATACGATGTGATTGCGACAAACCGCGGCTACATCTGCAGCAGCCCGGTGAGAGAGACGCGGGTCTTTGAGGTGAATCACACGGATGAGCAGATGCAGGACGAGCTGAATACAATTGTGGATTTCGGCGGCGTTGTGCTGGATGTGATTGTGCGTCACGAGGTTTACGGAGAACTGCGGGCGGAACTGAATATCAGTTCACGAAATAAGGTGGCACTGTTTATGGAAGAAATCCGGCAGGGAAAATCACGGCCGCTGAAGAATATCACATCAGGGGAACATTTTCATACCGTATCGGCAGACTCTGCGCAGACCCTGGATCTGATTGAAGAAGAACTGCGAAAGAAAGACTACCTGGTGCGGACTGTGAAATAGGGGAAAAAGCCCTTATTTTCACAAAAAACTGTTATTCGAAAAAATTTTAAAATTTTTTCAAAAAGGTGTTGACTTTTCTCTTAGGATAGTGTAATATACATGATGTCAGCGGGAACGAGTGATAAACAAAGAGTTCTAAAGCGACAAAGAAATGTGCGTTTAGCTCAGCTGGATAGAGCGTTTGGCTACGGACCAAAAGGTCGGGGGTTCGAATCCTCTAACGCACGGACGGTAACCGTCCTGGTGAAAACCAGGGCGGTTTTTTCGTATGCAGAATGAAAAATAAAACAAGAGGCCTTTTGGTCAGCAGCCAGACGGCCGCGCTTTTTGAAAAAATCATGGGGAAACAACTTGTACGCTCATTGACACAAGTGAGATACATCTCCTATAATAAAGCCAAATTTAAGATCTCGAAAGGGGACAAGTTATGGCTAAGTTAGTAATTGATGCGAACAGAAAGCTTTCAAAAATCAATAAGGAAATCCAGGGACAGTTTTCGGAGCATCTGGGAAGATGTATTTATGAAGGACTCTATGTAGGAGAAAATTCCGATATTCCGAACGTGAACGGAATGCGTACCGATGTTGTTGAAGCACTGAAAAATATCAAAGTTCCGGTACTGCGCTGGCCGGGCGGATGTTTTGCAGATGAATATCACTGGAAAGACGGTATCGGACCGAAAGAAAGCCGCAAAAAAATGATCAACACCAACTGGGGCGGTGTTGTCGAGGACAACAGATTCGGTACCCACGAGTTTTTTGAACTCTGCCGTCAGATCGGATGTGAAACCTATATCAACGGAAATATGGGAAGCGGTACTGTACAGGAGATGTCGGAGTGGGTTGAATATATGACATTTGACGGGGTATCTCCGATGGCAGACCTTCGTGCGGAAAATGGCCACGAAAAGCCGTGGACCGTCGATTTCTTCGGCATCGGCAATGAGAACTGGGGCTGCGGCGGAAATATGAATCCGGAATTCTACGGAAATATGTACCGCAGATATCAGACCTTTGTGCGTGATTACGATGGAAACAAAAAGATCCGGAAGATTGCCTGCGGCGCCAATTCGGATGATTATGAGTGGACGCAGGAAGTGATGAAAGCATGCTTTCGCAGAATCTCCCCACAGCAGCATGGCATGATGGATGGCCTGTCGCTTCATTACTATACGGTGCCGGAAACCTGGGATCACAAGGGAAGTGCAACGGAGTTTGCGGAAAAAGACTGGTATAAGACCATGAAAAAGACGATGTATATGGAAGAGCTGATCCGTCGCCACAGCGCCATTATGGATCAGTATGACCCGGACAAAAAGGTCGGCATGATCGTGGATGAGTGGGGTACCTGGTATGATGTAGAGCCTGGAACAAATCCGGGATTTCTGTATCAGCAGAATACCATGCGTGATGCACTGGTCGCAGGTATCAACCTGAATCTTTTCAACAAACACAGCGACCGTGTCAAGATGGCAAATATCGCACAGATGGTCAATGTTCTGCAGTCGATGATCCTGACCGAGGGGGAAAAGCTGGTCAAAACTCCGACGTATCATGTTTTCGATCTGTATCAGGTACATCAGGAAAATGATCTTCTGGCAAGCTCTCTGGAAACGGAGCAGGTTGGTCTGGAAGACGAATACATGGTTCCGAATCTGACGGAATCTGTTTCGGTAGATGCCAACGGTGTACTTCATATCACGATGACGAATGTGGATCTGGAGAAAGCATATCCGGTAGAGGCGGTACTTCTCGGAAAAGAAGCCGGCGAGATCAAAGCCGAGATCGTAACCGGCCATATGCAGGATAAGAACACCTTTGAAGCGCCGGAGACGGTTGGCGTTCAGGCCTTTGACGGTGTACAGGCAACCAAAGAGGGAATTTCCTTTACCATTCCGGCATGCAGTGTGCTTCATATCGCCGTAAAATAGGGAAACCATAAAAACCAGAAGATATCTGGGATGAAAAAAGATTCAGTTCCGGAGGAGTTTGATGGACGGAAATACCAGGATCTGTAAAAAATGCCTGCTTCGTGAGATGGACGAGGCAGGCTTTTTTCAGAATATGTATGATTATATTGCAAGAATTCCGGCGGACGATAAAGCGCCGGAGGAGGAATACGAGCGGCGGCTTTCCATTTGTAAGGAGTGTGAAAAGCTGCTGTCCGGCATGTGCCGCATGTGCGGCTGCTACGTGGAGATGCGGGCAGCGATTGCACTGCGGGACTGCCCGGGGAAAAAGTGGTAGCAAAAGAGAAACCCCGCACAGCGGATCCGATGAAAACAACGGATCTATTGTGCGGGGTTTTGAGAATCAACGCATTTCTGTCTCCGGTGCGACTTTTGGATCCCTAAAATAGCGGGACAGCTTCGGCACGGAGATGAACAGCGTCAGAAATTCGGCGACCGGAATCGACAGCCACACACCGTTGGTGCCAAGCACGAGCGGCAGAAGCAGCGCGGAGAGAACGATAAAGACGAAGGTGCGCAAAAAGGAAATCAAAGCAGAGGTCTTTCCGTCTGACAGTGCGGTGAAAATGCCGGAGGCGACGATATTCGTACCGCAGAACAGGTAAGCGATGGAGAACAGGTATCCGCCGTGGCGGGTCAGTTCAAAGCCGTACGTGCCTTTCTGCATGAAAACGGCGGAAATGACCGGAGAACCGAAGGCAGCCACAAGTGCAATGATCACAGAGCTTATCACAACGAAACGGATACTGATGCGGTAAAGCCGGATCAGCCGCTGTTTGTTCCGGCTGCCGTAGTTGAAGCTGAACACAGGTGCAACGCCGATACTGTAGCCGAGGTACAGCGCAACAAAGAGAAACTGTCCGTACAGAATCGCCGTGATGGCGGCAACACCGATTTCGCCCTCAAATTTCAGCATCAGCATGTTGAAAAGGTAAGTGACAACGGCTGCAGAAAGATTGCTGACCATCTCGGAGGAACCGTTGAAGCAGCTTGTGGAGAGCAGGCCTTTGGAAAATTCCGGACGGGTGAAGCGAAGGCCTTTGCGGGCAAAGGTAAAGTATAAAATGCCGGCAACGGCCGGAATGCACTGGCCAAGGCCGGTGGCAAGGGCAGCTCCGGCAACACCAAGATGGAGCGGAACGACAAACAGATAGTCCAGAAGCATGTTGGTAATGCCGGCGGACACCGTAAGGGAAAGTCCGAGTCCCGGGCGCCCTGCTGTTACAAAGAAGGACTGGAACAGCGCCTGGAGAAGACAGACCGGGGCAAAGGAAAGGATCGTCCGCAGATAGGCGGTACCGTAATCCATCAGCACCGGCGTTGCACCGAGCAGACTGCAGATCTGACGGCAAAACAGGTTGCCGAGCACTGCGCCCAGAATACCGATGATCAGTGTGGTAAGGGTAAGGGCCGAAAAGTTACGGTTGGCTTCCTCCTGTTTTCCCTGCCCGATCTTTGCAGCGACGACGGCGCTGCCTCCGGTACCGAACATGATGCCGACGGCAAGAAGAATGCTGACGGCAGGATAGACGATATTGGCGGCGGAAAGCGCCATGCTGTCCACGTACTGTGCGATGAAAAAGCCATCCACAATACTGTAGAGAGACATAAAGATCATCATGATGATCGATGGAAACGCAAACTTCAGCAGGGAGCGGAAGTTGAAATCCTTGGCGAGTGACTGGCTCATAATCAAAAACCTCCTTTTTTATGTGTGAAAAGCCTTTTTCAGACACGCTTTAGATGGGAAAGATTTCTTGTGAAAATTTGAATCGTTTGCTATTATAAAGGATAGGGTAACCCTATAGTCAAGTGCAAAAAAGGTGAAAAACAGGAAAAATTCCGAGAGCACATATTCAGGAAAAGGAGTCAGAAATGGGAAAACAGGAGTATTTAAGCGCGGGGCGATTTGCAGCGCTGGTAGGCACGACAAAGGAAACGCTCTTCCATTATGATGAGATTGGGCTGTTCGTACCAAAAAGAAGAGGGACAAACGGCTACCGGTATTATGCGATGGATCAGATTGAAACGTTTGATGTGATCGGAATGCTGCGGGAGCTGGGCATGCCGCTGGCAGAGATTCGAAATTATCTGGAACAGCGAAGTCCTGAAAAATTCGGAGCACTGCTGGAACAGGAGGAGAAGGTGGTGCGCGAAAAAATGCAGCGGCTCCGCGAGATGCAGCGCTGGATAGGGGAAAAGAAGCGGTTTCTGGCACAGGCATCGGCGGAATGCCGTGAGGCGTTTGAAAAAGATCCCTTCTGTCCTGTGGGGATTCATACCCTGCCGTTGCAGTATCTTGTCACGAATCACAGCGAGTCAGCGGATAATCTGGCAGTCAATCAGAAAATCGGAGAGCTCTATGCTTACTGTGGGCAATACGGAAATCGAAGTTCGTATAATGTTGGGTTTGTTCAGAAACGGGAAACACTGGAAACGGGGAATTTTCTGGATTACCGTGATTTTTATCTGATTTTTGATCGTGTGCCGGTGAAAGTGCGATACACGGTTCGGCCGGAGGGAGAGTATCTTTGTTATTATTATAAAGGACCATGGCAGGGAATTGAAGCGGCGTACCGGAAGCTGTTCCGGTATGCCACGGAACAGAGACTTTTGCTGGACGACCGCTTTTATGAGGAATATATGGTGGACGCGCTGACCAGTCAGGAAATGGAACAGTATATTACGAGAATCGCCGTAAAAATTTTAAGATAGATGTACTCCGGAGGGAAAAAACAAGATTTTCACAAACTTTTTTCATTCTCCTCTTGACCATGACGCAACGTCACCCATTATAGTGAGAGTACAACAAGTTGAATTGACATAAAACTGAGAAGATAAACACATCAAAAAGGAGAAAAAGCATGAAAGTATTAGTAACAGGCGGAGCCGGATTTATCGGCGGAAACTTCGTACATCACATGGTAAACAAATACCCGGATTATCAGATCGTAAACCTGGACCTGCTGACCTACGCAGGAAATCTGGAGACTCTGAAACCGGTTGAGGACAAACCGAACTACAAATTTGTAAAAGGTGATATCGCAGACGAAGCTTTCATCATGGATCTGTTTGAAAAAGAGAAATTTGACGTTGTTGTCAACTTCGCAGCAGAGAGCCATGTAGACCGTTCCATTGAGGATCCTGGCATCTTTGTTCAGACCAACGTAATGGGAACCCGTGTACTGCTGGATGCTTCCAGAAAATTCGGCGTAAAGAGATATCATCAGGTATCTACCGATGAGGTTTACGGAGACCTTCCGCTGGATCGCCCGGATCTGTTCTTTACAGAGAATACCCCGATCCACACCTCCAGCCCGTACTCTGCATCCAAAGCAAGCGCAGACCTGTTTGTACTGGCTTACCACAGAACCTTCGGTACCCCGGTTACCGTTTCCAGATGCTCCAACAACTACGGCCCGTATCACTTCCCGGAGAAGCTGATTCCGCTTATGATCAGCCGCGCACTGGCAGACGAAGAGCTTCCGGTATACGGAAACGGTGAGAATGTCAGAGACTGGCTGCACGTATCCGACCATTGCGAAGCAATCGACCTGATTATCCATAAAGGTAAAGTAGGCGAGGTTTACAACATTGGCGGACACAACGAGAGAACAAACCTTCAGGTAGTACAGACTATCCTGAAAGCTCTGGACAAACCGGAATCTCTGATCAAATACGTAAAAGACCGCCCGGGCCATGACAGAAGATATGCAATCGACCCGACCAAGATCGAGACTGAGCTTGGATGGAAACCAAAATACAACTTCGATACCGGAATTGCACAGACAATTCAGTGGTATCTGGATAACGAAGACTGGTGGAAACACATCATCAGCGGTGAGTATCAGAACTACTTTGCTGAGATGTACAAAGACCGTCTGTAAGAGAGAAAAGTGAAATGCAAAGGCCGTAAAAAAGCGGCTTTTGCGAAGGAGTGGTGGATATGGATCAATATTATACCACTGGTGAATTTGCCCGGATGGCCCATGTGACCATTCGGACAATTCGCTATTACGACAAAAAAGGGCTGCTGAAGCCGAGCTTTATTAACGAATCTGGTTATCGAATGTATTCGGATGAGGATTTTCTGAAGCTGCAGAAAATATTATCGCTGAAATATCTCGGATTTTCGCTGAATGAGATTGGAAACATGACGATTCACGATACGAGCGCGGATATTCTGAAGTCATTGAAAATGCAGATCGGACTTGTGCACAAGAAGATGGAAAATCTGGAGCAGATGGAAAAGGCATTGCAGAATACGACGCAGATTCTGGAGGAGACGAACCAGATCGACTGGACCGGTATTCTGAACCTGATTCATCTGACCGATATGGAAAAGATGCTGGTGGAGCAGTACAAAAACGGGGAAAACCTGAATATCCGTATTTCGCTGCACGAGCAGTATTCCCAAAATAAACAGGGATGGTTTCCGTGGCTTCTGGAACAGATGGATTTTGACGGTGCGCGCCGGATTCTGGAGATTGGCTGCGGAAACGGACAGCTCTGGGAAAATGCGGAGCCATCCGTGCTGAAAGGAAAGTATATCTGTCTGTCTGACCTGTCGGACGGCATGATCCGGGATGCGGCGGAAAATCTGGGAGAAGAAAAGGCATCCTGTTTTGATTTCCGGACACTGGATTGCCAGAAACTTCCGTTTCCGGATGCGGAATACGACCGGATTATTGCAAATCATGTTTTGTTCTATGTCCAGAATCTGTCCCGCGGTCTGCAGGAAATCAGCCGTGTGCTTTCAGATGACGGCGTGTTCTACTGCAGTACGTATGGAAAAGGCCATATGAAAGAGATTACCGATCTGGTACAGGAGTTTGATCCGCAGATCAATCTTTCGGAGGTGGCGCTGTATACTATTTTTGGTCTGGATCACGGAGAAAAGCAGTTAAAGCCTTATTTTGGCAGCGTAGAGAAAAGAATCTACGAGGACAGTCTCTGGGTCGACCGGCCGGAGCCGCTTCTGGACTATATCCTTTCCTGCCATGGAAATCAGAATGAGTATCTGTATCCGAGACAGCGGGAATTCAAAGAATTTCTGGAAAAGAAAATTCAGAAACACGGCGGAATTGCGATCACAAAAGAGGCAGGGGTTTTCATCTGCAGAAAATAACGGGAGAGGCCGACATGAAAATGGAGGTCTCTTTTTTATCCCTCATTTTAGGCAAGTTTGACAAAAATGTTAAAAAATAAATACAGAGTATGTTTTTTGTATTGCCAGAGCTCACAAAAGGATGTATACTAAAATAGAATGTCTAAGTATGCGTGACTTGAAGAAAGAACACAAAAAGAGGGATAAGGTATGAAGGAATTATTTGATGTACACTGCCATATGGTCCCGGGGGTAGACGACGGTGCAGCTGACCTGGAAGAGTCGCTGGAGATGCTGAAAATGCAGCACGAGGACGGGGTCAGGAAGATTATCATCACACCGCATTATCGGCGGCGGATGTTTGAAACACCGGCAAAAAAGGTACATGAGCAGTTTCTGAAACTGCAGGAAGCGGCAAAAAAGGAATATCCGGATATGTCGCTTTATCTCGGGTGTGAACTTCACTCGAACATGGATCTTCAGGATATCCTGGAAAAACGGAAATATGTGACCATGGCCGGTTCATCCTATGTTCTGTTGGAATTTTCCGAGGGAGATTCCGCACAGCATATCCGTGAGAGAGTCTACAATGTACTGTCCTGCGGTTATGAACCGATTATCGCGCATGTGGAGCGCTATCAGGCAACGGTAAAGAGCGTCGGATTTTCCAGCGATCTGGTGGATATGGGCGCAAGACTGCAGGTGAATGTGGAAAGTATACTTGGAAAGTATACGTGGGGGGCAAAACGCTACTGCAGAAAACTGATGAAGGAAGATCTGCTCAGTTTTGTCGGCAGCGATTCCCACAACACAAAAACACGTATTCCCAACATAGGAGCAGGCGCTGCCTATGTTTCAAAAAAAATGGGAGAGGCATATGCCGAAAGGATTTTCCACGATAATCCGATGGAAATCTTAAGGGATGCCGGAGAAATCTAAAAAAAGTCAGGAGAAGAAGATGGAAACGAATCAACAGAATCAGGATGAAATTGAAATCGATTTACTGGAACTGCTTCGTGTGCTCTGGAGCAAAATTGGCTATGTGATTTTAGCTGCATTGGCACTTGGCCTTCTGATGGTACTGGTCAGCAAAGTATTTATGAAGCCGCAGTATGAATCGACGACAAAAATGTATGTACTGTCAAAACAGGACAGCAGCAGTACTGTAACAAGTGGAGATCTGCAGGCAAGTTCTCTTTTAACCAAAGACTATGCGGAGCTGATTCAGAGCCGTCAGGTTGTTGAAACCGTTATTGCACAGTTAAATCTGGATCTTACCTATGAGGAGTTTTTGAAAAAAATTACTGTTACTACACAGAACGATACGCGTATCCTTTCGATTACAGTAAAAGACGAAGATCCGTATGTAGCAAGCCAGATGGCGGATGCAATCCGTGTAGCAGCATCAGATCATATTCAGAACGTTATGAACACAGAAGCTGTAAATGTGGTAGATGAGGCGAATATTCCAGATGAGCCGGTAAGCCCAAGTATTAAGAAAAACGGGCTGATCGGTGCAATAGCAGGGGCATTTATCGCGATTGTCATCATCATTATTGTTTATCTGACAAATGACACCATCCAGACCTCCGAAGATGTAGAACGTTATCTGGGTGTCAGTACACTCGGCATGATTCCTCTTGCAGAAGGACAGAAAAAGAGCAAGAAGAAAAACAAAAACGGCCGTGGAAGAAAGAAATAAGGGAGGATACGGAACGTGAATCAGGTAGTAGTAAAACAGGAAAAATCAGGCTATCAGATTGTGGAAGCCTACAAATCTCTTCGGACCAACCTTCAGTTCTGCGGAGAAGATAAGAAAGTAATCGCGGTTACAAGCTGTACACCAAATGAGGGAAAGAGCAGTGTTTCTATGCAGCTCGGCATTTCTCTTGCAGAGAGCGGAAAAAGAGTGATTTTGATCGATGCCGATCTTCGGAAATCGGTTCTTCTTGGAAGAACGAAAACACAGAAATCTGTTCGCGGACTGGCACACTTCCTGTCCGGTCAGGCAACTCTGGAGGATGTCATCTGTTCTACCAATGTAAAGAACTTTTACATGATTTATTCCGGCCCGTTTCCGCCGAATCCGGCAGAGCTTCTGGGTGGAAAGAACTTCCGAAGTCTTTTAAATGCACTTCGTAAAGTTTACGATTATGTGATTGTGGATACTCCTCCGCTTGGAAGCGTTATCGACAGTGCGATTGTTGCAGAAATCTGTGATGGTTCAATCATGGTCATTGAGTCCGGTGTGATCAGCTATCGTTTTGCACAGGAAGTAAAGAGCCAGCTCGAGAGAAGTAACTGCCCGCTGCTTGGCGTTGTCCTGAACAAGGTGGATATGCAGAAACAGGCGTATGGTAAATACGGAAAATACGGTCAGTACAAATATGGAGATTACGGCCAGGAGGAGGACGATTAACTGCCATGAAAAAAGGGATTGTTGCAGGTTTGATTGTCCTGTGCGTGGCGCTAGGAGCCGGTACAGCAGCTGTCGTAGTGACGGACGACCGAAAAGGCCCGGAAATCGAGCTTCCAGCTGATGGGGATGTAACGTATGCGGAAGGCAGTGATACAGCGCCTTTGCTGGAAGGCGTTACTGCAACGGATGAGAAAGACGGAGATGTGACAGATTCGCTGGTGATTGAAAACATTTTCCCGAACGATGACCATACCAGTGCATCGGTTGTCTATGCGGCAAAGGACAGTCACAATAATGTATCAAAAGCAACACGCCGCGTGAATTATAAAGCTGCAGCGGAAGATACCCCGGCGGAAAATGAGGCTACGCAGGAAACGGATAACAGTGGGGCGGCAGATGAGTCTGCACCGGCAGCAGAGGAGCCGCAGCAGAATGACACAGAGGGCACAAAAAATGAGACAGATGCGCAGATGGAAATCGAAGCACTGCCGGCGGAAAGCCCAAAACTGTACCTGAATACGTATGAAGTAACAGTGGAAGCCGGAAACGATCTGGACAAAACCAGCTATATCAAAGAGATGACCGATGATGCAGACAGCCAGGAGTCACTCTTTAACCAGATTGAGATCGACGGCGATGTGGATACTGCAGTGCCGGGAGATTACACGCTGACGTATCATGTGACGGACAGCGATGGAAACAGATCAAATGCGGCGGTGCTTACCGTACACGTTCAGTAAGAATAGAAGAACTGCTCTGATGGGGATGCCCGATCGGGGCAGTTCTTTTTTCAAGTTTTTACGGCGAGAGTAAAATTTGACAGCCCAAAATGAGTATGGTAGAGTGAGAAAGACGGCAGAAGGGGGCAGAGGAGATGCTTCGAATCTGGCAGAAAACAGAAAAACAGAAGCTGGAGCCGGTAGGAATGGGAACGGCGTTCCCCTTTTTAAAGGAAAAGAACCATGTAGTTTCTATCATCGGCGGCGGCGGAAAAACGACGCTGCTGTACGAGATGGCAGGCTTTTGCGTAAAAAACGATCAGAAGGTACTGGTGACAACTTCGACGCACATTTACCGTCCGCCGAAGGGAGGGCATGACCAGAGTCTGGAAGCGGTCGAAAGAAAATTTCGCACAGGCCGCGCAGCGATTATCGGGAGTGCCTGCCGGGATCCGGAAAAGCTTTCCATGCCGGAAACGGAACTATTTGAAGCGGCACGCAAAAAGGCCGATCTGACGCTGATCGAGGCGGATGGCGCGAGGCACCTGCCGTGCAAGGCACCGGCGGAACATGAACCGGCGCTGCTTTCCTCTTCAGATCTTGTGATTGGTGTGACAGGTCTTTCGGCACTGGGACAGCCGCTTGGCAAGGGCTGCTTTCGGGCAGAACGGGCGGCGGAACTGCTTGGCTGTACGATGGAACACCATATCACGGAAGAAGATCTGGCACGGCTGATCGCATCGGAACAGGGACAGCAGAAGGATTTGAAAGGCAGAACGTTTTATGCGGTACTGCACCAGTATGAGGAAAAAGAACACCGGGCGGCCGCAGAGAAACTTGTGGAGCTGCTGCGCAGGCAGGGGATCGAGCATGTTCTGGTTACGTGCGCGACAGGAAACAGAAGACAAAGCGGTGAGAACACGAATCCCTGGTATGGGAGAGCAGAGCTTCCCGTGCGTGAAGCGGAAGAAGAGTGGGAACCCGGAGAATAAAACGGAAATAGAACGGAGGAGACAGATGGCGGAATTTACCCATTTTAAGAAAGACGGCAGCGCCGTCATGGTCGATGTCCATGAGAAGCCGGACACGTACCGGGCAGCATCGGCGACGGGAACCATACAGGTAAGCCCGGAGGTATTTGCAGCCGTGCGGGACCATACGGCGAAAAAAGGCGATGTGCTCGGCGTTGCACGGCTGGCAGGCATCATGGGGGCGAAGAAGAATGCGGAGTTGATTCCGCTGTGCCACATTGTGCCGCTGACGAACTGCGAAGTGACATTTACCACGGACGAGAATACAAATTCTATTACGGCCGTGTGCACCACATCATGTGTCGGAAAGACCGGCGTGGAGATGGAGGCGCTGACTGGTGTTTCCACAGCGCTGCTCACGATCTACGATATGTGCAAGGCGATGGACCGCGGCATGGTGATTCGTGATATCCACATTCTGGAAAAGGACGGCGGAAAGAGCGGTCATTATATCTATCAGAAAGAGGAAAAATAAAGCATGGCAGAAAAGAAAGATTTCCCGGTTTTCCGGGTGGGAATTGTAACGTTAAGTGACAAAGGCTATCAGGGCGAGCGCGAGGATAAGAGCGGCCCAAAGATCAAAGAGCTGCTTCCGGCGGAGCAGTATGAGGTCGTTTCGATGCGCCTTCTGCCGGATGAGCGGGCGATGATCGAGGAGGAACTGATCCGGCTTGCCGATCTGGAGCAGTGCGATCTTGTCCTCACGACAGGCGGCACGGGATTTTCCATGCGGGATGTGACACCGGAGGCAACTCTGGCGGTATCCGGCCGTGTGGCACCTGGCATCGCGGAGGCGATCCGTGCGGGAAGCATGGCGATCACAAAACGGGCGATGCTGAGCCGGGCAGTGAGTGCAATCCGTCATCGGACGCTGATTATCAATCTGCCGGGAAGCCCGAAGGCGGTGGAAGAGAGTCTTGGATTTGTACTTGATACCCTGCCGCATGCGCTGGGACTTCTGCGTGGAACGGACGGAGAGTGCGGAAGAAGCTGAAAAAAAAGAGGGAACAGGTAACGATGGAAGAAGAAAAAATTATTTTCTGTAAGAGCGGCGGCTGTACGGCAAAGCTCGGGGCAGGCGTGCTCGAACATATTCTGGAGAAGCTGCCGAAAGGGGAAAAGGATCCGAATCTGCTGGTGGGCTATGACAGCAAAGACGATGCATCCGTCTACCGGCTGACGGACGACCTTGCGATGGTCCAGACGCTGGATTTCTTTCCGCCGGTGGTGGGGGATCCGTACACGTTTGGAAAAATTGCGGCGGCGAATGCCTTAAGCGACATCTATGCGATGGGCGGAGAGGTGCGGACAGCCCTGAATATCGTCTGCTTTCCGGAACAGATGGATCTGAATGTCCTCGGAGAAATCATGCGCGGCGGCGCGGAAAAGGTGCAGGAGGCGGGCGGATCGCTCTCCGGCGGTCATTCGATTGCGGATGACAGTGTAAAATACGGCCTTTCTGTCACGGGAACCGTGCATCCGGACCGGATCTGGCAGAACAATACGGGCCGCGTGGGTGATCTGCTCATTCTGACGAAACCGCTCGGAACCGGCATTCTCTGTGCGGCGCACCGCGTCGGGGAGGAAACCCCGGGGGGATTTCAAAAGGCAGTGGAATCGATGATGATGCTGAATAAGTACGCCTCGGAGACGGCACGGAAGTATAACATTCATGCCTGTACCGATGTAACGGGCTTTAGTTTCCTAGGACATCTGCATGAGATGATGGAGTCGGGCGTGTCCTGCCATATCTGGGCGGATCAGATTCCGGTGTTCCCGGGGGCTGTGGAAGCGGCGGAGGAGTTTCTGATCACTGCGGCAGGCCAGCGGAACCGGAATCATCTGGAGCAGCATGTGACCTTTAAGGATATACCGTTCGGCATGCAGGAGGTGCTGTTTGACCCGCAGACATCGGGAGGGCTTCTGATGGCCGTGGATGCCGTGGATGCAGAAAAAATGCAGAGAAAACTGCTGGAGCAGGGGATTCCGGCAGCAATCGTTGGAAAAATTACAGAGCCGGCAGGAACCGAAATTTATGTGACACAGAGCAGGAAATGGTAAGGCAGGGAGGATGAAAAATGGCAGAGATGGAGAAAAAGACAGTAAACGCAATGGGTGATGTGTGTCCGGTACCGCTGGTAAAGGCAAAAAATGCGATTGCAGAACTTGCGGGAAGCGGAAAAGTGGAGGTTCTGGTGGATAATGAAATCGCCGTGCAGAACCTGGAAAAAATGGCGCAGCAGAAAGGATATGGCTTTCTGGTAAAAGAGAAGAAAGAAAAAGAGTATCATGTGGAGTTCACCGTATCGGAAACAGAGCCGGCTGAAACAGAAGAGAAAACCGTATGCCTCGTACCGGCGGCAAAGAAAACAAAACTCGTCGTTCTTTCTGCAGACCATATGGGCGAAGGAGCCGAGGAGCTGGGTAAAATTCTGATGAAGAGCTTCCTTTATGCACTGACCCAGCAGGATGAGCTGCCGGATACGATTCTGTGCTACAACGGCGGTGCAAAGCTGACCTGCGAGGGTTCCGAGTCCCTGGAGGATCTGAAAGATCTGGCAGCGCGCGGCGTTGAAATTCTGACCTGTGGAACATGCCTGAACTTCTACGGCATCACCGAAAAGCTGCGGGTCGGCAGTGTGACCAACATGTATGACATCGTGGAGCGCATGAGCAGCGCAGACCGCGTGATTAAGCCATGATTTACCTCGATTCGGCGGCAACGTCGCTGTGGCATCCAAAAGAAGCAGAGGAGCGTATGATCCAGGCACTGCGCGGCTGTGGAAATGCAGGCCGCGGTGCACACGATGCGACACTGGATGCGGGCCGCATCGTCTTTGAGACGAGAATGCGGCTGGCAGAGTTGTTTCACGCGGAGAGTCCGGAGCGGATTGCATTTACGTGCAACGATACGGAGGCACTGAACACGGCAATTTTCGGACTCTTCGGGCCGGGGGATCATGTGATCACGACAGTCTGCGAGCATAATTCCGTTCTGCGCCCGCTGTATGCACTGGAAAAACAGGGACTGGAGCTTTCCGTGATTCCGGCGGATGTATCTGGAAGGATCGATTACGATCAGATGGAAGCGGCAGTGCGGAAAAACACGAAAGCGTTTGTCGTTACGCATGCCTCCAACCTGACCGGAAATATCACGGATCTTGCGCGGGTGTGCGAAATTGCGGAACGCCATTCCCTGCGTCTGATCGTCGATGCGGCGCAGACAGCGGGGATTCTGCCGATTGATGTACAGAAAAGCGGGATCGACGTGCTCTGTTTTTCCGGCCACAAGGGACTATTAGGGCCGCAGGGAACCGGCGGAATCTACGTTCGTCCCGAACTTTCGATCCGGCCGCTCAAAATGGGCGGAAGCGGAATCCGAAGCTATGAAAAAGAACAGCCTGCGGCGATGCCGGAGCACCTGGAAGCGGGAACTTTAAATGTCCACGGAATTGCGGGACTTCTGGGAGCGCTGGAATATCTGGAGAAGACGGGGATTGAAATGATTTACAAAAGAGAGAGGGAGCTGATGCACCTCTTTCTGGAGGAAATTCAGGGAATCCCGGGACTTACTTTATATGGAACAGACGATCTGCAGCAGCGGGTACCAACGGCGGCATTAAACATCGGCTCCTGTGATTCGGGATATGTCAGCGACTGGCTGTATGAGAACTATGGTATTGCAGTCCGAAGCGGGGCACACTGCGCGCCGCTGATGCACGAAGCACTCGGGACACGGGAGCAGGGAGCCGTGCGGTTCAGCTTTTCCCATGTACTGACGGAAGAAGAAGTCCGGATTGCCGCGCAGGCTCTGCGGGAGTTTGCCGAAGAAGAAATGCAGCAGTGAGAGAGGCGGCAGCCGGCATCCGAGATACAAAAGAAGCTGGAAAAAGGAAGAAACGATATGAGACAGCGAAAAGAAACCTGGATTCTGACGTTTGCGGGGACAACGCAGGCGATGCAGATGGAGCAGTATGCGAGAGCGCACGGCCTGCCGGGAAGGATGATCCCCGTTCCGCGGGAAATTACGGCGGGCTGCGGCCTTTCCTGGAAAGCAGCGCCGGAAGAGGGAAAAGAAATCCTTGCGGCACTTCAGACGGCGGGACTTGCCTATGAGGCGGAGTACCGTGTGCTGCTGTAGAGGTGTGAGGTGGAAATGGAAGAAAAAGAAGAAACATTACGACAGAAGCTGCGGTACGACATGCGGCTGCGCGTCAGCCGGACGGATCATGCCTTCGGTCCCGGTGTGGCGGAGCTGATGGAGCATGTGGAAGCAACCGGCTCCCTTTCGAAGGGCTGCAAATGCATGCAGATGGCGTACTCGAAGGGATGGAAAATCTTAAAGCGCGCCGAGGAGGATCTCGGCATCCCGCTGGTACAGGGCAACCGGGGCGGCAGCAACGGCGGCCAGACGGTACTGACCCCGGAGGGAAAAGAATTCCTGAAGCGGTACCGGAAGTTTGAACAAGAAGTCCGCGCAGGCGCCGATGCGTCGTTTCAGAAGTGGTTTGGAACAGAAGAAAAATAACATTTTTTACGGGGACACGTTGACAAAACGGGTCCTTTCCTGTATTTTATTAATGGAAAAAGCGTTATTCTTGCACGAGAATAACGAAGCAGACCGCGGAAGACGGAAGAAAACGGCGGCTGCTGAAACGAAAGAAGGAAGACAGCGAAGATGAAAAAGAAAGATCTGATCGTGGTACGGGGAGCAGGAGATCTTGCAACCGGTACGATCCATCGTCTGAAAAAAGCGGGCTTTCGTCTGCTGGTTCTGGAAGCAGAGCACCCGGCGGCGATCCGGCGGCAGGTGGCTTTGAGCGAAGCGGTATATGCCGGCTGTGCCAGGGTAGAGGACGTGGAAGCCGTGCGCATGGACGTGGATCTCGCAGAGAAAAAGAACCGGAAAGAACTTCTGGAACAGGAAATGGAACGGATCTGGAAGAAAGATGGTGTTCCGGTGCTCGTGGATCCGGCGGGACTAAGCATTGCGGCACTTCGCCCGGCCGTCGTGGTCGATGCGATTCTGGCGAAGAAAAATCTCGGGACGACAAAAGAGATGGCGCCGCTTGTGATTGCCCTCGGACCGGGCTTTACGGCAGGAGAAGATGTGGATGTTATAATTGAGACGAAGCGCGGTCATAATCTTGGACGCGTGATCCGAAGCGGGAGCGCGGTTCCGAACACTGGCATTCCGGGCATCATCGGCGGGTACGGAAAAGAGCGTGTGATGCATGCACAGGCGGAAGGTATTCTGCGGAATGCGGCTTCGATCGGAGACATTGTGGAAGCCAGGGCTGTGATTGCAGAGATTGAGACAGAAAACGGGACGGTACCTGTGGAAGCATCTCTCTCCGGTCTGCTGCGCGGGCTGATCCGCGACGGCTATCCGGTGACAAAGGGATTTAAGATTGCGGACATCGATCCGCGGAAAGAAGAACTGCAGAACTGCTTCACGATTTCCGATAAGGCGCGGTGCATCGCCGGAAGCGTGCTGGAAGTGATCTGCGGGGAACTGGAATAGATTCAAATAGAAAAAGTGAGGCGTTTCAGATGAAACTGATGAAAACAGAAGACGCGGTAGGCCAGGTGCTCTGCCACGATATTACACAGATTATCAAAGGTGTGACAAAAGATGCGGTATTCCGCAAAGGCCACATCATTACGGAAGAAGATATTCCGGTGCTGTTAAGTGTCGGAAAGGACAACATTTACATCTGGGAAAAGGACGATACAATGCTGCATGAAAATGAGGCGGCACAGATTCTTTACGATATGTGTAAAAACGATCACATGCATCCGTCCGATGTCAAAGAAGGAAAAATTGAACTGATCGCGGACTGCGACGGTCTTTTGAAAGTGGACCGCGAGAAGCTGAAAAAAGTAAACAGCCTCGGCGAGATGATGATTGCGACGCGCCACGGTGATACATACGTGAAAAAAGGCGACAAACTGGCGGGAACGAGAATTATTCCGCTCGTCATCAAAAAAGAGAAGATGGAGACGGCACAGGCAGTCTGTTCCGACGGGCCGATCCTGACCTTAAAGCCGTTCCACAAGAAAAAATTTGCGGTTCTGACAACGGGAAATGAAGTGTATTACCATCGGATCGAGGACACCTTCACACCGGTTATCCAGGAAAAGCTGGCAGAATTCGGTGCGGAGATGATCTTTCATGAGGTTTACGATGATGATGCATCGAAGATCACAGACGGATGCCGCCGCGCGATGGAAGCGGGTGCCGATCTTGTCTTCTGCACCGGAGGAATGAGTGTGGATCCGGACGACAAGACGCCGCTGGCGATCAAAAATACCGGAGTACGCATCGTTTCCTACGGCGCGCCGGTGCTGCCGGGAGCCATGTTCCTTCTGGCGTATGCCGAAAACGGAACACCGATCGTCGGCCTGCCGGGATGCGTCATGTATTCGAAACGGACGATTTTCGATCTTGTCCTGCCGCGCCTCATTGCAGATGATGAGGTGACAGCGGAGGAGCTGGCCGGTCTTGGCGAGGGCGGTCTCTGCCTGAACTGCAAGGTCTGCACCTTCCCGAACTGCGGTTTTGGAAAAGGAAGATAAACGATGAAGGATCAGTATGGCAGAACGATAGATTACCTGCGGATTTCCATCACGGACGCGTGCAATTTGAGATGCCGGTACTGTATGCCGGAGAGTGCGGCGGGCTGTGCACTGGAGCAGGCGGAACAGAATCCGCTGCTTACCGTCGAAGAGATGCTGAAGATTGTGCACGCCGCGGCTGGGCTTGGCATCACGCATTACCGGATTACCGGAGGGGAACCGCTGGTAAGAAAAGAGTGCGTGGAGCTGGTGCAGAAAATAAAAGCAGTGCCGGGCACCGCATCCGTTGGGATCACGACGAATGGCGTGCGCCTGGCATCGTGTGCGAGGGATCTGAAGGCGGCCGGCTGTGACAGTGTGAATGTGAGCCTGGATACAGTGGATGCGGCAGAGTTTGCGGCGCTTACCGGACGCGATGCGCTGGAGCAGGTAAAGCAGGGCATCTGCGCGGCCAAAGAGGCGGGTCTTTTAGTGAAGCTGAATGCGGTGCATCGAAAAGAACTGCATGCGCAGGAACTGATTGAATTTGCAGAGCAGGAAAAAGTCCCGGTGCGGTTCATCGAGGTGATGCCGGTGGGCGCCGGAAAATCGTACGTGGGTCCGTCGAATGAGGCGCTGAAAACAGAGCTGGAACAGTGGTATGGGGCATGTACGCCGGACCAGGAAAAAGAAGGAAACGGTCCTGCGGCTTATGTGCGGTACGAAAAGCTGTCGATGCCCGTCGGCTTTATCAGCGCGATCCACGGAAAGTTCTGCGGAAGCTGCAACCGCGTACGGCTGACAAGCCGCGGCTTTTTAAAGCTCTGCCTCTGCTATGAGAACGGCGTAGATCTGCGGGAGGTTCTGCAGAACGGAACGGCGGCGGATCTGCGGGATGTGATGGCACAGGCAATCTTAAAAAAGCCGATGGAACACTGCTTTGAGCGGCCGAAGGATATGACAGAGCACCACCTGATGTCCGGCATCGGCGGATGAAATGACGGCGGTTCAAAAAGAAGAGGAAACAAAAGAAATGGGAAAAATTATAGGAATCTGTATCAGTGAAAAACGGGGAACGGCAAAGCGCGAGGTGGAAACGGCGAAGCTGGTGGAAGACTGGGGCATCGAGGGCGATGCACACGCCGGGCACTGGCACCGCCAGGTGAGCCTTTTGTCGTATGAAAAAATAGAAGCCTTCCGTGCAAAGGGGGCGGATATTCCGCTCGGCGCCTTCGGGGAAAACCTGATCGTGGAAGGATATGATTTCCGGAATCTGCCGGTCGGCACGCGGTTTTCCTGCGGGGATGCGCTGCTTGAGATGACGCAGATCGGAAAGGAGTGCCACAGCCACTGCGAGATTTTCAAACGCATGGGTGAATGCATCATGCCGCGGGAGGGCGTTTTCGCGGTGGTGCTGCGCGGCGGCACGATTCAAAAGGGTGACACCATCGAACTGGTGACGGAAAAGTAGACCAGAGATCAGACACAAGGAGAGGAAACATGGACGAACTTTACCGGAAACTGCTTGTACAGCTGGAAGAGGGACAGGACACGGTTCTTGCCTTTATCACCGAAGGGGACGGCTCCATTCCGCGCACGACGGGCGCCTATATGCTGGTCGGCCGGGAAGGACGGATTTTCGGAACTATCGGCGGCGGAAACCTGGAATATCAGGCGGTTCTGCATGCGCAGGAGCTGGTGCAGGAGAAGAAAAGTGAATACAGAGAATACGATCTCGGAACCGGAGAGGGGAAGGGGCTTGGCATGGTCTGCGGCGGCAGAGTGAAGGTGTGCTTCTATTTTATGAATGGAGCGCACGGCGAAGCAGAAAGTCTGGCGCAGGCGCTTGCGGCGCAGGAGCAGTACTGCAGTTACTGGATTTTTTTTGCGCTGGACGGAACCGGCATCCGCGTGCTGGAAAAAGAAGCGTGGGAAATGCTTCCGGCGGCAGAGGAAAAAGCGGGCCACTGCCGGATTCTGGAGCTGGACGGGAAAGCGTATTACGCCGAGGAATTCTGCTACGACGGAAAGGTTTATCTGTTCGGCGGCGGCCATCTGGCCCAGGAACTCGTGCCGGTGCTGCATCATCTGGATTTCTGCTGTATCGTACTCGATGACCGGGAGGAATATGTGGACAAAGCATTGTTCCCGGACGCCGGGCAGACCATGCTGGTGGATTTTACGAAACTGGACGAGATTCTTTCGATCCGGAAAAATGATTATCTCGTGATTGTGACACGCGGCCACCGGTGCGATGCGGATGCCGAGGCGTTTGCGCTTCGCACCGGCGCGTCGTACATCGGTGTGGTGGGAAGCCGCAGAAAGACAAAGTATGTGCGCGAAAAACTGGAAGCGCAGGGTTTTACCGGAGAACAGCTCGACAGTGTCTATGCCCCGATCGGAATCGAGATTGGAAGCGAGACGCCGGCGGAGATTGCAATCAGCATTGCCGCACAGCTCATTCAGATCCGGTCAGCAAAAACCGGAAAACGAAAAGGTGCACATCCGGCGCTTCATACGTAAATATACAAAATGAGGAGTCAATTATCATGAAAAAGAAAACAGTATCCATTCTTCTGACAGCAGCTATGGCACTTTCTCTTGCCGCATGCGGATCTTCCAATTCAACAGATTCTTCCAGCAAGAGCAGCTCCAAGGCAGAGAGCACATCTGCCTCCAGCGCTTCTTCGGAAGCAGAGAGCGCATCCAGCGCCAAGAGCACAGCAGACGGCGAAGTATTTGACGATACCACCGTCACCGTATTTGCCGCAAAGAGCCTGAACTCCGTAATGGAGACGCTGATCAGCGAGTACAATAAGACGCAGCCGAATGTCAAACTGGTTGGAAGCTATGACAGCTCAGGAACCCTGATGACACAAATTGAAGAGGGTGCATCCTGCGACGTATTCTTCTCCGCAGCAGCAAAACAGATGGATCAGCTTGAGTGTGAGAATCTCCTGGTTGAGGGAACCCGTCACAACATCGTAAACAATCAGGTCTGCGTTGTAACCTATGAGGGAAGCAATACAGAAGTTACGGGCCTGGAGGACCTGAACAAGGCATCCAGCATCGCAATGGCAGACGGTTCCGTTCCGGTTGGAAAATACACAAGAGAAGCACTGGTCAATGCAGGCATTCTGGAGAAAGCAGACGACGTATCGGCCATCACAACCCAGCAGGTTTCCGAAGCGCTCGGCGGCGTGGAAATCAATGAATGTGCAAACGTAGGAGCCGTTACTTCCGCAGTTGCAGAGGGATCCAACGAGGTTGGTACCGTTTATCATTCCGATACCTACGGTCTGGAGGAACGTCTGAAGGTTCTGCAGGTCGTTCCGTACGATCTGACCGGAAATGTCATCTACCCGGCAGCACAGGTTGTCAACAAAGAGGCAGATGAGACCGAGCAGGCAGCAGCGAAAGACTTCGTAGAGTTTCTGACTTCCGATGAGGCAGCCGCCATCTTCCGGAATTATTACTTTGATACAGAGGTAGAATAAAAAGAAGATCCCACAAAAAACAGCAGGGATTTGAAATCACCGTCCGAAAAAGAAAGATTTCGTTTCTGCGGACGGTGGTTTTGCATCAGAGAAAATCCGGGCAGGATGCGTGATGCAGGGCTGCCGTGGATAGAAAGGAAATGTTATGCAGGAAATACTGGATTTTTTACAGTCACTGGACTGGAGCCCGCTTGTCATTTCGATCAAGACCGGTATTGTGGCGACGATTCTGTCCTTTTTCTTTGGTATTTTTGCCGCGCGTGCGGTGATGAAGCTGCGTCCCGGCGCGCGTGCCGTGATTGACGGCTTTCTGACACTTCCGATGATTCTGCCGCCGACTGTTGCAGGCTTTTTCCTGCTTCTGATTTTCAGCCTCCGCCGTCCGTTTGGTGCTGCACTGTATGAGAATTTCAGTATCAAGGCAGTACAGACATGGCTTGGCTGTATTCTGGCGGCAACGATTATCGCGTTTCCGCTGATGTACCGCAATACGAGAGCGGCATTTGAGCAGGTGGATACGAACCTGATCTATGCGGCGCGGACGCTTGGTATGTCGGAGTGGAAGATTTTCTGGAAAGTGGTCATCCCATCGGCAGGTCCCGGCGTGCTCTCCGGTACGGTACTGGCATTTGCAAGGGCGCTCGGTGAGTACGGTGCGACGTCGATGCTGGCCGGAAATATTCCGGGAAAGACGGGTACCGTTTCCCAGAAAATCGCAATGGTGATTCAGGACGGGGATTATAAAACGGCGGGTTTTTGGTCTGTTGTCGTACTGCTCGTCGGATTCCTTACGATGACAGCGATGAACCTTCTCGGCAACCGGAGAAAGAAAAATCAGAAACAGTGGTAGAGAGGATAAATCATGGCGCTTGAAGTAGATATTACGAAAAAACTGGACGGCTTTTTTATGCATATGCAGTTCCGGGCGGAGCAGGAGATTTTTGCGATTCTCGGCGCGTCGGGCTGTGGAAAAAGCATGACCTTAAAGTGTATCGCCGGAATCGAAAAGCCGGATGAAGGGCGGATTGTCCTTGACGGCAAGGTGCTGTTTGATTCGGAGAAAAAAATCAATCTGCCGCCGCAGAAGCGGAAAGTCGGCTATATGTTCCAGGATTACGCCCTGTTTCCGCATATGAATGTTGTGCAGAATATTGAGGCAGGCATGGGAAAATGGCCGGACCGGAGCCGGACGGAATCGTTGATCCGCCAGTTTCAGCTGGAAGGGCTGGAGAAAAAGATCCCGGGACAGCTTTCCGGCGGACAGAAACAGCGCGTCGCGATGGCACGGATGCTCGCAGCAGAGCCGGAGCTGATTCTGCTCGACGAGCCGTTTTCAGCGCTCGATACCTATCTGAAATGGCAGTTGGAGCAGGAGATGTACAAACATCTGAAGGAGGCCGGAAAACCGGTCATCTTCGTATCACACAACCGCGATGAGGTGTACCGCCTCTGCGATACGGTCAGCTGTATGAACCGGGGAAAGATGGAAGTCATGGAACCGCTGAAGGAATTTTTCCAGAATCCGAAGACGCGCACAGCGGCAATTTTGTCGGGCTGCAAGAACATTTCGGCGGCCGAGCGGGTGGATGCGCACACGCTGCGGGCCGTGGACTGGGGCGTGACGCTGCACGTAAAGGAGCGGGAAATTGCAGACGATATCCGCGCAGTCGGCATCCGGGCACATTTTCTGGCCACAGTAGAAAGGCCGGGTGAGGAAAATGTATTTCCGGTCAACGAATCCGAAATCTGGGAAGATCCGTTTGAATGGAACATTTCATTCCGGAAGAATGCCGAATGCAGCTGGCTGCAGTGGAAGATCGCAAAAACAGACTGGAGCCCGGAAATGGGGATTCCAAAGGAGCTGTATCTGAAGGAGGAAGATATTCTGCTGCTGACGGATTCCTGATGCTGGTGTGACAGATTTGGATAAAAAAAGATTGTTTTCGAAATCGTGATCGTGTTTCGAAAACAATCTTTTTTCATCGTTTACAGATTCATTACATGGTGATCCAGCCGAATGCATTTGCCACGGAACTGAACAGAATGATCAGTGCAAACACCGGGCAGAGATACTGGATCATGACAAGAAAGATTTTCTTTCTGCGGAAGCGGCTCTCACCGTGGATGATTTCTTCCTCGATTTTCGCCACACCAATGACTCTCGAAACGAGAAGACAGGTGGCAATGGCAGCAATCGGCATCATCACGGAGTTCGTCAGGAAGTCGAAGAAATCCAGGAACTGCATGCCAAGAATGGTGACGGAGGAAAGCGGTCCGTAGCCAAGGCAGGAGAGCGTTCCGAGCGCAATCATGATAACGCCGATCAGAACGGTCGATTTTTTACGGCCCCAGCCGAGCTCATCCTCAAAGGTGGAAACGGCGCTTTCTGTCAGTGCGATGGAGCTGGTCAGTGCGGCAAACAGCACCAGAAGGAAAAACAGAATACCGATCACAGTGCCAAAGCCCATATTGGCGAATACCTTCGGGATAGTGATAAACATCAGGGAAGGTCCTGCCTGCAGGGTATCCGGATCTCCGCCGGAGAAGGCAAAGACGGCAGGAATGATCATCAGGCCTGCCATGATCGCAATGGCAGTGTCAAAGATTTCGACGTTGCGTGTGGAATCCTCGATCGAGGTGTCTTTTTTCATGTAGGAGCCAAAGGTGATCAGAATACCCATTGCAATCGAGAGGGAGTAGAACATCTGTCCCATGGCGGCAACAACGGACATCCATGAAAAGTTTTTGAGGTTCGGAACAAGGAAATACTTCACGCCTGCCAGTGCGCCCGGTCTTGTTACGGAATAAACGGCAATGATAACGGAAAGGACGATCAGAATCGGCATCATCACCTTGGAAACGCGTTCAATGCCGTTTCGCACACCGGCGTAGATGATGGCGACCGTAATAAGGCAGAAAACGGCAAAACAGAGCTCTGTGGAAACTCCGTTTGAGATGAAGCCGGAAAAATAGCCGTCCTCTGCGAGCAGGGTACTGTTGCCCTTCACGTATTCGATCAGATATTTGATGACCCATCCTCCGATGACAGAGTAGTATGGAACGATCAGAATCGGAATAATGGCGTTGATCCAGCCCCCGGCGGAAAGCCATTTCGATTTGCCGAACGACTGGAAAGCGCCGACCGGGCTTTTTCGTGTCATGCGTCCGATGGCGGACTCGGCAACGATCATGGAGTAGCCGAAGGTGAGCGCCAGCAGGATATAAATGAGGAGGAAAATTCCTCCGCCGTATTTTGCTGCGAGGTAGGGAAAACGCCAGATATTTCCAAGTCCGACGGAAGCGCCTGCTGCAGCCAGCACGTAACCGATTTTGCCGGAAAACGAGCTGCGGGATTTGTTGTGTTTGTTCATAGAGTTCCTTCCTTTTGTGTGTTACAAAAATTTTGGGTTTATGGTCAGTTCTTGAAGACTTTTTATGCTGACACCATAAAGAAGATTGTAACATTATTGGGAAGGAAAGTCACTACTAAATTTTTTATTTTTTGCTGTCCGGCAGGGATTCCCCGGCCAGCTCCGCCATCAGCTCCGGCACAGTGGTCATGTGATCGAGACGCCATGCATTTTCTCCGCAGAAAAGGAGAGCGTTGTCGGTATCGCCATCGGCAGCGCGGGTCAGGGCAGTGGTAATACAGTAGGGAATGGAGGCTTTGTCGCATTTTTTGAGGCACTGGTAGCAGTGTGAGATTTTTTCCCGTTCCTGTTCGCGTTCCGTCAGAAACGGATTGCGGATTGCGCGGCCCGGCATGCCGACCGGACTGTGCATGATCGTGATATCTTCTTTTTTGGCATTCAGGTATGCCTGCTTGTAGCGCGGATCGGCATCGCATTCTTCCGTGACAACGAAACGGGTAGCCATCTGGACGCCTGCGCAGCCAAGCGACAGATAGTGAAGGATATCCTCATGGGTGTAGACGCCTCCGGCAAAGACGACGGGGATGGTACAGGCGTATTTTTCTTCGTAGCCATGTACAATCTGCAGAATTTCCCGGATTTCGTCATCGTAGCCGCGCCGTGCTGTTTCTTCTACGGTTTCGGCGGAATAGCCGAGATGGCCTCCGGCTGCAGGACCTTCGATGACAACGAGATCAGGGACGCGGTGATAGTGATTGTCCCAAAGCTTCAGAAGAACCTTGGCGGTCCGGGGCGGGGAAACGATAGGGGCGAGCTTGATGGAGCTTCCCGCTGTGTATTTTGGCAGATCAGTCGGGAGACCAGCCCCGGAAATGATGAGATCGGCTCCGTTTTCGATACAGCAGCGGACGTATTCCTCGTAGTGGGTCAGGGCGCACATGATATTGACGCCGATGATGCCGCCGTTTGAGATTTCCTTGGCGCGGCGGATATGGAAGGCGAGTGCGCGGAGATTGGCACTTAACGGATCACGCGCGAATTCCGGATCGCGCCAGCCGGGCTGGGCGGCGGAGATGACGCCGATTCCGCCGGCTTTGGCAACGGCACCTGCTAGGGATGAGAGACTGATGCCGACGCCCATTCCGCCTTGGATGATGGGGTATCTGGCAACTAAATTTCCTATTTTTAATTCTGGTAGCATATAAATTCTCCTTTGTGGTAGGAAGGACGACCTCAAGCCAGTCGCCGCGCCGTGGAGCGTCTTCCGGGCAGGCGCGGCGACTGGCTTGAGGTCTGGTTATTGGTGACGAATAAATAGAATAAAAATGTAATGTAAAATGCTTTGTGATGTAGTTTTAAAAACTAGATATATAATACTTTGAATATCAAAGTATGTCAAGAGGGAAATGAGAAAAAGGTGATTGATAGGGGGTGGGAGGTGTGGTAGAGTGGGAGATAGAAAAAAATTAAGACAGGAGGCTGATGAAAAGATGTTAAAGGATCTGGTGTTGAAGAACAGGAGTTATCGTGGATTTGATGAGTCGGTGCGGATTTCGCGGGAGACGTTGGAAGGGTTTGTGGATTGCGCGCGGCTTTGTCCTTCGAGTGTGAATAAGCAGCCGTTGAAGTATTTTCTGGCGTGGGAGCCGGACGAAGTGGAGAAGGTGCAGGGGCTGACGAAGTGGGCGCGGGCGCTGCCGGATATGGTACTGCCGCATCCGGGAAAACGGCCGACGGGTTTTGTTGTGATCTGCCAGGATAAGAGGATTGATGAGAATCTGAACCGGTATCAGAAGGATGTCGGGGTTGTGGCGCAAACGATGCTGCTTGCGGCTGTGGAGCAGGGACTTGGCGGCTGCATGATCGGGAATTTTCAGGCGGGCGAGGTGATGGAAGTGATTGGACTGCCAGAGGAGATCCGGCCGCTTTTGATTGTGGCGTTTGGAAAACCGGAGGAGGAGATTCATCTGGTGGATGTGCCGGAGGATGGGAATACGAATTATTACCGGGATGAGAACGATGTGCACTATGTGCCGAAGAGAACGCTGGCGGATGAGCTGCTGAACTGAAGATAGAAACTGAAGATAGAGCCGGAAAATTCCGGAAAAATGTCGGATGAACCGTCCTAAAAAGTTAGATCTAAAAAATCTGATTTCTTGGGGCGGTTCAAAGAATCCGGCATTTTTTTACTTTACAGGAAACTTTACAGGAAACTTCGTTGAATTTTCCTGTAAAGTCAAAAGCCCTCCGGGCAGGATCGCACTGCGGCGGAGGGGAAAGGAAAGCACAGGCTCTTATTAGTTTCGGTGTAGCCCGAAAAAGGGAAAATGTCCCATACTTTCTGGCAATCCGGGGAGATGTCTGGTAGGCAGGAAATGGTGCAAATAAAGATGTTTTTTCCTGCAAAACAGAACCTTTTTTCTCGAAAGGGATCATGATAAAATGAGAAAAAATGGGGGAATTTTCAAAAATAAGATGGAGGAGGATATTGAAATGAAAATTTATCACGCACAGGTGAATCATCTGGAAAATCCAATGGGGTTCCGAATGGAGAGAACGGTCTTTTCCTGGAAAGTGAAAGACGCAGAAGGAAAAAAACAGAGCTATGCGAGAATCCGTGTAGCATCGGATGCAGCGATGGAGCATCTGCTGTTTGATTCCGGAGAGGATGATAAGGCGAGCAGTCTTTTCTATCCGGTGAAGCTGGATCTGGAGCCGAGAACGCGGTATTACTGGAACGTGGAAGCGGGCAGTGATGCCGGGGAGACGGCGGTGAGTGAGGTACAGTTTTTTGAGACCGGAAAACGGAATGAAGCATGGACCGGAAAATGGATTTCCTGTGACAGTAAGGAGAACCGTCATCCATATTTTGAAAAAGAAATTGTTCCGGCAAAAGAGGTAGCGAAGGCCAGGCTGTATGTCTGCGGACTTGGACTGTATGAGGTGTATGTGGATGAGAAGCGTGTCGGGGATGAGTACCTGACGCCGTACAGCAATGATTACAATGAATGGGTACAGTATCAGACGTATGATGTGACAGAGGAGGTTTCAAAACAGGGAATGCTCCGTGTGATGCTTGGAAACGGCTGGTACAAGGCGCGGTTTGGATTCAGTGCGTTTGAGGACAAGGGATTTTACGGCAATGAGTGGAAGCTGATTGCGGAGCTGCATCTGACGTATGCGGACGGTTCGGAAGAGGTGATTGGCACGGATGAATCGTGGCAGGTGCGGCGCAGTAAAATTGCATTCTCGAATCTTTACGACGGTGAGCACCGGGACGACACGCTGTCGGAACTGCCATTGGAGAAGGCGGTTTTTTGTGAGGCACCAAAAGGAGAACTGACGGAACGCATGAGCCTTCCGGTGACGATTCATGAGACGTTTGAACCTAAAGAACTGCTTCATACTCCGGCCGGCGAGCTGGTCTTTGATATGGGGCAGGAGTTTACGGGAATTTTCAAGCTGCATGTCAACGTGCCGGCAGGAACCAAAGTTCATGTTCAGACAGGTGAGATTTTGCAGCGCGGCAATTTCTACAATGACAATCTGCGGAGTGCAAAATCCGAATACATCTATATTTCCGATGGAACCGAAATGGATCTTGTGCCGCATTTTACCTTCTATGGATACCGTTATGTAAAAATCGATGGTATTCCGGATCTGAAAAAGGAGGATTTCACCGGACTTGCTTACTACAGCAATATCACCGCGACAGGCTGGATGAAAACAGGAAGTGATTTGGTCAACCAACTCATCAGTAATGTGCGCTGGGGATTAAAGTGCAATTTTGTAGATGTTCCGACCGACTGCCCGCAGCGTGATGAGCGCATGGGATGGACGGGTGATGCGCAGGTGTTCTCGGCGACGGCGATGTATCTCGAAGATACGTATGCATTCTATGCAAAATACCTGTACGACATGGCAAAAGAGCAGAGCGTGCTCGGCGGAAAGGTGCCGTACGTGGTGCCGTCGTGCGGCGTCGAGGATGCAGCGTGTGTCTGGGGCGATGCGGCGTGCATCATTCCGTGGAATCTGTATCTGTTTTACGGGGATAAGAGTATTCTGGAAGATCAGTTTGTGAGCATGAAATCGTGGGTGGATTACATCACGAAAGTGGATGGGGATAACCACGGCTGGCGGTATATTTTCCACTTCGGCGACTGGCTTGCGTTGGACAATCCGGTACAGGGAGCGGAGCAGGTCATGGGTGCAACGGACGAGGAGTTTATTGCAAACCTGTATTATGCGATCAGCGCAGGAATCGTGGCAAAAGCAGCCGGTGTGCTGGGATACCGCGAGGAGCAGGAGAAGTATCAGAAGCTGTCCGAGGAGCAGTTTGCTGTGGTACAGGAAGAATATTACAGCGCAACAGGCCGCTGTTGCATCAAAACACAGACGGCGCTGCTGCTGACGCTGAAATACCATCTGTCAAAGAACGAAGAGCTGACAAAACGGCAGCTTCTGAAGCTGTTTGAGCAGAGTAACCACAAACTGAAAACAGGATTTGTCGGAACACCGCTGCTGAATAACGTGCTGACAGACAACGGCATGAACGATCTCGCCTACGAACTGTTGCTGAACGAGGAATTTCCGGGTTGGCTTTATGAGGTTAAGCTTGGTGCAACTACCGTCTGGGAACGCTGGAATTCCCTTCTTACGGACGGTACGATTTCCGGCATCAGCATGAACAGTATGAACCATTATGCTTACGGCTCCATCCAGGAATGGATGTTCCGTCACGTTGCCGGCATCAACACGATGGAATCCCATCCGGGTGCCAGGACCGTACAGTTTGCACCGACGCTGAACTGGGATTTGAGGTATGCAGAGGCAAAATATGATTCTGCATCGGGAATGTACAGCATTCGCTGGGAGCTTTCCGACAAAGAGCACGTGACCATCACCATGGATGTTCCGTTCGACTGTACCGCAGAGGCCGTACTTCCAATGGTTGCCAAAAGTGAAAAAGAAGCGGTTGCAGAAGTGCTCGGATCAGAAGAAAACGGCAGATACCTGCTGGAGCCGGGACACTATGAGGTAAGCTATCAGCTTTCCGGTTGGAAAGAAAAAACGGCAGTATGTGTGGAATAAAACCGCAGTTTTTTTCAAAAAATAAGAAGCGAGGTGAACGCTGCAATTTTACAATGGGACAAAATGAGAAAATTGTTCCAATTATTATGAAAAGAATGTAAATAAAAATAAATAATTTGGAAAATATACAAATTCATTTGTCTTATGAAAACGTTTATGGTACAATCTGACTAAGTGGTTACAAAAATGGAAGTGTGTTTTGGGGAAAATGAAACAAGACACAGATCCGAGGGTCTGACAAAAAGAGGCGGCAGAAAGGGACAGGATATGAAGAAGTGGACGGGGATGATTACCAATCTCACAATGTTGACACAATTCGGACTGTCCCTTGTGACGCCTCTTTTTCTTTGTCTGGCACTCTGCTGGTGGCTTTGCGACCGCTTTTCGGTTGGAACATGGATTTATCTGATCGGCTTTTTCTTTGGCATCGGAGGCGGTGCCGTGACAGCCTGGAAATTCGGGCAGAGCGTTCTGCGGCATCAGAAACGCATCGAGACGGAGCCGGACGGAAAAAAGAAGAAAAAGAGGGTGTCTTTCAACCGACATATTTAGAACGTGTCTGAAAAAGTTTTCACAGTTGACGAAGATCAAGTGGCAGAGAAAAGATTTCAGACTGATTTTAAGGGGAAAATCCCTTAGAAAGGAAACAAGGCGATATGAGCAATTTCGGAGACAAGGTCCAACCGGCCGTAAAAAAGGAGACGAAAAATGTTGCCATCTATACTGTTGTCGGCGTGGTTGTGATGTGGGTCGGGTTTCTGATCCTGCACCTGATCTGGCCGGAAAAAATCCCATTTGACTATCGGGTGATCCTCGGGGGAATCGGAGGCGGTGCCGTTGCGGTGCTGAACTTTTTCCTGATGGGCATGGCAGTACAAAAAGCAGTGTCCGAGACAGACGAGGCGGGAGCAAAACGGCGGATGCAGGCAAGCTATTCGCAGAGAAACCTGATGCAGATGCTCTGGGCAGTTCTGGCGATTGTGCTTCCATGCTTCCAGTTTGCTGCAGGAATCCTGCCGCTTTTAATTCCGGGAACGGCCATCAAGCTGATGGGCATAAAAAACAGCATAAAGCGCTGAACCTGATCTCAGGCGAAAGCCGCAAAGACGGGACGGCGTTTTAAAACCGAAACTGCGAAGCAGCGATTCGGTTATAAGCAAGCAGCGAAGCGGATTGTGAAGATCCGCTTTGACAAAAGGTTCAAATTTTTTATTTTATTTCATACAGAGGAGGTGAGAAAAGAGAATGGAGGTTGATATCTCCGGTGCAAAAGTCTTTTTTACGATCCCGATCGATTTCCCGCTGTTCGGGAAAATTCAGATCAGCGAAACGCTGGTGGTAAGCTGGATTGTAATGGCACTCATTACCGGACTTTGCATCTGGCTTACAAGAGATTTGAAGGTGCGGAACATCTCCAAACGCCAGGCGGTGGCAGAAATGATTGTGGAGACCGCAAACAAATTTGTCATCGGCAACATGGGAGAAAAATTCCGCTATCTGATTCCTTTTGTGTCGGCGCTTTTCGCGACCAGCGTTGTCTCGAACCTGATCAGCCTGATCGGACTTCGAAGTCCGACAGCAGATCTTTCCACCGAGGCGGCCTGGGCTGTTGTGGTTTTCATCATGATCACCACACAGAAGATCAAAACCAACGGTTTTGGCGGATATCTGAAAGGATTCACGACTCCGATTGCGGTTATGACACCGTTTAACGTTTTGTCGGAGCTCGCAACGCCGATCAGTATGGCGTGCCGTCACTTTGGAAACATCCTTTCCGGCGTTGTTATCAATGCCCTGATCTACGGATCTCTGGCACTGGCAAGCGGAAAGCTGCTGGGACTGCTTCCCGGCGTGCTCGGAAGAACTCTTTCACAGATCCCGATTCTGGACGTCGGTGTTCCGGCTGTTCTGTCGGTCTACTTTGACTGGTTTTCCGGCGTGATGCAGGCCTTTATTTTCTGTATGCTGACTGTCATGTACATTGCGAATGCAGCAGAGGAAGGCTAAAGAGATTAAAAAATGAGGTTTACAAAAAGAAAATACAGGAGGAAAACAAGATGGATTTTCAGATTTTAGCAAAAGGTATCGCTCTCGCAGGATGCGCAATCGGCGCAGGATGCTCCCTGATCGCAGGTATCGGACCTGGTATCGGTGAAGGTAACGCCGTAGCAAAGGCACTTGAGGCAATCGGACGTCAGCCGGAATGCAAAGGTGATGTAACAAGTACGATGCTTCTTGGCTGTGCGATCGCAGAGACCACAGGTATTTACGGTTTCGTAACCGGCCTGCTTCTGATCTTCGTAGCACCGGGAATGTTCATGAACTTCCTGAAATAGTTGCAAGGAGTAAATGATTGCTAGGAGGAAAGAAACTATGCAGGTTCAGGAACTGGTAGGAATTGTCCCCTGGACTTTTATCGCACAGATCTGCAACCTCTTCATCCAGATGTATCTGATCAAACGGTTCCTTTTCAAACCGATCAATGAAATGCTGGAAAAACGGCGTGCGGCAGCCGATGCGGAGATTACAGACGCAGAGGCGGCAAAAAAAGAAGCCAACGCCATCAAAGAGGAATATGAGCAGAATATGCAGGAGGCAAAGGCAAAGGCCAACGAGATTCTCGAAAGCGCCAGAAAGACAGCAACGCTGCAGAGCGAGAAAATTGTAAAAGAGGCTTCCGAACAGGCAGCTGCCCTGAAAAACAAGGCAGAAAAAGAGATTGCCCAGGAGAAAAAGAAAGCGGTCAATGAAGTCAAAGGCGAGATCGGCGGCATTGCCATGGATATTGCCGGAAAGGTCATTGAACGTGAGATTAATGAAAAAGACCATGAGAAGCTGATAGATGAATTTATATCGAATGTAGGTGAAGCATCATGACAGAAACTGCCAGAGTATACGGTGGGAGCCTGTATGAGCTGGCCCAGGAGGAGCATCTCGAAGAGGAAATCCTTTCCGAGATGAAGGAGATCCGAGCTCTGTTCCGGGAAAATCCGGAGTATCCGCGCCTTTTATCGGAGCCTTCGATTCCGCGAAAAGAGCGGATCGGGCTGATCGACGCGGCATTTGGCAGCCAGGCGGAACCGTATTTGGTCAATTTTATCAAACTGCTGTGTGAAAAAAATCTTCTCCGGGAATTCGGCGGATGCCAGGAAGCGTTTCAGCGCAGATACTTTGCGGCGCACAACATTGCCGAGGCAGTTGTGACGAGTGCAGCATCCCTGTCGAAGGAACAGGAAGAGCTTCTGAAGAAAAAACTGGAAACGATGAGCGGAAAAACGGTCGTGATGGAACTGAAAACCGATCCGTCCGTTCTGGCGGGTGTCCGCGTGGAGCTCGACGGAAAGCTGTTTGACGGAACCGTAAAGGGACATTTGGCCGAGCTTTCCAGAAGAATCAGCGATACAGTGGTGTAGGAGGAAAAAATGCAACTGAAACCAGAAGAAATATCCAAGGTCATCCGCAGCCAGATCAAATATTATGAAAATGCGATCCGGCAGGATGAGACAGGCACCGTTCTGATGGTCGGAGACGGAATCGCAAGAGCCAGCGGTCTTTCGAACTGCATGGCAGGCGAGCTGCTGGAATTTGAGGATGGAAGCTATGGAATGGCACAGAACCTCGAGGAAAACAGCGTATCTGTCGTTTTATTCGGTTCCGGCGAGAACATCAGCGAGGGACAGCTTGTAAAAAGAACGGGAAAGGTTGTTTCGGTTCCGGTCGGAGAAGGCATGATCGGACGCGTTGTCAACGCGCTCGGCCAGCCAATCGACGGCGCAGGCCCGATTACGGCAGCAGAGTACCGTCCGATTGAAAGCCCGGCACCGGGCATCTGTGAGAGAAAAGGTGTTAATCAGCCGCTGCAGACCGGTATTAAAGCGATCGATTCCATGGTTCCGATCGGAAGAGGTCAGCGAGAGCTGATCATCGGAGACCGTCAGACTGGAAAGACAACGATCGCAACCGATACCATTCTGAACCAGAAAGGCAAGGATGTGATCTGTATCTACGTTGCCATCGGACAGAAACGTTCGACAGTAGCGTCCTTAGTAGAAAATCTTGAGAAGAACGGCGCAATGGCGTACACCATCGTCGTGGCAGCGACGGCATCCGAAGCGAGCCCGCTGCAGTATATCGTACCGTATTCCGGCTGTGCCATGGGCGAGTACTTTATGTATCAGGGAAAAGATGTGCTGATCATTTATGATGACTTAAGTAAGCACGCGGTTGCATACCGTGCACTCTCCCTGCTGATCCGCCGTCCGCCGGGACGTGAGGCTTATCCGGGAGATGTTTTCTATCTCCATTCCAGACTTCTGGAGCGTGCCGCAAAGCTGGACGATGAACACGGCGGCGGATCCATGACGGCCCTGCCGATCATTGAGACCCAGGCAGGCGATATTTCCGCCTATATTCCGACGAACGTCATCTCCATCACAGACGGCCAGATTTTCCTTGAGACAGAGCTGTTCCACTCGGGTGTTATGCCGGCGGTAAACCCTGGCGTATCGGTATCCCGTGTCGGTGGAAATGCGCAGATTAAGGCAATGAAGAAGGTAGCCGGAACTCTGAAACTGATCTATTCCCAGTACCGCGAGCTGGCAAGCTTTGCGCAGTTCGGATCCGATCTGGATGCCGATACAAAGGCGCGTCTGGAGCAGGGTGTGCGTATCGTGGAAGTATTAAAACAGAACCAGAATGCACCGGTTTCGGTAGAAAAACAGGTTGCTATTCTCTATGCGGTAACGAAAGGAATTCTGTCAAAGGTTGCAGCTGAGGATGTCCGCGCCTATGAGGACGGACTGTATACCTGGCTCGATACCGATGCCGAGGGTGCTGCCGTGATGCAGGAGATTTCCGCAACCGGAAAACTTGAGGCAGATACCGAGGAGAAGCTGAAAAGTACGCTCGAATCGTACACCGAAAACTTTATCAATACAAGACCTGCAAAATAAGGAAAGAAGGAGGAGCCTATGGCTGCAAACATGAAAGCCGTAAAGCTGCGGATCAAAAGTGTCGAAAGCACGATGCAGATTACCAAGGCGATGGAACTTGTAGCGTCCTCCAAGCTGCGAAAAGCGAAGGAGCGGGCTGATACCTGCCGTCCGTATTTTCAGGAGCTGTACCGCACTTTGCAGGATATTGCAAAAGGAAACACGGAATTTTATTCCATTTATGCAAAAGAGGCAAAAAACGAGAAATGCTGCTACGTGCTGGTTGCCGGAGACCGCGGTCTTGCGGGCGGATACAACGCCAATCTGTTCCGATGCTTTGAGGCAGATGCCAAAGGAAAAGAGATCTGTGTGGTTCCGGTCGGCAAAAAGGCAGTGGAGTATGCAAAATCCCGGAAGCTGGACATTCTGACGGACAGCTTTGCCGAGATCGCAAATCTTTCCGTGGCAGACAGCTTTGAGATCGCGCGCGCACTGTGCCGTGAGTTCCGGAAAGGGACCTTCGGACATGTGGAGCTTTGTTACACAAAATTCGTGTCGATGCTGTCGCAGATGCCGGTTTCCGTGCCGATCCTGCCTCTGATTGACATTGCAAAAGAGGACGGAGAGGACCCGGAAGCGAAAAAAATCCGGAATCTGATCCTGTATGAGCCAAACGGTGTCGAGGTATTCGAAGCGATTGTGCCGGAATACTTAGGCGGCCTGATCTACGGCGGTATCTGTGAGAGTGTGGCAAGTGAGCTTGCGGCACGCCGTACCGCAATGGAGGCGGCAACGGGAAATGCAGAGGAGATGATTGAACAGCTCAATCTGTATTACAACCGTGCCCGTCAGGCAAGCATTACGCAGGAGATCACGGAGATCGTCGGCGGTGCGGAAGGCGTGTAAGAGTGGAAACAAGAAAAGTGAGGAGAAGTCGTTAAATGAGTGAAAAACACATTGGCGAGGTTGTGCAGGTAACGGGTCCTGTTCTGGACATCCGTTTTCCGGAAGGAGAGCTGCCGGCACTTCTGAATGCCATCGAGATAGACAACCACGGCGAGAAACTGGTTGTGGAAGTGGCGCAGCAGACGGGCGACAACATGGTTCGCTGCATTGCCATGAAGTCCACAGACGGACTTGTCCGCGGAACGAAAGCAGTCGACACGGGCGGCCCGATCGCCGTTCCGGTCGGAGAGGAGTGCTTAGGCCGCGTGTTCAATCTGCTCGGTGAGACCGTAGATAATAAGCCGGCACCGGAAACAGCAGAAAAATGGCCGATCCACCGCGATCCGCCGTCCTACGAGGAGCAGGTTCCGGCAACGGAAATCCTCGAAACCGGAATCAAGGTCGTTGACCTGATCTGCCCGTATGCCAAGGGCGGAAAAATCGGTCTGTTCGGCGGTGCCGGCGTTGGAAAAACAGTCCTTATCATGGAGCTGATCCACAACGTGGCAACGGCACACGGCGGACTTTCCGTTTTCACCGGTGTCGGAGAGCGTACCCGTGAAGGAAATGACCTTTACAACGAGATGAAAGAGAGCGGTGTTATCGACAAAACAGCACTGGTCTATGGACAGATGAACGAGCCGCCGGGAGCGCGTATGCGTGTCGGACTTTCCGGCCTTACCATGGCAGAATATTTCCGTGACGTGAAAAATCAGGATGTGCTGCTGTTCATTGATAATATTTTCCGATTTACGCAGGCAGGTTCCGAGGTTTCGGCTCTGCTTGGCCGTATGCCGTCCGCAGTAGGATACCAGCCGACGCTGGCAACCGAGATGGGCGCACTGCAGGAGCGTATTACTTCCACAAGAAAGGGATCCATCACATCGGTACAGGCTGTTTACGTGCCGGCCGATGACCTGACCGACCCGGCTCCGGCAACAACGTTTACCCATCTGGATGCCACGACGGTACTTTCCCGTGAAATCTCCAGCCAGGGTATTTACCCGGCTGTTGATCCGCTCGATTCTACCAGCCGTATCCTGACACCGGAAATCGTAGGCCATGAGCACTATGAGGTAGCACGTGCCGTACAGCAGGTGCTGCAGAGATACAAAGAGCTGCAGGATATCATCGCCATCATGGGTATGGATGAGCTGTCCGAGGAGGATAAGCTGACGGTCAGCCGTGCACGTAAGGTACAGCGTTTCCTGTCCCAGAGCTTCTCGGTAGCGGAGCAGTTTACCGGTATGGAAGGAAAATATGTGCCGTTAAAAGAAACTCTGCGCGGATTCCGCATGATCCTTGACGGCGAGTGCGACGATCTTCCGGAGAGCTGTTTCCTGTTTGCAGGTACCATCGACGAGGTATTTGAAAAAGCAAAAGCACTGAATCAGTAAAGGAGGAATGACGTATGAGTACATTTCCTTTACGTGTCGGCACGCCGGACGGACTTCTCTATGAGGGTGACGTAGCGCGCGTTGTCTGCAGAACCATCAGCGGCGACCTGGCAATTCTGCCTGGGCACTGCAATTACTGCACTGCACTCGGTATGGGCGAGGCGCATATTGTGCTGGAGGACGGAACGAGAAGAAATGCCGCCTGCATCGGCGGAATGCTTTCCATGATGAACGGGGTCTGCCGTGTCCTGGCAACAACCTGGGAGTGGGAAGAGGATATTGATGCAGAGCGCGCCGAGGCTGCCAAACACAGGGCCGAGCAGGCGCTGGCAAACGGCGGTCTGACAGACAAAGAATACCGTATTGCCGAAGCCAAGCTGCAGCGTGCGCTGGTGCGGTTGAGTGTAAAAGAATAAAAAAACAAAAAAAGCCTTCGACGAATCTGGGAAAATCCGATCGTCGAAGACTTTTTTTATTTTAAGGGTGCTTTTTAAAGAGCAAAAATTCCGCAGATTAAAAATCCCGCTACGGCGAGAGCAGCACTGATCAGGACGTAAGGAAACTGCGACACGGCATGTGACATATTGTCAATCTCGCAGGTCGCGGAGGAAAGAACCGTTGCGTCGGAATAGAAGCATGCATGGCTTCCGAAAACACCGCCGGATACGACAGCGCCAAGCGCCAGAAGTACATTAGCATCAAGGGCGATGGCAAGCGGAACAACGATGGAAACGGCTACGGCCTCAATTCCCCAGAAAGAGCTGGTGACAAAGGTCAGAACTGCAATGACAACAAAAATAATAGCTGCCAGTGTTTTGGCATTCATATACGGAACACACAGGTTGATGACGTATTCCGAGAGTCCCATTTCGCCGCAGGCAGTCTTGATCATAAAGGATGCAAGAAGAATGGCGAGAACCGGAAGAATATCTGCAAAGCCGGCAAAGAACAGTTCCACGTACCGCGTAAAGGTCATTTTTTTCCGCGGAAGATAAAGAATCATACAGGAAGCAAGAGCAAGAATAATCGCCTGCATCATATCCTGTGTGGCTACTGTCACACCGATCAGAATTCCGATGGGGATCAGAAAATCCAGTATATTTCCGGCATTGGTATTTTCGGGCGGGTAATCAACGCTCATTCCGGCCATGGCAATGTCAACGGAAGGGGCATTGTGCATTTTTGGATGCTCCGGTGTCTGCTCTTTCTTTTTCAGATCGGTATAGGCATCTTTCATTTTTCCGAGCTTTGGCATCAGTTTGCAGGCAAACAGAACCACAACCAGAAGTGCAGTCATCGGATAAAACATATAAGGAAGCACTTTTAAGTAAACACTCATACCGGTGGAAAAGCCCATATTGAGAATGCCCGGTTCCTGAATAAAAACACCGGAATAAAAAACTACCCAGGTGGAAAAGGGAATCAGTGCACAGACAGGTGCACCGGTTGAGTCAATGATATAGGCAAGGGCCTGGCGTGGGACTTTTCGTTTATCACAGACATCCTTCATACAGGTTCCAACGGTCATGATGTTGAGATAATCATCGACAAAAATAATGATTCCGAGAAATACCGACATCATCATGGTGATCCGTTCATTTTTACAGAAGCGGCTTAACAGGTTGGAAAAACCAAGTGTTCCTTTTGCCTCGCGGAGCAGGAAGATGAAGCCTCCGAACAGTCCGCAGAGAAGAAGAATATACTGGTTATCTGCGTTGCTGATCTCCGAAAGCAGCAGATCACACCAGGGTCCGATAAAAGCTGCTTTGTACATGATGAGATAGGCAACCAGGGTTCCGAAAATCAGAGCTTCGAAAGATTTTTTCGTTTTTAATGCAAAAATCAGCATCGCCGCAGGCGGCAGCAGACATAAAACTCCATATTGCATAGCGGTTCTCCTTTGTAGTTAGAATATGTGATGCAGCGCACCGCTGTAGGAAGAGTTACAACAGGAAGAGACAGAGCTTTACTGTTTCGTCATGATACGATAAGTTTCCGGCCGCCGGTCACGGAAAAGCCCCCAGGAAAAACGTTCTTCGCTCAGGGCATCCAGATCGAAGGAGGCGTACAGGATTTCCTCGGTATCTCTTCCGGCAGATGCCACAAGTTCACCGGTTGCATCGGCAATAAAGGAAGAGCCGTAGAAAGTAAGAGAAGAGGACTGGCCGCCATTTTCTTCACAGGGCGTTACGGTTTCGGTACCAATCCGGTTTGCAGCAGCAACCGGAATAAGATTTGCGGCAGCATGTCCCTGCATGACGCGTCGCCAGTGCCCGCTGCTGTCTACATTCAGGATCGGCTCACTTCCGATCGCGGTAGGATAGAGCAGGATCTCAGCTCCCTGAACAGCCATACATCGTGCTGTTTCCGGAAACCACTGGTCCCAGCAGATGCCGACGCCGACGGTTCCAAAACGTGTTTCAAAGACTTTGAATCCCGTATCTCCCGGAGTGAAATAGAATTTTTCCTGATAAAAATGATCGTCCGGGATATGGGTCTTGCGGTAAACGCCAAGAATGGATCCGTCTGCATCAATCATGGCAATGGAATTAAACAGGCGCTGAACATCTCTTTCATAAAAGCTGACCGGAATCACGACTCCAAGTTCTCCGGCAACGGCCTGAAAACGCCGGACAGCGGGATTTTCTGTCAAAGGCAGGGCATAATCATAATAATCGTATCGCTTTTCCTGACAAAAATATGGTCTTTCAAATAATTCAGGAAGAAGGATGAGATTGGCGCCGTTGGAAGCGGCTTCACGGACCATGGTCTCTGCTTTGTCTATATTTTCCTGTACCTGGCTGCAGCATGAAAACTGCAGTGCGGCAATTTTTATATTTCTCATAATCTGTTTCCTCTTTTCTTTGCCGGAATCTGCTGGGTAATACAGTGAATGTTGCCTCCGCCGGTCAGAATGACGCGTGCATCGACAGGGAGGATCCGTCGATCCGGAAAGCATTTTCCGAGAATTTCTGCAGCCACGGTATCGTTTTCATCGCCGAACCGGGGAAGAAGGACACAGTGATTGGCAAGGTAAAAATTGATATAGCTGGCGGCAAGGCGTTCCCCGGCTTCCCGCTGATCTTCGCCAGCTTCAAAATCATAGCCGAGAAGATCTTCTTCTGTAATACAGATGGGATGCTTTGGAATGGGCAGCTTGTGAATTACAAAGCTTCGTCCCTTCGCGTCAACGGTATGGGAGAGAAGATCAAAAGCGGATCTGCTTCTGGCATACTGAGGATCGTTTTCGTCATCTGTCCAGGCAAGAAGTACTTCTCCTGGCTTTACAAAGCAGCACATATTATCGATATGGCCGTTGGTTTCATCGTTGTAAATACCAAAAGGCAGCCAGATGATTTTCTCGACCGAAAGATACTGCCGCAGCTTTTCTTCAATTTCCGCTTTTGTAAGAGAAGGATTGCGCCCCGGACTCAGCAGACATTCTTCGGTCGTAAGCAGAGTTCCTTCCCCGTCGACATGGATGGAGCCGCCTTCCAGAACAAAGGGGCGGGCATTATAGAAGGAATCTCCGAGAAAATTGCAGATTCGTTCCGGAACCTCACGGTCATGTTCAAAGTGGGAGTAAAGACCGTCATACTGGCCGCCCCAGGCGTTGAATTCCCATTGAATGCCTCTTCGCCCACCCTGATCGTTAATCACAAACGTAGCGCCGGTATCTCTTGCCCAGGCATCCTCTGTTTGGGCTTCGATCAGATGAATCCGGTCGGAGGAAAGCAGTTCCTGTGCAGATGCCTTATCCTGTGGCCGGACGAAGAGATAAACCTGCTCATAAGCGGCAATTGCTTCTGCAATTTCTGCAAATGCCGCTCTTGCCGCTTTTGCCCCGTAATTCCAGGAACCGGGACGCCACGGCCAGATCATCAGCGTGCCTTCGTGGGGCTCAAATTCGCCCGGCATGTAAAAGCCATCGGCTTTTGGGGTTCTAAGACAATCGGTTTTTGAAATCTTCATATCCAAACTCCTTTATCATTCGGCAGTTTCCAGCTTTGTCCATCACCGCGATGGAAGGGAGTGGGATTCCGTTAAAGGTATTGGTTTTTACCATCGAATAAATCGCCATATCTTCAAAATACAGTCTGTCACCGATCCGGATTTGGGAATCGAAGGAATATTCGCCGATTACGTCGCCCGCCAGGCAGGTATTGCAGGAAAGGCGGTAGGTATAAGGCTTTTCCCCGGGCAGTCCGCTGCCTTTGAGCGGAGGGCGGTACGGCATCTCAAGCACATCCGGCATATGGCAGGCAGCGGAAGTGTCAAGAATTAAAATTTTTCCGTTATTTTCAACAATATCGAGAACTTCCGTGACATTGTAGCCTGCGTTTAAGGCAACTGCTTCCCCGGGCTCCAGGTAAATCTGAAGACCATACGTTTCTTTCATATGGTTGATACAGGAAATCAGGCGTTCGATATCGTAATCCTCACGGGTGATATGATGTCCGCCTCCCATGTTAAGCCAGTTCATTTTAAAAAGCCACTTGCCGAATTTTTCTTCCACGGCGCGCAGCGTGGTTTCCAGATCATCCGAATTCTGTTCACAGAGGGTATGAAAATGAAGACCGTCCACAAGATCGGCCAGTTCGTCTGTAAAATCGCAGGCGCGGATGCCCATGCGGGAGCCGGGCGCACAGGGATCATAAATCGCATGGCCTTCCTGCGTGGAGCATTCCGGGTTGATGCGAAGTCCGGCTTTTGCGGTTCCGGAAGCCTTAAGTACGGGGAGGTACGTTCGGAGCTGCTTTTCTGAATTGAAAATAATGTGATCGCAGATCTGTGCGAGCTCTTCCATATCCTGCGGGCGGTAGGCCGGAGAATACACATGATTCTCCAGCCCCATTTCTTCCTTGCCAAGCCGCGCCTCATAGAGTCCGCTGGCAGTCGTTCCGCTGATATATTTTCCAATCAGCGGATATTCCGAAAAACAGGAAAAGCATTTCTGAGCCAGCAGAATTTTTGCACCGGTGCGTTCTTCTACCTGGTGCAGGATCTTTAAGTTTTCTTCCAGTTTGCCTTCATCAATGACAAAACAGGGAGTTGGCAGTTCGTTTATCTTATACATAGGCTTAATCTACTAAAACAGGATTTTCTACGACCTTCCACGGAAGCCCCCACTTGTTGAGTGCTTCCATGTACGGATCCGGATCGAATTCATCTGTGGTGTAGACACCCGGCTTATTCCAGAGGCCGTTCACGACCATCATGGTTCCGATCATGGCCGGAACGCCGGTTGTGTAGGAAATCGCCTGAGACTCTACTTCCCGGTAGCATTCCTGGTGGTCACAGACATTGTAAATGTAAATGCTTCTTTCTTTTCCGTCCTTGATACCGGTAAAAATACAGCCGATGTTGGTTTTACCCACGGTGCGCGGACCAAGAGTGGAAGGATCCGGAAGAAGCTCTTTTAAAAACTGGATCGGTACGATCTGCTGTCCATTGAAGGTAATCGGAGTGGTCGAGAGAAGTCCTACATTTTCCAGACATTTCATATGGGTCAGATAGCTCTGGCCGAAGGTCATGAAAAAGCGGATTCTTTTTACGCCCGGGATGTTTTTGGCAAGAGCCTCAATTTCTTCATGGTGAAGAAGGTACATATCCTTCTCGCCTACCTCATCGAAGTTATATTCCCGTTTGATCGACATTGGCGGAATTTCTACCCAGTGGCCGTTTTCCCAGTAAGAGCCGGGAGCGGATACCTCGCGGAGGTTGATTTCCGGATTGAAGTTGGTTGCAAACGGATATCCGTGGTCGCCGCCGTTGCAGTCCAGAATATCAATCGTGTGAATTTCATCGAAATAGTGTTTCTGTGCATAGGCTGCAAAGACACTGGTGACGCCCGGGTCAAAGCCGGTTCCGAGAAGACCGGTGATGCCGGCTTCCTTGAAACGGTCCATATAGGCCCACTGCCAGGAGTAATCAAAGTAAGCAGAAAAGCCAAGCTCTTCGCATCTCTTTTCGTAGATTGCACGCCATGCCGGATCATCCGTATTTTCTGCTTCGTAATTTGCAGTATCAATGTAAGGAACCTTACATGCAAGGCAGGCATCCATAATGGTAAGATCCTGATAAGGAAGTGCCAGGTTTAAGACGGCATCCGGCTGATACTGTTTGATTAAGGCGATTAATTCTTCTGTGCAGTCGGCATCCACCTTTGCTGTTGTGATAATGGTTTTTGTGGTCGGAGCCAGCTTTTCTTTTAAAGCATCGCACTTGGAAAGTGTGCGGCTTGCAATCATAATTTCAGAAAATACTTCACTGTTCTGGCAGCATTTGTGAATGGCTACGGATGCAACACCGCCGCATCCGATGATCATAACTTTTGACATTGTTTGGTTCTCCTTTTTCAGAAAATGGTGTTGGGTTCATCTTTGGCTATAAGCACGAAAAAAAGACAGATGACGTGCATCATCTGTCTAAAAATCGAAATTTATACATGATCGTATTGTGCAAACTTCAGGGGATGGACAAAAATCCAGGCTTCCCCCTGTTTTCCTATGCAGAAATATATAGTCACGTACTCTTATTGACCGTTTCATAAGATGATGTGCTCGTCGTAGAGCATCGATTATAAAGTAATCAACTCATAAAATTTGCGCTTTTAACGCAATCAATAATGTGGCTCTTAACCACGCTCGGCAACTACCCCTGCCTGTCCGTCGGTTTTTTACCAGGGGCATATATTTTGCATAAGAACAGAATTGTTCGCTTGCAGTTCCAAATTATAAAGTGAAATGACATGGATGTCAAGAAAAATTTGTGAAACTATTCAGAGCCATGCGAAATGGAAGAAAAATCGCGAATCATGCTTGCATGAATGAGCGGTTTTTCAAACATGCTCCGGAGCAGAAAATGAAAAATCACAGGGTGATCCAGTAACGCTCCAGTGTTTTGTTTTCATCGGCACGATAAGCGGTGCCATCGAACCGGCCGCCATTTTTCAGGATCGTTCTGCGGCTTCCCTCGTTGGTATCCAGGCAGCAGACCAGAATTTCGGAAAGGCCGAGGCTTTTGCAGTACGGCTGCACATTTTTCAGCATCCAGGAGGCATAGCCTTTTCTGCGTTCCGACGGGCGGACGGAGTAGCCGATATGGCCGCCCAAGGTGCGCAGAAAATCGTTCAGGTAGTGGCGCACCTGAATCATGCCGACAAGGCGGTTGTCTGATTTGCGGATGCACAGAAACTGTGTTGCGAGAACCATGCCCTCCGGCAGAGTCTCCTCTCTGGTATACCGCATGGTATCTTCAAGATACGCCTTCATATCATCAAACCGGCGAAGCGGTCCGCAGCCGTCCATGGAATCGCTGTTTTCCAGAAAATCGTTCCGGTAGGCGGCGAGTTCGGCGAAGTATTCCTCCGACGGTTCAACTAACATCAGTTCATCGTTCATCCTTAGCATTTCTCCGGTTCCGGATACTCGACGCCGAAGGTCTCAACGGTAACGGTAGCCATTCTCTGCGGCTGCAGCGGTTTGTCGCTGTAGTCGGTGTTGACAGATGCGATTTTATCTACGACTTCCAGGCCTTCTGTTACTTTTCCGAAAGCAGCGTATGCGCCGTCCAGATGCGGAGCAGCTTTGTGCATGATGAAGAACTGGCTTCCTGCGCTGTCCGGGAACATGGTACGTGCCATGGAGAGAACGCCTGGGGTGTGTGCGAGGTTGTTCTCAAATCCGTTCTGGGAGAACTCACCCTTGATGCAGTAATCCGGGCCGCCGGCGCCTGTGCCTGCAGGATCTCCGCCCTGGATCATGAATCCCGGGATGACGCGGTGGAAGATCAGGCCGTCATAGAAGCCTTTTTTTACCAGACTGATGAAGTTGTTTACGGTGTTCGGCGCGATTTCCGGGTAAAGCTCTGCTTTCATCACATCGCCGTTTTCCATAGTAATTGTAACGATTGGGTTAGACATAATTGTTTTCCTCCTGATTTTTTTACGATTTTTTGATAAGACGTAAGTAGCCATTTTTCGAAGAAAAATGAGCGGATTACGAATGTTTTTGATGATTGCTGGAGTGCAAAGCACGTAGCGATCTGGTATCAAAGGGGGCAAACCCCTTTTTTCAGATCATTACTCCAGGAATGTCTCATGGATCGCACGCATCGCCTGATCTGCGTATGCTTCGTCGATCAGGGCAGTGATGCGGATTTCCGAGGTGGTAACCATCTCGGTATTGATTCCTGCATTGGCGAGCGCGCCGAACATTTTGGCAGCCACGCCTGAATGGGAGCGGACACCGGCTCCGATGACGGAAACCTTTGCCACGTTCTCGTCATAATCCAGTTTTTTGATGCCGAGCAAATCCTTATTGTCGTTCAGCACATCGATCGTGCGCAGCATATCCGGCTTTGCAACGGTAAAGGAAACGGACTTTGTGCCGTCCTTTCCGAGTGACTGGATCATGACATCGATGTTCAGATTGTTCCGATCCAGTAAATTTAAGAGGCGGAACGTGCTCTCCGGATCGTTGCCAAGGCCTGCAACACGGATTTTTGCCACATTTTTGTCGGCAGCCACGCCGCTGATTAACATTTTTTCCATTTTGGTTTTCTCCCTTACCATCGTTCCGGAATTCCGGTTCAGACTGGAGCAGACCAGAAGTTCCACGCCGTATTTTTTTGCGATTTCCACGCATCTGCTGTGAAGGACTTTTGCGCCGAGCGAAGCCATCTCCAGCATTTCATCGTAAGTTACCTCTTCCATTTTGCGCGCATTTGGTACAATCCGCGGATCTGCGGTGTAGACGCCGTCTACATCCGTGTAGATTTCACAGACATCCGCGTGCAGCTCTGCAGCGAGGGCAACCGCAGTCGTATCGGAGCCGCCGCGTCCGAGCGTTGTGATATCATCGTATTTGTTGATCCCCTGGAAGCCGGTGACAATGACAATTTTGTTGTCATCCAGCTCTTTACGGATGCGCTCGGTGTCGATCCGTTTGAAGCGCGCGTTCTGATAATCGGAGGTCGTGTGCATCGGTACCTGCCAGGCATTTAAAGAAACAGCACTGATGCCCATCTGAATCATGGTTATGGCCATCAGGGAAACGGAAACCTGTTCACCGGTGGCAAGAAGCATATCCATCTCGCGGCGGGACGGTTTTTCCGTAATCTGTTTTGCGGTTGCAATCAGTCCGTCCGTCGTTTTTCCCATCGCGGAGAGAACGACAACGACCTGGCTTCCGGCCTGCTGTTTTTCGATGCAGCGCTGTGCTACATTGCGGATGTGTGCAAGATCTGCGACGGAGCTTCCGCCAAATTTCATTACAGTCAGCATAACAGTTTTGATCTCTTTCCTTTTTGATTTACGCGGACAAAAGCGCAGAGCGTGTTTTACCGCGTTTTCGGGGCCGAAAAAACAGGAGTGGGACGTTTTCGGGCCGCGAAACTCTGATACATAGTATAGCGAAAACAGATAGAAAAAGCAAGGAAAAGCGGTTTCGTTCTGCGGTTGTATTACTTTTTTGTTTGTGTTAAAATGATAGGCAGAAAAAGAGGAGAAGAAAGCATATGATCATAGAAACAAATTCTGCGTCGGAGACGCTTGCCCTTGGCGAAAAGCTGGGAAAAGCGGCGAAGCCGGGCCAGATTTATACATTAAACGGAGACCTCGGTGTTGGAAAAACCGTTCTGACGCAGGGCTTTGCAAAAGGACTTGGTATTACAGAGGCAGTCAACAGTCCCACCTTTACCATTATTCAGGAATATACGGAAGGACGTCTGCCATTTTATCATTTCGATGTTTACCGGATCGGTGATATAGAAGAAATGGAAGAAATCGGATACGATGATTACTTTTTCGGTGAGGGTGTCTGCCTGATCGAATGGGCAGAACTGATTGAAGAGCTGATCCCGGAGGGTGCGATTTCGATTACGATAGAAAAAGACCTCGAGAAAGGGTTTGATTACCGGAAAATTACGGTGGAATAAAAGGAAAAAATCCTGAATGTGGTGGAAAACAAAAGGGGATCGCAAAGATCCCTGTTTCCGGCAGATTGCCAAAATGAGTTGCACAGGAAGGAAATATCGGAAAGGAAACAAAAAATTATGAAAATACTTGCACTGGACAGCTCCGGCCTGGTGGCTTCGGTGGCTGTTGTTGAAAATGACACACTGCTTGCGGAATACACCGTAAATTATAAAAAAACACATTCCCAGACTCTGCTTCCGATGCTGGATGAAATCTCGAACATGACAGAGCTGGATCTTTCGACGATCGATGCGATTGCAGTTGCCGGAGGTCCGGGCTCGTTTACCGGTCTTCGCATCGGTTCTGCAACAGCCAAGGGACTTGGTCTGGCACTTGAAAAACCACTGATTTCCATTCCAACGACGGCGGCAATCGCGTACAATATATGGGATACTAACAAATTTGTCTGCCCGATCATGGATGCGAGAAGAAACCAGGTCTATACCGGAGTTTACTGTTACACGGATCATCGTCTCGATACGGTCTGGGAACAGGATACGATGAGCATTGAGGCACTGGCGGAGGGTCTGAACTGTCTTGACCATGAGGTTATTTTCCTGGGGGACGGCGTTGCGGTTTACCGGGAAAAATTGCAGGAGCTTCTTACGATTCCGTTTTCGTTTGCACCGGCGCACGTGAACCGCCAGAGAGCGGCCGCAGTCGCAGCACTGGCTGAGGTTTATTATAAAGAAGGAAAGATTCAGACGGCCGAGGAGCATGAGCCGGAATACCTGAGAAAATCGCAGGCGGAGCGGGAAAGAGCCGAACGGGAATCCATCAAACACGCCGATGTGCTGAAAAAACAGAAAAACGGAGAGAAGAGCGAATGATCACAATCCGGGAAATGCAGATCGACGATCTGGAGCAGGTGATGCCGATTGAGGAGGCCAACTTTTCGATTCCGTGGACAGAGACGGGATTTTTTACATTTCTGATCCGTGACGATGCACTGTTTCTTGTAGCAGAGGAGGACGGTGAAATTTTAGGATATCTCGGAATCCTGATTTCTTTTGATGAAAGTGAGATCACAAATGTCTGCGTGGCAGAAAAAGCGAGAAGACGCGGCATCGGCCATGCACTGATGGAAGAGCTGTTCCGTCGGATGCAGGAAAGAAAGGTGCGCGTCATTCATCTGGATGTGCGCATCGGCAATACGCCGGCGCGGAATCTGTATGAGAGTCTTGGCTTTGTGCAGGACGGCCTCAGGAAGGGGTACTACGATCTCCCCAAGGAGGATGCGGTGCTGATGAGCCGGACGGATGAATCGGTTCCGAAGAGATAGAGAGAAATTGTTATTGTATACGCATTTAACGCACAGGACTTTCCTTTCATTCCCAGTAGGAATGGCGGGAAAGATGTGTTACAATCGACAGGACACAGGAGAATCTGATTTCTGTTTTGTGTCAGGAACGAAGAAAGAAACGTTTTTTGATACACGGGAGGAAGAAGAATGCGGAAATACAACAAAAATACAAATGAGCTGGAAGCGGCAGTGTGCAACTGCTGCGGAAAAAACATGAAAATACAGAATGGAATGCTGCTGGAGGGGATCTGCTCGGTCGACACGACGTGGGGGTACTTTTCCGGGAAGGACCTGGAAAAGCATGAGTTTGATCTGTGCGAGGAGTGTTACGATCGGATTACGGCATCGTTTGCGGTTCCGCCGAAGATTTCGGAGGATATGGAAGGTTAGAGCGTGCCTGAAAAGGCTTAGTCATTTCGACTCGTTTTCGGCAGAAAGGGGAAATAGCTAATGAGGAGAGAATTTACGATTCAGTCGAAGGTGGATGGGCTGATTCTTGACGGACTTGTAGTGGAGCCGGAGGAGGGCGTGAAGCGGACGGCACTTCTGCAGCTCAGCCATGGAATGAGTGAGTATAAGGAGCGGTATCTGCCGTTTATGGAATATATGGCGGAACACGGTGTAGTGTGTGTGATTCATGATCACCGCGGGCACGGAAAGAGTGTGAAGTCGGAGCAGGACCTCGGATTTATGTACGGCGCAGGCGGCGTAGGACTTGTGGAGGATCTGTTTCTTGTCACGAAGTGGGCAAAGAAGGAGTACCCGGATCTTCCGTTTGTTCTGATGGGACACAGTATGGGATCCCTGGTTGTGCGCGCATACGCGAAGGAACACGACCAGGAGCTGGATGCGCTGATTGTGTGCGGTTCGCCGAGCAAAAATTATCTGCGGCCGCTGGGGGCGGCTGTAGGACACGCGGAAGCGGCGGTGCTCGGGGATGAGCATCGGAGCAATCTTCTGGAGGCGATGTCGTTTGGATCGTTTGCGGCGCGGTTTGCGGATGAGAAGAGCCGGTTCGCCTGGTGCTGTTCGGATCCGGAGGTGGTGCGGGAGTATGAAGAAAATCCGCTCTGTGGATTTACGTTTTCGGATGATGCTTTTTTTGCGCTGAATGATCTGCTGAAGGAGACGTATGGATTCCATGGATGGCATTGCACAAACCGGAAGCTGCCGGTGCTGTTTTTGTCCGGCGGGGATGATCCGTGTTATGTGAATGTGCGGCGCTTTAAAAAATCCATCGACCATATGCGGCTGATCGGGTACCGCAATGTCAGAGGAAAGCTGTATCCGGGAATGCGGCATGAAATACTGAACGAGAAAGAGAAGTACCGCGTATATGGCGATGTCTGGAAGTGGTTGAAGAAAGAAAAAGTGGTGGAGAATGTGGAGGGGGGAAGCACACCCCCGCAGACCCCGGACGGCGCTCTGGCAGGGAGCGGCGGTGTTTGATCATTTTTTGAAAAAAACGCTCATCAGCAAAAAAACTGATGAGCGTTTTTCAATGAAAGTAAATTTTTGACGATCACATGATCCATCCAAACGCGGTGGAAAGGACGATCATAATCATAGAAAAGACAAATGAGTTCACCGACATCAGCGTTGCCCGCTGCTTGGACGGGATCATGTCATTGAGCAGAATATCGGTCCGGACTTCAAGAAAATCATCGGAAAAGGATCCGACAAATCCGCCGAAGACCATAAGGGCCGGCAGTCCGGTAAAGCTCATAAGAAAGGCGAAAAGTACACCGATCGTGCCAAACAGCAGAATCGCGCGGTAGCGGTATTTGTGAAAGTATGCCGTCATCCGCGATCCCAGTGCCGCGCCGAGTCCCATCACGAAGAGGGCAGGTCCAAGCAGCGCGCTGTTCATGCCGGTGAGTGGCAGCTTTGCCTGTAAAAAGAAGAGAACCAGCGTGGAAACGGCACCGATGAGTGCGTTCACCAGCATAATATTTCTTGCTTTTTTCTCACGGACAAGAAACTGCCAGCTTTCCTGCACAACCGAAACGATTTCCTGTCCAACAGGATAATGAACTGGTGTTTCGTCCGTTTTTATTTCCACAAGGTGGAATGAAACGCCAAGCGCAATCAGTCCGAAGAAGAGATCAATCGCATATGCGCGCCGGTATCCCAGCCACAGGGCAAGACCTGCGCAGAGCGTTGCGGTGGAATTGGTGATACGGTACAGCATCATTTCAGTAGAAGAAAAACGGGCATAAAACCCTTCGTCCCCGTTCTGCTTCAGACTGTCATATGCAAGTGCCTCCCGTGTGCCGGATGCAAGGTTATAGCTGAGCGCACTGCATCCGAGAGCAAGCGCCGTTGTGGCAAAGCCGGTGGAAAAAATCATCAACGTACCGGAAATCAGGGAGGCTATCTGACTTGCAATCAGCGTTTTCCGCCGCCCGAAGACATCGGCGACAATACCGGAGGGGAGTTCAAAGCAGAGGCTCACGATATGGAAAATACTTTCGAGCATCCCGATCTGCAGCAGCGAAAATCCGCGGAGTGCGAGCAGTGCAACCCACGAAGCCGCCGCAATCTGAAAATAGCCGACCGTGGTCATAAGATATAAAGTTCGTATTTGTTTTCTGATAGTTTTCTCAGACATAAAAAAATCTCCTTGTCAAAATATAGTAAAATTTTGATTGGGAGATATGTGCGTTTTCTATAGAATTTTAAGAACTCAAAAAGTGAAGTTTACTTAAAAAAGAGCGCACTATCCCCATAAACAGCTGAAACATCGCCATTTGTGAGGTGAAGAAACTGGTTTTTCCAGATCATAGTGCTACTCCTTTTGTAATCATAATTTTTTTATCAGAATACCACCGGAAACGGAAAAAGTCAAAGAAAAATTTTGACGAAAATTAAAAAAACTATTGACTTTCAAGTACACTTTAATGCTACAATTTTTTCAACAATACTGAGAAAACGAAGGTTTTCTGTGGAAAAGAAAGGGGATTTTACCATGAGTGTAGATGTAACAAAAATGCCGAAATTAGGATTTGGCATGATGCGCCTTCCGGAGAAGGACGGAGAACTGGATTTGGAGCAGATCTGTAAAATGGTTGATGCGTACCTTGCCTCCGGAATGAACTATTTTGACACCGCCTATATGTACTGCGGCGGAAAATCGGAGAGTATCGTGAAAAAAGCGCTGGTAGAGCGTCATCCGAGAGAAAGTTTTACTCTGACAACCAAACTTCCGCAGTGGATGATGGACGAGGGCATTGAGGGGCGTGACCGCATTTTCAACGATCAGCTCGCGCGCACCGGAGCAGGCTACTTTGATTATTACCTGCTGCACAGTGTCGAGGACGGCGCAAACTATGAAGGCTATGTGAAATACGACTGTTTTAACTGGGCCAAGAAGAAAAAAGAAGAGGGACTGATCAAACACTTTGGTTTCTCCTTCCACGGAACGCCGGAGCTGCTTGACAAGATTCTCTCCGAGCATCCGGAGGTCGAAATTGTCCAGATCCAGATGAACTATGCTGACTGGGACAATCCGCTGATCCAGTCCGGACGTCTGTATGAGGTGCTTCGGAAATACAATATGCCATTCCTTGTTATGGAGCCGGTAAAGGGCGGTTCCCTTGCATCGGCAGGCAAAGAGATTGAAGCAGAGATGAAACGTGTTCATCCGGATGCATCGATTGCGTCCTGGGCACTCCGCTTTGCGGCTTCCCTCCCGGGTGTTGCAACCGTGCTCTCCGGTATGTCAAACGAGGAACAGATGGAGGATAATATCAAAACCTTCCGAAATTTTGTACCGCTAAACGAGGAAGAAAAAGCAGTGATCGCCAAAGCACAGGAAGCGCTGAAAAAGAGTCCGGCAGTTCCATGTACCGCCTGTCGTTACTGCTGCGACGGATGTCCGATGGGAATCGCGATTCCAGATGTATTCAAGGCATTGAATACCATCCGCCTGTATGGAGAAGAAGACCGCGCGAAAAATTATTATAAAAAGCTGCTGGAAACATCGGGAAAAGCAGAAGACTGCGTGCAGTGCGGCCAGTGCGAGAGCGTATGTCCGCAGCATCTGCCGATCATTGATCTGTTAAAAGAGGCATCCGAAAAACTTGACGTGCCGATGACGGAATAAGCGGATTGCGAATATCCGCTTTGGCATATGCTTTAGAAAAAGGCTCCCCGGAATACTCTGAAAAAAGAGTATTCCGGGGAGCCTTTTTTCTATGGGAAATCTTGTTGAAATTTCCTGCGGAGAAAAAGATCCTTTGGGCAGGATCGCACTGCGCGGAAAAAATGTGCCACTTGCGAGAGAGGTGACGGAGCGGTTTACGACCGGAAAATGGAATGTAAAAAAGGAAAAACTCATGTTTTACATAAACTTAACATCTCTGAGATTTTGCATTTTACACGCCGTTGTTATGATGATACCTGTAAAAACGAAATGTAAAAAACATCGGGATTGCGATTTTACAAAATAGAAATCACAAAAATCCCGTGTGAAAAGAGGAGAAAAGAATATTATGAAGAGAAAAGTAATTGCAATCACCTTAACCGCAATGATGGCTGCAGGAATGCTTGCAGGATGTGGAAGCAGCGACAGCAGCAGTTCTTTGGCAGCAGACACTACAAAAGAGGCTTCTGCAACAGAGGCAGATGGCAGCACAGACGGTGACAGCAACGCAGCAGGCGGAGATTTCTCCGGACAGATCAGCGTGATCTCCCGTGAGGATGGTTCCGGTACCAGAGGTGCATTCATCGAGCTGTTCGGTGTAGAAGAGAAAAACGATGCAGGTGAGAAAGTAGACAACACCACCGTTGATGCACAGATCACCAACAATACTTCCGTTATGATGAGCACGGTGGCAGGTAACCAGTACGCAATCGGTTATATCTCCCTTGGATCCTTAAATGATGAAGTCAAAGCACTGAAAATCGACGGAGCAGAGGCAAGCGCAGAGAACGTAGAAAACGGTTCCTATAAAGTAAGCCGTCCGTTCAACATTGTAACAAAAGACGGTCTTTCCGCAGATGCGCAGGATTTCATGGACTACATCTTAAGCACCGACGGACAGCAGGTTGTTTCAGATGACGGATATATTGCAATCAAAGATACCAAAGCCTACGAAGGAAGCTGCAGCGGTGAAAAGGTTGTGGTAGCAGGATCTTCCTCTGTAACACCACTGATGGAAAAATTAAAAGAGGCTTATACAAAAGTAAATTCAAACGCTAACATCGAAGTACAGCAGAGCGACTCCACAACAGGTATCACTTCCGCAAGCGACGGTCTCTGCGACATCGGTATGGCATCCCGTGACTTAAAGGATGAGGAGAAATCCTCAGGGCTTACCGCAACCGTAATCGCAACCGACGGTATTGCTGTCATCGTAAACAAAGAGAACCCGACCGATGGGCTGACCAGCGATCAGGTAAAGAGCATCTATGTTGGCGACACAACCGACTGGGCAGATGTAAAATAAAGAATGTATAAAGCAATGGAAAAAGAAGTAAGGGCGAACAATGGAAAATCGCTCTTACTTCCGTATCCGAAAATGTTCAGAAAAAGAAGCTGTCTTTCGGAACGTGCTTGAAAAAGCAGTTCGTAAGAAAAAAACGAAAGTCTTTTTCAAACACGCTCCGCGAAACAATGAAATGAAAGGATTTATCTTATGAAACTAAGAGAAACGATCATGAAACTTGTATTCCTGATTGCGGCGTGCTGCTCCGTACTGGCTGTTGCACTGATCTGCATTTTCCTGTTCATGAATGGCGTTCCTGCCATTTTTAAAATCGGACCGCTGAAATTTTTGACCGGTACCGTGTGGAAACCGGGAAACAACATTTTCGGTATCCTGCCGATGATTGTCGGCAGTATCTGCGTGACCGGCCTTGCAATCCTGATGGGTGTGCCGGTTGCCATTCTTACTTCGGTGTTTCTTTCCCGTTACTGTCCGAAAAAGTTTTACGGCATCTGCAAATCAGGTATTAATCTGATGGCCGGTATTCCGTCTATCGTATATGGATTTTTCGGACTGGTTGTGATCGTCCCGTTGATGGCACAGCTGACCGGCAAAAATGGAAACACAATGCTGACGGCATCTATTCTTCTGGCCGTTATGATTCTTCCGACCGTGGTCGGTGTAACAGAATCCGCCATTACAAGTGTTCCGGAATCTTACTATGAAGCAAGCCTTGGCCTTGGTGCAACGCATTCCCAGAGCGTTTTCTTTGCAGTTGTTCCGGCGGCAAAATCCGGAATCCTGGCAGGTATCGTGCTTGGCATCGGACGTGCCATCGGAGAGACAATGGCAGTGATTATGATTGCCGGAAACCAGCCTCGTATGCCAAAAGGAATCACAGAAGGCCTTCGTACCATGACAGCCAATATTGTAATGGAGATGGGATATGCATCCGGACTTCACCGGGAAGCGCTGATTGCAACGGGTGTTGTGCTGTTTGTCTTTATCCTGCTGATCAATTTATCGGTGTCTATGCTGAACCGGAGGGTACATTATGGTGATTAAAGGAAATGGAGCTGTAAATACAATGGAAGCTGTAAAAATAAATACAAAAGAAAAAGAAAGAACAAAGGTTACGTATCACAAAAGTGTTTTTTCCTCCGTGCTGACCGGAATTACCTGGGGAGCAGCCATTCTTGCACTTGCCGTTTTGGTTTTCCTGGTTGGATTCATTCTGATTCGTGGCGTGAAAAACCTGACACTGGAGCAGTTTGCCTGGACCTATAATACAGAGAATGTTACGATGCTTCCGGCGATCATCAACACTGTTACGATGACAGTACTTTCCCTGCTGCTTGCTGCGCCTCTCGGCATTTTCTCAGCAATTTATCTGGTTGAATATGCCAACAAGCGCGGAACGCTGGTTGGCCTGATCCGGATTACAGCAGAGACCCTTTCCGGTATCCCATCGATTGTTTACGGTTTGTTCGGTATGCTGTTTTTTACGAAAACCCTGAAAATGGGATACTCGATGATGTCCGGTGCCTGTACACTTGCCATCATGATTCTTCCGCTGATTATGCGAACAGCAGAAGAAGCCTTAAAATCGGTTCCGGATTCTTATCGGGAAGCAAGCTTTGGACTGGGAGCCGGAAAGCTTCGTACGATTTTTAAAATTGTTCTTCCATCTGCCGTACCCGGCATTCTTTCCGGTGTCATTCTTGCGACAGGCCGTGTCGTAGGAGAGACGGCAGCACTTCTTTTCACAGCAGGAACGATTGCAAAGGTGGCAGGCCTTATGGATTCCGGCCGTACCCTTGCCGTTCATATGTATGCACTTTCCAGTGAAGGCCTCTATATGAATCAGATGTATGCAACCGGCGTCATCCTGATGCTGATTGTCCTTCTGATCAACGGCTGTTCCGGAATGATTGCGAAGAAAATTGCAAAGAAATAAAAGAGAGACGAGGAAAAAACATGAGCAAAATAGATGTATCCAATATGGATCTTTATTACGGAGACTTTCATGCATTAAAAAATATCAACCTGAGCATTGATGCCAATGAGGTGACGGCTTTTATCGGACCTTCCGGATGTGGTAAATCGACCCTGTTAAAATCCATCAACAGAATGAATGATCTCGTTCCGGGCTGCCGGATCACCGGTGAAATGCTGTTGGACGGAGAAAACATCTACGGCGGAAAAATGGATGTCAACGGACTCCGCAAACGGGTCGGCATGGTATTCCAGAAACCAAATCCGTTCCCGATGAGCATTTACGACAACATTGCCTACGGACCGAGAACACATGGTGTCCGTTCCAAAGCGAAGCTGGATGATATTGTGGAGCAGTCTCTTCGACAGGCAGCAATCTGGGATGAGGTGAAGGACCGTTTGAAGAAAAGCGCACTTGGCATGTCCGGCGGACAGCAGCAGCGTCTCTGCATTGCGCGTGCCCTTGCCGTACAGCCGGAGGTTCTTCTGATGGACGAACCAACCTCAGCACTGGATCCGATTTCTACTTCCAAAATCGAAGATCTTGCGGTAGAACTGAAAAAAGATTATACTATTGTCATGGTAACCCACAATATGCAGCAGGCAGCCAGAATTTCTGACAAAACCGCATTTTTCCTGTTAGGAGAGGTAGTAGAATACGGAGAGACCGAACAGATCTTCTCCATGCCGAAGGATAAACGGACAGAGGATTATATTACAGGGAGGTTTGGCTGATATGCGGGAAAGATTTGAGCAGCAGATGGAAATTCTGCACACGGAGCTGATTGAGCTTGGCGCACTCTGCGAGCAGGCAATCGGACGGACATATGAGGTTCTGCTGGAGGGAAACCAGAGAGCGGCAGAAGAGATTATCAAAAAAGACCAGGTTGTCGATGCGAAAGAACGGGAGATAGAGGATCTCTGCTTCCGCATCATTTTACAGCAGCAGCCGGTAGCACGTGATCTGCGTCAGGTATCTGCGGCATTAAAAATGATTACCGATATGGAGCGGATCGGAGACCAGGCAGCGGATATTGCGGATATCGTAAAAGTAACGAGTCTTGGTGTGCCGGATGCAAGCATCCGTCTGAAGGATATGGCGAAAGCAACAGCTTCTATGGTAACAAAATGCATCGATGCATACGTTAAGCAGGATCTGAAGCTTGCACGGGAGGTTATCGATTTCGATGACATCGTGGATGATCTTTTTGATGAGGTCAAGGATGAAATTCTGCAGGGTATGCGAAAGGGAATTACCACAGATGTCCAGTCTCTGGACTATCTGATGATTGCAAAATATTATGAAAGAATCGGTGACCATGCAACAAACATTGCGGAATGGGTTGTGTACTCCATTAACGGTCACCATAAAGGGGAATAACAGATGATCTACTGCGTGGAAGATGAAAGAAATATACGGGAACTGATCGTATACACACTGGAATCGAGCGGTTTTACCGCAAGAGGCCTGGAAAGCGGAAAAGAGCTGAATGCAGCTATTGCGGAACAGCTTCCGGATCTGATTCTCCTGGATATCATGCTTCCGGGAGAGGATGGTCTTGAAATTCTTTCACGCCTCAAGGCATCGGAAGTAACAAAAGAAATTCCGGTCATTATGGTAACGGCAAAGGGCGCTGAGTATGATAAGGTCATGGGCCTTGACTGCGGAGCCGATGACTATATTACCAAGCCGTTCGGCATGATGGAATTTATCGCAAGGGTACGTGCCGTGCTGCGCCGTGCCGGAAAAGAAGAGAAGGAAAACGATGTGCTGGAGACCGGGGATCTGCAGATCCAGGTGAAACAGCATCAGGTTCTGGCCAAAGGGGAGAAGGTTACCCTGACCTTAAAAGAGTTTGAACTGCTGAAATTTTTAATGGAAAATAAAGGAATTGTCCTTACGAGAGACCGTCTGCTCGGCCATGTCTGGGGCTATGATTTTGACGGAGAAACCCGTACGGTAGACGTTCATGTGCGTACACTCCGCCAGAAGCTGGGCGAATGCGGCGAGCTGATCGAGACGGTCCGCGGCGTGGGATACCGGATAGGAGGCTGAGAAAGTAAGATGCGTAAAAAAGTCTTTCAACATGCGGGAGCGTTGATTATCGCTGCGATTATCCTGACTTTTTTCACCATGAGCTGGGCAATGTACAACAATACGGCGGAGCAGCTTCGTGTTTCGGTGAGAAATGAATGTGAGTATTACAGGTATTTTCTGGACAAGATGGGTGATGACAGTCTGGATAAACCGGCCGGCAAGATTACGGCAAGCCGGGTTACCCTGATTGACACGGACGGAACCGTTCTGTTTGATTCGGTCGAGGATGAGAACATGATGGGAAACCATTCCGGGCGGCCGGAGGTGATTGAGGCGGAAAAGACCGGGGAAAGCAATATTTCCCGTTATTCCGAGACCCTGCGGAGCAAAACATATTATACGGCATTGCGCCTGGACAATAGAAAAATCATCCGTGTTTCCCTGACAACAGACAGTGTGTTCGGTGTGATGCTGCGGAATATATGGCTGGTGGTTGTACTGATTGCGGCAGTCCTTGTCGTGGAGCTGCTGATGGTCAGCCATATGACAAAGGCGCTTGTAAAGCCGATCAATGAGATTGATCTGAATCATCCGCTGGACAACAAAGCGTATGAGGAATTGAGTCCGCTGCTTGGAAGAATTCATCAGCAGCAGAAGCAGATTCAGCAGCAGATGGAGGAGCTCCGCCATAATCAGGAGGAGTATCTTGCAATCACGGAATATATGAAGGATGGTCTGATCGTGACAAACCAGTCGGTCGTACTTTCCATCAACCGTTCGGCACAGAATCTGTTTGATGTGACAGCGGAGGAGTGCATCAACCACAATATCGTGACAGTCAGCCGCAACGAGCAGCTGAAGGAGGCACTGGATCATGCGCTGGAGGGCAGTTCCGAGGAACGGATGCTGGAGATAAATGGAAGAGTCTATCAGCTTCTTGCAAATCCGGTACGTGTGGACCGTGTTGTATCCGGTGCGGTCATCCTGGTGCTGGATGTGACGGAAAAACAGAAAGCCGAGGTGATGCGCCGTGAGTTTTCAGCCAATGTGTCACATGAGCTGAAAACACCGCTGATGTCGATTTCCGGATATGCGGAGATCATCGAAAACAACATGGTAAAACCGGAGGATATTCCCAAATTTGCGGGCAGAATCCACAGTGAGGCGAGCCGGTTAAGCTCTCTTGTCGAGGATATTATCAAGCTGTCCAGACTGGACGAAAACGACCAGTCAATCCCGATGGAGGAAGTGGATCTGATGCAGATCTGCCGTGATGTCGAGGGACATCTTTCCATACGGGCAAAGGAGCAGCAGGTGAAGATGACACTGAGAGGAGAGAGCTGCCGGATCAAAGGTGCACGGCAGGTTCTCTATGAGATGATCTACAATCTCTGCGACAATGCGATCAAGTACAACCGCAAGGACGGTGAAGTTGAAGTGACGGTTTCACGCGGAAGAAACGGACGGGCAGTGGTATCTGTGGCAGATACCGGAATTGGAATTGCAAAGGAAGATCAGGAGCGGATCTTTGAACGGTTCTATCGTGTGGATAAGAGTCATTCCCGCGAAACGGGAGGTACCGGACTTGGACTTTCCATTGTGAAGCATGGAGCGATTCTTCATGATGCGAAGATTAAAATTGAGAGTACACTTGGAACCGGAACAAAGATTATTCTGGAGTTTTAAGTGAAAAACAGATACCGCAAAAGACAGCATGCGGAGGAAGAATCTATGCGGGAGGCCTGGAAAATTCATGATTTCCAAGCCTCCAAAGTGGTTCCGTTCCCGCATGCTGTCTTTTGCGGTATGGTTTTGCATCGTTACAAAAATGCAAATTCGTTGTTTTGAATAAACAGAGGATTCAATATTTGGTAAATATGATAAGGGGGTTGGGGGTTGTTTTTTAATGCAGAGTATGGTATTGTAAATATAACGAGTTCCGGAAACGTTACCGACACCGTTTCCGGAAATACAGACGAGATACAGGCAGCCCTGTTTTTACGAAACAAAATGAGCTGGCTAGAAGGGCTGTATAAGTTACAATTTGCTGCGTATCCGTGAACAGGAATTATGTATTTGTGGGGTCGGATGGATAGAAAAAACAACAAGGAGAAAGGGTTTAAAAATGAGAGCAAGTGGTATTTTACTTCCGGTAGCTTCGCTGCCGTCCCGATATGGAATCGGATGTTTTTCGAAAGAAGCGTATGAATTTGTGGATCGCCTGGAGGAGGCCGGCCAGAGCTACTGGCAGATTCTTCCACTTGGACCGACGGGGTATGGAGATTCGCCGTACCAGTCGTTCTCTACTTTTGCAGGAAATCCATATTTTATTGATCTGGAGACCCTGGTAAAAGAGGGACTTCTGACAGAAGAAGAGTGTGATGCGTGCGATTTCGGCGACAATGCGGAGTATATTGATTACGAAAAGATTTATCTGTCCCGTTTCAAAGTACTCAGAAAAGCATTTGAAAGATTTGCGGCAGATGACGCATATGATGCATTTGTATCGGAAAATGGTTACTGGCTGGAGGATTATGCGCTGTATATGGCGATTAAGGATGCACTCGGCGGAATCAGCTGGAGTGAGTGGCCGGCAGAATTAAAGGACAGAGAAGAAGCAGCACTGAATCAGAAACGGGAAGAACTTGCCGGGGAGGTTGCATTTTACAAATTCCAGCAGTTTATGTTCCTGAAACAGTGGAAAGCACTGAAAGCATACGCAAATGAAAAGGGTATCCGTATCATCGGTGATATTCCGATTTATGTGGCATTTGACAGCGCTGACACCTGGGCAAATCCGGTTCTGTTCCAGTTTGATGAGGACAACCAGCCAAAAGCAGTTGCCGGATGCCCGCCGGATGCGTTCTCCGCAACCGGACAGCTCTGGGGCAACCCGTTATACAGATGGGACTATCATAAGAGCACAGGTTATGCATGGTGGCTGTTACGTCTGGCTCACGTGTTTAAACTGTACGATACTGTCCGCATCGACCATTTCCGCGGATTTGATGAATATTATTCCATCCCGTTCGGTGATCAGACGGCAGAGCGCGGCCACTGGGAAAAAGGACCGGGCATGGATCTGTTCAACACCGTCAAAGAAAAGCTTGGCGATGTGGATGTCATCGCAGAAGACCTGGGATATCTTACCGAGAGCGTGATCGAAATGGTGAAAGAATCCGGCTATCCGGGTATGAAGGTGCTGCAGTTTGCTTTTGACTCCCGTGAGGAGAGTGATTATCTGCCGCACAATTACGAGAGAAACTGTGTTGTCTACACCGGAACGCACGACAATGATACCATTCTTGGATGGTATTATGTCATGAGTGAGGAAGACCGCGAATTCTCCAAAGAGTATATGGGAAATGCAAAGAGTACCGACGAGGAACTCCCGTGGGATTTCATTCGCATGTCAATGGAGAGCGTGGCAAATCTGGCTGTCACTCCGATGCAGGAATTTTTAGGTCTTGGAACGGAGGCGAGAATTAACTATCCGTCTACACTTGGAAATAACTGGAAATGGCGCCTGCTTCCGGGACAGTTTACACCGGAAATGGCAAAGAGAATTCATCGGCTGACACAGATTACAGCACGTAGTGCAAAATAAAAATACGCGCCGGAGAGAAAGAAAAACAGGCCGGGAAAACAAGCCGGAAGAGATTCCGGCAGAACAGGTACAGAGTTTAAAGGAGAGGCCTGCAGAATATGGAACAGGTAACAATCAGGGACATTGCCCGCAAATGTAAGGTAGGCGTGAGTACCGTATCGAGAGCGATGAACAATCATCCGGACATCAATCCGGAAACAAAAGAGATGATTTTAAAGGTCATTGCCGAATCGAATTACGTACCGAACAACAGTGCCAGAAACCTGAAGCGGTCGAATGCCAAAGCGATTGCCATTCTGGTAAAAGGCATGGACAACATGTTCTTCAACAACATGATCAGTGTGATTGAAGAGGTTGTGCGAAAAAAGAAATACTCCTGCATTATTGAGCGAGTAGAGGAAAAGGCAAATGAGGTAGACTCCGCGATCGAGATCGTCAAAGAAAAACGGCTGCGCGGCATCATTTTCCTCGGCGGAAACTTTACGCATCCGCATGAGAAAATGGCGCAGATCCCGGTTCCGTACGTGATCAGTACAATCGGGGCGGTTTCAGACGGAGGAAAGCCGTGCGCGAGCGTATCGGTCGATGACTACAGGGAAAGCTATAAGATGGTAGATTATCTCTGTGGTCTCGGGCACCGGCGCATTGCCATCATTACCGCCTGTGAGGACGACATCAGTATCGGACGGCTCCGTCTGAATGCGTACCGTCAGGCTTTACTGGATCACGGGATACCTTATGACCCTGATCTGGTATTTCATATGACGAAGGACGATACGTACTCTTTTGTCACGGGGTACAAGATAACAAAAGAAATTCTGGAAAAAAAGACGGAGTTTTCCGCACTGTATGCCACCGCGGATACGCTGGCAATCGGTGCGTGCCGTGCCTTAAAAGAGGCAGGGCTTACCGTGCCGGATGACATTTCCGTCGCCGGATTTGACGGAATTGATGCAGGAGAGTATTATATACCCAGCATCACAACGATCCGCCAGCCGGTGGAGCAGCTTGCCGCAGAGACGGCGAAGATGCTGTTTTCCTTAATTTCGGGGAAAGAAGAACCCTGCAGCAAAGTATACGATGGGGAACTCGTCGTAAGGGAATCCACAAAGTCGCGGATCGCGCAGCAGTAAAACCCTTGCAGTTTCGCTGCCGCAAAAAAGTGATTCAGAAGTGAACAGTCCCATTCAGGGAAAAGCTTTGCATGGAACTGTGAAAGCTGCCGATCGCAGAAAATCTGGAACGGCAGCGCAACCAAATTACACTGTGAGAATTTTTCACAGCAACACGAGGAGAAAAAAGAATGGAAGAAAGAATTCAGGCAATCTTAAAAGAGCGTTTTGGAAGAGATCTGGACAACTGCACAAAGAGCGAAATCTTTGAAGCCCTGATGGTTATCACCAAACAGGAGATGGCAGGTCGTAAAAGAAACACCGGAAATAAGAAGCTGTATTATATTTCAGCAGAGTTTCTGATCGGAAAACTGCTGTCCAACAACCTGATCAACCTTGGTATGTACGAGGAAGTAGAAAAAGCACTCGCTGCTCACGGAAGAGAACTGACGGAGATCGAGGAGATGGAGATGGAGCCGTCCCTTGGAAACGGAGGCCTTGGCCGTCTGGCAGCATGCTTCCTTGATTCTATCGCAACACTTGGATTGCCGGGAGACGGTATCGGCCTTAATTATCACTTCGGTCTGTTCCGCCAGCTTCTGGTCGACCACAAACAGAAAGAAGTAAAAAATCCATGGATCACAAATGAGAGCTGGCTCGTCAGACAGCCGGTATCCTTTGCAGTTCCGTATAAAAACTTCACGATGCATTCTACCCTGTATGATATCGACGTACCGGGTTACAACAATGGCTGTAACCGTCTGCATCTGTTCGATGTAGATACGGTAGACGAGAGCATCGTTCCATCAGACAGCATCAACTTTGACAAGCATCAGATCCAGAAAAACCTGACACTGTTCCTCTACCCGGATGACAGCGACCGTGCCGGACAGCTGCTTCGTATCTACCAGCAGTATTTCATGGTCAGCAACGGCGCACAGTTCATCCTGATGGAGTGCGAGCAGAAGGGCTATGATCTGCATAAGCTGTATGATCACGTTGTGATCCAGATCAACGATACTCATCCGTCCATGGTCATTCCGGAGCTGATCCGTCTGCTGCAGGAGAGAGGCTTTACCATGCAGGAAGCCATCGATGTTGTAAGCAAGACCTGTGCTTACACCAACCACACCATCCTGGCAGAGGCACTGGAAAAATGGCCGATCGATTACCTCGAGGAGGTTGTTCCGCATCTGATGCCGATTATCCATGAGCTGGACGCACAGGCAAAGAAGAAATACAAAGATGAGAAAGTAGCGATCATCGACAAGGATCAGCGCGTCCACATGGCACACATGGATATCCACTACGGATTTTCTGTTAACGGCGTTGCAGCACTGCACACCGAGATCCTGAAAAACTCCGAGCTGAAACCGTTCTACGATATTTATCCGGAGAAATTCAACAACAAGACAAACGGAATCACTTTCCGCCGCTGGCTGCTGCACTGCAACCGTGAACTGGCACAGTATATCGAGAGCCTGATCGGACCGGGATTCAAAAAAGATGCCGACGAGCTGGAAAAACTGCTCAAATACAAAGACAACAAGAAGGTTCTTGCAAAACTTGAGGAGATCAAACACAACCGCAAACTGGATCTCAAACAGTTCCTGTATGAGACACAGAATATCGCGCTGGATGAAAATTCCATCATCGATGTACAGGTAAAACGTCTTCATGAGTACAAACGCCAGCAGATGAACGCCCTGTACGCTATTTACAAATACATGGATATCAAGAGCGGCAACAAGCCGAAAACCCCGATCACCATGGTATTCGGTGCAAAGGCTGCACCGGCTTATATCATCGCAAAAGATATCATCCATCTGATCCTGTGCCTGCAGGAGCTGATTGATAACGATCCTGAGGTAAGCCCGTACTTCAAAGTGATTATGCTTGAGAACTACAACGTATCAAAAGCTGCAAAGGTGATCCCGGCAGCAGATATCTCCGAGCAGATCTCCCTGGCATCCAAAGAGGCTTCCGGAACTGGAAACATGAAATTCATGCTGAACGGTGCCCTGACGCTTGGAACAGAAGACGGTGCAAACGTTGAGATTGGCGATCTTGTCGGAAAAGAGAACATCTACATCTTCGGAAAGAAACCGCAGGATGTCATCGACCTGTACGCAGATGCTGCTTACTGCTCAAAAGACATCTATGACGAAGATCCGGAGATTGCAAAGCTGGTTGATTTCATCGTCAGCGATGAGCTTCTTGCTATCGGCGACAAGGTTTGCCTGGAGAGACTCTACAAAGAGATCCTGAACAAAGACTGGTTTATGACGCTGCTCGACCTGAAAGAGTACATCAAGACAAAAGAAAGAGTATACAAAGACTACGAGAACAAAGATGCATGGAACAAGAAGTGCCTGATCAACATCGCAAAAGCAGGCTTCTTCTCCTCCGACCGTACCATTGCACAGTACAATGAGGATATCTGGCATCTGGCATAATGGCAGAACATGCATACAAAACGCCGCCGCAGACGATTCGGTTCGTCCGCGGCGGCGCTTTTTAATGCAATTTTTATGAAAGATTCAGCCGTCTGCTTAAGATATAGCGGCAGATCAGGAACAGAACAACGCAGAGCACCACGGTGATGATAAGTGTAGAAACCGAGGATGTGGTAACCACAGCAGTCGGTGTGGAGTCCTGGAAAACACGGACGATGCTGATTCCGCCGAAGATCTGGATCACGGTAGTCATGCCGATGTAAGAGAGGACAGCCGTCAGAATTTTGTGGCTGGATACCAGGCTTCCGATGCTGATGGCGGCATAGAACAGAAGAATGCCAAAGAACAGCGAAGCGAAGAAGCCAACGATGGAAAACAGTGCCATACCGATGTGGTTCGTGATGCCGATCAGGGAAAAAGCAGCATCGGCAACACAGGTAATCTGTGCCCAGAGATAGGACAGAAAATCGGAAAAGGTCATGGTCTTGTTGTAAAAAAGCAGGGTGTTTGCGGTAAAATACCGGATTGCGGACGGCAGAAGCAAAAAAGCGAAGGAAGCGAGAACGGAAAGTGCGTTTAAGATGCTCCATGCGCCGAAAACCAGCATTTTGGAGAGAATATGATCCGTTGCCGATACCGGAAGGACGTTGGTCAGATACCCTTCGTCGGTAAAAAGATTTTTATAGTAGCGCTGGATCATCAGCACCTGTGTCATGACGGATGCGGCGATCACAATCAAAACGTACGCAAACAGATAGAGGACGATCAGCAGATCCGGCAGCTCAGAAAGCTGGGAAAAGAGGAATCCGAAGCCTCCGAGAGCGCCCATGAAAATGGCGGCACCGTTCAGCAGCGCCATGTTTTTCCAGCATGCTTTCCACTCATGTTTCAGACATTTTTTTAACATTTGAATACCTCCCTGAAATAAGAATCAATCGATTCACCCTCCTGCATCCGGATATCCTCAACCGAGGCGTGCAGTTTTAACTGACCCTCCTGGATAAAGATGACCTCATCGAGAATATTTTCGACATCGGAAATCAGATGCGTTGAGATGAGGATGGATGCGTCTGGTTCGTAGTTGTTTAAAATCGTAGATAAAATGTAATCGCGTGCTGCCGGATCGACGCCTGCAATCGGCTCGTCGAGGCAGTAGAGCTTTGCGCGGCGGCTCATCGTGAGGATGAGCTGGACTTTCTCTTTCGTTCCCTTCGACATCGTTTTCAAACGGTCCTTTGGGCTGATTTTTAAGGATTCCAGCATGGCATTGGCGCGGGACATGTCAAAGTCCTCAAAGAAATCGCTGTAATACGTTAAAAGATCTGAGACGCGCATCCAGCTGCCGAGATACATTTTATCCGGCAGATAGGAGACGACCCGTTTTGTCTCAATACCGGGATGATTTCCGGCGATGAGGACTTCACCCTCACTCGGGGTCAGCAGTCCGTTCAGCAGCTTTAAGAGCGTCGTCTTTCCGCTTCCGTTGGGCCCCAGCAGTCCGATAATTTTCCCGGAATCCAGGGAAAGGTTGAGATGATCGAGCGCGGTGTGGTTTCCGAAGCGCTTCGTCAGGTTTTTACACGTTATAAGTTCACTCATGATTTTCTTCCTCCTCAATCGTTTCGGCAAGTAGCTGCCGGATTTCCTCCGGGGTTATGCCGAGCTGTTTCATGTGGGCAACAAAAGCAGATACTTCTGCGGCGGCAAGTTCTTTTTTCATCTGATGAATCAACTCCTTATCTTCGGTAATAAAGCGTCCGCTGGTCCGCTGGGAATAGATCAGTCCGCTGCGTTCCAGTTCGGAAAGCGCTTTCTGCATTGTGTTCGGGTTGACGGCGGCCTCCTGCGCGAGATCGCGGACGGACGGAAGCTTATCGCCCGGCTGATAGCGCCCGGTGATGATGTCCATTTGTACCCGCTCGATGATCTGCAGATAGATCGGCCGCGAGGAATCAAGATTCCATGGCATATGGCATTCACTCCTTTTGTACTACTGTATTAATTTGATAGTACAATCATACAATCGTTTTATGGATTTGTCAAGAAAATTAAGAAAAAATTTTAGATTTAGAGGTTAAATTGTGGTAAACTAAGCGTAAGTGCGGCACATTAGTATTAGAAGAAAAACCGCAGAAATGGTTCCGTCTAAAAAGATGGATGAAGGGAGAAATATGGCAGAAATTAAACTGAAAAAAAGAGAAGAGATGGATCCGGCGTACTGCTGGGATCTTTCGAGTTTGTTTGGTAGTGATGAAGAATTTGAGAAAACAGAGCAGGAGCTTGCGAAGAAAATAGAAGCGTTCCGAGCAAAACAGGGAACAATGAAAGAGAGTGCAGAAGCGCTGTATGACGTTCTTTCCGGTCTGGATGACATCAGCCGCGTCTTTTCCAGCCTGTATGTCTATGCAAGCCAGAAATATCACCAGGATATGGGAAATCAGAAGTATCAGGGCTATGCCGGAAAGATGGACAGCATGATGGCTGTTCTTGCGGATGCCTCTTCTTTCGTAGAGCCGGAGATCCTGGAGCTTGACGAGGAGACGGTTACAGAATTTGAAAAAGCATATGAGCCGCTCCGTCTGTACGATCGCATATTAAAAGAAAACTTCCGCAAGAAAGAGCACATTCTCTCGCCGGAGATGGAGGCGGTTCTTGCAAAAGCCGGAGAGATGGCATCCAGCCCGGATCAGATTTTCTCGGCATTTTCGAACGCAGACCTCAGATTCCAGCCGGTCACGGATGAAGAGGAAAATCAGGTTCCACTGAGCCACGGCACCTTCGTCGGATTTTTACAGTCGAAGGACCGCCGGGTCAGAAAAGAAGCGTTTGAGAAGTATTATGCGGAGTATGAAAAACACAAAAACATGCTCGCCGCAACGTTCGGTGCCAATCTGAAACAGGCCGCATTCTTTGCAGATGTAAGAAAATATCCATCTGCACTGGCTGCATCGCTGGATGGCGGAAATATCCCGGTTTCGGTTTACGACAAGCTGCTCGAGGCGATTCATGCAAAAATGCCGGCGATGTACCGCTACGTGGCATTGCGTAAGAAGCTGCTCGGTGTGGATGAACTTCATATGTATGATGTTTACGTTTCTCTGACGAAAGAGTACGAGCAGAAATATACGTATGAGCAGGCGATCGAGATCGTGAAGAAAGCGCTTGCCGTGCTCGGGGATGATTATGTGGCACTGCTGGACAAGGGCTTTTCGGAGCGCTGGGTGGATGTTTATGAGAACGAAGGAAAAAAGAGCGGTGCTTACTCCTGGGGTTCTTACGATTCCCATCCGTATGTGCTGATGAGCTTTAACGGAAATATCGATTCGGTCTTCACACTGGCGCATGAGATGGGCCATTCGCTGCATTCCTGGTATTCGAACCATACACAGCCGTTTACGTATGCGGAGTACCGCCTCTTTGTCGCTGAGGTGGCATCAACCTGCAACGAGGCACTGCTGATCCGCTATCTGCTGAAGCATGCGAAAGAAAAAGAGGAGAAGATTTTCCTGCTGAATTATTTCCTGGATCAGTTTAAGGGAACGGTGTTCCGCCAGACGATGTTTGCGGAGTTTGAGAAGCGGATTCATGAGAAGATGGCAGAGGAAGGCACGCTGACGGCGGACGGTATTTCGGAGCTGTATTTGTCGATCAACAAGGAGTATTTCGGACCGGATATGATTTCGGATCCGCAGATCGCGCTGGAATGGGCGAGAATTCCGCATTTTTATACACCGTTCTATGTATATCAGTATGCAACGGGATTTTCGGCGGCGATTGCGATCAGCAGCAAGATCCTGGCAGGGGAGCCGGGTATCGTGGAGAAGTACAAACAGTTCTTAAGCGGCGGCTGCTCGATGGATCCGATCGACCTTTTGAAGATCTGCGGCGTCGATATGACGAAGCCGGAGCCTGTGGAAGAGGCGCTGGATGTGTTTGCTTCTTATGTGGAGGAGTTGGAGAAGCTGACCGCGGAAGCGTAAGCACAGGTTTTAAAGTTGCATAAATTTGATGGGAAATATGTGTGAAAAATATACAAAATTTGGCGCGTTTTTCCCTTGAAAAAGTTTTTGGATATGTTACAATATTATTACAGAGTAAAAATGGATGAGCTGGAAATTGAAAAATATTTGCGATTAAGAGGGAGAATTTCCGTATTTCTGTCGAATGCGGAAGATTAAACGTAAATTTTTCGGAATGCGGCTTTGCTCCTGTAAAAATGGGGAGCGGGCCGCGGCCGGCTATGAAAGAAATATTACTGTTCATTCAGCAGTGAACTGTAACAAAAACAGACGGATAGCAGATGAAGTAAGGGTGAGAGTATGAATTTATATGAGGCTATTTTTGTTAGAAAATCAGTAAGGAATTATTGTTTTGATACGCTTCCGCCGCAGACTTTGGATAAGATTTGGGAGCATTATAAGGAGATGCCGGCACTGTTTTCGGGCATCGGTGTGGATATGGCGATTCTGGACAACAGAAAAGGGCAGGAGAGAATGCTCAGTATGTTCAGTGTGAAGGCGCCGTATTATATGGCTTTTTATTCGGAGGAGTCAGAACGATATCTGATGAACGTGGGTTATATTATGGAACAGATGGTGCTGTATCTGTGCAGTATCGGACTGGGAACCTGCTTTATCGGAAGTAATCGTGTGAAAAAGGCGGAGCTTGAGAAGAACGGAAAGCGGCTGGTGGGGATCGTCGCTTTTGGTAAGAGTCATGGTTCGCATACGAGACGGCAAAGTGAAGCAAAGAGACTGCCGCTGGAGGATCTTTGTGTGTTCAAAGAGGTGCCGCGACAGTGGATGACGCAGATGCTGGAAGCGGCGAGACTGTCGCCATCCAGTATGAACAGCCAGCCGTGGAGATTTGTGGTGTATGATAACAGGATTCATATTTTCTCGAAGAAGCACAGTGTGGAGAAGCTTCGGAAGTGGGATGAGGTGAATTTCGGGATTATGTTTGCAAATATGATGGTGGCAGCAGAGGAGCTGTGGCTGGATGTTGACCTGATCAGACTCGGGGATATTTCGCAGAAAAACTTCTCAAATAATCAGTATGTGCTGAGCGCGATTCTGAAGGCTTAGGGGAGAAAGGATGGACGACCTCGGACGACCTCGTGCGGCTTCGTACCTGCATCGCAGGTACGAAGCCACGCGAGGTCTGACAGTGGGGACGGGGGTAAAGCGGCTGGATCCGCCAGAAGGGCGAAAATTGGGTGAATCGTAGATGTTTTTTGATTTTTTTGAAAAAAATTGAAAATAAGTGTTGACAAATGAGGGAAGTTCCTGTATAGTATCATTTGTAAGGTGCAGCGAGCACTTAACAAGATAAAAAATTAAAAATGCGCGAGTGGCTCAGGGGTGGAGTACAACCTTGCCAAGGTTGGGGTCGCGGGTTCGAATCCCGTCTCGCGCTCTACTGGAAACCGGAATGTGTAAGCATTCCGGTTTTTGCGTTGCGTTGACAAAATATCCGCTTGAATCGGCTGGAGGATGTGGCAAAAGAGTTCGAGCAGGAGCGTGCTTAAAAAATATTTCCGCAATTTAAAAAAATACATCTGCTCAGGGAGTACCTTGATCAGATGTATTTTTACTTACAGGAAACATCGTTGAATTTTCCTGTACGCAACATATCAAAAACCGAATTCCTGCTGCAGGACAATGGAATTAATAATTGGCTTTATAGGAATTTCTTTTTTCCGCCGTCACACGGTGCATCCGCTCCGCCATCACAACCATCAGAATCAGAATGGCAATCAGGAACACAGGATACAATCCGAAGGAGATATATTGTCCGAGAACACCGAAAACCGGCGGCATCAGGCAGGTTCCGACGTAGGCAAAGGCCATCTGGATGCCGATGATTCCCTGGCTTAAGTCGGCACCGAAGTTTGCCGGTGTCTCGTGAATGATGGAAGGATAAATCGGCGCACAGCCAAGTCCGATCAGGATCAGGCCGATAAACAGAAGGGAATCGCCAAGCGGCAGCAGCATCAGAATCGTGCCGACTGCGATGACAGCCTGTCCCAGCCGAATCATTTTCTGATCATTTAATTTCATCGTGATGAAACCGCAGAAGAACCGTCCGATCGTGATGCCAACGTAGAACAGGCTTGCCCAGCTTGCCGCACGCTTTGCATCGATGCCGCGGAACAAAGTGCAGTAGCTTGCAGCCCACATGCCGGCAGTAGATTCTACCGCGCAGTAGCAGAAGAAGCAGGTCAGAACTTCTTTGACACCGGGAACGCGGATCAGGCGGGAAAAACTTCTCTGTTCCGGAACGGAGGTCTCATCTGCAGAAGCATCAGCAGATGGCTTCTGCCAGAGAGAAAGACTGAAAAATAAAATCAGAGTCAGCACAATCTGAAACAATGCGATGGTACGGTAGCCGTTGTTCCAGGTGGAATGATTGATGGCATATCCCATGACGACCGGACCGGTGCTGCATCCGACGCCCCACATGCAGTGCAGCCAGCTCATATGGCGGGCTTTATAGTGCAGTGCAACGTAGTTGTTCAGAGCCGCGTCCACGCTTCCGGCGCCGAGGCCATAGGGAATACCCCAGAGGCAGAGGGCGAGAAAAGAGTGGCTGACGGAGAATCCAAACAGCGCCACTGCTGTTGTGAGAACGCTTACTGCCGTGATTTTTCCGGTGCCGAAGCGGGTATTCAGACGGTCGCTGTTCAAACTGGATACGATTGTTCCGGCGGCAATAATCATAGAAATGATGCCGGCAGAAGAAACAGAAGTTCCAAGCTCCTGATACATGACCGGCCACGCTGAGCCGAGCAGAGAATCCGGCAGTCCGAGACTGATGAATGCCAGATAAATGACTGGTAACAAAAGTGAAACCATGGTAAAAACCTCCTATTAAGAAAAGATAAAATAAGAATGAATCGTTTTCTTGCGTTTAACGCAAAACCAAGATTCATAAGCAGTTTTAAAGTATCATAACCGATAAAAAGAATCAATACTTTCTTTTTTTGATTTTACAGTAAAATCTTTGTGGAAAAAGCTGTAAATTTATTTATTAATGTAGATTATTTTTTATATCAAATTTATTAGTTGTACTTTACAGTACGGAGAAGATCGTGGTACACTAAAAGAAGAATGGTTGCGGTTCCCGCATCGGTGAACAGTAACCGGGCATCCCGGTTTGCCGGGGCATTCATATTTAAGAGAACCCAAGAGAGAAAAAATACACAAAGAGAGGTAGACAAGAAATGGGAGGCTTTTTTGGAGTTGCATCAAGAAAAGACTGTACACTGGAACTGTTTTACGGAGTAGACTATCACTCACATCTCGGAACAAGAAGAGGCGGTATGGCGACATACGGGGCAAATGGCTTTTCACGTGCCATCCACAACATTGAAAACTCACCGTTCCGTACAAAATTTGAGCGTGATGTGGAAGAAATGGAGGGAAACCTCGGCATTGGCTGCATTTCCGACTATGAACCGCAGCCGCTTCTGATCCAGTCACACCTTGGAAGCTTTGCGATTACCACGGTTGGAAAAATCAACAACATGGATCAGCTTTTAAAAGAGGTTTACGGCAACGGCCGTACCCATTTCCAGGAGATGAGCACCGGTCAGATCAATGCAACCGAGCTTGCGGCATCTCTGATCTGTAGTGAAAAGACGATTCCGGAGGGCATCCGCCATCTGCAGGATGTTGTAGACGGTTCCATGACGCTGTTGCTGCTGACAAAAGACGGCATCTACGCTGCGCGCGATAAAAAAGGCCGCACCCCGCTTGTTATTGGAAAGAAAGAGGGAGCGTACTGCGCATCCTTTGAAAATTTTGCATATCTGAACCTGGGTTACACGGATTACCATGAACTCGGACCGGGTGAGATTGACTTTATTACACCGGAGAGCGTCGAGATGCTCGTGCCGCCACAGGAAGAGATGAAGATCTGTTCCTTCCTGTGGGTTTACTATGGTTACCCGACCGCGTCCTACGAGGGAATTAATGTCGAGGAGATGCGGTATCACTGCGGTGCCATGCTTGCCAAACGTGATGCGGGAAGCAATGTCCACCCGGATCTCATTGCAGGCGTGCCGGATTCCGGAATTGCCCATGCAATCGGCTATGCGAATGAGTCCAAAGTTCCGTTTGCAAGACCATTCATCAAATATACCCCGACCTGGCCACGCTCCTTTATGCCGACAAATCAGGAACAGAGAAATCTGATTGCCCGAATGAAGCTGATCCCGGTGCAGGCACTGATCGATCAGAAAAAACTGCTGCTGATCGACGACTCCATCGTGCGCGGTACGCAGCTCCGTGAGACAACGGAATTTTTATATCAGAGCGGTGCAAAAGAAGTTCATGTCCGCCCGGCGTGCCCGCCGCTGTTGTATGGATGCAAATTCCTGAATTTCTCCCGCTCCAAATCCGAGCTGGATCTGATCACCAGACGGATTATTCTGGAAAAAGAGGGAGAAAACGCAGAGAAAGTACTGGAAGAGTATGCAGATCCGAAGAGTGACCGCTACGAGTCCATGTGTCAGGAAATTTGCCGCCGTCAGAATTTCACCAGCCTCAGGTATCACCGTCTGGACGATCTGGTAGAGTCGATCGGACTGCCGAAATGCAAAATGTGTACCTATTGCTTTGACGGAAAAGAATAAACAGGTTATAATGGTTTTTAAACAGGCCAGCTGACAGAAAAATAAGAGTCTGTCGGCTGGCTTTTTTCTATAGGCAAAAGAAGAAAAACAGAAAAAATATATTGGAGGCTTACCTATGGGAATTAGTATTCTGATTGTAGATGATGATAAGCTTCTGGTGGAAAAGCTGGAAGAAACCGTCAACTGGAGCGGAATTGGAATTGATATGGTATTTACGGCAAACAACATCCGCCAGGCGCAAAAGCTGCTGGAAGAGTATCCGATTGAAATGCTGCTGTGTGACATTGATATGCCGCAGGGGAACGGGCTGGAGCTTCTGGAATGGATCCGGTACAAAAAGCTGGATATCGAATGTACCTTCCTGAGCAGCTATGCAAATTTCGCGTATGCGCAGATGGCGCTGAAGCTGTCATCAAGGGAATATCTGTTAAAACCGATTTCCAATGCGGATCTGGAAACAGCGCTGCGCAGAATTGTCGGGATTGTGCAGGAAAAACATCAAAAACAGAAGAAACAGGAGAAAAAAGGAGAGAATGAAAAGCAATTCTGGGAGGATCTTCTGGTTCAGTGTCTGCAGGAGGAGTATTGGATTGAAAGGGCAAAAAAGAGCGGATATTGTACTCCGGATGAGACCTTCCGTCTGATTCTGCTGCGGGTACTGGAAATTCCGGATAAGGAACATTATAAAAAGGAGATCAGTTTATATAATTTTGTGATTACAAATGTTCTGACGGAATATGTGGAAACAACAGAAATGAAACTGGAAACCGTGGTACATGTCAGCGATCTGGAATGGGCAGTTGTGTTGCGAAATCACGGAAGTGCGATGGGAACGCAGGAGGAACTGGCAGAACTGCGGACCTGTCTGGCGGGTGCGTTTCCGGCAAGATTCTGCATGTACATGGGAAAACCGGCGGCACTGGATGAGATTTCAAAGAGCCGCGATCAGCTCGAAGAGATGGAAAAGTATGTAGTGCCGGATGAAACAGGGATTCTGTATGAGACACGCTGGTCCTTCGTAGAGCGTGATTATCAGGAAGTGCCGTGGAAAACGTATCTGGCTGAGATGGAGCGATCCGATTCCCTTGCGGCTGTGCGGGAAAAGCTGCAGGAATATCTGAGAAAGCGTGAGAAAAGCGGCGGTCTGCGAAAAGATTTCACAAGTCGTTTTTTTGAAGAAATGATACAGAATATATATGTTTATTTAAAAGAAAGCAATATCGTTTTCGGTCAGATTTTTGACTGTGAAGAATATGAAACGAAACGGAGAGAGGCGGTTCTCTCTGTGGTAGGTGCCCATGCGTTCATCGATTATCTGTTTGATGTGCTGGAAGGTCAGAAAAAGAACGAATCCCGCAGTGACAATGTGGTGGAGCAGCTAAAAGACTATATCGAACAGAATCTGAACGAGGATCTTTCAAGATCCGTGCTTGCAGGAAAAGTGTTTCTCTCAGAGGACTACGTTTCCAAAATTTTTATGAAAACAACGGGAATGTCGCTTCCGAATTATATTGCCGAGCGGCGCATTGAGCGGGCCAAGGAGTATTTACGCAGTTCCTCACTTCCGATCAGCAAAATTGCGATGGAAGTCGGCTATGGAAATTTTTCTTATTTCAGTAAAACGTTCCGGGAGCTGGTCGGATGTACACCAAATGAGTACCGGAGCAGACAAAAATAACAAAAAAACGATGTCAATAACAAAAAAACGTTCTGATTTAAAAAGAGATGTGAAAAGACATCTCTTTTTTAATATACAGACTGCCGGAAAATAATAGAAAAACGCCCCTCTTTTTTGTATAATATGTTCATCGGTTGAAACGAGAGCATGAAAAAGAAAAATTGTAACGATTCAGAGCCATGCGAAATGGAAGAAAAATCGAGATGGGACTCTGAACAGTTACGAAAAATCTAAAGGAAAGAAGGGATGATATGTGAGCGCCAACCATAGTAAAACCAAAAAGAAGAGCTCCATAGGATTTGTAGAGGGAGTGAGAAGAAGCAGGCCATTATACTTACTGATGCTTCCTTCCATCATCATTTTTGCACTGTTTACGTACTATCCGATGTACGGAATTGTGATTGCATTTAAAAACTTTACACCTGCGGATGGAATTATGGGAAGCAGCTGGGCTGGACTGAAATACTTCAAACAGTACTTTAACTCCTATCAGTTCGGTCTGACCATCAAAAACACAATCATCATCAGTCTTTACACCATCGCAGTAACATTCCCGCTCCCTGTTATCATGGGACTGCTGGTTAACCAGATGAAGGCACAGAAATTTAAAAAATTCTTCCAGGTATCGACTTACCTGCCGCACTTCATCTCTACCGTTGTTATGGCCGGAATGCTGATCCTGTTCCTCTCCCCGAGTACAGGTATTATCGCAAAGCTGGTCGGACTGCTTGGATTTAAACTCCCGAACCTGATGGGAAGCGCAAAAGCATTCCCGCACATTTATGTATGGTCTGAGGCATGGCAGCATGTAGGATGGGACAGTATCCTCTATATCGCAACGCTTTCCTCCGTAGACCCGACCCTGTATGAAGCGGCAACGATGGACGGTGCCAACAAATGGCATAAAATGATCCACATCGATGTTCCGGCTCTGCTGCCGACGGCAACCATCATGTTTATCATGAGAATGGGAAGCGTCATGAGCGTTGGATTTGAGAAGGTTTACCTGCTGCAGAATACACTGAACAGTACCTCAAGTGAGATCATTTCCACCTATGTGTATAAGATGGGTCTTGTGAGCAGCCAGTACAGCCTTTCCGCTGCAATTGGCCTGTTTAACAACATTATCAATCTGGTTCTTCTTCTGGCAGTCAACTTCCTTTCCAGTAAAATGAGTGATACCTCACTGATCTGACAGAATTTTGAGCCTACATAGGAATGGAGAGCAAAAATATGAGTAAAGCAAAAGCAGTATCAACAAATAAAGTAAAAAAATCCAGAGAAGACTGGATTTTCGATATCATCCTGTATACGATCGGTGTGCTTCTGATCATCATTACCCTGTATCCGATGTACTTCATCGTCATTGCATCGTTCAGTGATCCGGCAGCCGTATCTAACGGACAGATTATCCTCCTTCCAAAAGGAGTTAACTTCAAAGGCTACAAACAGCTGGCGAGCTACGCAAAGCTGTGGACCGGCTACCGTAACACGATTGCTTACGTAATTATGGGAACACTTGTGACACTTGTTGTCAATATTCCGGCTTCCTACGCGCTTTCCAGAAAGCATTTATATGGAAGAAAATTCTTCACGGCATTTTATCTGATCCCGATGTTCTTCACCGGTGGTCTGATCCCGACCTACCTGGCAGTACAGAGATTTCATCTGCTGGATACCTTCTGGGTTATGGTTGTTCCGTTCTCCGTTGTAACGTATTATATCATCGTAGGACGAACATTCTTTAATAACAGTATCCCGGAGGATCTCTGGGAGGCGGCGCAGCTGGATGGATGCGGATATCTTGGCTTCTTCTTCAAGATTGTCCTTCCACTTTCCAAAGCCGTTATCGCTGTTATCGCCCTGTGGGCAGCAGTAGGACAGTGGAACTCCTACTTTAATGCATTGATTTATATCCGAAGCGAAAGTCTGCAGCCGCTGCAGATTGTCCTTCGAAGCATTCTGGTCGGCAATCAGACTATGAGTGCCATGAGTACCGGCGCTGCAGCCGTTGAGGCAAAGCAGATGGCCGACCTTATCAAATACGCGATCATCGTGGTTTCCTCCGCGCCGATCATGTGTATGTACCCGTTAGTGCAGAAATACTTCAATCAGGGTGTTATGCTCGGATCACTGAAAGGCTGATCCTGCGGACAGGAGAGAAGTATTGCAAATAAAAAATCATAAAGGAGAGATGATGATGATGCGAAAGAAAACAAAAATGGCCTGGAGCGTTGCTCTTTCGGCCGCAATGGCAGCCGGACTGCTTGCAGGATGCGGAAGTAATGGAGGATCGGAAAGTAAGAGTGGAAGCACTGCCACAAGTTCTGCCAAGACAGAATCTTCTGCCGGTGATACAGCAGATACCAGTGACCGCCCAACCTACAAAATTGCAACGGTAAGATGGACCGATACCTGGCCGACCGATTTCCTGAAGGAAGGAGTCATGAAGGAAATCGAGGACAAGATGAATATCAACATCGACTGGCAGGTTTATTACAACAGTGACTGGTCCGAGCAGAAATCTCTGCTGCTGGCTTCCGGAGACCTCCCGGATGCATTCCTTGGATCTATCTGCTTAACACAGGCAGATATGGCACAGAACAAATCGGCATTCCTGGATTTGACAGATCTGATCGAAAAAAATATGCCGAACCTGAAAGCAGCCTTTGAGGCTGATCCGGAACTGAAAGCAGTCTGCACCAGCCGTGACGGAAGAATCTACAGCTTACCGAAGAAGCTTCCGCTTCGTCCGAAGGTTTGCGGCGATGTTATGTGTATCAACCAGGAATGGCTGGATAACTTAGGATTGGAAACTCCGAAGACCTATAAAGAGCTGGAAGAGGTTCTTGTTAAATTTGCAACAGAAGATGCTGATGGTGACGGGGATCCGACCAACGAAATCGGTATCACAAATTCAGCAGGCAGCGGACTGTTAAGCGGTGATCTGCGCCACATCCTTTCCCCGTTCGGAACCATGGTAAGCCGCGATGGAAACTACATGGGACTGAATGGCGAAGGAAAACCGGTCTTCATGCCGATGGAAGAAAACTATAAAGAAGCAGTAAAATGGATGCGTCAGTTATGGGAAGAGGGCGTTGTTGACCCTGAGTACTTCACACAGGATGGCTCCATGAAGACAGCAAAACAGCAGGCAGATGGAGGTTCTCAGGTAGGTCTTATCTTTGGATGGACTGCAGATGCTGAGGTTGGCCCGAACGTAAATCAGTTTAAGACTCTTGAGGCAGTAGAAGGCTACGATGGAAACCACTACGTAGAAGCAGCAACCAATTACCTTGATATCTCCGATCGTGAGCTCATGATCTCCAAAGACTGTAAAGATCCTGACACCCTGCTGAAGTGGGCGGATGAATTTTACACCGATCTTGCATCGTTACAGACTTTCTATGGTACGATCGGAAGCCAGATCACAGACAATGGCGACGGAACCTACAATGTAGATGCGCCAAGCGATGGATCTTCTCTGGATACTTCCGCATGGTCCAACTCCTTACGTGACTTCGGACCAAAATACATGAACGAGGATTTCTATGACAAAGTTTCTCTTCCGGAGGATCAGGGCGACGGTGTCAAACTGGCCGATGATGCGATCAATGAGAAATACGTTGATACTGAGAAAAACTGTGGATTCCCGATGGTTCAGTATACCGACGAAGACCTTTCCAGAATCACGGCAATTGGAACCGATATCTATAAATATGTAGAAGCACAGTATGCGCACTGGGTAGTAGACGGCGGCATCGATGATGAGTGGGATTCCTACATCGATCAGCTGAAAGCTATGGGCATTGACGAGTTCCTTCAGATTCAGACAGATGCTTACAATGCATACAAAGAAAATCTGGCAAAATAAACAGAAAAAATATTACCTGTAAGAAGCAGGCGTTGATCCGGCGGGTCAATGTCTGAAGTGCAAAACAGCAGGAGAAACGGCAGGCCAGAAATGACCTGCCGTTTTTGACAAAAGGAGGATTTTTACATGTTTTGGGAAAAAGAGGGTAAGTTAATTTATTCTTACGATGGCGAGACCGTCTGCATCGAAGCGTGGGGAAAAGATGCACTGCGTGTGCGCGCGACAAAAAATCGAAGCTTTACCGGCCGCGACTGGGCGCTGGAAGCAAAGGACGCGCATGCGGGAGAGGTTGAAATCTTTGAGGATCCATCAGCAAAAGGCGGAGCCTTTGCCAATATGTACGAGGGAACGGATACTTCCTACGGAAAAATCACAAATGGAAAGCTTCATGCAGTGATCGATTCCGGCAGCGTCATCACGTTCTATCATGAGGATGGAAGAGTTCTGTTAAAGGAGCATTTCCGCCGTCTGCGCGATGAGGAAAGCATGCCGCTCAACATCATGGGACGCGAGTACAGCAACGGCGTCGGGGATAATTTCCATATTGTAGCGCGGTTTGTAGCAAGAAAAGGTGAGAAAATCTTCGGAATGGGACAGTATCAGCAGCATGAGCTGGATCTGAAGGGCTGTATGCTGGAGCTGGCACAGAGAAACTCACAGGTCAGTGTTCCGTTCTATCTTTCCAGTATCGGCTACGGCTTCTTATGGAACAATCCGGGCGTCGGACAGGTGATGTTTGCGAATAATGGAACGGAATGGGTAACGGAATCCGGGAAAGAGATCGATTATCTTGTGATTGCAGGTGATACGCCTGCCGAGATCGAGGAGAATTATATGACGCTGACCGGAAAACCGCCGATGATGCCGGAATATGGCATGGGCTTCTGGCAGTGTAAGCTCCGCTACTGGAATCAGGAACAGCTTCTGTCTGTAGCAAGAAAATACAAAGAGCTTGGCGTACCGCTTGATGTGATTGTCGTCGATTTCTTCCACTGGACGAAGCAGGGCGAGTTCAAATTTGATCCGAAATACTGGCCGGATGTGCCGGGCATGTGCCGCGAATTAAAGGAGATGGGAATTCAGGTTGTTGTGTCGGTATGGCCGACCGTTGACATTTATTCCGAAAACTTCGAGGAGATGAAAGAGAAGGGCTATCTGGTTCGCACGGAGCACGGTGTACCGCTGACGATGCTCTGCGGTGGAAATGAAGTCTTCTTCGATGCAACCAACCCGGATGCAAGAACATATGTCTGGGAGAAGATCAAGAAAAATTATTATGATCAGGGTGCCAAGCTCTTCTGGCTGGATGTGGCAGAGCCGGAATACAGCGTTTATGATTTCAAGAACTACCGTTATCAGCTCGGAAGCGTACAGGAGGTCGGAAATATTTATCCGAAATATTATCTGAAAGCGTTCTATGACGGCATGACGGCAGAAGGCGATACCATGCCAATCAGCCTGATCCGTTCTGCCTGGGCAGGCAGCGCGAAATATGGTGCACTCGTATGGTCAGGCGATATTGTAAGTACCTTTGAGTGCTTCCGGCGCCAGGTACAGGCAGGTCTTAACATGGCGGTTGCCGGTATTCCGTGGTGGACCACTGATATCGGCGGCTTCCACGGCGCAAGAACCGATGACCCGGATTTCCATCGTCTGTACATCCGCTGGTTTGAGTACGGATGCTTCTGCCCTGTCATGCGTCTGCACGGAAACCGCAACCCACAGGAGGGCTACGGTGCAGAACAGATCGGATCCGGCAGTGACAATGAGATCTGGAGCTTTAGCGATGAGGCATATGAGATTTCAAAGAAATACATTTTCCTGCGTGAGCGCCTGAGAGATTATATCCGGGTACAGATGAAGAAAGCACATGAGGACGGAACCCCGGTGATGCGGCCTGTTTTCTATGATTTCCCGGCCGATCAGGAAAGCTGGAATGTGGAGGACGCTTATCTGTTCGGACCGGATCTCTATGTTGCACCTGTGATGGAGGATCACGTAACGGAGCGCGAGGTTTATCTCCCGGATGGAACAGCATGGTTTAACGCATGGACCGGAGAAAAGTATGAGGGAGGACAGAACGTAACGGTTGCTGCACCGCTGGATACTATTCCGGTATTCGTAAAAGAAGGAGCGGATGCAGAAAAGCTGCTGAACATTTTCTCTGAATAAGAGAATGTTACCGCTCACCGGTACCAGGCGAACGGTAACAAAGAATCATGTTCTCACCATGTAAAGCATGGACTCTGCATGGACAAAGCCCAAAAATGTGATATAATGGGCTGTGTTACAAAGAACATAGTTGCAAATATATTCCGTGAGTGTAAAACGACTGCCGGAGCTGCGCGGTAAGGTGCGGCGTCCGGCAGTCGCTCTGCAGACAGAAAAAAAGGAGGGGTGGATGCGCTTATGAATCTCTGGCAGAAAGGAAAACGAAGGATGCTGCGCAGCGTTCGAATACGCAGTTTGAAGGATACGTCCCTGCGGCTTGGAACTCCGGTTTTTCTGGTCCTGATGGGGCTTGTTGTCTGCCTGCTCTGGGGCGTTTGGGAAAACCGCAAGCTGGCAGATAAATATATTGCCGATACGGCAAAGCTCTATGTCGATCAGATCAACCGTGATATGTCGCAGATCAACAGTGAACTGATCTATCTGCTGGATTCTGACAGCAACATCAAAGAAATCCCGGATCAGATAACATCGACAGATGCTCAGTATTATGAAATGGAGCAGACGCTGCGGGAGCGAAACCGTGTGCTGAAAATCCGTTACCATGAGGTACAGACCTTCTTCGTCTACGGTCAGAAAGCCAATGTTCTGATTACGGACAGCGGAACTATGTTTACCGAGAGTAAGGGAATGACAACGCTGAATCAGATGCTGATGTCCTATCTGCAGATTATGACATCCAAGGATTCGATCAGCACACAATGGACCGTGATTACGTTTGGCGACGACGACTATATTGTCGGCTGGTACGCGAAAAACAAAAAAGTTATCGGCTGCGTCATCAATCTGAATCTGATTTTCCGGACCATCCGCGCCAAAACAGAGGAGTATGATGTCATTCCGTTTATGGTAGATGCCAGAGGGCGCGTGATGACGCAGGCAGACACATCGGAAAAATATAAGAATGAGATTATCGATTTTTCCAAAGCGGGAAAGAAAAAGGAGAAAAATGCGACGGTCTATTCCTACCAGCTTGGCACGGTCGGAAAAATCAATCTTATGGTTCTTCCGGGAGGAGGTATTCTTGAGAATGTACTGATTATGCAGATTGCATTCGTCGTCCTGATCGCGGTTCTTCTGATTGTCTGCGCACTGGAAATTACAGCATATTACCACCGGATTCTGGAACCGCTGGAAAAATTCGGACAAAAACTGGAGGAGCTGGAAAAAGAGCAGAGTCTGAATGACGATGGAAGCAACAATCTGTTAGAGCTGGAGTCTGTGAGCGGCAAATTCAAGGAACTGCTGCGGAAAATACAGGGATTGAAAATTGCAATCTACGAAAAAGAGCTTGCCGAACAGAAAGCCGAGCTGGAATACACGCAGGAACAGATCAAGCCACACTTCTTTCTGAACTGCCTGAGCCTGATCCATGGCATTGCGGATAAGAATAACGAAGGCGAGATCGTTGAGATCACAACGGTGCTGTCCGACTATATGCGTTACATTTTCCAGGATTCCAAGAAGCAGCGCGATGTGGAGGAAGAGCTGGAACACATTGAGGCATATATCCGCATCCAGAAGCTGCGGTACGGAGAAGAAGCCTTTTCCTTTGAAGCAACGACGGATGGTGATATCGGAGAATGGAAGGTTCCGTCTCTTCTGCTGCAGACACTGGTGGAAAACTCCGTAGTACACGGTGTATCCCTGGACCGGAAGAGCGAGATTTCCCTGTATCTGACAAATGAAACGTACGAGGACGGTGAGTACCTCTACATCTGTATTTCCGACACCGGAAACGGATTTTCGAAAGAGGCACTGGATGCAATCGAAAACGACACGCCTATCATCTACCACGGCCGTCACCATGTCGGCATCTCCAATATCAAACGCCGCCTGGCGCTGATGTACGGCGAACGGGCGAGCATTACGTGCTCCAATATGGATGAAAATTACGGAGCCGTCGTAGAGGTGCGGCTGCCGAAAACAGAATAAAGCGAAAAGAAAAAAGGCGGGAACCCGGAGAAACATAGAGGGTTCCCGCCTTTTTGCGTGAAAAAACTGCAGGAGCTTCCGGAACCTGATGGCTCCGGGAAGCTCCTGCAAAGGGGGAGATGATTCAAAAACTGTTTTCTGTATCAGATACGGGAAACTCCGTCATCGGTATAACGCTCATAGGAAGCGCCTTCGTATCCGACCATGCGGATGCTTTCCTCTTTGATATCCGGTACGGATTCTGCAAAATCGGCAACCGGGATTGCGCAGCCTTTGCGGATGAAGAGCGGAACCTCATTCAGGGCAACTTCTACATAGTGGATACCTTTCGGAAGAATCTCCTGGAACATGTTTCCGTTGCCGAGAAATTTTACAAACATCATTTCTTCTGGCAGATATACGTAACGGCCGATGGCATTCTGGGTGTAAACCGGTGCGATCATGATCTCATTACCGATCATCAACTGATCTTCTGTATTTCTTGCCAGTTTGTCGTCCGGATAAACGAAGGCAAGCGGTTTGAAGTACATATCGTCGTTTAAAGCAGCCTTCATGTACTCGCTGTACAGATACGGAACGAGGCGGTAGCGGACGCCGATGACGTTGCGGAAGTCCTCGATATGCTCAAACTGGTAAGGTTCCTGCTCACGTGTTCCGAGTGCAGCATGGTTTCTCATCAGAGGAGTGAAAACACCAAGTGCCAGCCAGCGGAGCAGCAGGTCTCTTGTGGTATTTGCACCGAATCCGCCGAGGTCGGCTCCGGTATAGAGGAAACCGCACATGTTGAGGGACGGCATCATCTTCAGGTTCAGCAGGATGTGTGACCACCACGAGCAGTTGTCTCCGGTCCAGATTCCACCGTAACGGTGCATGCCGATGTAGGAAGAACGGGAGAACATCAGGATTCGCTTATCCGGGGAAATTCGTTCAAAAGCTTCACCGGCAGAACGGGTCATGTTGTAGCCAAACAGATTGTGTACCTTGTCATGGCGGACCTGTTCGCCGTTTACGTTGTGATAGAAGCGTTTATAGTCCTCATGGTTGTTTGCCAGTGCCTGAAGCTTTCCGCCTACCATGTAGTGCGGAACCTCCGGGTCACCTTCCACATATTTCTTTGCAGTCTCCTTGAAATCAGCAAGGCCTTCCTGGGAATAGAAGATGGATGGCTCGTTCATGTCATTCCAGAAGGCATCGATTCCCTTGGAAACGAGAACATCGTATTTGTCACCAAACCATTTTCTGGCATCTGCATTTAAGACATCCGGGAAATGAGTCCAGCCCGGCCATACAGTAGCTTCGAAGTAGGAGCCATCCTCGCGGCGGCAGAAGTAGCCTTTTTCACAACCCTCTTCGTAAATGTCATAACCCTCTTCGACTTTCACACCGGCATCGATGATCGGAACGAGATGGATCTTTTCTTTTTTCATATCCTGTACAAATCCCTCGAAATCCGGGAAACGTTCTTCATTTACGGTGAAGTCCTTGTAATCCTGCATGTAGTCAATATCCATGTAAACCATATCGAGCGGCACATGGTTTTCGCGGTATTTTTTCACTACCGTGCGGAAATCATCCTCTGTTTTGTAGCCCCAGCGGCTCTGACCGTAACCGAAAGCAAACTTCGGAGCAATGTAGCTGCGTCCGATAATGCCACGGAACTGTTTTACGATATCAAGATCGGAATCACCGGTGATCATGTAAACGTAGAGATCTGCGTTTTCGCAGGAAACGGTCATCGTATCGGAAGTTGTGTAGCCGATATCGAAACGCAGGGTGCCCGGATAATCGAAGAAGAATCCTACGTGTGTCTTGCCGGAGATGATGATGAAGTTGTGTGCTGCATACAGAGAGGTTTTGCTCTCTACGTGGTTTGGATCATCAGCGCAGTCACTGATGTAAAGAAAGCCGCGTTTGTTGATACCGCGGTTGGCTTCGCCAAGTCCGAATACCATGTCATCGTCAGTAAGTTTTGTGGTGAAGGAGAAGCCGTTCTCGGTGGAGAAGGTACCGTAATCCGGGTTTCCTTCGGAAGAGGGGATCTCTTTTACAACAGCTTCGGTTTCAAATGGGGTTCCGTAGACAAATTTTTTTACCATGTCATCCTCCTTGTAAAATAAATGGAAAATATAGTGTTTTGGTTAGGTTTAGCGCAACACCTTTGTAATTTTATTATAACAGGGATCGGAAAAATGTCTAGCAAAATTCTTCCTTTTTTTAACAAAAAAACGTGTACAGAAAAAAATCAGGTTATGTTGGCAGGCCTTCTGCGCGTTTCCGGAAATCTCTCGGCGTACAATGGTAAGTACGCAGAAAAATTTTGGAATAATAACTCTGATGATTGAAACCGCATGCGGTACAGATTTCCGCGATGGACATTTTGGTTGTGTTTAGCAGATGACAGCTTACTTCCAGACGGTAATGATTCAGAAAATCAATTGGGCTCTGGCAAAGATAGCGGCGGAAAATCTGACAGCATTTATTGCGGCAGACTTTTCCGGCGGCGGCGATCTCATCCAGACTGATGGGTTCACTGTAATGGCTGTAAATATAGGAAACCATATCGCGCTGGATCAGAAGATCTGGATCCTGTGAGGCGGCGGTGTTGCCGTCCGGCATCATCGGATGCGTGCGCAAAAGACGGCACCACAAAAGGGAAAGCAGAGCAGCAGCCTCAATTTCGTAGGCGACCGGTTGTTCCTTCTTCAGCCGGAGAATTTCCGGGAGGATCTGCAGCGCTTCAGCATCTTCTGGATTTTCCGGCTTCAGATGAAGATATTCCAGAGCCGGATTGGAAAGAACCGGCGTAATATAAGACTGGTACAGAACACTGTTCGTGATGAAGATTTTCGGATGGCACAGGATACAGATAAAGTCACATTCCTGGCCGTTTTCGGAATATCCGTAGTGCATCTGGCGGGAATTGACGATAATCGCCTCCCCGGCGTTTAAAAGGACTCTTTTTCCATTGATATAGTAGTTCATCTGACCGGAACGGATCTGTACCCATTCGATATCCTCATGCCAGTGGCAGAGCGCCCGGTGATCCGGATAGGAAGAAAGCAGTCCTTCCCGGATGTAAAGCGGAATGCCGACTTCATCGTAGCGGACGATCTCGGATGCGTCCTGCATGACTTTTGTAATCGGGTCATTCATCATAAAAGCCTCCGTAAAAAAGTACAATTATTATAAAAAATAAGGAATATTGTCGTAGAAAAAACGCAAAACCTACGATAATATAATTATAACATATACGTGTATGGAATAAAACAGAAAAAGGAAAAGAAATGAAAAATCAGAGGGGAATCAAGAAAAAAGATCCGGAATTCTACTGGAAACTTCTTGCACTGCTGATCCCGATGGTTGTACAGAACCTGATGAATGCCCTGGTAAGTGCGTCCGATGCGTTAATGGTCGGTATGCTGGACCAGAATTCACTGTCCGCAGTTTCGCTTGCTACACAGATTTCTTTTGTCCTGAATCTCTTTTATGCGGCGATTACGATCGGAACAACGGTCATGGCTGCACAGTACTGGGGAAAGAAAGACAAAGTTTCTGTAGAAAAAATTATGGCACTTGCCTTTCGGCTGGCACTGCTTATTTCTGCGATTTTCTTTCTTGCATGCTTTTTTGCACCACAGTTTCTGATGCGGATTTTTACCGGAGAAGAGGAACTGGTGCGGCTCGGCAGCAGATACCTGAAAATTGCAGGCTGGTCCTATTTATTTTCCGGTCTTTCCCAGGTGTATCTGTGCATCATGAAAAACACGGGAAGAACAGCGAGAAGTACTGTTTATGGTACGAGTGCAACCGTGCTGAATCTGATCCTGAATGCCGTTTTTATCTATGGCCTGTTTGGCGTTCCAAAGATGGCAGTTGCCGGAGCGGCAGTGGCAACTCTGCTTGCACGTATCGTGGAGTTTGTTCTTTGCATTCTGGAAAACTGGAGAACCGATGCGGTGAAAATCCGCCTGGATTTTCTGACCAGCAGCAGTGAAATTTTAGGAAAAGACTTTGCGTGTTATACGACGCCGATTCTTGCCAATGAACTTGCCTGGGGTTGTGGATTTACAATGTTTTCTGTTATCCTTGGTCATATGGGCAGTGATGCAGTAGCAGCCAATTCCATTGCTAATATTACAAAGAATATTTTACTTTGTGTGGCATTTGGAATCAGCGGAGGAACCGGTATTCTGGTTGGAAATGAACTGGGCAGCGGAAATACGGAAAAAGCAAAGGAATATGGTGATCGTCTCTGTCATCTGGCACTGGCTACGGGAATTATTTCCGGCCTGATTCTGCTTGCGGTAAGCCCGGTCATTGTCCGATCCTGCACAACATTAAGTGATACAGCAAAAAGTTATCTGCAGAGTATGCTATTGATCTGTGCCTATTACCTGACGGGAAAGACGATGAATGCTACGGTAGTCGGCGGAATTTTCTGCGCAGGCGGCGACACGAAATTCGGTATGATCTGCGATACGATTACTATGTGGATTATTGTGGTACCGCTGGGTGCGCTGGCAGCGTTTGTATTTCATGCGCCGGTCATGGTCGTTTATTTCCTGCTGAATCTGGATGAAATGATTAAGCTTCCTGCCGTTTACAGACACTATAAAAAATATCAGTGGGTGAATAATATTACCAGGGAGGATACAGAACAATGAAAAACGTAGAGAGAAGAGACAGACAGTTACCGTACATTTCCGATGCAGAGGTCATGGAGCAGCAGATGAATGCGAGAAGACTGACGCAGAAACTGAACACCATCGACCGTTCGGATTTTGGCGGAATCGCAGCCATTGTAAAAGAACTGTTTGGAAAATCCGAGGGTGCATTTGTCAATCCGCCATTTTACTGTGACTATGGCTCTCATATTGAGGTCGGAAAAAATTTCTTTGCAAATTATAACTGCACCATTCTCGATGTGGCAAAGGTAAAAATCGGAGACAACTGCCAGATGGCGCCGAACGTTGCCATCTATACTGCAGGTCATCCGGTGCATCCGGCGGCAAGAAACAGTGCGTATGAATACGGCATTGAAGTTACCATCGGAGATAATGTCTGGATTGGCGGAAATACAGTTATTTTACCAGGCGTACATATCGGAGATAACGTTGTTATCGGCGGCGGAAGTGTTGTAACAAAGGACATTCCGGACTGGTCGATTGCAGCAGGAAATCCGTGTAAAGTCATTCGGAAGATTACCGAAGAAGATAAACAGTATTATTTCAGAGATAGAAAATTTGATGATGAAGCATGGGAGGTCATCAAAAATCTGTAAAAACGAAATGCTTTCTTGGGCAGTTATGTGATGAAAAAAACTCTGTACCGTATCCATCAGGGAATTTCCGGGGATGCGGTGCAGAGTTTTTTTGCGATAGGAGACAGGAGATTCTGCCGGATTTTGCTGTGGCAAAAAAATGTGAATCCTGCTTTTGTGCAACAAAAATGCCCAGAGCCGGAATCGAACCAGCGACACGAGGATTTTCAGTCCTCTGCTCTACCAACTGAGCTATCTGGGCATTTTGATTTCCTGTTGGAAACCTTTGTTAATATAACATGAATTCGCGAAAATTGCAACTGTTTTATCGAAAATCGCGAAAAAATTGTGCTTTTGGAGGAATGGCGGTGTATTTTCGTTCGAGAATGTGGTAGTATAAAAGATATGCAAAGAGGAAGCAAGGAGAAGTATTAAAAAGATTATGAAAATTATTCTGACTGCGGTCAACGCAAAATATATTCATTCCAATCTCGCAGTTTACACGCTGCAGGCGAGCGCGGAGAAAGCCGGTGTGTTCCCGGAGATCCGTGAGTTTACGATCAACCAGTCAAAAGATTCCATGCTGCGGAGTCTGTTTCTGGCGCATGCGGATGTTGTCTGTGTGTCGTGTTATATCTGGAACATATCTATTGTGGAAGATTTGATTACGGAATATCACAAAATCAGCCCGGAAACGAAGATCTGGCTTGGCGGGCCGGAGGTGTCGTACCACGCGGAGGAGATGCTGGAGCAGTATCCGTTTCTTGACGGAATCATGAAGGGTGAGGGCGAAATTACCTTCCGTGAACTGGCAGTGTATTACCAGAATCAGGAGAACGGCACGGAGGGGAAAACGCTTGAAGAGATCCACGGCATTACATACCGTGATGCAGAAGGAGCTATCAAAAGCAACCCGTGGCGTCCGGTCATGGATCTGTCCGAGGTGGATTTTCCGTATGCGAATCTGAAAAAATTCGAGAACCGCATCATTTATTATGAGTCAAGCCGCGGTTGCCCGTTTTCATGCAGTTACTGTCTTTCTTCTATTGATAAGCGGCTTCGGTTCCGAAATCTGGCTCTGGTCAAAAAGGAACTCGCCTTTTTCCTGGAACAGAAAGTACCGCAGGTCAAATTTGTGGATCGTACGTTCAACTGCAGGAAAGACCATGCAATGGCGATCTGGAAATTCATTGCGGAGCATGACAACGGCGTGACGAATTTCCACTTTGAGATTGCCGCTGATCTGATTACTGAGGAGGAACTGAAACTCTTAAATACCCTGCGTCCGGGGCTGGTACAGCTTGAGATCGGCGTTCAGTCTACGAATCCGCAGACGATCGAGGCGATCCACCGGAAGATGGATTTTGGAAGAGTCACAGAGATTGTAAACCGGATTGCGAAGGGAAGAAACATCCATCAGCATCTCGACCTGATCGCGGGCCTGCCGTATGAGGATTATGACAGTTTCCGCCGTTCGTTTGCGGATGTCTATGCACTGCGTCCGCAGCAGTTACAGCTGGGATTTTTGAAAGTGCTGCGCGGTTCTTTCATGTATGAGCATACCGAGGAATATGACTGTCATTATCAGGAGCGCGAACCATATGAGGTACTGTACACGAAATGGCTGCCGTATGACGATGTGCTGAAGCTCAAAGACGTGGAGGAGATGGTGGAAGTCTACTACAACAGCGGCCAGTTCGTCCACACACTGCCGATGATCGAGCGTCTGTATGAGAACCCGTTCGATTTCTTCCAGGAGCTCGGCGATTTCTACCGGGCAAAGGGCTACAGTGAGACGGCACATAACCGGATTCAGCGGTATGAAATTCTGCTTGAGTTTTTGCAGGACGAAAAACAGCAGGACGAAGCATTCTTCCGTCAGATGATGGTGCTCGATCTGTATGCGCGTGAAAATATGAAGACACGGCCGCGCTTTGCAAAAGATCCGTCCGAATGGAAAAACGAGTCGCGTGACTTTTATCAGAAAGAAGCCGAAACGAGAACACTTCTGCCATCGTATACGACATACGATTGGAAGCAGCTGCAGCGCATGACGCATGTGGAAGTTTTTGATTACGATGTGCTCGGAAACGGGGAAAAGGCGCGTATGGTACTCCTGTTCGATTATCAGAAGCGCGATCCGCTGACGGGAAATGCGGAGATGATCGACTGCAGTGAGCTTTTTTACGCTTGACATTTCAAAAGAACATGAGATACTAGAAAAGGTAATAAAAGATGAAAATACAAGATTTTGTAGTGCTCGATCTTGAGACAACGGGTCTTTCTGTAAAGGAAGACCAGATTCTGGAGATCGGTGCAGTAAAAGTGCAGGGCGGAGAGGTCACGGCATCGTATGAGACTTTCGTCAATCCGGGCAGAAAAGTGCCGGAGCGGATCACGGAACTCACCGGAATCCGGGATGAGATGATTGCGGATGCGCCCGATGTGGAGACTGCTGTCCGCGGCTTTCTGGATTTCTGCGGCGGCCTGCCGCTTCTGGGGCACAATATTTTGTTCGATTACAGCTTCATCAAGCAGGCAGCGATAAATGCCCGTCTGGACTTTGAAAAAGAAGCGTGGGATACGTTGAAAATCGCACGAAAAGCCCTCCCGGATCTGGAGAGCAGAAGCCTTGAAGCACTCTGCGGCTACTATCAGATCCCGCGGGAACATGCACACCGTGCAATGGACGATGTGCTGGAAACGCTGGCACTGTTCCGAAAACTGGAAGAAGGATTTTCGGAAGATCACCCGGAATGGTTTGCCGCAGCGCCTCTGAAGGCCAAAATGAAACGCGAGGTTCCGGCGACGGAGGCACAGAAAAAATATCTGGCGGATCTGATCCGGTACCATGAGCTGGATCTCGAACCGGAGTGGGGAGCACTCACAAAAAGCCGTGCATCCCGCATGATCGATCAGATTATTCTGGCACATGGAAGAATGGAAAAACGACAGAGAACTGAGAAAAAATAGAAGAGAAAAAGAAAGGATGGAACGATGAGTAATAAAGTCAATCGAAAAGCCCCGACAGAGGCACAGAAAAAGAAGAAAGATCCGCTGGCAAAGAAGAGAAATGCAGCAAAGATGCTGGCATTGATTCTTGCAGTGGTTATGGTGCTTGGTATGGTTCTTCCAGCACTTTTATGGCTGGTGTAAAGAGATGCTGTAAAAGACAGATTGAAATGGGAAACGGATCAAGAAGAGGCACAGTATGAAAAACAGCAGAAAAATGAGAGGCCTGCTGGTGATGCTTATCGCATTCGCATTCTGCTTTCTGGCAGAACCAGTCAAAGCGGATGACCGGACAGCGCTGGACGGAATCTATGTAGAAGACATTTCCGTCGGCGGTATGACCGAAGAGCAGATCACACAGGCAGTAAACGACAAAATTGAACAGTTAAAACCCTCGGTTATCAACCTGTCTGCCGGAGAGCAGAATGCACAGGTGACAGCAGGGGATCTCGGACTTTCCTGCGCCAACCCGGAGGTGGCAAGAGAAGCCGTCACAATCGGGCAGGAAGGCAATGTACTGAAGCGGTTCCTGACACAGAACCGGCTCAAAAATGGAGAGACAGTGACGTTTTCCCTGAAATATACAGTCGATGGCGAGGCAGCGCGCCAGGCGGTAGAAAACAACACGGCCGTGCTGAACCGCGAGGCAACAGATGCAACGCTGACCCGCGAAAACGGCGAATTTATCGTCAATCCGGGCCAGACCGGATGCAGCGTCAACGTGGATGAGTCCACGGCGAAGGTTGTCAATTACCTGACGACAAGCTGGCGGGGCGGCATCGGCGGCGTAGAACTGGTAACAGAAGAAACACCGGCAGGCGGCAATCCGGAGCAGCTTGCACTTGTCAAAGATCTGCTCGGCGAGGGTACGACGGAGTATGGCAACGGTACGAGCGGCAGAAAACAGAATGTCGCAGTCGGCGCAGAGAAGATTGACGGAACGCTGGTACAGCCGGGCGAGGAATTTTCCGTAGAGGCGGTCGTTGTGCCGTTTGATGCGGAAAATGGTTATGCACTGGCAGCATCGTATGAGATGGGCAAGGTCGTCGATTCGTACGGCGGCGGTATCTGCCAGGTTTCCACAACGCTCTATGTTGCTGTCTTAAAAGCAGAGCTTGAGGTGACGGAGCGGTACAGCCATTCCATGATTGTCCACTATGTGGATCCGTCGATGGATGCAGCGATTGCAGAGGGATTGAAAGACCTGAAATTCATCAACAATACGGATGCGCCGATTTATATTGAGGCGAGCGCGGACGGAAGCACCCTGCATTTTGCCATCTACGGCCATGAGACGAGAGATCCGAACCGCACGGTCCGCTATGAGAGTGAGACGACAAGCACGGAGGATCCGATGCCGAGCCTGACGGAAGATGCGAATGCATCGTTTGGAACAATTGAACAGACATCGTACGGCTATCAGGGTTCGACGGCGCGGCTGTGGAAGATTGTGAATGACAATGGAAATGAGACGAAGGAGCAGGTGAATTCCAGCACTTACCGCATGACATCGGATGTCTATACCGTGGGAACAAAGACGGACAATGCAGCGGCGCGTGCGGAAATGCAGGCGGCGATTGCGGCAAATGATCTTGCAAAAGCAAAGGAAGTTGCAGCGAAATACAGCCAGAGCAGTTCGTCATCGAGTTCGTCGGAGAAGAAGGAAGACAGCAGCGATGATTCGGATTCGGATGGTACGGAAAAGACGGACGACAGCAGCGATACAGAGAAAACGGAGGACGATGAGGACTAGGCGTTTTCTGGTTACAGTTCGCTGGGAACCAGTGAACTGTAACATTTTCCGTGAAAAAAGGGAAAGCAGAGGGAAAAGGAGTACGGATTCCGTCTGCTTTTTCGTTTGAAACAGGAAGTTCGAGGAGGACAAGGGATGCGAAAGGGTAAATTACAGCAGAGCGTGCTGGTGCGCTCGGTGTTTAAGATGCTGGGGCAGAAAAGAGAGGACGCAGCAGGGCCGGCGGTCGGACGCGGGGTATCGGCACTTGCAGGAGAAAAGGAGACGCAGGTGTTTTCGTGTGCGCCGGTGCTGGTGAAGGATCCGGAGGACGCGGTGCTCGCGGTCTGCCGGGTGTGCAACAGTGTGGCCGCGGCGGGGGCATCGGCAAAAGGAGTGCTGGTGTCGCTGATGCTGCCGGAGGCGATGGAAGAAAAGGATTTAAAGGAGCTGATGCGGGCGGTTGACGGTGCGTGTGTGCGGTATGGAACTGCGGTGATCGGCGGGCATACGGAGGTGACGGACGGGGTTTTGTATCCGGTGCTTACCGTGACGGCGGCAGGCGGGACAACGCGTGCGGGGCTGTTTGATCCGTCGTGTGTGACAGCGGATTTGGATCTTGTCGTGACGAAGGGGATTGCGCTTGGCGCGGTGTCTTATCTGGCAAAGACAAGAAGGGATGAGCTTCTGACGAGATTTTCTCCGGGATTTATCCATGGGGCGGCGGATTTTTCGGAGGATTACTCTGTCTGCCGTGAGGCGGAGATTGCGATCGGGCACGGTGCGGCTGCGATGCAGGATCTCTCGGAGGGCGGGATTTTCGGGGCGCTCTGGGAGATGGCGGACGGCGCGGGTATCGGGCTTGATGTGGCGCTGAAGAAGATTCCGATCCAGCAGGAGACGGTGGAGATCTGTGAGTTTTTCGGGGTGAATCCGTATCAGATGCTTTCGACGGGGGCGCTGCTGATTGCGGCGGCGGACGGCGAGGGGCTGGTGCAGACGCTGGCACTCGACGGGATTGCGGCTGCGGTGATTGGGAGGACAACATCCGGGAAGGAGCGGATTCTCCGGAACGGGGAAGAGGTCCGGTATCTGGATAAGCCGCAGATGGACGAGATGTACCGGGTTTGAGAATTTACGTTATAAGATACGACAGGAGTGATGAGTGAAATGGCACATTTGAATATTGTTCTTCATGAGCCGGAGATTCCGGCAAATACAGGTAATATCGGACGGACGTGTGTGGCGACGGGGACGAGGCTGCATCTGATTAAGCCGCTGGGGTTTGATATTTCGGACAAGGCGGTGAAGCGCGCGGGGCTGGATTACTGGCCGAAGCTGGATGTGACGGTGTATGAGAGTTACGAGGATTTTCTGGAGAGAAATCCGGGGGCGAAGATTTACTATGCGACGACGAAGGGGCCGCAGACGTATGTGGATGTGCAGTATGAAGAGGACTGCTTTATCATGTTCGGAAAGGAAAGCGCGGGGATTCCGGAGGATATTCTGTACGATAATCAGGAGACGGCGGTGCGGATTCCGATGATTAATGATATTCGGTCGCTGAACCTTTCAAATTCCGTGGCGATCGTACTGTACGAGGCACTGCGGCAGAATAACTTTGACCATATGCAGCTCGCGGGGCATTTGCGGACGCATGAGTGGAGGTAGACGGACGGGACTCTGGTGATCGTAGACGGAGCTGCATTCTTTTTATAAGGAAGAAGTTAAGATCATTTCCAATTCGGCGAAGACCTGCTCGGCGTAAAGCTGTTTGATTTCGTGGCGGGTCATGCCGGAGACGTTGGTCTGGAAGGTGAAGGTGTGGGCTTGGGTTTTGTATAAAATACAGAAGTAGACAACGCCCTGTACGCTGTCAGCGTTGTTGGGGTCGAGATTTCCGGTTGTGCCGGTGATTCCGATGGCGATGGCAGTGTGCAGATTTTCTTGTACTGTGCGGGCCATGGCTTCGGCGCATTCGGGGGAGTAGACGCCGTGGATTTCGATGACGGAAGGGTCGACGCCGACGAGGACTTTGGTTTCGTTCAGATACGTGACGTAGCCGCCGGGGAAAACGGCGGAGGCGCCTTCGGTGTCGGTGATCAGGGAGGCGATCAGGCCGGAAGTGCAGCTTTCCATGGTGGAAATGGTGGTGTGGGATGCAATGAGCTGTTTGATGATGGAATCAATGGTGTTTGGGTTCATAGTGAAAATTACCTCCAGAGTTAGTTTGATATGTCTGGCAAAAAAGCCCCTCGGCGGAGGGGCTTATTTTGGTGCTTCGCCTTTGGCGAGTGTAAAGATAAATTCGGTACCAACGCCCTCTGTACTGATGACATTGATATTCTGGTTATGCGCAGTGATGATCTCTTTGACGATCGAAAGCCCAAGTCCCGTTCCTTTGCGGTCCTTGCCGCGGGAGGCGTCGAGCTTGTAGAAGCGCTCCCAGATTTTTGTGATGCTTGCCTTTGGAATGCCGCAGCCGGTGTCCTTGACGGAGACGAAGACTTTGCCGTGCTTCTCCGTTGTCTCAACTGTGATGGTGGAATCGTTGTTGCTGAATTTGATTGCATTATCAATGAGATTGTACAGCACCTGCTGGATTTTTCCCATATCGGCGCAGACGTATAAGGTGCGCGATGCGAGGATCAGTGAAATGGAAATCCGCTTTTTCGTGCAGGTTCCCTCAAACGAAGCGGCGGTATCCTTGATGACGGCGTTGATGTCAAACGAGGTCAGATCGAGCATATTCCCTTTATCGTCGATGTCGTTCAGCGTCAGCAGGCTCTGCGTCAGCTTGTGCAGCCGTTCTGTTTCAAACAGAACGATTTTCAGATATTTTTCCTGCATTTCCGGCGGAATCGTTCCGTCGAGGATTGCCTCCACGTAGCCTTTGATCGAGGTCAGCGGTGAGCGGAAGTCGTGAGAGACGTTCGCCACAAAATTCCGCTGGTATTCGCCGGTCTTGTTCAGCTCGCCGGACATGTAGTTCAGCGTGGAAGCGAGATACCCCATCTCATCGTGAGATTTAACATCAATTTTGTGGGTCAGGTTGCCGGAGGCATACTCCTTTGCACCGTTGATGATCTTTTTCAGCGGCCGGTACACGACGAGGGAGAAAAAGATCAGAATCACAAACGAGAGTCCGAACACGAGCAGGAACAGAAAATCAATCCGTGCCAGCAGACTTTCCCTCTGCTGATAGACGTCCTGCAGCGGAAGGTGGATGGCGACATAGCCATTGATCCGGAAATCGGAGGTGACGGGAACCATGACGCTCAGCATCTTGTCTTCGAAATAGCCGAAAAACGTTCCCGTGCTGTAATACTCGCTGCCGAGCGCAACCGGATCAAAACCGTCGATGATCTCCGGGTTTTCCTCATCGAGTGCAGCTGCCGTGTTCAGCAGAATTTCCCCGTCTGCGCTGATGAGCCAGATCTGGGAATTGTGATAGGAAGCCAGTGCACTGAGCGAATTGTAAAGATCCGTCAGGGAACGCTCACTGTGGTAATAAAGGTCGCCCTGTTTGGAAGCGATCTGCGTGGCCTCCCGGTACAGACTGGTGCTCGCGCTGGAGACCAGACTGTCCTCCACCATGCGGGAGCCGACCGTTGAGATCAGCGTAAAGCCGGCAATGGCGAGAATGACATAAATGAGAATTAATTTCCGGTAAAGCGTGCGTCGCATTATTTTTTAACCTCAAACTTGTAACCGATGCCCCAGACCGTCGTGATGGCCCAGGAGGCATGGTCCTTGATTTTTTCGCGGAGACGTTTGATATGAACGTCTACCGTGCGGGTATCGCCGATGTACTCATAGCCCCAGATATGGTCGAGGAGCTGTTCTCGCGTAAAGACCTGGTTTGGTGAGGAAGCAAGGAAGTAGAGAAGCTCCAGTTCCTTCGGCGGCATATCGACGGTGCGGCCCTGGTAAATGACGGAATAGTTCGTCTGGTTGATGATAAGATCCGGGTACTCGACACATTTTCCTGCGGTCGCGGACACCGGGATCGTGCGTGATGGCTGAAATCTCCGCAGCACTGCTTTCACACGGGCAACGAGCTCCTTGGAATCAAATGGTTTGATGATGTAGTCATCCGCGCCGAGCTCCAGGCCGAGGACTTTGTCGAACACCTCGCCCTTTGCCGAGAGCATGATGATCGGAACATCGGAATCGTGCCGGATTTCGCGGCAGACCTGGTAGCCGTCCATGCCGGGCAGCATCAGGTCGAGCAGAATCAGGTTCGGCTGGAAGGAGTGAAACTCCCGGACAGCCTCTTCTCCATCGTTTACAATTTTTGTGTCATAGCATTCCTTGGTCAGATAGAGAGAAATCAGTTCTGCGATATTGTTATCGTCATCGACGATCAGAATTTTCTGTTTGGAAGCCATAAAAGATTCTCCTTCACTGGGGACAGGACGGAACCGCATACAGTATGCGTTCCGTCCCATATTTTCCTGAGTTTTTATTTCTTAAACGTAACAATCGTAACGCCGGCATCGCCCTCGCCGAATTCCGCTAAATGGAAGTCCGCTACGTGTTTCTGGCGGCGCAGATAATTGTGAATGCCTTTCCGCAGTGCGCCCGTTCCTTTTCCGTGGACAACGCGGACACTCGGCAGATGGGAGAGATAAGCGTCATCGAGATATTTGTCGAGTTCGGCAACCGCTTCATCCACCGTTTTTCCGAGCAGATTGATCTCGGTAGAAATCGTGGCAGCCTTGGAAAGCTTCGATTTTCCGCTGCTTGTGCGGGAGATGGACGGGCCGGTGATGACAGCCTCGTCGATCAGCACAAGGTCGGAGATATGCACTTTGGTCCGCATGATACCCATCTGGACGAAGAGATTTCCCTTCGAATCCGGGCGGGTGCTGACAGTACCTTTGAGATTCATGCTTAAGACTTTGACGGCATCGCCGAGATGAAGATCCTGCGGGCGGAGATTTCCGGTGCGCTTCGGTACTTCCTTCGCCTTTTTCTTATCGAGCTTGTTCATCTTTTCACGCAGAGCGGTACGTTTCTGCTCCATTTCGCGGACGGAAACATTCTCTTTTCCAAATTTCTGGAAATCGCGCATCGTCTGGTCGGCGTATTCCTTCGCCTCGCGGAGAATTCTCTGTGCCTCCTCGGTTGCATTGGAGATCATCTTTTCTTTTCTTGCGTCGATCTGTTCCTGATTCTTGGCAAGGCTCTGCTTCAGGGATTCGACTTCCGCGCGGGTGCGGGCAAGCTCTTCTTTTTCGCGTTCCAGTGTGATCCGGTTCTGCTCGAGAGTGGTCAGAACGTCCTCAAAAGATTCATCCTGCTCGCTGATTTCGTCTTTTGCCTTGTTGATGATGTAGTCCGGCAGGCCGAGTTTGCTGGAAATCGCAAACGCATTACTCTTTCCAGGAACGCCGACGAGCAGGCGGTATGTTGGGCTTAAAGTCTCGACATCGAATTCACAGCAGGCATTCTCCACGCCCGGTGTGGATAAGGCATAGATTTTCAGTTCACTGTAGTGTGTCGTTGCCATGGTGCGGATGCCGCGCTCGTGGAGCGTAGAGAGGATCGCGATGGCAAGCGCCGCGCCCTCTGTCGGGTCGGTACCGGCGCCGAGCTCATCGAACAGGACGAGGGAATTGCGGTCTGCCTTGTCGAGGAAAGAAACCACATTCGTCATGTGGGAGGAGAAGGTACTCAACGACTGCTCGATGCTCTGCTCATCACCGATATCGGCGTAAACCTCGTCGAAAACGGAAAGGGAGGAGCGGTCGAGTGCCGGAATGTGAAGTCCGGACTGGCCCATCAGTGTTAAGAGTCCGACCGTCTTTAAGGAAACCGTCTTACCACCGGTATTCGGTCCGGTGACGATCAGAAGGTCGAAATCTTCGCCGAGCGACAGATCAATCGGAACGACTTTTTTCGCATTGATCAGCGGGTGGCGTGCCTTGCGCAGGTGGATTTTACCTTCGGTGTTGAAGATCGGCTCATTGGCGTTCTGCTCCATTGCAAGAGCGGCGCGCGCGAAAATGAAGTCAAGCTCTACCATGTTTTCGAGGTCGTAACGGATCTCATCGCGGTGCAGGTCTGCCTGGGCACTCAACGTAGAGAGGATGACCTCGATTTCTTTTGCTTCTTCAATTTCCAGCTCACGGATATCGTTGTTCAGTTTGACAACGGCCATCGGCTCGACAAAGAAGGTGGAACCGGTCGAGGACTGGTCATGTACCATGCCAGGAACCTGGCCTTTGTACTCGGATTTGATCGGGATACAGTAGCGGCCGTCGCGCATCGTGATGACGGCATCCTGCAGATACGTGCGGTAGGAACCGTTGACGAGCGAGATTAACTGGCTGTGGATTTTTTCCTCACACGATTTGATGGAACGACGGATGCGGCGTAGATTCGGGCTTGCATCATCGCTGATTTCATCCTCGGAGAGAATACAGCGGCGGATTTCCGTGGAAAGCAGCGTCAGAGGCTCCAGTGTTTCGAAGAGATCTTCGAGGCTGTCCGGCGTCTGGTCCGCATTTTCGCGGCGGCCGTACGCTTTGACGCGTGCCGTGTTTTCCAGAAGTGCGGCGGTCTGCAGAAGCTCCGTGATGTTCATGGAGCTGCCGATTTCGAGACGCTTTAATGCGCCGCGGATATCTTTGGCATCACCAAAGGAAATGTGGCCTTTTTTAAAGAGCCGGGTGAGCGCGTCGTGTGTCTCATGCTGCATCCGCGTAATCTGGGAGAGGGAAGAAGAAGGAACGAGCTCCAGACATTTCTTCCGGCCCAGCGGAGAACTGGCATATGAAGCCAGTTGTTCGATAATTTTGTCGTATTCGAGCGTTTTTAATGCTTTCTGATTCATAATACTTACCTTTTCGTAATTCATAATTCAGTCATTGTCTACAGATAACGCGGTATTTTTGATGCAATACCGCACGGATCTGATGTTACAGTTCACAGGTACCCTGCGAACTGTAACATTCGTAGCCCTCATTTAAAGTTTTGCTTCGCAAAAGGAGGGCTGCTCACACCTGAATCACTTTCTTACGCAGCGAAACAGCAAGTGTTTCACTGCTGAGTGAACAGTAGCGATCTGATCATATATCTGCACGGGAAGTACAGACCGGAAGTGGAATGTGGGTCACAGGTTTTTCCACTCCCCCAATTATACCTTAAAAAAGAAAAGAAAGAAACCCCAAGAACGAGAAAATGCAGGATGTTGCGCAAATGAGAAAAAAATGTAACAGTCTTCATAAAATGTTCATATCTATCTGGTAAAGTTTTTTATGTATGTGAAGATTGCGGAAGCGCATATGCGCAGAGCAGTTCGGTATGGAATACAGATGTATGGAGAAAGAAATGTATGGAAAATGACCCAAAACCTTACAAATTCATGAAAGAGAGCATCAAAAAGCAGCCGCCCGACTGGAAAAAGATTGTTTTTCTGATTGCCGGATGGCTGGCACTTGCGGCGCTTGGCGGTCTGGTTGCGGCCGCGGTATTTGCGGTGACAGAGCCAAAGATTGCAGAAGCAGTTACCAGGGAAGAGCCGCCGGCGAAAGTGGATATCCCGGGAGATGAGGATCCAAACAGCGGACAGGAGCCGGATGAGACAATTACCGCATCTTCGGCGAGTGCGTCGGTAGACAGCAGCGGCTCCGGTTCGGAAATCAGCAGTTCTACAGTGGATAGCAGTACTTCAGAAAGCAGTGTATCCGAAAGTACGGTTTCCGAAAGCACAGAGGAGAACGGAGCGGCAGGGGGAACGGAAAGCAGCACTTCCGAAGAGCCGGAGGAGGGCAGCGAGGTTTCCAGTGTCGATGGGGAAACGGATGCGGAGGAAAAGGACAGCAGCCTGAAAAATTATGAAGCGCTCTACCAGGATATGCTGGAAGTAACGGAAAAACCAAAACGAGCGCTGGTTACTGTCATCGGCATTACCAATCAGATGGACTATTTTAACCAGAACTATGAAAACCAGCAGCAGATTTCCGGTCTGATTGTTGCGGACAATGGGCAGGATCTCTTTATTCTGACGGAATACCGCATCGTGGAAAATGTGGAGCGGATTCAGGTCACCTTCTGGGACGAGACGATGGTGGATGCCACATACCAGCGCCACGATCCGAGCACCGGCCTTACGATTGTGAAGGTGGATGAATCGAAGCTGGATGAGGAAACACGGGACGGTCTTGCGGTTGCGCCGCTCGGCAGTTCGTATCTCGTCAGCCAGGGTGACCCGGTCGTGGCTGTCGGAAGCCCGGTCGGCTACAGCAATTCGATTGCGTACGGTGTGGTGACTTCGGTTACGAACAAGATTTCCGCGCTGGACAATGAGTACAATCTGCTGACCACCGACATCCTCGGCAGCACGGACGGCAGCGGCATTCTGGTAAATCTTGACGGCGAAATCGTCGGCATTATTGCGCAGAGTTACAGTGCCAAGGGAAACAACGTGGTGACGGGCATTGCGATTTCCCAGATCAAAAAGCTGATCGAAAATCTTTCCAACAACGTGAGCCGCGCGTATATCGGCATCCGCGGACAGGATGTCACAGAAGAACTTTCCGATAAAACCGGCATTCCAAAAGGCGTTCTCATCAGCCGCGTCGCAGACGATTCTCCGGCGATGATGGCGGGCATGAAAGAGTACGATGTGATTGTAAAGCTCGGGGAGCACAAGGTTGAGACGATCAAACAGTACCATGAACAGCTTGGCAAATACAGCACAGGAGACGTGGTTACCGTGACGGCGATGCGGAAAGGCGCCGAAGGGTATGCGGAGATGACGTTTGATGTGACGATGGGGGAAGTATAAAAAACAGAGGCTTTCGGGAGCAGAAAAAGCCGGTTTTAGCCGGTGGGGCTTCCGGAAGCTTTTCTTTTCGAATGGTTTTTCAATGGCGGATGAAAAAATACGTGCATTCTGCAGGAAAATCTGGTAGAATTGGTAAGGCATGCAGGAGCACAGGCTTTGCATCATAAAAACGGCATCATAGAAACAAAAACGGAACACTGTGTCCGCATTTATTTTAGAAAAAGAGGATTTATTTTTATGAAGTATATCAACGAACTCCGGGAAGGAAACCGCATTTCCGGAATTTATCTCTGCAAACATAAACAGTCGGCTGTTACCAAAAACGGAAAACAGTACGAAAACGTGATCTTACAGGATAAAACCGGTACGATCGATGCGAAAATCTGGGATCCGAATTCTATGGGAATCCGTGAATTTGAAGCACTGGATTATGTAGATATTATGGGAGATGTTTCCAGTTTTAATGGAGCACTTCAGGTTTCCATTAAAAATGCAAGAAAAGCGGAAGAGGGCGAATATAATCCGGCGGACTATCTGCCAACGAGCCGTTACGACATCAATATGATGTATCAGGAGCTGCTCTCCTGGATCGGAACGGTGAAAAATCAGTATCTCTCCGAACTGCTGACGTATTATTTTATCCAGGATCAGGAGACCGCAAAACGGTTCCGCATGAGCTCTGCAGCAAAAAGCGTGCATCACGGATTCGTCGGCGGCCTTTTAGAGCATACGTTAAGTGTCACCCGTTTCTGCGATTTTATGGTAAAATCGTATCCGATTCTGAACCGCGATCTGCTGATTACGGCAGCAATTCTGCACGATATCGGAAAGACGAAAGAACTCTCCTTATTCCCGCAGAACGATTACACCAATGACGGACAGCTGCTCGGCCACATCATGATCGGTGCGGAGATGGTACACGATGCGGCGCAGAAGATCGACGGTTTCCCACAGGAACTCGAGAATCAGTTAAAGCACTGCATTCTGGCGCACCACGGCGAGCTGGAATACGGTTCCCCGAAAAAACCGGCAATGGTAGAGGCGGTAGCGCTGAACCTGGCGGACAATGCCGATGCCAAAATGGAAACCCTGACCGAGCTGTTTGACGCAGCGCCGGCCGGCAATGAGTGGCTTGGCTACAACCGGTTCTTTGAGTCCAACATCCGCAGAACAGGAGACTTTTCATGAGCTATCAGAAAAATGATGTACTGACGGTGAAAATTGAAGATATGGGACACGACGGAGAGGGTATAGGCAAATGCGAGGGCTATACCCTCTTTGTCAAGGACACCGTCATCGGCGATCTTGCCGAGGTAAAAGTGATCAAAGCAAAGAAAAATTACGGCTACGCGCGCCTGATGCGCCTGATCGAGCCGTCCGTACACCGCGTCGAGCCGGTCTGCCCGGTTGCACGTCCGTGCGGCGGATGCCAGTTGCAGATGCTCGACTATGCGGAGCAGCTTCGCTTTAAGGAGAAGAAAATCGCCGGAAATCTCCAGCGCATCGGCGGCATGACGGAGATCCCGATGGAGCCGATCGTGGGGATGGAAAATCCGTTCCGCTATCGAAACAAAGCCCAGTTTCCGATCGGGCAGGATAGAAATGGAAAGCTGATTACGGGATTTTATGCGGGAAGAACGCATCAGATCATGGAAAACCGGAACTGTTATCTCGGCGTGGAGCAGAACGAGGAGATTCTGAACCGCATTCTTGCCTGGATGGAGGAGAACGGCGTTCCGGCATACAACGAGGAGACCGGCAAAGGCCTGGTGCGCCATGTGCTGATCCGGTTTGGATTTATGACGAAAGAGATTATGGTCTGTCTCGTTGTGAACGGAAAGAAACTGCCGGCCGAGGAGAAACTCATCAAATCGCTGACAGAATTCGAAGGCATGACAAGCATTACCCTAAGCGTAAACCGTGAGCGGACCAATGTGATCATGGGAAAAGAAATCCGCTGCCTGTGGGGACAGGGGTATATCACAGACTATATTGGAACCGTAAAATATCGGATCTCCCCGCTGTCCTTCTACCAGGTCAACCCGGCGCAGACGGAAAAGCTGTACGGTCTTGCCCTGGAATATGCAGGTCTCACCGGAAATGAGACGGTCTGGGATCTCTACTGCGGCATCGGAACGATTTCCCTGTTCCTCGCGCAGAAAGCCAAAAAAGTCTACGGCGTCGAAATCGTCCCGGAGGCAATTGCGGATGCGAAGAACAATGCGAAAATCAACGAGATCGAAAACGCTGAATTTTTCGTTGGAAAATCGGAAGAGATTCTTCCGGCCTACTACGAACAGTACGCCAAAGACCACCCGGGCGAACACGCCCACGCGGACGTCATCGTCGTCGATCCGCCGAGAAAAGGCTGCGAAGAAAACCTCCTCCACACCATGGCCAGCATGCAGCCGGACCGCATCGTGTATGTATCCTGCGATTCCGCAACGCTGGCACGAGATGTGAAGGTGCTTGGGGAGCTGGGGTATGAAGTAAAGAAAGTCCGAGGGGTTGACCAATTCCCGATGACGTGCCATGTGGAGACGGTAGTTCTTTTGTCCCAACAAAAACCAGATGACACGATAGAGATCGACTTAGACCTGGACGAGCTGGATGCCACCAGTGCCGAGTTGAAAGCAACCTATCAGGAAATCAAAGATTATGTGCTGAAAGAATTTGGCTTGAAGGTTTCAAGTTTATATATTTCTCAGGTAAAACGCAAATGTGGAATTGAAGTGGGAGAAAACTATAATCTTTCAAAATCAGAAAATGCAAGAGTTCCGCAATGCCCGAAAGAGAAAGAAGATGCTATCAAGGCTGCCCTGAAATATTATGCGATGATCTAAGGACATCGCTGATTTCAAGGAGGAATAACACATGAAAAGCACATTTGAAAAAATGGGTGGAACCTACACACTTGGCGCAGACGGAATTTACTATCCGAATCTTGTCAGTACAGATGAAGAACCGCATTATGGGAAATATGGAATGATGCGGAAAACATATCTGAAAGAGCATCGTCCGGCAATGTATTCACTGTATATGCTGGAAGACAGACTGACAGAACATCTGAATACTGTGGACGATGAAGCACAGGAGAGAATGGATATTCTGGTGAGTCAGATGATGGAGAAGCAGGGCATTACGGAAGAATTGAAAGCTCGTGACCAGATGGAATGGGTTAGAGCGGTAAATAATGTCCGGAATTCTGCAGAAGAGATTGTGCGTCATGAAATAATTTATAAATAATAGCTGAGGGACTGTTGGACAGTCCCTTTGTTATTTCTTGGCAGCTAAAACTGGTGACAGGTATTAATGACATAATTCGCGTTAAATACATATATTTTATTTGATTTTTATTGAAATAAGCTATGGTAAAGCTGAAAATCGTAAAAAAATACGAAAATATAAAATAACTATTGACAGATTGGATGGGGGAAGGTATAATCCAAGATGTAGAAAGGTATGGTGTAATTATGTTTGTTTCATTTTCAGTAGGAAATACAGGTCCATTCAAGGAGATAACTGGAATCACAACCCTTGCGGAGAATTTGAAAAAAGAGTTCTTAGAGGAAAATACATTTGAAGTCTCTGGACAGAACTATAATAAAATTTCATACATTTATGGAGCAAATGGTTCTGGAAAAACAAATTATTTGGCAGCACTTACGAAAATGCAGAAGATGATAATAATGTCTACTGTGTTGGGAGCTAATAATAATAAGCTATTAGAAGTTCCTGCAATTAAGAAAGAACTAGCAGCACCAATCGAAACTTTTAAGTTTGATATTGATTGTAAAAGTAAAGAGACGTATTTTGAGATTCAGGTGATTATCGAGGAAATTTTATACACTTATTCATTTGCAATTCAGGATGGAAAAATTCAAAAAGAGCTTTTGACCAAAAAGAAGAAACGGACAGAAGTACTTATTAAGAGGACTTCTCCAAAATATGAAGACATAGTACTTCGCTCCGGATTGTCTAGTTTCAAGAATATGGTATCTGTTGTTAGAGAAGACGCATTATGCTTGGCAATGGCGGCTATGTTAAACAATCCTTTAGCAAGTATGATTCTGAATGAAATAATGAATTATCGTGTGATAAATATGGCTTCGGTTGGAAATGCACCGGATTTTGATGAAGAAAATACTAATGAGGAAGCAATAGAAAGATATCTCAAGTATTTAAAAATAGCTGATCCCACATTGACAAATTTAAAGGTTGATTTGGAATCAAAAATGGATAAACATGTATTGAGTGAAGACGATTTAGAGAACAAAGAGCTGGTCATCAAAAACATACATGTAAGTGTTCAATCACTTCATGCTACTTACAAAGATCATAAACAAGTTGGGGAGATAGAACTTCCATTTTTGAAGTATGAATCAAATGGAACTATTCGAATGCTGAGAGTTTTACCTGCTATTTTTGAGGCATTAGATGCTGGAAGTACGTTATTTATTGATGAAATAGAGAATGGTTTACATCCTAATTTAGTAAAGCTTTTAGCTGGTTTGTTTAATTCTAATGAATCTAATCCGCATCATGCACAGTTAATATGTACAACACATGACACACTGCTACTCGATGGAGTACGGAGAGATCAGGTATGGTTTACAGATAAGAACCAGTATGGAGAAACAAGCATGTGCAGATTAAGCGATTATCCAAATGTGAGAAGCAATGATAATATTGCTGCGAAATACTTACAAGGAGTATTTGGAGCGATTCCCAATACTCAGAATTTGTAATAAAAAAAGAACCAAAGCGCCAACTTTGGTTCAGGTGGTAGATATCTACCAAATGTAGTAACCATGGGCGAAATGACCATGGCGCAATATAAAATAATCCAAACCAATAATACCATGGTTACTACAAACTTTCAATAAAAATTTAATACAGGAGAGATAAAATGTATGACGGAATTGTAGTAATATGGTAGCTATTGCGCCATTAAATTTATAAGTACTTTGGTCATTTCTCCTTTTCATATAGATATATTTTTTATATAAAATGGAGGAAATAATTTGATTATTAAAAAGAAAAGAATTAATAGTTTATCATGTTTGAACCATGTTGAAGAGGGAAAGAATCTGATGATGGTACTACGTGATGCAGCGAGATTTAAAGGGATATTAGTGAAACTGGGATTTTCGGAGGATTTAATTGAAGGCGAGAGAGTTTTACCATCCATGTTAAATCCGACGCTGAAGAGAAATGCAGAGCCTTTTTATATTAAGGATAAAACAAAACCGAAAGAACAGTATACACAAACTTTATGGTGGACGCGACATGAGTGGGCAGGCCGTGGAGAGACAAGAGAGGTGACGGATTTTGTTACCATTCCTCGTGAGAGATATGCAAGAATAAAATTCGAGCCATACAGTGTGGAATTGTTCTTGAAATATGATGAACAAGGCCAGTTGATGGTAATGACGGATTTCATTTCATATTGTCATGATAATGAAAAGTTGCTGATAAATACGATTAATATTTTTCTTACTAATTTTGAAGAGTGTGAAATATTAACTGAGAATTTTGAAAATGTGATGCCTACCCGAACTATAAAGCTGAATTGGGAAGTGTTACCAAGTGGAGATTATCCGTGGAAAAGGATGCAAGATGATTTACAAAAAGTATCTGCTAAAAGTAGTAAGACTGCGAAAAAATTGCTAATTGATAAATGTGAGTTTATAAATTCTTTTCAGCCTGATTTTAGAGCATATGGGAAATCTGGATTTCATGGGTATGTGATTTTTGGATTCATGCATAGGAACATATATGTTTTGGAAAGCGTTTATCCGAACAATGCCACATATGTTTTTGGAAAAAATTGGGAAGAACTTTCAAAACTTACTAAAGCCGAAATTTTAAAAGAGAATTTGCAAGATGTACGAATAATTCATAATAATAATTGGCAACAAGAAATACGTGATTTGTTGGAGGTAGCATAAATGGGAAAAAATCAACATGTAACGCCACATAAAGAAGGTGGCTGGCAAGTTAAGGGTGAGAACAATACAAGAGCAACAGTTAGAACTGATACACAGGCTAAAGCTATACAGAGAGCACGAGAAATAGCTAGGAACCAAGAATCTGAACTGTTTATTCATGGAAAAAATGGGAGAATTAGAGAAAGAGATTCATATGGAAATGATCCGTTTCCGCCGAGAGGATAAACTATAATAAGTAAACAAAGAGCTGAACAGATAGGACGAAAACTCCTATTTGTTCAGCTCTTGTGTTTATAAGAGGTCAAAGAAGAAACAAATTATAATTCCATATCATGTGACCTTTTCTTAGATCGAATAGGCTGATTTCGTCGCATCTCCTGTTTCCTCTGATATTCAAGTTCCCATGCACGATGAGAGAAAACATCAGGATCCTCCACATTGAGATAATGTAAACGGTAGAATACGAGTACCTTGACAAATAGCAGACCGCTTTTGCGGTCTGTTTATTTTCCGTTGGCTTTTTGCGGCTTTCTAATGTTTTCGGGCAACATATCTGACCATGGCAGAAGTTCTGCAAGAAAATCTGTGTTTTTGTCATCTACATGTTTAGGAATCTCCGTAAGCAGATATTCGAAATAATCGAAAGGTTTCAGGTTATTCGCCTTTGCAGTTTCTGCGATACTGTAGATGATCGCTGAACTATTGGCTCCATTGACCGTATCGATCATCTCCCAGT
>SKEB01000043.1_pt1 | contig 175852 bp, 161 predicted proteins | sample 4826561 | NCBI WGS metagenome assembly SKEB01 (sample SAMN11008820, study PRJNA524170) | human gut metagenome | biome: Human fecal sample; material: Feces; isolation source: fecal sample from pouch patient p17 | host: Homo sapiens | place: Israel: Tel-Aviv | collected 2016-03-29 | reverse complement strand
ACTCCTTAAAGGTTTTGGTCGACTTAATTATAGAGGAAACAGATGTCTTTTTCTATTATTTTGATGATAAAAAAAGATATTCAGTGTTATCCCCCATTTGAGTAACAACACTAAATATCATAGACCCTAAGTATCTAAGAGTGTGGATCTATCCATGCTCTTTTTTATTCGTCTCGATTTTCTTTCCCAATCACGCTTTTCGTTGCATTTTAAATGGTTTAATGTTGAGTTTATTCAACGAAAGAATAAGGGGTAGATTGTATGGATAAACAAACAGAGTTACATAGAATACAACAATAATTTACAGATTTAGCGGATTTACTTGCAGCTATCGGGGATGAAACGCGTCAATACCTGATTCAAGCAATGTTTGAGCTCCCATGTAAGCAAGAAGGCGGTACAAGAGTGGGAGTAATTACTGAAAAAACACATTTAAGCCGTCATGCCGTATCCCATCATATCAAAATATTAAAAGACGCTGGTGTGGCCGGGATGCGAAAAGAAGGGACTAAAAATTATTATTATCTAGAAACAGATAATCGTCGTTGGCAAGAATTAGCACAATTAAGCCAACAACTGACAACGCTTTTTGAGTTGATAGTAAATCATCAGTTAAGCGTACAAATTGATTGCCAAAATGACTTTAAAGATATCCAAGCCGCCCTAGACTATGTTGCTAAAGGACATGCCAAAGGAAAAGTGATTGTAAAAATAGATGATGAATAGAGAATAATATTATATTTTGTTCATATAATTTTGGAGGAAGTATAATTTACGATGTTATACTTTCTATTTTCAAAATAAACGCAACCGATTCCAAACAATAATTCATACAAATTGTATATAATTTCTAAATTAATGCTTCAAATTTGTATATTTTGTACAAAAAAAGATATAAAGAACTTATAAATAGTAGCAATAAATGTTTTTATAATGCTGAGTTAAATATTTTATATATTTTGTTTTTTAAGAAGCTAGATATAATGACTATAGCTAATAAATAAGAAATAAATAACCTTGCGTAATTTGATTTTATCTTTTATTTTATGATTTTATGATAAAAAAATTCACATGTAGACAATGGTAGTGTTATTAAATAAAATAATAAGTAGAAAAGCAAGATATTAAAAATTTAGGTTGTGGAGTATATGAAAAAACTTTATTATGTATTTATTTTTTTGTTAGTGATTGTTGCTATTGTCTTTCGTTATCCTCCAGCTTTTTTTATTACGGATTTAGTGAATGATAATAAGAAAGAAATTTTATTACAAGTTGATGATAAAATTTCGGCAAAAAAACAAAGTGATTTAAATGTAGAAATAATTGATATTCATAGTGGATTAAGTATTTATGATGCTAAATATCAGCCGAAAATAACTACAGTGGTTCAACCAAATCATATTTATCAAGTTTTAATTACAGATAGTAAATATTCCATAATTCAAGAGGAGCCAATTTTCATTAAATGGGATAATGATAAGCATTTGTATGAAATGGGCGCTTCTAATTTTTGGAAGAAAAATACAACCGGTTGCATTAATGTTTCTCTAACGTTGCATAAAAGTGGACAACTTGATAGTTTGCCGCAAATTGATTTAATTAACACAAGTGGAAATCAACTACAGGCAAACTTTCATATTTTTGATAGTTCTAATCATGTAATCGCGACATACGCTACAAATAAGCGACCACAATTTGATTTAAATCGATTAATTGCGAATATAGAATATAAAGTTAGGTTTTCCAATATTTCAGATAATTATAATAAACCTTTAGATATGTTAATCAAGAAGACGAATGATCATCAACTAATTGTGAAACAAAACCGTCATTGGTCGCTATTAGCAAGTCGTTGGACAATCATGTTGCCTCAAAAACAATCTTCAGCATTTAAATACCGACTTACAAGTTTAGCATCATTAACAAACGAGACCTTGCCAACTCCGCAAGTCATTAATGATGGGGATATTGCTCCAATGAATAGATTGCAAATTGTAGATAAAATTCAAGGTGCAAATATAGATATCCTAGAAGAAGGTCCTGCAGTCAAAGCGACAAAAAAAATTAATCAAGTAAATACTACAACTGGTTATAAAGACAGTGATACTAAATTTGGTCGTATGCCCTCAACTTTATATTCAAGTTTTCATCATGAAGGAGATCAAGTTACGAATGGTCAAAGTGAATTTTCTGAAATAGCTGTTCAATTTAAAGGTTCTGATGTGAATGCTGCCAACTTTATTACCGATGCAAATGCTGGTTGGGATTCCTCGGATTTAAATTTAGATACTACAAATATGTGGATCAAGGTGAAATATTCGAATGCAGCTTATTATGATGGTGAGTTAGTTGATGCCGTTGCGTTGATAAAAATCACTCCTTTTAAAAACAGGACTTTTGATCCAAATAATAGTAACTACCAATATATTGCCACTCCCAACTACACGCTTTCAAATCCTATGAATAACTGGGCGATGACTAAACAGCCATTTTATCCTACCATTCAATTGAGTCAATTACTTTATCGTGGATGGGTCTGGCAGAATGTAAAAGAATTTCAAGTAGATTTACAGTTTTATCAAAAATCCGGCGAATTAATAAACTTTGAAAAAGGAACAATGGAAGATAAAAAAGCTACTTATTATACAATTAACTCTTTAAATCCAGAGGGAAAGGATGTCGAAGAATATAATAAATTTACACGAAGTCCTGTACATGGTCCGGAGTTTGTTTACCCTTATGACATTTCGAATGCTTATAAGATTGTCAATTCAAACATACAGACCAGTTATAATGGTGGGACATATGCTGGTACGCAATACGGTTATAATGGTGGTTCAGCACCTTGGGGTGGAACGGACGATGTGCTTGGAAGTCCAACTTTTTCAAAAAACTCAGTAACTATGACTACGTCTAATAATTCGCATATAAAAATGACACTTGGAAATATGTTGGAAGATGCTTTAGGTGCAAAGAATAATGGTCAAGATGTTATGCGTACCAATTATATGTGGGCAACAATTAGTACTGATGCTTTTACAAATAATATTGTCGATTACATTGATATTCCGGTTCAAAAAAAATGGAAGGGTACGATTCCTGATTTACCTAATGGCATTCCTGTTCAGATCATAAGTCAATGGTTGCAAGATGGAAAGCTCATGCAAGAAGTTGAGCAAACACAATATCTAACCAAAGAGAATAAGTGGCAAGTAGTGTTTAAGCAATTACCAACAGAAGAAGATATGATTCAAATATTGAAAAAACAAGCTAGTGGTGCCACGATTACCGATTTTAAATACTCAGTAAAAGAAATAACTGATGGCATTGATGTTTTAAAAGATTATGATATTCAATATGCAGGTGATTCTAGCAATTTTGTGATTACCAATATAGCTAAAAAAACATCTTTAACAGTAAAGAAATTATGGCAAGAAAATGATGTATTGATTGAAAATAATTTAACACAAAATTTTTCGCCCGTTACAGTGCATCTAAAAAGAAAAATACAAAATACGTTAGACTCAAATTTTGACCAGCTTATTCAACTAACCTATAACGAAGATTCAACCAAATCTTGGCAAGCAAAGGTCGCTGACTTACCTATAAATGATAGTACCAATCAAGCTTATATCTATTTCATTGAAGAAGATACAAAAGGAATTGAACCATTTTATTTAAAGGATTATATCAATAATAATATTACTTTATCATTCAATGAAAATGAAAATAAGATAGAAGTCATTAATGAAAAACAAACGGCTAAAATCAATATTATAAAAAAATGGTTTGACCTATATGGAAATGAAATTGATAATCAGGATTTACCTAAAATAGTTGAGGTAGATATTTATCGAACGAAAGATGGATCAACGACTAATGGTGAATTCGTACAAACGGTATCGATAAATAGACAAGGTGATGCGGCTCCGTTTACTTGGCAGACGACTGAACCTATTGAAGTTATTACAAAATATGCAAATGATGGCTATTATACTTATTATTTAAAAGAAAAAAGTATATCTGGCTATCTCGAAATTAGTTCAGATAGCGAAAAGCAACTAACATTTAATAATCAGACACCTGGTGAGATTACATTCACTTTAAAAAATAAAGTTAATCCAGTTTATCCGCAAACTGGTGGGAAAGGAGTATTAGGTCTTATTGTTATTGGAGTAATTATCCTAGGTGTAGCAAACATTTATCGAAAATTAACAACAAATTTGGAGGAGAAGTAAATGAAAAAGTTAAAATTAACAACAATATTTTTGGTAATCGTCGGTTTTATATTATCAATGGCAGGATTACAAAAAGGATATGCAGCTGAGACACCTGCTGATAGTGATACTTTTGATATTGTCTTAACAAAGATGGAATTAGATGATTTAAACGGCTGGCCAAAAGGAGAGGGCACGGATGTTTATTCAGGTGCTGAATTAGATTTACAAAGTTATTTTGGAACTACCAAAACGTTAGATGGTGTTTACTTTGAAGTTCATAAAGATACGGCACAGGGAGCAATTGTCAAAGAAGGGTTAACAGCAAATGGAGGTCAAATTACCTTTACTGGTTTAACTAAAGGTACCTATGTAATTGTCGAAAATAAGGCAAAATCTCAAGTTGATGCTGCGGAACAATTAGCAGATTCAGCTGCTGTACCAATGACAATTACTTTACCTGTTTATAAGGCAGAAGGCGGATGGTTTACTACAGGTGCAGATGCTGTCCATGTATATCCTAAAAATACAGCGGATAAACCAACAATAGATAAAGTAGTTAACGAAAGTGATAAACATGATACGGTAGCTTATGGTGATACAAAAACATTTAAAATCACTTCAACAATGCCTGATGGAATTGCTGATTATAAGGTTTTAACCTATTCTGACAAATTCTCAAAAGGATTAAGTTATCAAGGAAATCTAACAGTATTAAAAAATGGTGAATCAATTTCAGCAGAAAACAACTATCAATTAACAGTACCATCTGTCGGTACAAAAGCTGCAGCAATTAGTGTTGCATTTACTGAAGCATATATTAAAACATTAGCACCTGGAGATGTGATTACTATTACTTATCAAGCCTCAATTAATGAAGACGCTGTAATGGGTACTGCTAACCTAAATGATGCCAAAGTTACTTATGGTCATAATCCAGATTTTACAAAAGATTATGAACTTGTAGAAATTCCTGAACTTCATACTGGAGGTGCAAAATTTGTAAAACAAGATCGCACAACTCAAGAAAAATTAAATGGTGCCAAATTTGTTGTTCAAAATTCAGCAAATAAATACTTGAAACAAACAGTAACAGATGGCGTCATAACTGCAACTTCTTGGGTAGATAAAAAAGAAGAAGCAACAAAATTTATTTCAAATGCTGAAGGTACTTTTGAAGTAACAGGTTTAGCGTATGGTTCAGCCAATCAAAAACATGATGAAGCGAGTTCAACTTATAAATTAGTTGAAGTTACTGCCCCAACTGGTTACGCATTATTACAAGAACCAGTTGAATTTACTGTAAACGCTTCGAGTTATCAAGATACAAATACCATTACAGTCAATAATAGTAAAGTAACAATTCCACAGACTGGTGGTATTGGTTCAGCAATTGTAATTGGTCTTGGCTTATTAGCTATTTCATTTGGTTTGGTTACAAAATTAAAAACAGTTGAAAAATAATAAACAAAGATGGAAAGGAGCAAAATTCGTGAAAAAAGATAAAAAATATATCATGCATACTTTCCATTTTTTGATTGGTCTATTCATTCTAATATTTGTTGGAATTAGTGGGTTTTCACGAATAAATTTTGCTGATGAAAGAGTGGGTACGGGTGAAATTATTATTCATACTGAGAAAACTGAAATGGATGTTGCTAATTTTGCCCTAATCCAACTATCAGTTAACACCTCGTACTCAGATTCCGAAAAAGAATCCTTAGCAAACAGTGTTAAATTTCAAGGTGAAGGAGATTTTCAGTCATTTATTGAACAAAAAAATTTCATTAGAGCTACAAAAACTGAGAATGGTATATTTTTATTTTCAAAATTGACTAGTGGAACTTATTATTTGATTGGGTTAGATAAGTCAGATAATCCCACGATATTAAAGGATTATCATGATTCGATTATTTCTTTGTTACAAAATCAAATTCTAGATGTTTATCCAAAACAAGTAGATTATCCGAGTCCTGAATATACACATTTGTCTGTAGAAAAAAAGTGGCTTGGTCCAAAATTATCTGAAGTAAAAATTTATTTAAAATGTAATGGGAAAATTGTTGATCAAGTGATATTGAGTGAAAAAAATAAATGGTGTCATGAATTCATCAATTTACCAACGCAATATCAAAATCAAAAAGCAAATTATCAAGTTGAAGAAGCATTGCTGAATAATTATCAAGTTGATTATCAGCGAGTTTCTAAAAATAGAATTATTGTAACGAATACATTCATTCCCCCAAAAAAGAAAATTTTTCAAACAGGTAATATGCTTATCTTTGGATTATTAGGATGTGGTTTGATTATATTTGGTATTGGATATCAATGGATGAAAAAGGAATAATTTAAAATCAGAGTGAGTTTTGGTTAACTCACTCTGATTTTTTTGCTCTTTTAAGAGATCGTGTATTGATGAAAACGAAAACAATCATCAATACACTTAATAGAAAATATGGAAAATATCGCTTGAACTTAAATGTCCACGGGGCGTTCGACATAAATACATAGGTGAAAACATTGATTGATTGTCGTGTTTTCTTTTGTTGGTATTTTCTTGTTGCGTTCACGATTAATCTTTTATCATATTGAGGTGCATGGGTACAAGTTAATAGCGTAATCATATCTACATTTTTTTCCGGATTGAGTTTATTAAAGTCATATTGATCAATGGTTTGTGTATCACGTACTCGATAGACGAAATTTTGATCAAACGCTGATAAATATATTTCATCACCAGGTTTTAATTCAGGTAAGAAGAGAAAAGATATTTCATTGTAGTTTGTTCGATGACCAGCAATTACCGGTCGTTCGCCAATTTTACCGGCAGGAGCAGGTGTACCTTCTAGTGTAGCAACACCTTTACTTAGCTTCTCGTTGGATGCGTTTAAATATAGTGGGAAGGATTGATTGAATTTTGGAATAGTTAAATTACCAATGGTATTATCCATATCAATTTTGTTTTGTTGGTTTGAAGTCTTACTTTCTGGGTTAAAAACATCAACAATTTCTTTTTGAATTGATAAGTTTTCCACTAAAAATCGTTCTTTCATAAGCTTCTGGGAATGCTGTTGTTGATAGTCTAGCCATTTACTTAGACTTGTGGTTTGTTTTATATCATTCATTACTATCAGTGACAAAGGGATAATCATAATGAATAGACCGATATTTGCAATGATCAATCCCATTTTTTTTTTATTCATTTGTATATCCAACCTTTCTCTTCTGTTTCTTTCTTATTCTTATTATGTAGAAAAGTAGAAAAATAAGTAGGATAATCAATAATTTATATTCTGGATTACGATAAAAAGTTACTTGATTCTTTTCTTTAGCTCTTGGATTATATTTCACTCTTTCTCCAGTAACTAATAATCGATGTGAATTGATCATATAAGGCGTGCAAGTTAATAAAGTTGCAAGGTCTTTATTGGGTTGAATTAAAATTGGTTTAAAATTATCGGGTTTCACTGTTTGAATATTTGTGACCTTATAAGCAAGAGTCTGTTTAATATTATGAATATAAAATTTATCGCCAACTTTTAATTTATCAAGATCAGTAAAAAACTTTGCATTAGGCAATCCACGGTGAGCAGTAATTACTGTATGGGTATTTTTGCCACCAACAGGCAAACTAGTCCCTTCCAAATGTCCACAACCCTTTTGCAAAACGTATTCACTTGTACCTGCACGGATAGGCAAATCTTGATTGATGCTTGGGATCTCAACGCTGCCAATCATTTCATGTAATTCAAGCATCTTGGCATAATTTTCGCGCCCTTGTTTCTCATTTGAACTAAAGGGATCGGTAATTTTTCTTGGGTTAAGTGATTGATTATAATATTTTGCCAGTTTGATTTTTTCATTAATTTCAGTCATTGATTGTTTTTTGGCTGTATTTATGAAAGATTGATTTTCTTGTTTTGTTACGTAGTTATAATACATCTGACTGATAAATGGGTATGCAATCAGACAAAACCCAAGAATGATTAATGTTCGATAAATGATACGTTGTACTTTACTTTGCTTTTTCATCTCTTCCTCCTCATACGAATCATAAAGACAATGACGAGCATTATTACGATTGCAGGAACAATGAAGTACATTACTGGATAATGGTATTGGTATTTCTTTTCTAATTGCTTTTTTGTTTCTGGATGATAGGCAATACGATGTCCTCTTACTATTAAACGATGAGAATTTATCATATAAGGCGTACAGGTCAGTAATGTGACATAATCTTTATCAGGGACAATTAATAAATCTTTGAAGTTTGTAGGCTCAATTACTTTTACTTGATCAACCTTATATGCAAGTGTTGTTGATAAATTTTCAATATAAAATATATCTCCGGTAGTTAGTTGATCTAAATCAGTAAATAATCTTGCATTTGGAAGTCCGCGATGCCCCGTCAAAACAGCATGAGTACTTTGCCCACCGATTGGCAAACTTGTTCCTTCTAAATGGCCAATCCCTTTTTGTAGACTATGTTCGCTCGCACCAGGATATATAGGAAGAGAAATTTTAATTTTTGGAATATCAAGTATGCCTATTTTTTCATCCAATTCGAGTAATCGAGCATAATGTTCTTTAGCACTCTTTGTTTGTTGATTATAAGGATCCTTTAGGTATTGTGTATTAAGAGCTTGATTATATTGTTCAGCCCAGTGGATACGATTGTCGATGTCATTTTTAGATAGATGTTTTGCTTCATTTTGGAAATTTTGCGTATCTTGTTTGGTTTTTGAATGATAATAATATTGACTAACTAAAGGATAACATACAAGGATAATGCCAAAGATAATAAATATATTCGTTAAATAATGCAAAAATTTTTTCATTAGTATCACTTTTTCTATACAATAATCTAATCATATTTTAAATTAGAAAAAAGGCAAGTACAATAATTATATGTGAATTTTGTATGATATGACCAATTTTATAAGTCTTTTTTGTATAATTTGAAAGCGAAATCAATCAAAAAAGGCATAAAAGTAATATCAAGTTTACCTTTATGTCATATCTTTATATTAAATTATTCACATAGAATTCACCTTTATCATAACGATGTCTGGTTTGAGAAAATTCAAAAGGACGCATATCTGACAAAAAGGCAACTTGTTCGACTTCTAATACAGGATCATCTTCCTTACAGTCCAAATATTTTTGATCATAAAGGTCTGGTTTGCCTGCACGAATACGACGATTAGCAGGGACAAATTTTAAGCGGTATTTTAGCAAGTGGCGGCGACTTCAAAGTTGCTTTACTTCAAGTGATTATTATCGCGGCAACAGCCTTATTCTATCTGCCATTCTTGAAAATTTCTGAACGTGTATCACGGGCTCAGGCTGAAGCTTTAAATCAGTAATGAAAAATCGAGGAAGTCTAATTTTGTAGACTTCCTCGATGGTTTTATTTATCTTCTTTTTCCTTTTTTTCAACTTTTGGTTTGGGATTTAAGAAGCGTTCGATATCGACTTCTTCCTTCTTTTCTTTTAAATCATTTGGAAAAACAATAAATTCTTCTAACTTCTTTTCTAAAAAATCATCTTTTTGAAATTTTAAGCCCATTTTCCTCACCTCGACTCATTTCCTTTATTGTATCAAACCTTTTTGCAAAGTGCATCATTTTTTCCATAAAATAATACGTAAAATCAAGGCATAAATTAGACAAAGAACAAGACAGATGCCGATAATCACTAACCAAGCATACGGTGAATTCTTAATCGGTAAAGTCACATTCATTCCAAAAAATCCAGTAACGGTAGCACTAATCGCTAAAAAGATGGAGAGCACAGTTAAAACGGCCATATGATCATTTAAATTATTATTCAAAATATTATCATACGTACTATATAATTGTTGGATGATTTCGGAATTTAATTGTGTCATACTGGATAGCTGTTTGGCCTCGATTAAGGAATCAACATATTGTTCGCGTTCAATCTCATCAAATTGTTTATAGATGATTTGTCCTTTGATTTGCTCTAGTAAAATCGTATTTTGATTCGTTGCGGCGACAAGATAAATCATACCAGTCGCAATATCAGAAAGTGTTAATAAATCAGATTTGGTAATCTTTTCGCGTAATTTACGACTGACCTCTTCTTGTATTTTATCTAAAGCTTCAATATATGGAAAGTATGATTCAGAAATTAAAAATAATCCGACAAATAAAAATTTTACCACGCTTATTTGATTATTATAGGCTAAATATTTTTTCATCAAATCAATAATATACGCATTATCATCATTATAAATGGTAAATAATTGCTGTTTCTTCGCGATAAATGTAATAGGAATAGTTTCATAGTGATTTTCTTCTTTGGTGCGTTTCAAAACATTATAAATAATCGTGAAAGTATTTGTATCCGTTTGATATTCGGTATGTGCACGTTCATAGCGGTCAAGAGCATAGGTGATTGTTTCCTCATCTAAGCCTAGCGTTTGATAATCGGTAGTATCATTGGTTAAAAAATCAGCGTGCAAGATAATCCAATGATAGTTTTTTCCAAATTCTATTGTTTCAATCATGATTGTCACCTCGCGTTTAAAAAATTCCTACATCAATTTAGCACGAGAAAGCTACTTTGACAACTAATCATAAAAATTTTTATTATTTATTTGACGGAAATCGAAGTAAAAATGCTTGATTTTGAAAGAAGTCTATCTTAAAACCGTTTCCAATATGATTATTTTTGGAGTTTTTTGCTCGTTTATGATTGATTTATTGATATGAGTATGATACTATACATTCGTGGGAGGTGAGTGTAAATGCTTACAGATGAACGCCAACAAAGGATTCTATCCACTTTGGAAGAAAATGACATCATCACTATTGCTGAATTAATTGAACCTTTAGAAGCCTCTGAGTCAACAATTCGTCGTGATTTACAACATTTGGAGAATCAAGGACTATTAATTCGGGTACATGGTGGGGCTAAGAAGAAGCAACAATTAAACTTTGAAGCCAACATGATGGAAAAAGAAGCAAAGTTCCATGATGAGAAGTTAGCGATTGGACGTTATGCTGCGAATTTGATCAAACCAAAAGATGTCATTTACTTGGATGCTGGCACTTCTACAATGGCGATGATTCCTTTCATTGAGCCAGATTTAGGGATTAAAGTCGTTACGAATTCAGTTAAGCATGCAGCCTTGCTTGTTGAAAAAAATATCGAAACAGTTATTTTAGGTGGCACGATTAAATTATCGACTAATGCTATTACCGGGTTTTCTACAGCAAGCCAGTTACAGCAATTTCGTTTTAACAAAGCTTTCATGGGGATGAATGGGGCGCATCTAGAAAATGGCTTTACGACACCCGATCCAGAAGAAGCGATGATTAAGAAACTCGCAATTGCCCAAAGTCAGATGTCTTTTGTTTTACTTGATGGTTCAAAATTTCAGCAAACAGCTTTTACGCATGTTGCAGATTTAACACAAGCAGAAATTATTACAAGTAAAGCGCCAAAAGAAATCATGAAAAAAATGCAGTTGCAAACAAGAATTACGGAGGTTTCATCATGATTTACACAATGACTTTAAATCCATCCATTGACTATATTGTACGAGTTGATTCACTTGAAATTGGTAGTGTGAACCGTATGACAAGTGATGATAAATTTCCCGGTGGTAAAGGGATTAATGTTTCGCGTATTTTAAAGCGTATTGATGCACAAAGTACAGCATTAGGTTTCTTAGGTGGATTTACTGGTAAATTTATCGAGGATTGCTTGAATGAAGAAGAGATTTCGACAAATTTCACAACTATTCAATCAGACACTCGAATCAACATTAAATTGAAGGCAGGTGAAGAAACTGAAATTAATGGTCAAGGTCCTGTTTTAACTGATGAAGAAATTAGCGAGTTAAAAGCCTCTTTATCTAAGGTGGGCAAAGGGGATATTGTTGTTTTAGCTGGTAGTTTACCTGCAGGATTATCACAAGGATTTTATCAAGAACTTATTGAAATTATTAAAGATAAAGAAGCTGATTTCGTCATTGATACGACAGGTGCAGACCTTTTAGCCGCACTTCCTAAAAAACCATTATTAGTGAAGCCAAACAATCATGAATTAGCTGAATTATACAATACAACATTCAGCGGATTGGATGACATCATTACTTATGGTAAGAAAATGTTAGCTGATGGTGCCCAAAACGTAATTATTTCAATGGCTGGCGATGGGGCATTATTATTTACCCAACAAGGCGTCTATCAAACCAATGTCTTAAAACGTGAATTGAAAAACTCTGTAGGTGCAGGAGATTCAATGATTGCTGGATTTATTGGAGAATATTCAAAAACCAAAAATCCCGTTGAAAGTTTCAAATGGGGCGTTGCATGTGGAAGTGCTACGGCTTTTTCAGATGATTTAGCAACCGGTGAATTTATTCAAGAATTATTGCCAGAAGTAAATATTACAAAACTATAATCTACAAAAATCTAGGAGGATTAAAATGAAAATTACGGATTTATTGATTAAAGACGCAATGATCATGGATTTAAAAGCAACAACTAAACAAGCTGCGATTGATGAAATGGTCGAAAAATTGTACCAAGTTGGCCGTATCTCTGATGTTAAGACTTTTAAAGATGGTATCTTAGCTCGTGAAGCACAAACATCAACAGGTCTAGGCGATGGAATTGCAATGCCTCATGCTAAAAATGCAGCGGTTAAAGAAGCGACTGTATTGTTTGCGAAAAGCCAAGCAGGTGTTGATTATGAAGCATTAGATGGTCAACCAACTTATCTATTCTTTATGATTGCTGCACCAGATGGAGCAAATGACACTCACTTACAAGCGTTAGCCGCACTTTCACGCAAGTTAGTTGATGCTGATTTTGTTGCAAGCTTAAAACAAGCCTCTACACCTGATGAAGTACGTGCTTTATTTGCTGAAGAATCAGAAGAAAAACATGAAGCAAAAGCAAGCGAAGATCGTCCATTTATCGTTGCGGTAACAGCTTGTCCTACAGGTATCGCTCATACATACATGGCAGAAGATAAATTAAAACAAACTGCTGAAAAAATGGGTGTTGATATCAAAGTTGAAACAAATGGTGCTTCAGGGGTTGCAAACCGTTTGACTGCTGATGAGATTGCTCGTGCGAAAGGGGTAATTATTGCAGCCGATAAATCAGTAGAAATGCCTCGTTTTGCTGGTAAACGTGTTTTAAGCCGTCCAGTAGCTGATGGAATCAAAAAATCAGAAGAATTAATTCAAATTATTTTAGATGAAAAAGCTGAAGTTTATCAATCAAATGGCGAAGGTGCTGTTGAAACTGCAAGTGATTCAAAACAAGGCTTAGGTGCTGCGTTTTATAAACATTTGATGGCCGGTGTATCACAAATGCTTCCGTTCGTTATCGGTGGCGGTATCATGATTGCGATTGCCTTCTTACTTGATAACATCATGGGTGTGCCAAAAGATCAATTAAGTAATTTAGGTACTTATCATGAAATTTCCTCTCTATTTAAAAATATTGGGGGCGTGGCATTTGGTTTCATGCTACCAATCTTAGCTGGATATATCGCATTTTCTATTGCTGAAAAACCAGGTTTAGTTGCTGGTTTCGTTGCTGGTTCAATCGCTTCAAGTGGTTTAGCTTGGGGTAAAGTACCATTTGCTGCTGGTGGTGAAAAAACTTTAGCTCTAGCAGGTGTGCCTTCTGGATTCTTAGGTGCATTAGTCGGTGGTTTCTTAGCTGGTGGGGTAATCTTAGTATTAAGAAAACTATTGGCAGGTCTACCTCGTTCATTGGATGGTATTAAATCTATCCTATTATATCCATTACTTGGTGTATGTATCACTGGATTCTTGATGCTATTCGTAAACATTCCAATGGCTGCTATCAACACAGGCTTAAATAACTTCCTTGAAGGTTTATCTGGTAGTTCAGCTGTCTTGATGGGACTTGTCTTAGGTGGTATGATGGCTATCGATATGGGTGGTCCTTTCAACAAAGCGGCTTATGTCTTTGGTACTGGTACCTTAGCTGCTTCTGTGGCTACAGGTGGTTCAGTGATTATGGCGGCTGTTATGGCTGGTGGTATGGTTCCTCCAATTGCCGTATTTATCGCAACATTATTATTTAAAGACAAATTTACCAAACAAGAACAAGAAGCTGGTTTATCAAATATCGTTATGGGTCTTTCATTCATTACAGAAGGTGCCATTCCATTTGCGGCTGCTGACCCAATTCGCGCCATTCCAAGTTTCATGGTAGGTTCTGCAGTTGCCGGTGCTTTAGTTGGTTTAACTGGTATTAAACTAATGGCCCCACACGGTGGTATCTTCGTAATCTTGTTAGTATCTAAACCATTATTATACTTAGCATTTATCTTAATCGGTGCAATCGTTTCAGGTTTATTATTCGGTGCATTGAAAAAGAAAGTAGATTAATGAATGTTTAGCCAAAAAATTTAAATATATTTCACCTTATGCCTAGCGCTTTCCCTGCGCTAGGCATTTTTTTATTGACTGAGCTAGGCTGAGATGATACTTTAAAGATAACAATTATTAGGAGGGGGAAAATGAAATTAATTGATAAAAAGGTTGTTGGGTTGCAAGTATTTTTATTTTTGTGTATGGGAAGTTTTGAAATTTTAACTCCATATACAGAAGGTGTGATTATTAACCAATTCATTCATAAAGAGGCTAGCTTATTAGTGAAGTCCATTGCGGCATTAGCGATTCTTTTTTTAGCGCAGATGACTGTTTCTTTCTTTCAGTCAAAGATGAATTATTTTAAGATATCTCAATTGGTTATTGAGAAACAAAATGAATTCGTACAATCATTTATTTCAAAGAAAACACTATCGATTATGAAATATGATCAAAATTATTTACATCAGCGAGTGAGTGAAGATATTGAAAAAGTACTACAATTTGTATATATTTCGCTTCCGCAATTTATTTGTGGGCTAGCTTATTTGGCGATTACTCTGATTTTAATGAGTCGTATTAGTCTATACTTTTTAGCGATTTTTGTTGGATTGCTTATACTATATTTAGTCATTTATTATAAGATTCAACCAAAAATGAATACGACTTTATATGATGTAATGGATCAAGGAAATCGATTGTATGCATTACGGAATCAATTTTTTCAACGAATTTTAGAAATAAAAAGTAAAGGAAGTCAACAGCTGGAATTTCTTCGTTTGCATCATCAACAGCAATCATTGTCGAATTTTATGCTTAAACATTATTGGCTAAAATATTTTTTATCAACGACACAATTAGCTATTGCCCTATTGGCCCAACTAGGATTTTTTGTGATTGGAGCAGGGTTAATTTTTGTTGGTAGATTATCTGTGGGGTTCTTTATTGCAATCATGCAATATTTTATGAAGATGCTGTCCTATCTTGAGCAGATTCTCTCATTTCAATTGATTTATCAAGAATACCAAATTGCTAAAAGTCGAATGAATGAAATACTAAACTTACCTGAAGATGATAAAGGACAGCAAGAGTTAAGTCAAATTGAACAGATTCAATTATCTGATGTGAATATTATGATAAAAGAAGGGATGCTTTATAAACAACCGTTGACTTTAAATTTTGTTCCAGGTAATATTTATCAATTAGTTGGCGAAAATGGTGTGGGGAAATCGACGCTATTGTATACGTTGATCGGTGTTTATCAAGATATCTTTCAAGGACGTATAAGTTATAATGGATATTCAATCAGTGAAGTAAATACAACATTGCTTCGTGAAAAGGAAATATCTATGATGCTTCAAAATGAGCAAAATCAGGAGATTGCTGTAGGTGAATTTCTGACAACGTATTTATCTATGGAAGAACTTGAAAAAATATTAAGCGAACCTGAGTATCAATCATTATTACTTGCTGCACAATTTTCAATACGGGATTTACTTTCAGTTAGATTAAGTGAACTTTCAGGGGGGCAAAGACAGCTTTTACAATTCTTAGTTGCAGTAACGAAGCCTAATACATCTTTACTAATTTTAGATGAACCTTTCTCTAATTTACACGATACTCTCGATAAATCAATCGTGCGAATATTAAATAGTATTAAAGAGGAAAAAATAGTATTGTTAGTCACACATAGAACGATTGATGGAATAGATATACAAAATGTGCCGATAATATAGAGAGAACGAATAAACAAAGTCAGGAAATAGTAGATTCGAGAGTCGATGATTATAGCCGCAAAATAGAGTCCTAATAGTGGACTCTTTTTTTTAATTTTTTTAATGAATAAAAAATGTTTTTTAAACCTGTCGATAGATATATCAAAATAACAGATAAGATAGTAATAAATTATAAATGTACATGTAGTATAAAAATATTATTTTGATATTGAATATTAGAATGAAAAGTGTTTTAATATAATCTAAGGTTAACCTAATTTTAATGAAAAGGAGATTATATGGATAAACAGAAAATATTGCATCCCAAAAATATTGGGGCATATACGTTAATTTTAAGTACTACTTTCTTGTTAAATGCTGTAAGCGCTCAGAATGTCGTCGCTGATGAGAATTCGAGTACTGCAACAATTATACAACCCCTTAAAGCAGAAAATGCCAATGATTTAAGTAAAGAAATTTCTACGACAGTCAATCATGTAGAAGAAAAAAATACAGACACTTCGCATGAAAAGACAGAAAATTCAGTCGCTTCGGTTAATGAACAAAATTCAACCACGAATGAAGTAGTTATAAAAGATTTGTCTGAAACGAATAAGTCTGTATCAGCAGCAACAAATATTGATACAATAGTTAAGCAGACACAAGAAGCTGAAACAATTACATCGACACAAACTACAACTGATATTGAAAATGAAAAAGAAGAATTCGCAAATAATCAAGCAGCTGAAGTTAATATAGAAAAAAATGAGAGTGAGCAATTATCATCTGCTACGCCGCAAAATATTGATAGTAATACAATTATCTCTGTGCCAAAAACCTGGGAGGCAGGCTATAAAGGAGAAGGCATGGTTGTTGCGATTATTGATTCAGGGATTGATGTCGATCATGATGTGCTGCATATTACCAATCCTGATACAGCTAAATACAACAAAGAAACTTTCGAAGCAACGAAAAAGGCTGCAGGGATTGAGTATGGAGAATGGTTTAATGATAAGGTGATTTTTGGTTATAACTATGTCGATGTCAATACTGATATGAAAGAAGAAGACAAACATTCTCACGGGATGCACGTAACAAGTATCGCGACCGGAAATCCAACCAAACCAGTCGCCAATCAACTAATCTATGGGGTTGCTCCCGAAGCGCAAGTCATGTTTATGCGTGTTTTTTCAGATATTAATCCAACAACTAGTTCTGCAATCTATGTCAAAGCGATTGAAGACGCAGTGAAATTAGGGGCGGATAGTATCAACCTAAGCTTAGGCGGGGCAAATGGCTCTGTTGTTAACATGGATGAAAGCGTTGTTCAAGCGATTGAAGCTGCAAGAAATGCTGGGGTATCTGTAGTTATTGCAGCTGGGAATGACGCAGTATTTGGCTCGCATTATGACTTGCCATCGGCTGAAAATCCTGATTACGGGTTAGTTGGCAGTCCATCTACGGCAAAAGAGGCGATTTCCGTTGCGTCATATAATAACACAACAATTGGTAGCAAAGTCATCAATATTATCGGTTTAGAAAATGATGAAAATCTGAATTTCGGTAAAAGCTCTTTTGACAATCCAGAAAAGAGTGAAGTTAGTTTTGAAGAGGGAAAAGCCTATGACTATGTGTATGCAAATTTAGGAAAGCATGAAGATTTTGAAGGTAAAGATTTTACTGGTAAATTGGCTTTGATAAAACGGGGTGAAATCACGTTTTCTGAAAAAGTAGCCAATGCCACAAAAGCAGGGGCTATTGGAGCAGTGATTTTTAATAGCCGCCCAAATGAAGCCAATATTAGCATGGCCTTAGATGAAACAGCGGTGGCCATTCCAGCTATTTTCATCCCAAATGAATTTGGTGAAGCTTTAGCGAAAAATCAGTATCAAATCCAGTTTAATAATGAATCTGTGTTTGACGAAAATCCAAATGCAGGTTCTATGTCTGATTTTTCAAGTTGGGGATTGTCAGCCGATGGAGAATTAAAACCTGATTTGGCTGCTCCTGGGGGTGGAATCTATGCGGCTATTAATGATAATGACTATGCAAATATGAATGGGACAAGTATGGCATCACCTCATGTTGCTGGGGCGGCTGTTTTGGTGAAACAATATCTAAAAGCCAAATACCCAAATAAAACGCCTCAAGAATTAGAAGCGTTAGTGAAGCATTTATTAATGAGCACGGCAAAACCTCATTATAATAAAGAATCACAAGCTTATACTTCTCCGCGTCAACAAGGAGCGGGTATTATTGATGTAAATGCGGCAACTTCAACTGGCTTGTACGTGACAGGCAAAGATGGTTATGGTAGTTTGACACTTGGCAATGTTGGGGATACGTTTGATTTTGAGGTAGTTGTGCACAATATTTCAAATGAAGACCGCAAGTTAAATTATCATGTTTATCTAGATACGGATGCTGTCGAGGAGGGTAAAATAACTTTAACCCCACGACAGTTAAGTGAATCAACAGTTAGCGGATTGACAGTTAAAGCGAACAGTAGCGAAGTTGTGAAGATTCATTTAGATGCCTCTTCTTACACACCAGAATTAAATGATCTCATGAAAAATGGTTACTATCTTGAGGGGTTTGTTCGTTTTACTGATAGTGTCGATGATGGCGATGTAATCAGTATTCCATATGTTGGTTTCCATGGTGAATTCCAAAACTTACCAGTTATTGAAGAACCTGTTTATTCTTTGATTGCTGATGGCAAAGGTGGTTTTTATTTTGAAATAGATTCGGATAATCCTGAAAAATTAGCGGGTTCTGATAATTTTTCAGGTTTAGTAACTGGAAGTGTTGATAAAGTTTACTCAACCGGAAAAACTACTGATTTTGAACTAAAAGCGTTAGGCACGTTTAAGGATGAAAATGGTGATTTTGTACTTAAACTTGATGAAAATGGACAACCACATTTAGCTATTTCGCCGAATGATGATGGTAACCAAGATTCACTGGCGTTTAAAGGGGTATTTTTAAGAAACTATACAAACTTAAAAGCTAGTGTATATCGTGCAGATGATATTAATCGAGAACATGTTTTATGGCAAAGTGATGGACAAGATGGTAATAAAAACTTCTTCAGTGGCAATGAGAAAAGACCAAAATCAAGTATTATTTTTAATACTGAATGGCAGGGTTTTGATCAATCAGGTAATCCACTTGAAGATGGAGAATATCGCTATGTTCTTACGTATCGTTCTGAAGTACCAGGTGCAAAAGAACAGTCAGTCGATTTTAAAGTGATTATTGATCGTCAGGCACCAGTGATTACGACTGCAACTTATGATAAGGATCAATTCATCTTTAAAGCACGTCGAGCAATTGAAAATGGTTTATCTGGTATTTTTAGAGAACAAGTTTTTTATCTTGTCCCTGATGAAAATGGTTTGACCACAAATATTAATCTAAAAGTAAATGGGGATACAACAGTTTCTGATCATCGTGTATATGTTGCCCAAAATGAAGATGGTTCTTTCACCTTACCACTTGATTTAGCTGATTTATCACAATTTAAATATGTGGTAGAAGACTATGCTGGAAATAAAGCTTCAGCAAATGTGGCGGATTTAATTAGTATTGGGAATACGAATGGTTTAGTAACGGTTGAAGCTGTAGATCAAGAAACTAAACAACCGGTGGATATTGCATATGCTTATGCGGTAAAAGATCAAAGCGGAAAACATTTAGCCGATATTCCTCGTTATGTTGATGGTAATAACGTGTTAATTTTACCATTTGGCGACTATCAATTTGATTTATTCTTATATGATACAGATTGGGCAACTTTATCAGGCAATCAATCAGTTAAGGTAAATATTGACGAAACAAATAGTACAGCTAAAGTGCAATTTTTCGTACATTTAAAAGAAAAAGCTAATGTATTAGTAGATGTTAATCGTGAAATTCCAGATACAGACACACTTATTTTAGTCAATGATTCAGGGCAAGAAATTCGTATTCCGCAAGCTAAGTATGCTAAAAGTGATTTTGGAAAAGTCGTACCTGTGGGCAAATATATCGTTAAAGCTGAATTGCCAGAAGGATATGAATTTTTAGAAGATCCATCATTTGAAGTGAAAAATAATGCATATAACATCAAAACACTTACCTTGATTAATAAGACAGAGTTGTTAGATTTAGTCAAACAAGTGGCTGATGTACAAGACCAAGCAAAATTTTATAATGCAAGTAAAGATAAACAGGATTATTTCAAGCAAGCGCTTCTAGCGGCACAACAATTGGTCAATGACAAGCAACAACAAGAAGTTATTGATCAAAAAGTAGCAAGTTTGAAAGAAACGTTTGCTGCATTAGATGGTAGGGATACCGATTTAGCAACGTTAACAGCTGAATTAGCAGAATATCCAAAATTAGTACAACAAGCGAACTATTACAATGCTGATCCATTAAAACAAGTTGCTTACGATGCGCTTGTACGATCTGCTAAATTATTAAGTTCAAAAGAAAAAGCGACACAAGCAGAAGTAAATCAGCTAGTAGATAAGTTAAGTGAAGCTCGTACTGCTTTAGATGGTCAGCCAACGAATATCAATCAACTAGCACAATTATTTGCTCAAGCTCAAGAGCTAAAAGCACAACCACTATATCAAAATGCCAGTGCTGATGTGCAGGCAACTTTTGATCAAACAGTTAAAGAGGTGGAAGATACACTTAATACGCCTGATGTCGTGCAAGTCGTTGTTGATCGATATGTACAGTTATTGTCGAGTGCAATGGCTGCATTAGATGGTAAACAAAGTGTCATCCCAACGCCTGAAAAAACAGAAACAGGTACCCAAACAGAATCCACACCAGAAGTGACGGAAACCGCGATATCAACAAATCCAGTAGTTGAAGAAAGTAAAGAGACTAATTCAACAACAGTAGACGTACAAACTGATCCACTAAGTGCGAAATCAGAAGTTAAGGATATTGAGAAAAAGTCTGAAGTGAAAAACACCGTGTTACATTCGTCAGACAATCAAGCTGAGATGTCAAATTCAAATAAAACAAAAAGTAATAAACACCCACTAGGCTCGGATAAAGAAGAAAATATTACAAAAGTTGCTAAGGTTGCTAAGCAAAAGACTAAGGCTTCTTCACAAGCTGAATTACCACAATCAGGTACAAAACAAAGCTCAATATTACTTGGTTTGGTGAGTCTATTCGTTGCAAGTATTACACTTCTTTCAGGTAAAGCCTTAAAAACAAAAGAATAACAATAGAGATAAGAGAGAGGGAGTTCATCCATCTCTCTTATTTTTTAGAAACGCTTTCTTGTTTTGGCTTAAGGTGATAAAATTTATTTATGAATATAATTGTTAGAGTATTGATTTTAGCCCTGTAGAAAGATTGTGTGGAAAGTGAAATATGTAGTGGCTACATATATCGGAAAAGATAGTTTAAGTTTTATACATGGCCATCAGTATTTGGTTGTTGGCTATGATTCAGAAGCTAATTTGCTTTCAATTGTGGATGAAAGTCGAGAAAATTATTTATATTTACCTAATTTATTTGAATTTGTTGGCGACTATCGCAAGTTACCTAATGAAGTGCCCAATGTTTATCTAAATGATGATAATGAGCTAGAGTTAATCGAATATGAAATGATATCACATGATGATATTGTACTAGATGTGGATATTCCTATAGATTTGAAGGGTGAAGGTAGGGGGAAAAGTGAAGAATGAACTAGGAATAGGAAGTAAAATAATTATTTGTTAATTTTTTTAATATAAATAGATTAATATAGATACCACTTTATTATAATCTATAATGAAAAAGCGATTTAGTATAGTTTTCAATGTATTTTCAAGGTATAATTAAATAAAATGCGTATTGGTATATTGGTGAATTTGAGGTGGGAATAATAATGAGTGAAGCGATACAAGAAAAATTTCAATTGGTTATTACTGCAGAAGGTATAACTTCCACAGATAAAAATTTTTCTATGTCTAATCTAGGGATTGGAGATAAATATAAAACTATTACTGCTTTTTTTGAAGATTCAAATGGAATAAGAATTAACAGGAAGCATGAAAGAAACGAGCGTAGAGCTACTAATAAATTATTGCCCAGAATTGCTTTTCAAATATATAAAGAACAAATAATGCAATTGTCTGATGAAGAAAAAGAAAAATTTCCTGTTTATCAGTCCAGTTATGACAAGGATTTATATATAGGAATTTATCGCACTGTTCAGGAATTTACTGATCATTACAATACATATGCTTATTTAAAATATCCTTACAATGAAAATCATGACTTTGTAATTTATTGCTGGAATGTATTTTCAACAATTTTATTTGTCCAAGAATGTTTAAAACGGTTTGGAAATACTGGAGATAAATTTATTTTAGTTTATCGTGTAAAAAATATTCATGATGATAATGAAGAAAGAGAAAGAGAAAAAGAAAAGATCGTATCTGATGATGAAAAAAATACTTCAGAATTTATAAATCCTTACTCGAACACATTGCTTAAGTCTAAGAATATTATCTTTCGAGGTGCACCAGGAACTGGCAAAACATTTCTAGCTAAAGAAATTGCAGCTGATATAATTAGTGGTGGTTATACTCAAAATTTAGCATCGTTATCTGAAGAACAAAAAAAACAAGTTGCATTTGTCCAGTTTCATCCAAGTTATGACTATTCAGATTTTGTTGAAGGATTAAGACCAAAACTTAATTCAGATGGAACGATGGGGTTTGAATTGTATGATGGTATTTTTAAGGAATTTGTAAATCGAGCACGAGTTAATTTTGAGGATTCACAAAAATCTCAAGAAGTATTTCAGAAGGAGTTAGATGCACAAGAATTAATCAGTGACTTTTTTGATAATTTAGAATTTGGTGAGCAGGAATTTTCAATTTTACGAGGCTCTAAATTTTTTATAACAGATGTAGATGAGAAATATATATATATTGAAATTCCTGAAAATAAAATTTCTAATCAATTAAAGTTGAGTTTAGAACAATTAACATTGATGTTGCAGTCGGATAAGATTTTTGAAAAAGTGCTTGATATAAAACAATTTTTCAATAAGCAAAATGCAACGCAACAGTATTCATATTTATTAAGTTTATACACTGAGATAATAAAAAGAAAAAATAGTATAAAGAATAATAGTGCATTAAAAGTTGATTTAAAGCCATATGTTTTTATTATTGATGAAATAAATCGAGGTGAAATATCAAAAATTTTTGGTGAGTTATTCTTTTCGATTGATCCTGGTTATCGTGGTAAATTGGGTGAAGTATACACTCAATATGCAAATTTGCATGAAATCAAGAACGAAAAATTTTATATTCCAGAAAATGTATATATTATCGGTACAATGAATGATATTGATCGCTCTGTTGATAGTTTTGATTTTGCGATGCGTCGGAGATTCAGATTTATTGAAATAAAAGCTGAAGAACATGTTGAAATGTTAGAAAAATTAGGTGATGAATTACAATTAGAGGCATTAAATCGTATGAATAGACTAAATCAAGAAATATCTAGTGTTGATGAATTAAATGAAAACTATCATGTGGGTGCTGCATATTTTATGAAACTATCTCATTTATCCTTTGATGAACTTTGGACAGATTATTTACAACCTCTACTCTACGAATACGTGCGAAGCTTACATGAAGAAGATATTTTAATGGAACGTTTTGCAAAAGCGTATGGATATAAGTATTAGTTAGGTGAAACGAATGAGAGTTTATGATAATTCAGTTATAGATTCAACACAAATAATTGATTATCAAAGATTAGTAGAATCTATTGCTAATAAAACTATAATTCAATTAGAGAAAGAGGGACTACTGTTTTTACCGGGAACATTTAAAAATGCAGAAGATTTAACTGAAGATCAAATGGTCTTTAAGTATGTTAATGGAAAATACCATAGTCAGAATATAATTGGATTTTTAAGTGATGGGAAACAAAATTTAACAATATCTTCAAGATTTAGTGACGAGAGTAATGATTTTTTATTTCAGTACTTGATTAGTAAAGTTATACAGATTCCTAATATATTCAATTGTGAAATTTCTGTAAGTCCTAATCAGCAAGTACATAATTTGTATATGTATTTATTTCCTCTGTATTTATCTAAAGCATTAAAAAAGGGAATATATAAAACTTACCAAAAAAGAGAATATGATGATTCTAATTTTAAGGGGACTTTGAATGTTACTCGACATATCAGGAAAAATATTCCATTTTTGGGAAAAATATCATATGACCAAAGTGAAATAGCATATAGTAATGATGTAATGCAATTAGTTCGCCATACAATTGAATTTATTAAATCTGTACCTAATGGAAAAGTTATATTAAGCGGAATTGCTGATAAAGTTAGAAGTGTGCAGAATGTTACTATGAATTATCAAAAATCACAGAGAAGAAATATTCTTTATAAAAATATTCATTCACCGTTGAATCATGCATACTATAATGAATATGTTCAGTTACAGAAATTATGTTTATTAATATTAAGTCACGATAAATTTATTTTTGGAACTGGAATTAATAAGATACACGGAGTACTTTTTGATGCTGCTTGGCTTTGGGAAGAATATATCGCTAGCTTATTAGAAACTAATTTTTATCATCCAAAAAATAAAACAAAAGTAGGTGTTCAAAAACTCTTTACTACTAATAATAGCACTCAAGTTGGTGCTGTTTACCCTGATTTTATAAGTCAAAGTAATAATCCGAGAATTATTATTGATGCAAAATATAAACCAAAAGAAAATATTGGTAATAAAGATTATTTGCAAATGTTAGCTTACTTATTTAGATTCCAGTCGGAGAAAGGTTTCTTTATATATCCCGACAAAGCTGATAACGAAAATGAATTATTTAAAGTAAACAGTGGAACTTCATATGAGAGGAATGTAGTACCAAGGGATGAGATTTCTATAGTGAAGTATGCTTTTAAAATACCATTAAATATTGATGATTATAGTGAATTTGTAATGGAAATGAAGAAAAGGGAAGAAAGTTTAATAGTGGAAATGAATCAATATCAATAAATTTCTAAAGTTTATATTGAAAGAATATGTACAATTATTATAATTCTAAGTATAAGAAATTTTCTGAGGAGGTCTTGACAAGAATGATTTTAGCAAGTACAATCAATCAATCAATCAATCAATCAATCAATCAATCAATCAATCAATCAATCAATCAATCAATCAATCAATCAATCAAATAATATAGTAAACTTTAATAACTTAAGTAATATTTCCTCTGTGATTATAGCACAGAGGCTATTTGTGCTGTTCTCTGTACTTACTATTCATAAAAAGCTCCTATTATAACAACTAATATTATAAAACAGATTTATGAAATAGGAGAAATTAGCATGTTAAGAGAAAATTTAGAATACAATAAAAACGTTAAAGCAAATTCTGCATTTTTAGAAGAATTAAAACTTAAACTACCAGAGTTTTTTACTACTGAGAAAAAAGATGACGATGGAAATGTTGTCGAGGAATCAAAATTCGATTATTTAAAATTTAAGAAGATGTTAGACGAGCAAAACATAGAAGAATTTACAAGTGGTTATCAGCTTGATTTTATTGGTAAAAATTATGCTAAAAAACAATCAGGTGAACGCCCTAACACAGTAATTGTTCCAGATGTCGAACATAATACTAAGATGGAAAATGAAAAGAGTAAAAATATATTTTTAACGGGTGATAATTTAGAAGTGTTACGTCATTTGAAACAAAATTACAATGGTATTGTTGATGTTATTTATATAGATCCATTATATAATACGGGAAAAAAAGATGATTTTGTCTATCAAGATAAGTTTGAGTATGATGATGAAACATTAAGAATAACTTTTGGCTTAACTGATGATGAATTATCTAAGTTAAAGTCTATTCAAGGTAGTTCTTCTCATAGTGCATGGCTAACTTTTATGTATCCAAGATTATACTTAGCAAAAAAATTATTAAAAAGTAGGGGAATGATATTTGTTTCGATTGATGAAAATGAGTTTGCTGACTTGAAGATATTGCTTGATGATATATTTGGTGAGAGTTGCTTTATTGGAGACATGATTAGAAAAACTAAATCGATGACTAATGATGCTGATTCAGGATTAAATTATCAACATGAATATGTATTTTGTTATGCAAAGAATATCAATAGCGCTAGATTAAATGGTGAAAAAAAAGATAATTCGAATTATAAAAATCCAGATGATGATATAAATGGTCCATGGATTGTTGATAATCCCAGTGCAAAAAGTGGTGGTGAGAGTACCTATTTTGAAATTATTAATCCTTATACTGGGCAGATTGATCTTCCTCCAAAAGGAAGATATTGGGCTTTCTCACAAAAAAGTTTTAATAATTGGGTTACTTCAGGAAAAATTATATTTAAAAACGAAATAAAAAATGGCGAACGCGGATTTATTTTAAAGAAATATTTGACTGATTTAAAAAGTGAATATAATCCAGTAAATAGTCTTTTTTCAATTGATAACAAATACATGAATCAAGTCGCTACAAAAGAGTTTATTAATTTAATGGGTGATGGATTTTTTAGTAATCCTAAACCAACAGAATTTATAAAAAAACTTTTACAGTATTCAACATTAGAAGATTCAATTATCATAGATTTCTTCGCTGGTTCGGGGACGACTGCTGATGCTGTAATGCAACTGAATGCAGAAGATGGTGGAAATAGAAAGTTTATTTTGTGCACATTACCCGAAAAGACTTATACAGTAAATGCAGATGGAACAGAAATTCCAACAAAAGGTGGAGCAGTGGCATATGAAGCTGGATATAAGTCTATTGATGAAATTTCTCGAGAACGCATTAAACGTGCCGCTGAAAAAATTAAGCAAGAAAATCCAGAAATAGCGGAAAGTTTAGATTTAGGATTCAAACATTATCGGGTGGTATCGCCTAGTGTAGAAACATTAGAAGATATTGAATTTAATGATGTAATGCAATTAGATTTACTTGAAGATATGATTTCAAAATTCTCAAGTGAAAATTTGGGTGTAGATGGAAATGCTACTGGAATTGACACAATCTTACAAACTTATCTCGTACAGGATGGATATAAATTTGATGTCAATATCGAATATATAGAGTTAGGTGAATATAAAGTCCCATATATTAATAATCAGAGAATCTACATCATTTCTAACAATTGGAATAATAAAGCTACTGAAAAGTTAGTGAATATGATTGGTAGGAATGAAATTCAAGTTCAAACAATTGTAGTTTATGGATATTCATTTGATGCCAAAAATTTAAGAACGTTGGAATATGCATTAAATCAATTAGATAATAAAGTGAACTTGCAAATTAGGTATTAGGGAGTTTGAAAATGAAGATATTATTAGAGGAACTTGCTCATCAAAAGGAAGCTCTTGATGCAATTGACTCCGCATTTTATGGAATAAATGAAGTAACCACAGATCCAGATAAAGATTTCGTTTATGCTAATCCAATTGTAAACTCAAGAGGTAATGAAAAAGCATATATTGATATAAAAATGGAAACAGGTACAGGAAAGACGTATGTTGGTGTTAGGACAATGTATGAACTTCATAAAAAATATGGATTATTTAAATTTATTGTAGTTGTACCTAGTCCGGCAATAAAAGAAGGATGGAAAAATTTTATTCAAGCTGATTATGCAAGACAACATTTTTCACAGTTTTATGAAAATACATCAATAAATCTTAGTGTCATTAATGCAGGTGATTTCAATAGTAAAAAAGGCTTGTTACCAGCTCATTTAGTTGAATTCATTGAAGGTGATCGTATAAATTCAAATACTATACATGTATTATTAATCAATTCTTCAATGTTAAATTCAGATAATATGAAGGGAATTTATTCAAGTGGTAAAAATGCTGGAAAAGATCGCTTTAATCAAACATTGCTTTCAGGCTTTACTAGACCATTAGATGCGATTCAAGCAACTCGTCCTATAGTTATGATAGATGAACCCCATAGATTTCCTCGCGAGGGTAAATATTATAAATCAATTGAGAATACTTTACCTCAATTGATTATTAGATTTGGTGCAACTTTTCCGGATAAGAAAATAGGTAAAGGAAAGAATGCTAAAATTATAAAAGATTATTATCGCGAACAACCGCAATTTAATTTAAATGCAGTATCTGCTTTTAATGATGGTTTGGTTAAAGGAATTGATATTTACTATCCGAATGTAACAGAGGAAGAAGCCAAAGAGCGGTATGTAGTGGAATCTGTCACGAATAAAGAGTTAGTACTCAAACATAAAGATACAAAATATGTTATTTCAAAAGGTGATGACTTAGGATTTGAGGGAGATATTACCTATGAAGGAGCTAAAACCTTATCTAATGGTTTAGAGCTGGATAAAGGAATGGTATTTTTACCTGCTACAATGACTAATTCTTACCAAGAAATGATTATTCGCGACGCTATTGAAAAGCACTTTGAAGTTGAAATTGCGAATTTTATGCGTGAAACACCGTATCAGCCTAAAGTAAAGACTTTATCTTTATTCTTTATTGATTCGATTAAATCGTATCGTGATAAAGATGGTTGGTTAAAAAAGATTTTTGAAAAGTTATTAAAAGAGAAGCTACACTCTTTGATTAGAGAGTACTGTATGAAGATTAAGCCTAGAGAAAAAGAGTACCTCGAATTCTTGCAGGCTACTCTCAGTGAAATTGAAGAAAATGTACATGCAGGTTATTTTGGCGAAGATAGAGGAACAGGCGATGAAGCTATTCAAGCAGAAGTTGATGATATTCTAAAAAATAAGGAAAAATTATTGTCATTTAAAGACGAAAATGGAAAATGGCAAACGCGAAGATTTTTGTTTTCAAAATGGACTTTAAGAGAAGGTTGGGATAATCCTAATGTATTTGTCATTGCTAAATTACGTACTTCAGGCAGTGAGAATTCAAAGATTCAGGAAGTTGGTCGCGGATTAAGGTTACCTGTTGATGAAAATGGACATCGATTATTACAGGACGAACTATCAAGCAGATTGAGTTTTTTTATCGGATATGATGAAAAAGATTTTGCAGAAAGATTAACTTCAGAAGTCAATTCTGATGTGAAAATGCAATTAAATCATGAGACACTAACAAATGATATGATAACATCTATCATTTCGAAATATCCTGATTACAATGCAGAGAGTTTGTTAGAATATTTGGATGACATGGATATTATTAAAAGAAATAATGATTTTAAAAATGGTGGATTTGACAAATTGCTCGAACTATTTCCTGCAATTCAAGATGACCATGTGGTTAGAAAAGATAAGATTACAAATGGCGGCCCTAAGTCGAAGCAAAGAGTTAAATTAAACAAAGAAAACTGGCATAAAATGACCGGATTATGGCAAGAACTGTCTAAACGGTATATGTTGGTATTTGATGAAATGACTGAAGAAAATATTTCATTTTTATTGGAAGAAGTATTTAATAATCTGGACAATTTCTCGTACTATGAGATGGATATTATAAAGAATGAAATTCAAATGGATGTTGAATCTAAAAAAATAACTGTTAGAGAAGAAAAAACAGAACAATATGCCACAAGAAGAGTAAAAGGAATGAAATATGGTAAGTTCATTTCTATGATAGCAAGACAAATAAAAGTATCACCAAGCTTAATTCATCAGCAATTATTTGGTGTTTTAAAAAATCAATTAGATGGTGATTGTGACTATTTAAATGAATTAACTCTTTCAAATGTTGTGAGAGATTTTAAGGAACGTTTTGAGCGAAGATATTCTCAAAGTTATCATTATGAAGCATTAGATTTTCAGGCGAGTACTTCTATTTTTGATGTGAATCAAAATGAGTTTAAAGATGATGTACTTGCAACATTAATTGGTGTTAATGAAGATTTTGGTGTGAATGAGAATGATAATCGACAATTATATGAATTTCCACCTATTAGATACGATTCGGTTAGTCCAGAAAGAGAGTTACTGAAATATCAATATCCTAAAGAAGTAATTGCCTTTGGAAAATTACCAAAAAAAGCAATTCAAATTCCTAAATACATGGGAGGTAGTACTACACCTGATTTTGTTTATTTAGTTGAAAAAGAGGATGGCTCACATATCTATCTACTAATTGAAACAAAAGCTGAGGGTTCTGGAAAGAGAATAAGTGATCAACAGATAATAGAAATTCAACTTAAGTTTTTTGATCGATTAAAATCTATTGGCGTTGAATATCAAGAAGCAAGTAGTTTAAATGATGTTCGGAGTAGATTGAGGAAGGTAGTTGATAAAAATGAAAAATAATTTATTGGAACTCGTTAAGAAGGGTGAAATTGAAAAAACGGGAGCAAAACCTAAATTACCAACCACTGTGCATGGTATAGCTGAAAGTGTATTAGATGTATATCGAATACCGCTTAAATATCTATACTTTAATAACGAAAACGGTAGAATTGCTTCACAGATGAGAAGAAATAATGAACTATTAGAACCTGTTACAGATGAAATTAATCCTAATTATAATAATTTGTTTGCAAAATTAATTGATGAAGATAATCATAATAAATTAGTTCAGACAAAAAAATCGATTCAAAAAAATGGACAACAAGTATACGGGTATGTACTTCAAGACGGACGCATTATTGATGGTAATAGAAGATTTACCGCACTCAGACAAATTCAACAAGAAACTGGCGAAACACATTATTTTGAAGCTGTTATCTTACCTTTTTCGTATAATGAAAAAATTTATCGAGAAAAGATTAAGAAATTAGAACTAGCAATACAAATGGGGGTTGAAGAAAGAGTACCGTATGATCCTGTTGACCTTGCAGTTGATATTTTTCAAACCGTAGTAATAGATAAATTAATGACTGAAACGGATTATGCGCGAGAATCAAATTTAGAAGTTTCTACAGTAAGATTGGCTATAGAGACAATATATCTGATACAAGATTTCTTACAATTTATAAACGCTCAATCAGAAGCATATTTTATAGTTAAAGATGTAAAACTATATAATGCTATTTCTGAACTAGCAAAATATTATAAGAAAACATATCCAGATAAAGGACCTGTATATGAACAGAATAAATTAACTGCATTCACCTTGTTATGTAAGAATTTACAAACTGGTGGTGACATTGTCCGTATCATGCGTGATTATCAAAATGATATTGCAAAAACAAAAGTAAATAACGAATTTAATAACGAAATTGAGGACACAATTAATGATTTTAGAGATAAACTTGAAGAAGAACCTATAGAAGATGTAATAGAATTTCGTAAGGTATTGAATAAATCAAATCCTGAATTTAGGAAGATTAATGATACATACAATAAAATTGTTAATCGAGAAAATAGAGGTAAAAATGTAGAGAACTTTTTAAATGATATAGAAAAATCAGTAACTTTATTAGAGGACTTAAAAAAATATAACGGATTATCTGGAAAGTTAAAATATTCCGATTTCAGTAGTGAACAGCTTGAAAAATTAACAAAAATGATGATCTCGCTTCATATAACAAGTCAAGATTTAATCGAGGTATACCAAGATGAGCAACAATCCTGAAATAGTTTATAAAGAAGGAAGGTTTCAACTAACCGATAACGATGAGGGGATATTGAAAACTAAAAAGGCGGTTAGAATTTTACAGATGTATAATTCGTTCTTCTCCAACTTAGTTAAACTTACTTTCAAAGAAGATATCACCTATGTTCAAATTGATGAGTTGTGTAATAAAATCTCTAATAAGTTAGGTATAAAGATAAAATTTTCTGAAGAAGCGCATAACGTTATTGAAAATGAAAGATATGCAATCAATGAACATAAGACAGCAGGGATAACAATTAAAAATAATGATACTAGATGGGGTCAGGAATTTATCGACTTTATGAAAATCGTTGATAGTCAAATTGAGAGACCGTTAGTTGATATCCAACAACATGCAAGTTTTTACTTATCTGTTATGAAACGCGCAGCAAATTTTAGTGTCCCTGGTGCTGGAAAGACAGCAATGATGTATGGGGTTTTTGCATATTTATCGTCGAGTGAAGTTTCAAAAGTGGAAAAAATAATCGTAATCTCACCAATAAATGCTTTTGGGGCATGGCAAAGTGAATTTGTTGAAGTCTTTGGGGCAAAGCGTAAGCTAAACTACATGAATCTAAAAGATTATAATTCGCCGAGTGATGTAAGATTTGATTGGGGAATTTCAAATGTTGTACAAATAAACTACGAATCATTGAGGGGATGGAAATTGGAAGTATTAAATGAGCTTATTGATGATAAAGTTATGATAGTATTTGATGAAGTTCATAGAATAAAGAATCCGATTGGCCAATATGCGCAAAATGCCTTACTCTTAGGTAAGAAGTCCCATTATCGATATGTATTAACGGGTACTCCTATACCAAATTCGTATGTGGATATTTATAATTTCTTGCATATTCTATATGACAAAGAGTATCCAGCTTTCTTTGGATGGCAGATTGGGGAACTCAATTATATTGATAGTGAAGAAATAAATGAAAAATTGCAACCATTTTATTGGCGTACTAATAAAAAGGACTTAGGCGTTCCAGATGCTGAAGATGATATAATATTAAAATTTTCACCTGACGAAACACAAATACAATTAGCTAAATTAATTTATGAAATGGAAAACAATGCACTTTCTAGGTATATTCGTTTATTACAAATCTCTACCAATCCTTCTTTGTTAAAAAAAGCGATTGACTATAAGAGTATTGGATTACTATCTGATGAAGTGGACGGCATTGAAAAAGCGTATGATAATTTTGAAAAGAAGTTATTTAAGGAAAAAACATATTCGGAATTAGATGTAGATGACGTAGAAACAACTAAGTTCATAAAAGGAATAGAATTAATCCAGAAGCTTGTTTCAGAAGGTAAAAAAGTGCTTGTTTGGGGCCTTTTCGTTGATACAATGCACAAAATACAATCAAAATTAGAATTTTTAGGAATAGATTCGTATTTAGTTTATGGTGAAACTCCCAAGGGTGAACGCGAGACAATCATAGATGCCTTTAAGAACGGTAGTACTCAAGTGCTTATTTCAAATCCGGCGACTTTAGGTGAATCTGTTTCATTGCATAAAAATGTTCATGATGCAATATATTTTGAATACAATTTTAACTTGACTTTTATGTTACAATCACGAGATAGAATTCATCGGCTAGGATTACCTAAAAACCAGTATACTCGGTATTATTATTTAATGACAGAAGGTGACAAAGCACATGGAGGAGTGATTGACCAACAAGTATATAATAGATTGAAAGAAAAAGAAAAAATTATGATGGATGCAATAGAGGGTAATTTGCTTGTTCCAGAAGTTCCGGATGACTACCTAGAAGAAATTAAGAAAATTGTAATGTAGTTCAAAAGTCTTTTGCACCCAAAAGTATATAGTTTTGAGTGCAAACTTCATATCTTTACTATTATTCCCAGCCCACTGAAAATTCGTGGGCTTTTTTGTGTGTTCGCATTTGATAGAACGTGCATTCGTGGTATAATGAAAAAGATTGAAACTAAATGAAAAGGATGTTGTCAATGTCAGTAAATAGCCCGTTACTTAATGGAATGAATCCACGTCAGAGCCAAGCCGTGACGACTACTCAAGGCCCACTATTATTAATGGCTGGTGCAGGAAGTGGGAAGACACGGGTGTTGACTCATCGCGTGGCTTATTTAATTGAAGAATGTTACGTAAATCCTTGGAATATTTTAGCGATTACCTTTACTAATAAGGCCGCTCGTGAAATGAAAGAACGTATTCATCAGTTATTAGGAGATGTAGCCGAAAGTGTTTGGATTTCAACATTCCACTCGATGTGTGTACGTATTTTACGCCGAGAAGTTGAAACGATTGGCTATTCGCGTAATTTTACGATTTTAGATAGTTCAGAACAGCTTGCCTTGATGAAGCGAATTGTTAAAGAGTTAAACCTAGATCCGAAAAAACATGATCCGCGTGGGATTCTTGCAGCGATTAGTAACGCGAAAAATGCCATGCAAACAGCAGATGATTACGCAAGTTTAGCAGGGGCTGATTATTTCAAACAGACGGTGGCCAAGTGTTATGGCCGTTATCAAGATGTATTGCGCGAAAATCAATGTATGGACTTTGATGATTTGATTATGAATACCATTGAGTTGTTCCGCCAATCACCAGATACACTACGTCACTATCAAAATAAATTCCAATATATTCATGTCGATGAGTATCAAGATACCAACCATGCACAATATCTATTGGTGAATATGTTGGCACGCGGCTTTCAAAATATTTGTGTCGTTGGGGATGCAGACCAAAGTATTTACGGCTGGCGTGGGGCCGATATGCAAAATATTTTGGATTTTGAAAAAGATTATCCGGACGCCCAAGTGATTTTACTAGAACAAAATTATCGCTCAACAAAAAATATTCTAAAAGCGGCCAATCAAGTCATCGAAAACAATGTAAACCGCAAGAAGAAAAACTTATGGACCGAAAATGAAACTGGTGAGAAAATCCAATATTACCGTGGGGATAATGAACGTCATGAAGCTCAGTTTATCGTCAAAGAAATCAATGACCATATTCAAAAACATGGGAAGAACTATGGCGATTTTGCGATTTTATATCGAACCAATGCACAGTCACGTGTGGTCGAAGAAATGTTATTGAAATCAAGTATTCCTTATAAAATGGTTGGCGGTCAAAAATTCTATGAGCGTAAAGAAATTCGTGATATTTTAGCTTACTTAGCGATGATTGCTAACCCGCAAGATTCGATTAGCTTTGCGCGTGTAGTCAATGTGCCAAAACGAGGGATTGGTGCAACATCAGTGGAAAAATTCCGAGACTTTGCGCAACTACATGGGATGTCGATGCTAGAGGCTTGCGAAAGTGTGGCTTTATCCAATGTTTCTGGAAAAGCAGCGAAAGAATTAGCGAAGTTTGGGGAAATGATGGATGGCTTTGCGAAGATGCAAACGTACCTCTCCATTACTGAACTCACGGAAGAAATTTTAGCAAAAACTGGTTATCTAGAAGCTTTGAAAAATGAAAACACGATTGAAGCCAATGCTAGAATTGATAACTTAAATGAATTCTTAACCGTTACGCAAGCATTTGATCAACAATTTGCCCAGTCACCAGAATACGAAAATGTAGAAGATGATGAAAAATTAAGTTTATTCTTAAATGATTTGGCTCTAGTGTCAGATATTGATAGTTTAGAAGAAGAGGCGACCCAAGTGACACTCATGACGCTTCATGCAGCCAAAGGTTTGGAATTTCCAATTGTCTTTTTAGTGGGAATGGAAGAAGGATTATTCCCATTATTGCGTGCCAATGATGATGAAGCAGATATGGAAGAAGAACGTCGCTTAGCCTATGTAGGAATTACCCGAGCCGAAGAAGAGTTGTATATTACCAATGCAATTTCACGAACGATTTATGGTCGCACCCAATTTAATCGACCTTCACGCTTTGTCGATGAGATTGAAGAAGAATTACTTGAGCCAATTGGTACCTATGCCAAACGTCAATTACAATCAGGCGACGAGTTTAAAGCCTCCTTTGGTCAAGGAATGTCGGCTGCTGATTTTATGAAGAGTCGTCAAAACCAAAGTAGCGCTAATTCAAGTAGTACTTATGGCAATCGTTCTTATGGTCATACGCAAAATCGTCCTAGTTACCAAAAACCACAGTACCAAACAATTGCAAAAAAGACCTTCCCCAATACGGCTACCCCAAAAGCCAATGTTTCTTGGCAAGCTGGTGATAAGGTCAATCATAAAAAATGGGGAGTTGGAACTGTGGTGAAGGTACATGAAAATAATGGGGATTATGAATTAGATATTGCCTTTACTGGTCAAGGAATTAAACGACTTTTAGCTAGTTTTGCCCCAATTGAAAAAATATAAGAATGGAAGAAAATCATGGAAAAAGAACAAGCATTAGCAAAAATCAAAAACTTGCAAAAAACGTTAAACGAATATGCTTATTTCTATTATGTCAAAGATCAACCAAAAGTGTTAGATAGTGAATATGACAAACTTTATCAAGAACTTGTCCAATTAGAAACCCAATATCCTGAAAGCATTACGCCCGATTCGCCTACTCAACGAATTGGAGGGGTAATCTTAGACGGATTTGAAAAAGCTGTGCATGAGGTGCCGCTTTATAGCTTAAATGATGCGTTCAGTAAGGAAGAGCTTGAAGCCTTTGATGCACGGGTGGCAAAAGCACTAGGCCACCACAATTATAGTTACGAATGTGAGCTAAAGATTGATGGTTTGTCTATTTCTTTGCGTTATGAAAATGGTCGCTTCGTACGTGGGGCCACTCGTGGGGATGGTAGTGTAGGTGAAAATATTACCGAAAACTTGAAAACGGTTCGCTCCATTCCGATGACTTTACCAGAACCTATCTCAATTGAAGTCCGTGGAGAATGTTATATGCCAAAAGAAAGCTTTATGAAATTAAATGAAGCACGTGAACAAGAAGGACTAGAAACATTTGCAAATCCTAGAAACGCTGCGGCCGGAAGTCTTCGTCAATTGGATACTAAAGTAACTGCACAACGGAATTTAAGTACTTTTTTATATACAGTAGCGGAATTTGGTCCTTTAGAAGTCGCTACACAAGAAGAGGCCTTGCAAGCGTTGGATCGTTTAGGTTTTAAGATTAATCCGAACCGTCGTATTTGCCAAACCGTCGATGAAATTTGGGAGTATATAACTGAGTATCATGAAAAGCGTGCGGACCTACCTTATGAAATTGATGGAATCGTCATTAAGGTCAATGATTTAAATCTACAAGATGAATTAGGCTTTACTGTTAAAGCTCCACGTTGGGCCATTGCTTATAAATTTCCACCTGAAGAAGCTGAAACGGTGATTCGTGAAATTGAGTGGACGGTGGGACGTACTGGGGTTGTGACACCAACTGCAGTGATGGATCCCGTGGTAGTGGCAGGAACTACTGTCAGTCGAGCAAGTCTGCATAATATGGATTATATCGAGGCAAAAGATTTACGCTTAAACGACCATGTAATTATTTATAAAGCGGGCGATATCATTCCAGAAGTCGATCATGCCATTGTCGAAAAGCGTGAGGCAGCAAGTACCCCTTATCCTAAACCAACGCATTGTCCAGTCTGTGGCAGTGAATTGGTCCATTTAGAAGAGGAAGTGGCACTGCGCTGTATCAATCCTAAATGTAGTGCGCAAATGAAAGAAGGTTTGAGTCACTTTGTTTCTAGACAGGCGATGAATATCGATGGCTTAGGTCCGAAAGTTATTGAGCAAATGTATGAAAAAGAATTGGTGAAAGATGTCGCGGATTTATATTATTTAACCCAAGAACAGTTATTAACTTTAGATAAAATCAAAGAAAAATCAGCCAATAATTTACTAAATGCGATTGAAGCAAGTAAGGCGAATTCTGCAGAGCGTTTATTATTTGGCTTAGGCATCCGACATGTCGGGGCTAAAGCTGCAAAAATCTTGTTGGAGCACTACGAAACCATTGAAAACTTAAGCCAAGCCAAAGCCGAAGATATCTTAAATTTGCATACCATGGGTGAAACGATTGCCAATAGCTTAACGACTTACTTTGCCAATGATGAAGTCCATGAATTATTAGCAGAATTAAAAGCAGCGGGCGTGAACTTGCGCTATCTTGGTGTTACCCAAGCGCAGTTAGCCAGTGTCGAGTCACCATTTAAAGATAAAACCATTGTCTTAACCGGTAAATTAACAACTTATACGCGCGAGGAAGCTAAAGCCAAGATTGAAAGCTTAGGGGGTAAAGTCACGGGCTCGGTATCGAAAAAAACAGATTTAGTCATTGCCGGTGCCGATGCTGGCAGTAAATTAACCAAAGCCCAAAGTTTAGGCATTGAAGTTTGGAGCGAAGAGCAAATGGCTGAAGCACTAGCAGACTAAAAGAGTGAAGAAATTGTGCTATTTTACAAAATATTTTCAGAAAATGTGACTTCTTTGAAAAAATGTTTAAAAAGATTTCTGAATTAACTAGGATGATTTTCAATTAAATGTTACAATATCCAAGTATAGATAGAAAATGAACGGAACTAACAAAAGGTCTGTGAAAAATAGGAGGAAGATTATGGCGATTAGTGAAGAACAAGTAAAACATGTCGCTAAGTTGGCGAAACTAGCCTTTCCAGATGAAGAATTACATGAATTTACGACTCAATTAGGTAAGATTATCGATATGGTTGAGTTATTAGAAGAAGTGGATACTACGGGTGTTCCTTTTACTTCTAACGTCATCGAAACTGTCAATGTGATGCGTGAAGATGTGGCGCAACCAGGTTTTGACCGTGAAGAATTATTACGAAATGTACCTGAAAGTGAAAATGGCTTTATCAAGGTGCCAGCAATTATTGATAACGGGGAGGCCGGTGCATAATGACTAAATTATATGATCAATCATTAGAACAATTACATGCCTTATTAGTCTCAAAAGAAATTACCGCACAAGATTTAACCCAAGCGACTTTTGACCGTATTAAAGAAACGGAAGACACCATGGGTTCATTCATTACTTTAAACGAAGAAAAAGCCTTAGAATTGGCTAAAGCTTTAGACGAAAAAGGCATCAGTGAAGGTAATGTGTTAGCAGGCCTTCCAATTGGGATTAAAGATAATATTGTAACGAAAGATTTGCGCACAACTGCAGCTTCTAAAATTCTTTACAACTTTGATCCAATTTATGATGCGACTGTCATGGAAAAAGTATACCAAGCAGATATGATTCCTGTGGGTAAATTAAACATGGATGAATTTGCGATGGGTGGTAGTACCGAAACTTCACATTTCAAGAAAACAACCAATGCTTGGGATCATACCAAAGTTCCTGGAGGTTCTTCAGGTGGTTCTGCAGCTAGTGTCGCAGCCGGTCAAGTTCCTGTTTCTTTAGGTTCTGATACAGGTGGTTCTATCCGTCAACCAGCAGCCTTTAACGGAATCGTCGGTATGAAACCAACTTATGGTCGCGTGTCTCGTTTTGGTTTGATTGCCTTTGCGTCATCTCTAGACCAAATTGGACCATTGACTCGTAACGTAAAAGATAATGCGTTAACTTTAAATGCGATTAGTGGTTATGATCCAAAAGATGGCACTTCTGCTGGGGTTTCTGTACCTGACTTTACAGCGAAAATTGGTCAGTCTGTCAAAGGCATGAAGATTGCTTTACCAAAAGAATATTTAGGTGAAGGAATCCAACCGGGTGTTAAAGAAGCCATCTTAAAAGCAGCTGATACTTTCCGTGCATTAGGTGCGACGGTAGAAGAAGTTAGCTTACCACACTCAAAATATGGGGTAGCTGTTTACTATATTATTGCCTCATCTGAAGCAAGTTCAAACTTACAACGTTTTGATGGTATTCGTTATGGTTACCGTTCTGAAAATATCTCAAACTTAGAAGATGTCTATGTTAACTCAAGAAGTGAAGGGTTTGGTACAGAAGTCAAACGCCGTATCATGTTAGGTACTTTCTCACTTTCAGCAGGTTACTATGACGCATACTTCAAAAAAGCCGGACAAGTCCGTACATTAATCAAACAAGATTTTGATAATGTTTTTGCCAATTACGATTTAATCATTGGTCCGGCTTCACCAACTGTTGCTTATGGTTTGGGTGAAAATATCAATGACCCAATTACCATGTATTTAAGTGACGTCCTAACCATTCCTGTGAACTTAGCAGGTCTACCTGGTATGTCAGTGCCATGTGGCTTTAGTGAAGGATTACCAGTCGGCTTACAAATTATTGGTAAACATTTCGATGAAGCAACTATGTATCAAGCAGCGGCAGCATTCGAACAAGCAACTGACTTCCATACGAAAAAACCAGTCATTTTAGGAGGCGCGAACTAATGAATTTTGAAACAGTCATCGGGCTTGAAGTCCACGTTGAATTAAAAACGGACTCTAAAATTTTCTCACCTGCTCCAGCGCATTTCGGGGCAGAACCAAATAGCAATACCAACGTCATTGACTGGGGCTATCCAGGTGTGTTACCAGTAATGAATAAACGTGCTTTGGAATTTGGGATGAAAGCTGCTTTAGCGTTAAACTGTGAAATTAGTCAACATACACACTTTGACCGCAAAAACTATTTCTATCCTGATAATCCAAAAGCTTACCAAATTTCTCAGTTCGACCAACCAATCGGCCATGATGGATGGATTGAAATCGAAGTCGAAGGGAAAAAGAAAAAAATCCGCATTGAACGTGTGCACTTAGAAGAAGATGCGGGTAAAAACATGCATGGCAACGAAGGATATTCTTATGTAGATTTAAACCGTCAAGGCACACCGTTAATTGAAATCGTATCTGAAGCGGATATGCGTTCACCAGAAGAAGCTTATGCCTATCTGGAAGCCTTGCGTTCGATCATCCAATTCACTGAAGTGTCTGATGTGAAGATGGAAGAAGGTTCGATGCGTTGTGATGCCAATATCTCCTTACGTCCTTATGGTCAAGAAGCATTCGGTACCAAGACAGAATTGAAGAACTTAAACTCTATGACCTTTGTTAAAAAAGGTTTAGCTTATGAAGAAAAACGCCAAGCTAAAGTCTTATTATCAGGTGGCGAAATCAAACAAGAAACTCGTCGCTTTGATGAAAAAACAAATACTACCATTTTAATGCGTGTCAAAGAAGGTTCATCTGATTATCGTTATTTCCCAGAACCAGATATTCCTCGTTTTGAAATTGACGATGCATGGATTGAACGTGTGCGCCAAAGCTTGCCAGAAATGCCAGCTAAACGCCGTGAACGTTACATCAACGAATTAGAATTACCAGAATATGATGCGATGGTCTTAACGCAAACGAAGGAAATGTCTGATTTCTTTGACGCAACGATTGAAAATGGGGCTGATGCGAAATTGGCTTCTAACTGGTTAATGGGTGAAGTATCTGCTTACTTAAATAGTGAAAAACTAGAATTAAATCAAAGCAAACTAACGCCAGAAAGCTTAGCCGGCATGATTCAATTAATTGTGGATGGCACGATTTCTTCTAAGATTGCGAAGAAAGTCTTCCAAGAGTTAATGAAAAATGGTGGCGATCCTAAGGTTATTGTGAAAGAAAAAGGGTTGATTCAATTATCTGACCCAGCACAATTATTACCAATCATCAACGAAGTATTAGATAATAATGCACAATCTATTGAAGACTTCAAGAATGGTAAAGATCGTGCCGTTGGTTTCTTAGTTGGTCAAATTATGAAAGCAACGAAAGGTCAAGCTAACCCAGGTGTGGTTAACCAATTATTAAAACAAGAATTAGGTAAACGTTAGAGGAAAAGTTATGAAAAGAGCACGTGTGATATATAATCCAACTTCCGGAAAAGAAACTCTAAAACGCAATTTAGCGGATATTTTAGAATGTTTAGAGCAAGCGGGATATGAAGCAAGTGCCTATGCAACCACTCCAGAGCCAGACTCTGCAAAAAACGAAGCCAGACGCGCAGGTGAGTCTGGCTTCGATTTAGTGGTCGCTGCTGGTGGCGATGGTACAATTAATGAAGTGGTCAATGGGATTGCTCCTTTGGAAAATCGTCCGAAAATGGCAATTATCCCTGCAGGTACGACCAATGATTATGCCCGAGCACTGAAAATCCCTCGAGGAAACATCAAGGCCGCAGCTGAAGTGATTATCAAAAACCAGACAGTGAAAATGGATATCGGTCAAACAGATCGTGACTATTTTATCAATATTGCAGCAGGAGGGCACTTAACTGAATTAACTTATGAGGTACCTTCTGAATTAAAGAGTATTTTTGGTTATTTGGCTTATTTAGTCAAAGGGGCCGAACTCTTACCGCAAATTAAACCCATTAAAATGCATTTAGAATATGATGGTGGTGAATATCAAGGGGATGCTTCGATGTTTTTCTTAGCTTTAACCAATTCGGTGGGTGGCTTTGAACAAATTGTCCCTGATGCAAAGCTTGACGATGGCAATTTTACCTTGATTATCGTTAAAACCGCTAACATTTTAGAAATTCTGCATTTAATCGGTTTGGTCTTAAATGGGGGCAAACATGTCGATGACCCACGAATCATTTATGCCAAAACAAGTTATTTAAAGGTACATACACCTGAAGATGGCAAACAATTGATGATTAATTTAGATGGGGAATATGGTGGCGATGCGCCGATGACCTTTAAAAATCTAAAAAATCATATCGAATTCTTTGCCAACCTTGATGATATTCCTGATAAAGCCGTGATTGGTGAAGAGGAAGCCTATGAAGAAATTAGTCAGGACTTTATCAAGGAAGTCGAAAAATTAAATGACGAAGATATCGATGGCGACAATAAAATTGGATAAAAAAATGAACTCTTTCAAGCATGCATGACTTAGGGCATATTTGGAAGAGTTTTTTTTGAATTTTTGAATTGGCTTTAAATGAATTGTCATAGAGGATGTTTTTTTTTAGTTTTAAAAATGGTAAAATAAAGACATAATATTAGTAATAGAACTGAAGGATGTAATTATGCAAACAACAAAAAATAAGCCTAAACGTACTGAATCAAGATACCATGAAATTGCTTTAATGGTGGCACAAAGGATAGTCGATGGAAAATATCCACTTGGCGAAAAAATCCGATCACGCACGACGATTGCTTCAAACTTTGGGGTCTCACCAGAAACTGCCCGTAAAGCGGTGAATTTATTGGCAGACTTGGAGATTGTCGAAGTGATTCATGGTAGCGGTGTTTATGTACGCTCAAAGGAAAAAGCCAGTGCCTTCATTGCCCGCTCACAAAATCTTAAACAATTAACACAAACCAAACAAGAATTACGAGAAAGTATTAAGCGTCAACAAGAAGAATTACAAACGACTCTTGAATTAATCGGTAAATTGGAAACTGAATCACGCCGCACGCAGGATAGTTTGACTTTAGTACCGTTTGAATTAGTTGTCACAGAGGCTTTTAAAGAATTAGGACAAACAGTCGGTCAACTTAATCTATGGCATCGTACCAAAGCGACCATTATGGCTGTCAAACGTGGCGAGGAAATGATTTTATCACCCGGACCAGTATTAACGATTGAAGTGGGAGATATCGTTTATTATATTGGTGATGATCAAGCGAAACAAATGATGGAGTTATTATTTACAGGAGAAACTGGAAAAGAGGGATTAGCATAAAAAAAAGTGTTTTAAATGGGATGTTTGTAGCTTTGTTAGTCACCAGTTTAGGTCTAGCCGGCTGTCACCAAACTAAAAAGACCGAAAGCAAAACAACCACAAGCACCAAAGTCATCAAAAAGAAAAGCACCAGTCAATCTAAAGACAAGAAGAAAAAGACCAAGACATCTTCAAGTACGACTGAGTCAACCACGAAACAAACAAGTAGAACCAAAGAGCAAACGACACAATCTAAAACAACGACCAGTCAAGCACCACAAGCTGAGAAAACAAAAACATCGACACCAGCCAAACCCGCTTCGCAACCAACGATTCTAGATACCTTAGTTGGTAAGAATTTTGTCTTCTCAAGTGGTTCAGGTGGTTGGGGTTCATCACTTTCTATTGGACCAAATGGCACGTTTTCAGGTGACTATCATGATTCTGATATGGGCTCAACTGGACCGGGCTATCCAGGTGGTACGATTTCTGAAAGTAAGATTTCTGGACAATTTACAAGACCCCATCAAGTCAGTCCAACGCTTTATGAAGTCGACATAGAAAACTTACAATATGAAAAACCAGTGGGCAGCTCAGAAATAAAAGAGAATAGAAAGTACGAATATTCCGAAGCCTATGGAATTAGTAAGAATCATCGCATGGCAATCTATCTTCCTGGTACACCAATATCTTCAATGCCTGAAGAGTTGCGATTGTATTCTTATGGCTTGATTCCTGAAGATAGCCAAACATTGCCAGTCTATGTCATTCAGGGAGATATGGAAGGTTTCTTTATTGAATATCATTAATATGAAGGAGATTTTATGAAAACTTACCCAGTAACAAAAAATCAAGATTTAACAGTTGATATCATTGACTTAACGCACGAAGGAATGGGCATTGCTAAAGTAGAGGGTTATCCTTTATTTATCGAAAATGCCCTACCCGGCGAAACGGTTGAGATTCATGTGCTAAAAGTAGGCAATAAATTTTGCTTTGCGAAGGTGAAAAACTTTATCAAAAAGTCAGCACACCGTGTCGAAAATGCTGATGAAAAACTGATTCGTACCGGTATTGCACCACTTGCCCATCTAAGTTATGACCAACAACTGATTTTCAAACAAGAACAAGTCGCCAATGTCATGAAAAAAGTGGCGAAAATGCCAGAAGTACCCGTACTACCAACAATCGGTATGACTGATCCAACTGGCTATCGAAATAAAGCCCAAATACCAGTTCGTCGTGTGGAGAATCAATTACAAACTGGTTTTTATCGTAAAAATAGTCATGACCTTGTGCCAATTGAGCATTTTTATATTCAAGATCCAGCCATTGATGCGGCAATTATCCAGATTCGTGATATTTTACGCCGATTCCATGTCAAACCATATAATGAAGAGACAAATGAAGGCTTTTTAAGACACCTCATCATTCGCAAAGGTCACTATACCGATGAAATGATGGTTGTCTTTGTGACGCGCAAAGAAAAATTCTTCCAAGTCGATCAAATTCTTGCGCAAATCACCCAAACATTACCAAATGTTGTGACCATTGTGCAAAATATTAATGAAGACAAAACCAATGTCATTTTGGGTAAACAAGAAAAAGTGTTATTTGGCCCAGGGTATATTACCGATCAATTACTAGGCAAGACTTATCACATTTCTGCCAAGTCCTTCTACCAAGTCAACACACTTCAGGCCGAAAAACTCTACCAAACTGCCTATGACTTTGCGCAATTATCACGTGAAGATGTCATTATTGATGCTTACTCAGGAATTGGGACCATTGGCTTATCAGTGGCGGACAAGGTTAAACACGTCTATGGGATGGAAGTTGTGGAGGAAGCCGTACAAGATGCGATTGCCAATGCGAAACTCAACGGCTTTACCAATACCACTTATGTCACAGGTAGCGCTGAAAAAGTCATGGCACAATGGGTAAAAGAGGGTATCCACCCAGATGTGATTTTCGTTGACCCACCACGTAAAGGCCTAACCCCAAGCTTTATTGAGGCTAGCTGCCAAATGAATCCAGAAAAAATCGTCTATGTATCCTGCAATCCAGCTACCATGGCGCGTGATTTGGTCCACTTCGCCCAACTAGGTTACCAAGCACAACAAGTCCAACCCGTGGATCTCTTCCCAATGACGAACCACGTCGAGTGTGTTACTCTGCTCGTAAAAGCTTAGAAACCTTTGAACGAAAGGGATAATGAAAGCCTTGATTGCAAGGCTTTTTGCTTTATGGTGGGTAAGTATCAGAGTGAGAAAATTTTTGGAATGAGTAGAAGTGATAGCTAGAAATTATCAGTTTCTATTTCCATTTACCCTGTGGGTACGTGTTTGTTTCCATTGACAAGGAGTTTGTGGGAATAGAAATGTACCCACCTTGTTTGAATCAAGTGAAGTGTAGTTGAAGGAAATCTGTTGAAAGCAATACTTCATTTTACCGAATAAGTAATAATTTAGGCAACTTCAAATCGATTAAAAAAAACTATTTTAAAGGTTAAGAGTAGACAAAAATTGTCCACTCTTTTTTGTAAACTCAATTTATCAATAAATGAAATGAGGGAATGTAAATTGAAATATTTTGAGGTTGAGTTAGAAAATCCTGATGAATTTTTAAAACTACAAACAGAAGATTTTGTGAAAGCTAATCGCTTGCTACTAAGGAAGATAATCCAGAGCGTTACAGTCTATGAAGAACACTTCGTCATATCCTTTAAATCTGGCATCGAATTGGAAGTATGAGACTCATTCCATAACTTTTATATTGAACATATCATCTTGTTGTGTTATACTATAAATTGATATAAACAAAGATGTAGGAGGAACCGAAACTATGACAGCCTCAATGCGTTTAAGATAAGCTGGCAATAAAAAAAGCAGAATCTATCCCCGATGATAGGCTTTTTTGTTGTGCTTATTTATACGATATTGAGCATTCATTAGTTACGGTGAGGATATTGGTTATTTAACTATACCTTTATTTAACTATGTCTTTAATATGAATGTTTCCAAATTGTATGTATGCAGACCAAAAGCCACATTGTGGGGTTTGGCCTGCATTTTTTATTGCCTAGAATGCTATTCAAAATAGAAATTCAAGCAAAATAATATGCAGGAGATAATATAAATGGAAAAATACAACAATTGGAAACGAAAATTTTATGCAATATGGGCAGGGCAAGCAGTATCATTAATCACTAGTGCCATCCTGCAAATGGCGATTATTTTTTACCTTACAGAAAAAACAGGATCTGCGATGGTCTTGTCTATGGCTTCATTAGTAGGTTTTTTACCCTATGCGATTTTGGGGCCTGCCATTGGTGTGCTAGTGGATCGTCATGATAGGAAGAAGATAATGATTGGTGCCGATTTAATTATCGCAGCAGCTGGTGCAGTGCTTGCTATTGTTGCATTCTATATGGAGCTACCTGTCTGGATGGTTATGATAGTATTGTTTATCCGTAGCATTGGAACAGCTTTTCATACCCCAGCGCTCAATGCGGTTACACCACTTTTAGTACCAGAAGAACAGCTAACGAAATGCGCAGGCTATAGTCAGTCTTTGCAGTCTATAAGCTATATTGTTAGTCCGGCAGTTGCAGCACTCTTATACTCCGTTTGGGATTTAAATGCTATTATTGCCATCGACGTATTGGGTGCTGTGATTGCATCTATTACGGTAGCAATTGTACGTATACCTAAGCTGGGTAATCAAGTGCAAAGTTTGGAACCAAATTTCATAAGAGAAATGAAAGAAGGAATTGTCGTTCTGAGACAAAACAAAGGATTGTTTGCCTTATTACTCTTAGGAACACTATATACTTTTGTTTATATGCCAATTAATGCACTATTTCCTTTAATAAGCATGGAATACTTTAATGGAACACCTGTGCATATTTCTATTACGGAAATTTCCTTTGCATTTGGAATGCTAGCAGGAGGCTTATTGTTAGGAAGATTAGGGAGCTTCGAAAAGCGTGTATTACTAATAACTAGTTCATTTTTTATAATGGGGGCCAGTTTAGCCGTTTCGGGAATACTTCCTCCAAATGGATTTGTAATATTTGTAGTTTGCTGTGCAATAATGGGGCTTTCGGTGCCATTTTATAGCGGTGTGCAAACAGCTCTTTTTCAGGAGAAAATTAAGCCTGAATATTTAGGACGTGTATTTTCTTTGACCGGAAGTATCATGTCACTTGCTATGCCAATTGGGTTAATTCTTTCTGGATTCTTTGCTGATAAAATCGGTGTAAATCATTGGTTTTTACTATCAGGTATTTTAATTATTGGTATTGCTATAGTTTGCCCAATGATAACTGAGGTTAGAAAATTAGATTTAAAATAAACAATATTGGAGGGATATTTATGTATCTTATTTTCATGTAATTCTTCCTGCTAAAATCGCAGGGTTTTCCCTGCATACAAGCAAATGAAAGCATGCGATTATAGACAGGAGGAAATGTTATGGAATTAATATTAAAAGCAAAAGACATTCGTGTGGAATTCAAAGGACGCGATGTTTTAGATATAAATGAATTAGAAGTATATGATTATGACCGTATTGGTTTAGTAGGAGCAAATGGTGCAGGAAAAAGCACTTTACTCAAGGTACTTTTAGGAGAATTAATTCCCCCAGGATGTAAAATGAATCGTCTGGGTGAACTTGCCTATATTCCCCAGTTGGACGAAGTAACTCTGCAGGAGGAAAAAGATTTTGCACTTGTAGGCAAGCTAGGTGTTGAGCAATTAAATATACAGACCATGAGCGGTGGTGAAGAAACAAGGCTTAAAATAGCACAGGCCTTATCGGCACAGGTTCATGGTATTTTAGCGGATGAACCTACGAGCCATTTAGACCGTGAAGGAATTGATTTTCTAATAGGACAGCTAAAATATTTTACAGGTGCACTGTTAGTTATTAGCCATGACCGCTATTTTCTTGATGAAATAGTAGATAAAATATGGGAACTGAAAGATGGCAAAATCACTGAGTATTGGGGAAACTATTCTGATTATCTTCGTCAGAAAGAGGAAGAACGTAAGAGCCAAGCTGCAGAATACGAACAATTTATTGCGGAACGTGCCCGATTGGAAAGGGCTGCGGAGGAAAAGCGAAAACAGGCTCGTAAAATAGAACAGAAGGCAAAAGGTGCTTCAAAGAAAAAAAGTACTGAAGGCGGAGGGCGTTTAGCTCATCAAAAATCAATAGGAAGTAAGGAAAAAAAGATGTATAATGCCGCTAAATCCCTAGAGCACAGGATTGCGGCCTTAGGAAAAGTAGAAGCTCCGGAAGGCATTCGCAGAATTCGTTTCAGGCAAAGTAAAGCATTGGAGCTCCATAATCCATACCCTATAGTCGGTGCAGAAATTAATAAAGTATTTGGGGATAAGGCTCTGTTTGAAAATGCATCTTTTCAAATTCCGTTAGGAGCAAAAGTGGCGTTAACTGGTGGTAATGGAATCGGAAAAACAACTTTAATCCAAATGATCTTAAACCATGAAGAAGGAATTTCTATTTCACCTAAGGCAAAAATAGGTTACTTTGCACAGAATGGTTACAAGTACAACAGTAATCAGAATGTCATGGAGTTTATGCAGGAGGATTGTGATTACAATATATCAGAAATTCGTTCAGTGCTAGCATCTATGGGGTTCAAACAGAACGATATTGGAAAAAGCTTATCTGTTTTAAGCGGTGGAGAAATTATAAAATTGTTGCTAGCTAAAATGCTCATGGGTAGATATAACATCCTACTAATGGATGAACCCAGTAACTTCCTTGACATACCAAGTTTAGAGGCTTTGGAAATACTAATGAAGGAGTATGCCGGAACTATCGTGTTTATCACCCACGATAAACGCTTACTCGAAAATGTAGCTGATGTAGTTTATGAAATTAGAGATAAGAAAATAAATCTGAAACATTAAATTTAAGGTAGTCGCTGGTCAGTATAGTCTGTTCTGGCTGGCGGCTCCATTGTTAAAAAGTATAAAGACTTTTTTCTAAAAATATTATTCGTTGAGAATGAGATTGGAGGGTTTATATTGTTTATACGAGTAGTTCCGTACGACCCCTTTTGGGAAGTAGAGTATGAAAATGAATCACAGAAGATAAAGAATATATTGAAGGATATATTGGTGGAGGTTTACCATATTGGCAGTACAGCAGTCAAAGGATTAGCCGCTAAATCAATCATTGATATAATGCCCGTAGTGACAAATATTAGTTTGGTTGATAAGCATAACAAAGAATTTGTAGCGATTGGTTATGAGTGTATGGGTGAGTTTGGTATTGAAGGACGTAGATATTTCCGCAAAGGCGGCGATAACAGGACACACCAGATTCATATTTTTGAGCAAAGCAATCACAAAGATATTAATAGGCATATAGCAGTAAGGGACTTTCTGCGTACACATCCAGACATCGCTTTAGAGTATGGTGAATTAAAGATGGAGCTGGCTTATCGATTCTCGGAGGATATTGAAGGCTACTGCACTGGTAAGGATGCATTTGTAAAGCAACTAGAAAAGGATGCTTTGCTATGGTATCAAAATAATGAATCATATAAAACACGATAGAAAATATATAAAAGTATGAAAGAGAGGTGTATCCTATGATAGGATCAGATAAGAAAAAACTATATCCAAATGAAAACATAAAAACTGTTTGTTATTTAAGTAACCTACCGAAAAGACCCAATGTTGAGATTGGAGATTACACCTACTATAGTGATCATAAAAATTCACCAGAGAAATTTTATGATAATATAGAGCATCATTATGAATTTCTTGGAGATAAACTGATAATAGGCAAGTTCTGCGCAATAGCAGAGGGTGTGAAGTTTATTATGAATGGTGCAAATCATAGAATGGATGGAATCACAACCTATCCCTTTAATATCTTTGGCTGTGGATGGGAAAAGGTTACTCCTACAATAGAACAACTTCCTTTTAAGGGAGATACTGTGATTGGTAATGATGTCTGGATTGGTCAAAATGTAACCATTATGCCAGGTGTTATAATTGGTGATGGTGCGATTATTGCCGCTAATTCAACAGTAGTGAAAAGTGTTGAACCCTATTCAATATATGGTGGGAATCCAGCTAAGTTTATCAAAAAACGCTTTAGTGACGAAAAGATTGAATTCTTACTAAAGCTAGAGTGGTGGAACTGGAGCGGAGAGGAAATATTTGATAATCTTGAAATTCTAACATCCGAAGCAGGGTTAGAGGAATTAATGAATAAATATTCGAAAAGAGATGCAATAAATTAAGGAGGTTTTCTAATGGGTTTATACTCAATTTTTGTAATAGAAACAGTTCATTATCAACCAAATGAAAAATAAAAGGTTATAATGAATTGTTGATATGAATTCATTATAACCTTTAAGGAGAGGTTATAATGAACAAAGTAAATATAAAAGATAGTCAAAATTTTATTACTTCAAAATATCACATAGAAAAAATAATGAATTGCATAAGTTTAGATGAAAAAGATAACATCCTTGAAATAGGTGCAGGGAAAGGTCATTTTACTGCTGAATTGGTAAAGAGATGTAATTTTGTTACGGCGATAGAAATTGATTCTAAATTATGTGAGGTAACTCGTAATAAGCTCTTAAATTATCCTAACTATCAAATAGTAAATGATGATATACTGAAATTTACATTTCCTAGCCACAATCCATATAAAATATTTGGCAGCATACCTTACAACATAAGCACAAATATAATTCGAAAAATTGTTTTTGAAAGTTCAGCCACAATAAGTTATTTAATAGTGGAATATGGTTTTGCTAAAAGGTTATTAGATACAAACAGATCACTAGCATTGCTGTTAATGGCAGAGGTAGATATTTCTATATTAGCAAAAATTCCTAGGTATTATTTCCATCCAAAACCTAAAGTGGATAGCGCATTAATTGTATTAAAAAGAAAGCCAGCAAAAATGGCATTTAAAGAGAGAAAAAAATATGAAACTTTTGTAATGAAATGGGTTAACAAAGAGTATGAAAAACTGTTTACAAAAAATCAATTTAATAAAGCTTTAAAACATGCGAGAATATATGATATAAACAATATTAGTTTCGAACAATTTGTATCGCTATTTAATAGTTATAAAATATTTAACGGCTAAAAACAATAGGCCACATGCAACTGTAAATGTTTAGTTATAGGTAGGGTAGCATAAGTTAAAATGCTATTCTGCCTTTTAAAAGTATGGTATACATTCCAGAGAGAGATTGGATATGTTCCCGTATACCGATAGTGCCAAAAGCGAAGTGGATATGTTTCCGAGAACGGACGTACTCAAATGACATTCATTCTGTCCTCTCAAGCCATGTGGAGACTGTAGTGTTGCTCACAAGAGTGAACTAATAGAAATCATTGAATTTACGCACTTTTTCGAGCATTTCACGTTTGATAAGACAGATTATTCTGAGCGTGGAAAGCATATGAAAAAGTATATTCGGGTAGTTGTAGCTGTTTAACTCGTGACAGTAGGTGCAAAAATAGAGCCTACGTCGTGACAGTAGTGCACTACTTGAATATGTCTGAAATAAACAAAATAAGAAACGTCGGAAGACGCTTAACTTACAGCATTTCCTGTAGGTTAGGCGTCTTTTTTTGTGTGCCAAGTATGGTGCAATTTCTTTCTGGTGTAAGTCCAGACACGGGTATTTACCGCCAAGTGTAGCGAACCGCAAGCCGAAAGCAGTAATGCCTAGGGGGAGAAAGCGATGTAGCAAAGTCAACAAGCCTACGAACAGAAACTGGATACGAGGCTAAATGGTGGATGAGATTGCAAAACAAATCGAAGTCCAAAAGGTAAACGTAAAACCAAGACAGTAAATCCAGAGGTTGTGTGACGAAAGAATTGCATCTTACCTTGGGAGGCCCAGATAGCATGAATTACTTCATGTGCGAAAGAAGCTCATATCTGGGAGTCAGCTGATGTCGTAGTACTGATAACAGACGCGTCAGGAAGGACTGAATGTCATTATATTGCAAATCGCTCGAAGTAAAGTCTGGATGGTTTGGATTCGAGGATATGCCCAACAAATTGAAACGTATGTCAATGGAGGCAAAAAGTAGAGAGAATTATATCCAGATAATTTTACTCAGAGATGGAGGAGCAACAAGTGGAATTAATCTAACGCATACTTGAAGATAGAAATCTTGATTCTGCAGTAGAAGCAGTCATAAGAAATAAAGGGGCGGCAGGAATTGACAAAATGACGGTCTATGAACTTCGCCATTATTTTCGAGAGCATAAGGCAGAAATCAAAGAACAAATCAGAGATAAGAAGTATCAACCACAGCCAGTTTGACGGGTATATATCCCTAAACCAAATGGGGACAAAAGACCCTTAGGTATCCCCACTGTTGTAGACAGAGTCGTGCAACAAGCTGTTGCACAATTACTATCTAAAGGATATGAAAGATACTTTAGCGAATTCAGTTATGGTTTTAGAGCAAATCGAAGTGCTCATATGGCTATAGAACAGACTATCCTATATTTAAACGAAGGATATGAATGGGTCATTGATATAGACATTGAGAAATATTTCGATACAGTAAACCATGACAAGTTAATATCAATCTTAAGAGAAAAGATTAATGACGCACAACCCTCAATCTTATCAGAAAGTTTCTAAGAGCAGGGATAATGGATGGCGGATTAATCTCAGAAAGTACAATGGGAGTACCGCAAGGCGGACCACTATCTCCAATCCTATCGAATGTCTATTTGGACAAACTAGATAAAGAATTGGAAAACAGAGGATTAAGATTTGCAAGATACGCATATGACTGCAATATTTTCGTCAAAAGCGAAAGAGCAGCCGATAGAGTCATCAAGTCTATTACACAATGGCTTGAAAAGAAATTAAGACTCAAAGTCAATCTAACCAAATCTAAAGTAGTCCGACCGACAAAGAGTGAATTCTTAGGGTTTTCATTCTATAAATCATCAAATCAAGCAGGATGGCGTTGTCGTCCAGCAAAGAATAGAGAGAAAAGACTAAAAGGGAAAATTAAGACGGTACTATGTAGACGAAAAGCGATAGCAAGACCACTTGAAGATACAATAACAAAATTAAACCAAATTATCATGGGTTGGATAAACTATTATCGAATCAGTGATATGAAGAATTTTCTAAAAGAATTTAGTCTGTGGATGAGACACAAACTAAGGGTGGTTATCATGAAAATGTGGAAAAGGCCCAAGACTAAGTATAAGCGCCTGAGCCAATTAAGAAACTATCTAAAGTGTAACATATCTGATGAACAAATACGACAAGTAGCGAATAGTAGATTAGGATTATATAGACAACGTGGGATGAGCGTCGTCAACTTTCTTTTATCGCCAGAAGTGCTAGAGAAGAAAATAGGGAACAAACCCGCACTAATCAACCCACTAAAGTACTATGATAAACAACGCTTGAGTCTATAATGATGTACCGCCGTATACGAGATCCGTATGTACGGTGCAATGAGAGGGTGAGGTATAAGAACTCACCCTACTCTATTACATACGATAGTGTTGGAAAAGAGAATATATTGATGTAAAAACAGAAAAAATATGATATAATGTTATTACTATATATTTTGATGAATGGAGGAAAAAGGATGAGAACTTTCAGTTATAAGAAGTTGTTTAAAAAACTTATAGATTTGGATATGACTAATAATGAATTGATGGAGAAGGCAAATATCAGTAAAAGTACATTTTATAAGATAAAGAATGGACAAAATGTTACCACAGATGTTTTGCTTAGAATTTGTAACACCTTAGAATGTAATATTGAAGATATTATAGAGATTAATGACATTAAGGAGATCAAATAATTATGAAAAGAATTTTTATTAGTTTTGCAATTGAGGATGAACATTTAAGAGATTTTTTAAAAGGACAAGCGAAAAATGAAAATAGCCCCTTTGAATTTGTGGATATGTCAGTTAAAAAACCATGGGATTCACAGTGGAAAACAAATTGTAGAACAAGAATAAAAGGCTGTGACGGTGTGATATCAATAGTCACAAAGAACACAAAAAATGCAGATGGACAAATTTGGGAAATGAAGTGTGCAAAAGATGAAAATATTCCAATTGTTGGAATATACGGAAATGATAGTCACTCTGGAGTTACCATTCCAAGTGAATGCGGATATATTAGACTAATGGACTGGACATGGTCAAACATTTCAAAGTGGATTGATAATATATAATGAAAGAGAGGTTTTAGGATGAGTAGAAAAGCACTTGTTGTTGGTATTGATGATTATCCGGGTTGCCCTTTAAATGGATGTGTAAATGATGCAGAAGAAATAAAAAACTTACTTGAAACAAATGGAGACGGATCTCCGAATTTTGAAGTTAAGTTTGCTCCAAATATACAGACAAAGGGTGAGCTTTTGAATCTGCTAACTGCTCTTTTTTGTGAAGGTGATTCTGATATCTCATTGTTTTACTTTTCAGGTCATGGAACAGATGAAGTTACGGGGAAGATAGTTACACCTGATTTCGAAGGCAGAGATATGGGAGTATCAATGTCGGATATCTTGGCTTTATTAAAACAGTCAAAAAGTAAAAACAAAGTTGTCATATTGGATTGCTGTTTTTCTGGCAAATTTGGAGAGTTGGGAGTCATTTCATCAAATGAAACAGTATTAGGCGAAGGTGTGACAATTATGACTGCCAGCAGTAGAGATCAATACGCTGTAGAAGATGGAATTACTGGCCATGGAGTATTTACTGAATTGTTAATTCAGGGATTGTTGGGTGGAGCCGCTGATGTTGGCGGAAATATCACACCAGCAAGTTTATATTCATTTGTTGATCAATCGTTGGGAGCATGGGAACAACGACCTCTTTTTAAAACAAATATATCCAGATTTCTTCCGATTAGAAAAATAAAACCTAAAGTTCCTATTGAAGTTTTAAGGAAGTTAAGTGATTATTTTCAAAATCCTGATAGTGAATATTCTTTAGACCCATCTTTTGAATTTACTAATAATCCAGAGTATGAAATTGAAATTAAGGAACCATATGCAAAAGATGAAAATATTAATAAATTTAAAGAACTACAACTGTATGAGAGTGTTGGTTTGATTGAACCAGTCGATGAGGAACATATGTATTTTGCGGCAATGAATAGTAAGTCATGCAGGTTGACTCCTTTAGGATTGCATTATTGGAAATTGTCAAAAGATAAAAGATTCTAGGAGGAATATATATGATTTTAACAAATGAATTTTTAAGAAGAGAATCTATAAAAAGAGACATTAGTAATGCATCGGAAACAAGGATTTTAAATGAAAATTACACGGTTTTTTCAAAAAAAGAATCATACGACTTGTTTATATCACATAGTTTTTTAGATAAAAAACTGATACTAACACTAATTGATTTATTTAACAATGCAGGTTATTCTGTATATGTAGATTGGATAGATGACAAAAATTTGGATAGAAATAATGTATCTCCTAAGACGGCTAATGTTATTAAAAATAGAATATCTAATTGTAAAGGCTTATCTTATATCGCTACTAGAAATATTGTTAATTCAAAATGGTGTCCATGGGAATTGGGGTTAGCAGATGGCATGTTAAATGGAAAATCATGTATACTGCCAGTAATGGAAGAATCTAGTACTTTTAAAGGTCTTGAATATTTAGGTCTTTATCCATACATAGAATATGAAAAAATAAGTGGAAAGAGTACTTATGAGTTCTGGGTTATAGATCAAGGTGATAGTAGTAGATATGCTTCTCTAAAGAGCTGGCTAAATGGAGCTGCACTAGAAAGACATTAAAAACAATGGGGCTGACCCAAAAGTAGCTCCTATATGAAAAATAGAGGTCTTTCCATTTAGATAGTAGTGGAAAGACCTCTATTTATCTTTTGAAAGTGAATACAAAAATAAAGCACACTCTGCTATAATATTGGTGACTAATCCATTTAAGAGAGGTGCTTTATCATGTATCAAAATTATAACATAAAACAAGTTTGTTTGCCTATAAATCTTGAAATTGAATTTGAAAAAATAATTTTACTCATGCTATTGTGCAGTTTGTTGACTCTATTCCCGATGAAGTCTTTCTTCCTTATTACCAATCTATGGGTAGACCCCAATATCATCCTCGTATGCTACTTTCCATTATTCTTTGTACCTATATTCAAGGTGTTTATTCGGGCCGCCAAATACAAAATATACTGATAGATAATATTCGGATGCGCTATTTATCTCAAGAGCAATTCCCTAACTTTCGTACTATTAATCGTTTTCGCATCCATCCGGTTATGAACGATATTCTAGATCATTCATTTGTTCAATTTCGTGAGCTACTTGTTCAAAGTGGCTTAATCAGTGGCAGTGCTCTATACATTGATGGGACAAAAATTGAAGCGGATGCGAATAAATACTCTTTCGTTTGGAAAAAAAGTATTTTAAAGTATAAGGATAACCTTGATAAAAAAGCCCTTGAAAACTACCAACAAATGGTGGAAACAAAAATCTTACCTGAGTTAATAGATGATTTAAAGGATGAACTTTCTATAGAAGAGATTGAAAGGATTCGTCAATCTTTGGAAGAAAAGGAAAATCAATTACTTGAAGCGATTGACCAAACCGAAACAGTAGAAGAACGAAAATTGCTTCGTAAAGAAAAATCTGAAGTTCATAAGCAGAAAAAACAATTTGATAATTTCGCCCAAAGAAAAATGCGCTACGAAGAACAATTGGTGATTATGGGGGTGCGTAATAGTTTCTCAAAGACGGATCATGACGCTACTTTTATGCGAATGAAAGAAGATCACATGCTTAATGGTCAACTAAAACCAGGTTATAATATTCAACTTGCGACAGAAAATCAATTTGCTCTTGCTTATGATTGTTATCCAAATCCAACAGACACACGAACATTTATCCCATTTCTTGAAAAGATTGAATCAAAAATAGGTTTACCAGAAAATATTGTCGCAGATGCCGGTTATGCAAGTGAAGAAAATTATTATTATGTGTTAGACGAAACAAAATCCACCCCCATCATTCCGCATCAAGGATACTTAAAAGAAAAGAAACGCGCCTATAAACAAAATCAGTTTCATCGAGATAATTGGCGTTACAATGATTTGGATGATTACTATATTTGTCCCAATCAGAAAAGAGTAGTGTTCTCACATTATTCGCAACGTAAAGATAGAAATGGATTTATTTGAAACTTCAAAATCTATGAATATGATGATTGTACAGGATGTCCATTGAGAGAGAAATGTACCAAAGCAAAAGAAGGAAAAAATCGACGTTTGAATATCAATCCAACCTGGGAATATATAAAAATAAAAGCGAATGAAAAGATAGAAAGTAAAGAAACAGCCTCATATTATGCGCAGCGAAAGACAGATGTCGAAACTGTTTTTGGGAACATTAAACAAAATATGAAATTTAGAAGATTCCATGTCCGAGGATCTGAAAAAATTTTTAAGGAAATGGGACTTGTATTTCTTGCGCACAATTTTAGGAAATTAGTAACTAGAGTAAGGAAATATGAGGGAAAAATAATCATACAAAACCAAATATAGGGGGAAAATCCTCTATATTTCATCCAAAAAAACAAAAAGCGAAGACATCTTTCACGGGTGCCTTCGATTTTTGGATTCAAAAGGGACTAATGGGTCAGTCCCAATTTATTATAAATAAGTACAACAAAGAAGGTAATTTATATGGATTCAATATTAGTTTTTGATGATTTTAAGCATTGTTTTAGGGAATTAGACACCTCAAATTATAATGATGATTTAGTTGTAGGATCTGTTTTTTTTACAAGAGATGCTATAAATGTCATTGAAAAATATTACAGAATAATTGGTTACATAATATGCGATGATAAGGGCGTTTATTATCCGATTGATGTGAGAAAAAATGATATAGCCATATTGGAAGGAACTTATAATTGCATAGAGGATGAATTAAAGAAGGAATTGGTGCAATATAATATAAAGATCGAACCAGCAGAGGTATGGAGTCCTTTCTTTTTTCGTTGGCAGTTCATGTGTGATTGGAATGTTTTTGAAACTTGTGGAGATTTTATAAATATTGCCTCAAAAATAATAGGAAATGAGAGGCTGATGAAGAAGATTATTGATGACAAAATCGATTATGTCCTTCCAGTAAATTATAAAGAATTATCTCAAATGGTACGAGGCTTGAATAAATTATTTGGAGTTGAATTTTATAATAAGGATTATTACGAAGAGATAAACTATTTATTTGATTCGCTTGTGAATGGATACCATATAAATATGTCTACAGAAGAAGTTGAGACGTATTGTTATCAATTATGTAATTACGTTTTGAAAAGAATAGAGGGAGAACATGTATAATTCGGGAATAGGTACACCTTATTGGTTTGAATGGGAAATTGGAATACTAGAATGCTTAAATATGTTGCAAGATTCATCTATTGAATCTGTAGTGTTGCAATCAACTGATTTTCAAGCACTAGATGATGTTGTAGTAAATTATATCGATAAAAGCATTTTAAATATTCAAGTAAAACATACAGATGTAGATAAAAATTTTACATATTCCTTTTTGTCTTCTAGTGAAAAGTCATTGTTGAATGAACTATCGCTAGAATGGAAGAATAATAAAAACGATTATAACTTTAGAGGCATTCAAATTGTTACAAACAAAAAATGGGGAACACAGAAAACTGATGGAAAGTGTTCGATGGATGAGTTTATTTCAAAGGTATTTCCACATTTACAGGATGATTATAATTATATGTCAACCGATTTCTATGAGCAGAATGCTATTGAATGGTATAGAAAGAATCTAGAGATAAAGCTAAATCAGCAGGAGGCGGCATGTTTTACTAAAATCTTTTCGTTTAGAAAGGAGTCGTGTCTTGCCGATGTGGAAGAAAAAATCCGTTTGAAGATAGGCGAAATACTAGGGACAGATAATAGTGATGCAATAGAGTTTTGCTTAAATAACCTTTTGGCTAAATTAAATATATGGGCAACATCGAAACGAGAAAAGCAGGAAATAACAAGAGAGAATGTGTATGGAGCATTATGTTGCACAGATCCTGATATTCCTTCATATGAAATAAGCCCAGAAAAACCGATCCTGCCTTCACGCTTACGGTTTGCAGAGACATTTATAGATAGCATTAAAAAGAATAGTAATCACATCATATTGTTAGAAGGCTTGCCAGGCTGTGGAAAAACTAATTTTGTAAGTTATTTAGCACAGATGAATGAGTCTATAGTTGATTTTAGATTTTACACATATCTTCCTGTAAATAAAGTAGATGGTTCATATAGTGACGATGAAGGCTTTTATTTAGGAAATATTTTATGGAGAAGCATTCTAGTACAGCTTAAGAAAAAATTTGAGGAGAAAAATTTACTATCTGTGGTAAATTTCCCACTAATATATCAATTTATGTCTGTTTCTAAAATGCGGGAAACTGTAATTAATTTTTTACCGGAATATGCAAAATGCATAGGAAGGCCTTGTTATTTTTTTATAGATGGATTAGATCATGCTGCTAGATCAAAAGATGCACGAAATTCATTTTTATCACAGTTACCAAGACCAGAGGAAATCGGAGGTGATTATTATTTTGTCTTGGTAGGGCAGCCTATAAATGAGGGCTATCCGTCTTGGATGAAAGATAATAAAAGTATTTCATATTATAACATGCCGGCTTTGGATACGGATGACGTTGTTATATTGTTAGAACAAAGCGGTGTGGTAGAAAGTACAGTTGATTTGGAAAATTTGGCAAAAACTGTTATCTCTGTTATTGGAAATAATGTTCTTAACATTATGTTTGCAATTTTAGAATTGGAGAAAATGGTATTGCCTCTATCCTTTGAGACAATAGAAAGAGAACTAAATAGTAGGTTTTTAAATAAACAAATAGATAAATACTACGAATGGATCATTGGATCACAGGAAAAAAGTCTTTTGTTTTACAAAATTGAAGCTATTATGGCGTTTTCTAGTAAACGTGTTAATTCGTATGATATAGCTCAAATGTGTGGGGGAGAGCATGATGAGGTCACATTTATTTTAAATGGCTTATATCCAATCATCGTATGTGAAGGTGATGAATATTTTGCTTTTCATAATGATGTAAGGCTTTTTTTACAGAATGAGATAATTCACAATTCAAATATAAAAGGAATTACCGAATCGATAATTAAGCGAATACAACAGGATAGGAAGCTATGGAAATATCGATATGATATCTCTTTTAATTTGCTAGTTAGCTGCAAGAATACTAATGAGGTGTTGAAACTTATCGATGTTGAATATGTAATGGACTCAGCTTTGTACGGAATATCATTTGATAGAATACTTCAGCAATTTATATTAGCGCACCAATTGCCAATCGATAATCTTGAAGAAGTGTGCATGCATTCAAGTGCAGTGTCTCTTTGTTTGGCACAGTATGCAAATTGCATACAGTATTATGCAAAAGAATCGGATTATTTTGAAGCACAAAGTATCAACAAAAAGACTAAAGCGGAAAAATATTGTTTGAATGTTAAAAATGATATAGAGCAAATCATTTTAGATATTGATTTTGCTGCTAAGGCTGGATTTGAACGAGGACATAAACTTTTCGATGAATACCTCAGTGGATATAATATAGAGGCACTGTTAAGCGGGGAGCTAAACAAAGAAACGCTTGTTAAGGCTGGATATATATTTCGATGCTATGGTGCAGATTATATGGATGCTCTTACTGGAAATTCTAACGATTATGTTTATTTTGTAGATGGATGGTTAGATGCCAGTGTAAGTCTTACATCAAAAGAAGATATCAGGCAAACATTCACTTTTAAATGGTATAATCCAGATTCATTGTATGCATATATTCATCAGATTACAGAAGAAAAGAATCTTGAAAAAGAATCATTTGACGAATTGTTGAATATTCTTTTAGGAATGTCTGCATCTATAGAAATAATTATAGAGATTTGCACATATGGACTGTTAAACTCATATAAATGCGAAGCTGGGATAGAATATATTGGCAGCCATTTAAGTGATATTATAAAAATAGATAGAGATTATAAATACGAAGATTTAAGAATAATTTCTTTGATTAAGGCTAACTTGTGCCTGTTTGGTAGGATTGAGGAATCGTTAGTCGAAAAATGTTATAAAGAAATATTGAATCTAACTCATAATGGTGAATCACAAAGAGGTTATAAACCAGCATTGGCACAGTATGATATTGCAAAGCATGTTAGTGAACAATTTTATTCGGTGGACAGAAATGATGTATTATCTAAAGATGATATCTTTTCATTGATTTATTTTGCGGATAAGTACGGTGCTGGATCTGCTCATGATTGTAATGGATATACTGTTATGAGATTTTTACGTAAAGTATTGGTGAGCTTTTCCGAGCATAACCCCAAGGCAGGAATTATCGATACTATTTGTAAAGCGGTCGTTCAATGTTTGGAATGTGATAAGACTCGATTTATTCCGGAGTTTAACAAGTTGTTCTGTATATCAAATGCGCATGCTGATTTTCTAAAAGTTGCAGAATATTGGTGTGGCGAAGATGGAGTGGCTTGGAGATCAGAATATGATGAGATGGAAGATTTATGTAAAAACATGATACCTGCATTAGAATACTTTGGAGAAAACAGGTTTATAGAGGAAGTACGTGAAAAACAGAAATATAGAATGTTTGGCTATGTGGGAAGAAAAGACTATTCGTTAAATGGTTTACTTGATTGTTATAAAAAACTTCCTCTGAATGAAGAAAAATTATGCTGTTATGGCATGAGACTGTTTTCCGTTTCAAATTTAGCGGATTCTATTGGTGATAATAGGTTTTCAAGTGAAGTTGACCGAGAGTTGCTAGAGGATGCCGTTAAATTGGGGTATAAGTACTGTAATGCATTATTTGAACTAAAAAATACTCCTAAAGATTTAGTTTATTGGAGAATGAAAGTTCTTGATTCTCTATATTGCAATATAGATTTGATTTCTGATGATTCTGAATTAATTGCGTTATACAGACTTACAAATTCATGGATTAAAGAGTATATAGAGAATGATAGAGAATACAATCGATTGGAAACCTTAAGAAGTTACAATTATGAAATTATTTCTCGCATTTCAAGTTCTGAAATTAGGGAAAAGCTTAGGGCAAAAGGATTGTATGATAAAGCGGAACATAAAGATTTCTCTGTAGAAACAGGAAAGGACTATAATCTCGAAATTATCAATCTTTTAAAAGAAGATGGATATAATGAAAAGGCGGAAGGAGTAATTCTTACACAAATAGATAAAAGAGAAATCGGATTACATAAGCTGATTATGGAGGCAGGAGATATTATCGCCCAAAAACATATGGAAGAATATGTAAATAGATGTGTTGTTAAATTTATTCTATCTGAAAGCAAGTATGGTTATATAGGCAGCGGAATTAGCGATGTATTTGAACGTTATTATGAAATGTTCAATGATAATACATGGAATCTTTTATTTGAAAATATAGTAACTCGATTCGCAGAAAGTGATTATGGCATAATTGCCTCGTTATGGGGAGATTTTACAATTTTCTCAATTTATTACCTTTCAAGAAGAGATAAAGATAAAATAAAAGCTTTGTTCGATTGTTTATGTAAGACCCATGAAAGTCTTTCTTCGGCGAATGGAAGAGTAAAAATAAAAGAAGAAAAACTGATCTTGGATGAGAATATTACATCGCTCTCTGATATGGTAAATTTTCAGCTTAATATATGACTTTGGGTAAGTTACTAATTCTTAGGAAGGAGGGGTTTTGTGCCAAAGCAGAAAAAAAGAAGGCCTGTTGATTATTCGACCTCAGAGATGGTAAAGCTTTGCGGAATGAAAGCGAGCAGTTCCTTTGAAAATAAAAGAGATAAAGTCTTTGAGCGATACGAAATAGATCCAACTCTTTTTTAAATGGATCCTAGAGTAGAGGGAGGCGAAAACTTTTATCCTGTTGTTTGTGCTGAATTATTGGCAATTCTAATAAAAAATTGGGATAAAAACCCTTCAAGTAGAAAAATGCTAACAGAGACAATGTTACAGTGACTCAGATTTGTGATTTTTATAGGGCATTATTAAAAGATGTAGATAATCTTCCAAAAGAATTGAGAGGACTTGTATATAAATGTTGTCAGAGTCATTTTACTACAAAGTGTCTTGTAATATGGGCGGAAAGAGTTGTAAATGGATTGGCATTATTTACAGAAACTCATTTCGGCTCTTTGTCAAGTAGTGTTGTTGGCAATTAAGTCAATTGGAGAGGAAGTTATTTTATGAATGCTTTCTCTCTTTTTTTATTTTCTTTTCTTTTTTCAATCGACGCTTATGTACGAACAGGTGGCTGGAGGTGTGCAAGGGTGGACTCGTCCACTTGCGTAGCCCTTGCACAGCTGATAAAGCCATCTGTTACACTTTGAGTGCGATTGAGAGAAGGTTTTAAGCAGTTTTTCTTCTACATTTTCGTTTCTTTGGTTTTTTCGTTTGCCAATTTTCTTCGTATAAAAAGATTCTTCTTCGCATATTTTCAAATTTTCTAAACCCAAAAGCAACTCGTTGAAAGACTTTGATTAAATTGTTCTTCCCTTCTAGTTTACCGTTTGAATAAGGTAGTCTTAGGGAATTCTTTATACTGCGTGTGTGTTTGGTTAAATATTTTAGCGATTTTTTAAACGATTTATCTAAGTTTCTTGGCAAAGTATCTAGTACATCAAAAAATTCGTTGTATTCCTTGTCCTTGAAGTGTCCGAGCAGCGTTTGATAAATCTCGTAACATTGCTTAAATCCTTCATCAAATGAGAGTAAGGTATCTACAACTTCTGTTTGAGTGACAAATTTTTTATCGAATAATGGGTACTGTGAACGTTTCTCGTAATCCAGATTATCCTCGTAGGTTAAAACGAATTTCCAATATCTTTTTAATTTCGTATAGTGACGAGATTCCTTATTTTTTTGTTCTTTCATGACTTGAATTCGTTTATTATTCAAAGCACGATTCAATTGTTAGACAATATGGAAACGATCAATGATTATTTCTGCATTAGGAAATATTTCTTTGATAGCATAAGGATAAGAGGCATTCATATCCATTACCACATATTTCACACGACACCGATTCTCCAAGCTAAAGTGCAGAAAATAGTCTTTAATCGCAAAATTCCTACGATCATTTAGAATATCAATGATTTTCCCAGTTTGTCCATCACTAAAAATAAAGCATAATTTTGTATTACAATTTTTCGTTCCTTTGAAATCATCAACCAATAGGCATTCAGGTAGTTGGTAGGTATAAGGGTTCACCTCAAAAGTGTAGGACTTCAGGATACGTTCAACCGTTTTAGGGGAAACGAAGTAACGATTAGCAATATCGGTCATCGAACATTTCTCCTTTAAATCATTAAGAATAGCGAATTTCAATGCTTTTGAAATGTAGCAATTTTCATCAACAATCTTTGTAGTAGCGCTGAAAGTATGCTCGCAATCTTTACAACGATATCGCTGCTTGTATAAACGAAGATAAGTGGGAACATTTTGATAAGGAATCATTTGAATTAAGCTAGCTTTGGGCGTATGTTTAATGACAGAACCAATTACCCCACATTCAGGGCAACAGTATGGATTTTCAGGGTATGAGAGCAAGCCGGAAAAGACTTTAGAAGGAACACCATGTACTTCCTCTTCGGAAAGTGCATCCGCATAAGTAGGGAAAGTAATATTATCATCCTTAATGTTGAAGATATTTTTGATAAAAGTAGTTGTGCTTTGACAGTTTTTTTTGATATTATTTAGTAAAGACATCTTGTTTCACTCCTTAATGGTTTTGGTCGACTTAATTATAGAGTAAACAGATGTCTTTTTCTATTATTATGATTATAAAAAAGATATTTAGTGTTATCCTCTATTTGAGTAACAACACTAAATATCATAGACCCAAATTACAGGAACGACTTCAATGGGGATTAACAACAAATATGACATCCTAAAATCAATGATTAGTAAACTTAAATAGGAAGGAGAAATCTAACATGCAAGAATGGATTGTTGTCGATCAGTTCGGGAATGTGATTGCACAAGGTTTTTATGATAAACAATCAGCAGAATTTTATGCAAAAAATATTCCAAACGCTAGTGTAGAAAAGAAAAGGTAATAAGATTACAACTATACAATTGATACACCTTACTTAGAGTTCGTTTTCGGATATCATGTTTATATTATTTCTTGTGTTCTCTGATTATTAATTGCGGACTTTTGAAGGTTTGTATGTGCTATAATGAAGGAGTTAGATTTCAATAAGGAGGAATGTATTTTGACATTAATTCAAGACGAATTAAAAATCATCAGCGTAAAAGAGTTAATGAATATCAATTTGAAGATTCCTGATTATCAACGTCCATATCGTTGGTTATCTAGTTCAACCAATACCCTTTTTGCAGATACCTATGAAGCTTATAAGTTAGGAATTGATGAGTATAGATTAGGTTCGGTCATTTTGCATAGGGCATTGAATCATAATAGCCAACATTACGATTATAATCTAGTTGATGGACAGCAACGGACTACAACCTTATCCATTTTACTCTATGTGCTTGGTGAAAAAAGCCAAAAACTTCTGAGTGAAAATTATAAACCGTCATCTCGTGATGCAATTTACAATAATTATAAATTGCTCCAAAAGAGAGTGAATGAACTTACCAAGGAAGAAAAAAGAAAGTATAAAGAGTTTCTTGAAAAAAATTGTACTGTTGTAAAGATTGTGACAGACAGTGAGCAGGAGGCCTTTCAATTCTTTGATTCACAAAATTCACGTGGAAAAGCACTCAAGCCTCATGATTTATTGAAATCGTACCACTTGAGAGAAATGGTTCGAGATCCTGAGCAGTTAAAAATCAGATTGATTTCTGATTGGGAAGATATGGATCAAAATGCTCTTGAGGATTTGTTTAGAAATTATTTGTATCCAGTCATTCGATGGTTTAATAACAGGGATGGGTTACATTATTCATCTGATAAAATTCAGTATTTCAAAGGAATCAAGCAATCGAATACTTATAACTATGCGATTTATCATAAAGCCAGTAATATTTTCATTGAACAAGTTAATTCGAGTGGTTCAAGTGAATTGCTAAGTTCTGGGGAATTAAACCAATTTCAATTAACCCAACCAATTATTGCCGGAAAACGCTTCTTTGAGTGGACCTTGCATTATTCAGCTTTATTGGAACAAATTAAAAATAAAATTGATAATTACCATAAAAAAGAAGAAGTCCCAGGAAGGCGAACTGGTGACATTTACATAAAACAACTTTATGAAGCATCGTTGCTATTTTATGCTGATAGGTTTGGTTTTGAAACAATCGATGAATCGGTCATGCATCAGCTATACACTTGGTGTTATTCATTAAGATTACGAATGAAGGCTATTTATCCACAAACGGTAAATAAGTATGCAATTGGTCAACATGATCGGATCAATCTGGGTAAAGATTTGTTTTCAATAATGAGTGAAATGAATGACCCGCAAGAATTGAAATCCATATTCTTAGAAAGTGTAGAAGAGAGCGACCTTCAAAGCAGCAGCTACAAAGCAATTTACGAATTAATTAAACAATGGAATGGGTGGTAATCATGGACAATCATTTAAAAATGATACCAGTTTCAAAAATATTTTCTGATGTTCATTATGAGGTTCCGATTTATCAACGAAATTACGCATGGGGTTCTGACCAAATTGAACAGTTAATCGAAGATATTATGAGTACCAAAGATGATTATTTTTTGGGCAATCTAATCGTTAATCAAAAGGATAATAATGTTTATGAAGTTATTGATGGACAACAGCGCTTGACAACATTATTTTTACTTGAAAGATATTTGGGTATTGCGTTTGCTAATGATGCATTACGTTTTGAAGCTAGAGATAAGGCGAATAGAACACTTGTAATATTACCCAATACAAACCAATTAACTGATGAGTTGCAGTCATCAGAAATTAAAGAGGGATATAAAATTATTGATGATTATTTTGAGAAGACAGGTTTGAGCTCAGAAAAAGAAAAGTTCATCAAACGTTTGGATAAGGTGAATCTTATCCGTGTTCAAGTACCTGCTAAAATCGACTTGAACCATTATTTTGAAATTATGAATACTCGTGGTGAGCAGCTCGAATTACATGAAATTGCCAAGTCAAATATTTTAGCAAAAATTTCATCACCAGAAGCTAAGAAAATAGCTAGTGATATTTGGGAATATTGTTCCAATATGGACTCTTATATTCAAATGAATTATCCTAAAAAGCAACGAGATAAGATATTCAGTGATGATTGGAGTAGCTTGTCTGATAAGATAATTGACTTTGATTCATTAATCGGTTGCTATAAAAATGAAGTGATGATAGAAGAAAGCTTCACTCTTGAAGAAATACTTCAAGGTAAGAGAGTGATGAGTAGTGAATCAACATCAAGTGATGAGCTAGAGAATGAACGTTTTGAGTCGATTATTTCTTTCCCAAACTTCTTGTTGCAAGTCAATGAAGCAATTACGAGATCAAGTGCGGATGATGATGCAAGTTTGGATGACAAGAATTTTTTAATTAATCTTCAGAACAATTGGGCAGATGAATCCTCATCTAAGCACTTCCTATTCATGATGTTAAAAGCACGCGTATTGTTCGACAAATTTGTGTTAAAACGTGAATATGCGCGTGATTACAAAGAAATAGGTAAATGGTCGTTACAAAGGCTTGAAAAATATCGTGATGCCAAAGGAGACAAACCAAAATATATCGGAACTTTTGGTGGAGATGAAGATAATCGAAATAGACAGATTCGAACTTTGCAATCTGCCTTACGTATAACATACACTTCTCCAAAAACAATGCACTGGATTTCATTAGTCTTATCGAGTTATTTTAATGATGAAAATGCAGATGTATTAGAGATTCTTGAAAATTATGCTCAATCAAAAGTTGATGCAACTAGATTTGAAACGGCTTCTGGATTTGGATTTGAACGGATCGTATTTAGTTATTTAGATTATTTGCTTTACCGAGATGGCTACTCATTCAATGGTCATGAAATAATACATCCACTATCGAATGACTGGCAATTTCAGTTCAGAAGTTCAATTGAACATTTCTACCCTCAACATCCAACTGAATTGTCCCCTTGGGCTGATGCAGATCTGAATTGCTTTGGTAATTTAGCCTTGATTACGGTATCTGGCAATTCTACTTTTAATAATGCAATGCCTGTCGGAAAAGCAAGTACAAACCCAGGGATTATTGCGCAGAGTTTGAAGTTGAAAATTATGGCTGAAATGATGAGACAAAATAATAATATGTGGGATCAAAAATTGGCGCACATCCATCAGGACGAAATGTTTAATATTCTTAAATTTAGAGGGGGAAATAGAGTAGGTAACTCTTAATCAAACAAGCTATTCTCAAAGTAAGTGAAGAGGTAAAAGATGAACTTGAACTAATATATCCAGTTATCGTATGCTACTCGAATGCTCTGCTATTCTTTTTATTAAAATATGCATATTAAATCAAAATTACAGAAAAGGAGGAAGCTATGGAAAATAAAACAACGAGGAGGAATTCAGATGAAAGAAAATAAATATGATGATAATATATTTTTTCAAAAATACAGTCAAATGAGTCGCTCGCAGCAGGGACTAGCCGGTGCAGGAGAATGGGAAACATTGAGAAAGCTGCTGCCGGATTTTAAAGATAAGCGTGTGCTTGATTTAGGATGCGGCTATGGATGGCACTGTATTTATGCGATGGAACACGGAGCGTCTTCTGTTGTAGGTGTTGATATTTCGCATAAAATGCTCGAGGTAGCCAAAGAAAAAACACATTTTCCACAGGTTGAATATAAATGCTGTGCTATAGAAGATGTGGAATTCCCAGAGGAGAGTTTTGATGTAATATTAAGTTCACTTGCGTTTCACTATGTAGCAGATTATGAGATTTTAGTAAAAAAGATATATAGAATACTGAAGTCTGGTGGTAAGCTAGTTTTTACGGTTGAACATCCTATTTTTACTGCCTATGGAACACAAGACTGGCATTATAACGAAAAAGGTGAAATACTGCATTTTCCGGTGGATAATTATTATTATGAGGGCAAACGGACAGCTGTGTTTTTGGGAGAAAAGGTTACAAAATATCATAGAACACTGACCACATATCTAAATACACTGCTTTCAAATGGTTTTATAATAAATCATATTGTGGAGCCGCAGCCTCCGGAAAACATGATGGATATTCCGGGGATGCAGGATGAAATGCGCCGTCCCATGATGCTGATTGTATCGGCCAACAAAAAAGTGGATAGATAGAACTAAAACACCTATAAGGCATCGAAATGGAAATATGAGACCCAGAAGTAAATAGCCCAAAATGGAGTTCTTTTTTCATCACTTGTTTGGTGAAAAGTCAAAATTTGTTAATCGGTTGATGCAACAGTAATTGTAGCATTCAAGATAAAATGTATGAATTATTCAGGACTTATTTAGAGCCAGTAAAATAGGTTTTATGCTAATGATATTATTAGATGGAGGTAGCTAAATGATTAGAAAATACGAAATTAATGATCATGTGGATATATGTAAAATCTGCAATAAAGAACTAGGATATAATTGTGAAAAAAGTTTAGTTAGTAAGCAACTTGAAAATTTAAATGAAAATAGAGAGATGGTTTTTGTTGCAGAACTTAATGCGAGAGTTGTTGGATTTATTCATGTTGAGAAATATAACGTGTTGTATCTAGATAGTATGGTTAACATTTTAGGTCTTGCTGTTTTAAGCAATTATCAGATGCAAGGTTTGGGTAGAAAGTTGATCGATGCTGCAATTCACTGGGCTAAAGAAAAAGGTATATATACGCTCAGACTTAATTCAGGAATCAACAGAAAAGAAGCTCATCAATTTTATAAAAGAATTGGTTTTGGTGAGGAAAAAGAACAGTATCGATTCATCAAAAATATTTAGATGATTAAGTTTTAATTGATAGGTTCATATCATCTTTTTAAGTAAATGAAACACAATTTAATAAGTAAAATTATAAGTAATAGCGTAGAAGATTTACTGGTTTGATAGCTTATGAAATAGATAAAGTTACTTATGAAAAATTATTATTGAGCTGACTTAATTAAATGAGGGGCAAAAATTTGATGTTTTAATGTATCTCTTTACTTTAGACATTAAAGCTAAGATTTCTTTTGGATCAGTTAATTGACGACCAGGAAGCTTTTCTTTTGGTGTGCGGTCACGGTCAGATTCTTCAATTGCTTGCACAAACCGATTAATGCTTTTAGGATTGGATATAACAAAATTATGAGTAATACTTGAAGTGGGCATAGTTTCACCTTCCACAATTGATGTTTTATAGGTAATATTCGACAAAAATATTATAATACAAATAGATGAAAGTTACTCATGAGATAAGTCATTTTGAAATCTTTTAACGATAATAATACCAGAAAGGACCACCTATGAAAACACAAGCGGAAATGATGGCTTTAGTGCCGCAAAAGTTAAAGGAAATTGAAGAAATCTATGGTGTTGAAGTGCTATGGGCAGTGGAGTCCGGTAGTCGTGCCTGGGGATTTGCCTCGCCGGATAGTGATTTTGATGTGCGCTTTATCTACAAACGCAAAGCCCAAGATTATCTTAAATTGACACTAGATCGTGATGTCATTGAGTTGCCAATTGATGAGACGTGGGATGTGAGTGGCTGGGATTTGGACAAGACCTTGAAGTTGCTAGCAAAGTCCAATCCAGCTATATTTGAATGGATGAACTCGCCAATTGTGTATATTCACACGGATTTTGCAGCAAGGGTAGCGCCTCTTTTGACAATGTGCCTATCTGAAGAACGTATGATGTATCACTATTTATCGATTGCTAGAGGTCATCTTGCCAAGTATTTGAGTGGAGATATGGTGCAGCCAAAAAAATATTTTTATGCGTTGCGCCCTATTTTATCTTGTCGTTGGCTGCAAAAGTATCATACGGCACCACCAGTTTTATTTGATAAATTAGTCAAAGCTTGCTTGCCTTCAGAACTAAAGTCTTCAGTGGCAAATCTGTTAAGCATCAAAATGATGAGTTCAGAATTAGCAGAAATAGCCCCAATTATGGATATTCATACCTATCTTGAAGAGAGCATCCCTGAAATTGAGACTTATCTCAACAATCAAACCATCACACACAAGGTCGATTGGCAAGCGTTAAATACGTTCTTCTTGCAAGAAATTGGCATGTCAGAGAATAATAAATAAATCTCATATAATGTCATATTTAAAAAATACGCCTTTTGCCAAAATATGGAAACTCAAATCATTGATAATAGACAAAGGAAGAGAGCAAAGTGAATGCTCAACAATTAATCAAAAAGATAAATGAAGCAGTTGAAAATCAACGTCAGCAACGAGGGTATATTGCTCCAGTGGATGTATTAATGGAAATTGGTGTACTGACTAAGCAAAATTATGAAGATTGGCGATTTGGCAAAGTATCTTATTTTGAAAAGGTATGTACTTGTAATCTTAACAAGCTTACCAAAATTTTGAAGCAAATCTATAAGTATGCACAAATAAATGGCTTGAAACCCTCAATGAGTCAATATCAGCTATGGGGTAAGAAAAAAGGGAAAGCACTGCGATTTAGTAAAAGTGGTAGACCTGAAGTTGAGCGAAAGTATGCGACACATTTTGTGGACAGTGTGCAGATGGCGGAGTTATGAGCAAAGTGGAGGTAATTAAAAGTTGAACGAAATAATATATTTTTCTTTAAATGAGTTGGATAGTAAAAATTTCTTGTCTAAAGTATGTTCATTTACTAAAAAGAAAATAACTCAAGAAACATTTAATAAAATTAATACCTACGAGTCAAACCAAAAAGAGCAAGATGGTAAAAAACGATTATGGGCAATATTTGGTAGAAAAGATACTGATAAATGGTTTTGTTTGGAAGTTGGGAGTAGTATTAACATTTATAGTGAGATTAGAGAAAATTTGAATGCAATGAAATCGAAGCCTACTTGTATAGCAAAATCAACATTTTTCCATGATAATGTTTATTCTTTTAATACATATATGGATAAACATAGTGTAAAATATCGTGCAATGTATGATAAGTGTAAACAATTTATTATTTATGAAATTGATGTTTCTAAGTACTTAAAAGATGTCGATTGTAGGACGTATGACAAGGTTAATTATGCTGAGGTAATGTTTGCAGTAAAAACAAAGGCTATGTTTTGGAATCCAGCCCCTGCAACTTATGGCAATCAGGAACGAGAAATATACGATAATGAATTCAAAATCAATAATAATTAGGCAGAGATTCTCTAATTCACGATAATATTTTGAAATAGGTGAGTATCATGAGCAAGAATAAATTATTTATATTCATATCATTAATTGTTGGTTTGTTAGCTGATTTATGTTTGAGGCTGACTACCAGTGAAGAAGGAAATTTATTGGTACATTCGGGCGTATTTTTCATTGCTTCGTGATTACGTATGGAATTTTACGTATTGGGGCGAAACGAGATAAAAGAGGTTAAATCAGATGGACAAGTATAAAACGCTTAAAAAACTTTTTGAAACCCATAGCAATCCAGAACGTGCTATTTCAATGTCTAAGTATATGAAAGACCAGTTTAGCTTTTATGGGATTGCTGCAGCGGATAGAAAGAATCTTTATAAAGACTTTTTGAAAAATGAGAAAAAGCAAGAAAAATTGGACTGGGCGTTTCTTGACCAATGTTATGCGGATGATCATCGTGAATTTCAGTATTTGGCTTATGAGTATCTTTTGGCGATGAAAAAGCAACTGAGTTTTGAAGATATTTCGTTAGTTAAAGACCTTGTAATGAAAAAATCTTGGTGGGATACAGTGGATTTTCTGGCACAAGTAGTCGGCAATATTGCTTTGAAGGATTCGCGCGTGGATGAATGGATGCTAGCATGGTCACAAGAGGAAAATATTTGGGTGCGCCGGGTTTCGATTTTGTATCAATTACGATTCAAAGAGAAAACCAATACGACACAACTTGAACAAATTCTTTTAAATTGTCTTGGTACAAATGAATTTTTCATCAAAAAAGCAATTGGTTGGGCCTTGCGTGAATATTCTAAAACGAATCCAGACTGGGTGCGAACTTTTTTAGAGAATCATCAGTCGCAAATGGCAAATTTGAGCATTCGAGAAGCGAGTAAATATCTTTCATAAATATTCAATAAAAGGAGATAAAATGGACGTTACTTTTGAAGTTGAAAATCAAAAATTTAATTATCGGGTATGCGGAATCATCATTGAGAATCAAAAAATATTAGCGATGCGCGATGAGTGTTCACCTTATTATTATTTGCCAGGTGGGCGTGTCAAATTAGGAGAAACTGCCGAGGAATCTATTCAAAGAGAAATGCTAGAAGAATTGCAGATTTCACCAAAGATTATTCGTCCATTGTGGTTAGATCAGTCATTTTTTACTGAAGATGTGAATCAAAAGCATTATCATGAGTTATGTTTATATTTTTTATTAGATGTTACACAGACAGATTTATTCACTCGTGGAAATGAATTCACGCGTATTGAAGGGGGCCATACCCATCATTTTTCTTGGTTAAATTTTGAAGATTTAAAAGAGACTTATTTTTATCCTGAATTTATTAAGACGGAAATACATCATTTGCCGGATAATTTAGAAATCCGGATAGATAAAGACAATAATTGTTGAGATATTTTATAATTATTTCCAACGAGTATGATATTTTGGGCTATCTGTTAATGGATAGTCCTTTATTGATTTTGCATGATTATTTTTGCATTATATTTGTATTTTTGAAAACAATATGCTAACATTATATGTAAATGTTAGCGTATTGTTGTGAGGTGATAAAAGTGAAAGATTTGAATCAGTTATTGGAATCTAATAAAGGTTTTATTACTTTTAACCAAGTAAAAGAAGCGGGCGTACCATATTCTATAGTACGTAATAAACTTGAAACAGGGGAGTTAGAAAAAGATGTTTCTGGAATTTATCGTAAACCTGATGTGTATATAGATGATTTGTTCGTCCTACAATATAAGTTTCCTAAAGGTATCTATTCACTAGAAACAGCACTTTGGTTACATGGGTTATCATTAACTGTACCTTTTAATCCAGTTATGAGTTTTCCATATGGAACGAATACGAAAATATTAAAGGAAGCAGGAATCAAACCTGTCGTATTACGTAAGAATTATGATATAGGAGTAGTCGAAACTCGCACCCCTGCAGGTCAACTTGTTCGTGTATACGATGTGGAACGTGCTTTAACAGAAAGTTTGCGTGGTATATATAGTATTGATACACAAATTGTTGGCCCGTCATTTAGAGCATATATTGAGATGGGAAAAATAGATTACTCTAAATTATTATATTATGCTAAATTGTTTAGAGTTACTAAAAAAGTTCAAGCTTACTTGGAGGTACTATAATGAATTTTACTAATGCAAATAGTTTTAATGAGTAAAGTGGAGGTCTTTCAATGTACCAGATTAATGAAGATATTACGCTTGTCCCATATTATCCCAATGAAAAAGTAGCGCTTGAATGGTATCAAGATTTAGAACTATGTAAACAGGTAGATAATATCGATTTTGTTTATGATTTGCTGCGTCTAAAGAGGATGTATCAATATTTATCTACCCATGGAGATTGCTATTATATTCAATATGAAGAGCAGTTAGTAGGTGATTGTACGTTACTTTCAGACGGAGAAATAGCCATTGTGATTGCCAAACCTTTTCAAAATCGCCATATCGGTCAAAATTGTGTTAAGGCCCTGATTCAAAAAGCAATAGCGAAAAAGTTACCAAAAGTCAAAGCGCAAATCTATTCGTTTAACCACCAAAGTCAGCGGATGTTTACTAAATTAGGCTTTGTTCAAGTATCTGAAGAGTGGTTTGAGTTAAAATTACAGTATGAGAAATGAGTCACTATCTTCAACAGGTAGCGGCTCTTTTTTAAAATAAAATTACAATCTCCTTATATTTAGTTTGTCCTTTTATCGCGGAAGATAGCGGGCAGTCATAATCCATTTTCAATCATAAATGAAAGTGTAACAAAATAAAAGTTTGATAACATATTTAAATAAAACCTTGCCAATGATTCTGATAAGTTGACAAAAGAACTATTTGAATCTAACTTTGTATGAGAGCTTAGTAAAACATGCGTGAGATTTTGCTCATAATTGAACATGCTTATACAAAAACTGTTACACTAGTAATGTAAGCGCTGCAAGTTTTGTTGTTGCTCCACTTACAATGATTTGAAGTAGAATCAATGAGGAGGAGATTTTGATGGCAATTGAAGTATTTAAGGCAGAAACAACAGCATTAGGTGGATTGAAGGTGAATTGTAAATCTCGAGAATTCGAATTTACTTTAGATGAACCGAAAAATCTAGGTGGTACGAATACTGGCATGAATCCTGTAGAAGCATTATTAAATTCACTAGGTGCTTGTCTAGTCATTGTGGCGCAGTCCTATGCTAGAGTGAAGAAAATCAATTTGAAATCATTCAAGGTAAACTTGGAAGGTGAACTTGATCCAGATGGTTTCCGCTATATCAATCCTAATGCGAAAAAAGGGTTTTCAAAAATATCTGTTACTTTCCATATAAAAGCGGATAATACGGAGCAAGAAATTAAAGACTTTATCGAATTTGTTGAAGCTACATGTCCTGTACATGATACAATTACTAATTCACCTGTCTTCGAAAGTAAAATCATTACGGAATAAAGCAAAAAAGCTGCGAATCTAGTTTCGGACTCGCAGCTTTTTCATGCAGTTTACTTGATTCCAACGGCTTCTTTGGCTAACTGATCGGCCAATTCATTTCCGGGAATACCACTGTGGCCTTTGACTTTTACGAAACGGATTTGAATATGTCTCATCAAAGCCTGCATGGTATCGCGATATTGCTGAGTAAAAATATTTTTGGCTTGCCAATCACCAGTCGCCCAGCTTTCGATGCCTTGATAATCGTATAGAATGGTTATTTGCGTTAAATCGTGGTCAAGTGCGGCTTTTACTGCAGCCATCGCCCCATCAATTTCACCGGCCACATTACGCATGCTCGCTTTTTCAGCATCGTTGCCTTTGCCTTGCAAGGTGATTCTCGTTTGTTCATCTATTTGTAAAAAGCCCCCATAGCCATAATCTTTCGTTGTGATATTATAGGAACCGTCGACAAAAGCATAAGGTGTTTTTAAATTTGAAGTGGCTGATTGGGGCGTTGCTACCTTTACTTCTTGGCCACCTAAATAGGCAAGTGCTTCTTCTTTGGTTGGAAAACTTTTAAAAATGGCTCCTGGGTAACCTTTGACTTGTTCTTGACATTGCGCCCAAGTAAGAAAAATCCCTGTTTGACGTCCTTTTTTTACCGCGTAAAATTTTGTCTTTGCCAAATCATCCATTCCTTTCACTAAAATTTACTTAAAGTATTCTAGCATTGATTAAGAAGAAAAGCTAGACTTAAAATGACAACTTGTCTGCCTTTTTAAGATGAATTTTGCTATAATATAAAGAAAAAAGATTTGAGGTGAACCAGGTGCAGGCCATTGTGCGATGTCTAGATGGAGGTTTTTATTATTCAATGGTTTTTGGCTGTATTTGTAAGAAAAAACATCAACTAGCCAACGATGTTTGGTATGATTATGCTTACCTCATACTGGACAAAACGAAGACAAAATTAATCCTACAACATGAATTTTTACCTAATAATAAATCTTATGAACCGATGCTATTATTTTTAGATGCGGATCAAAGTGATTGGCAAGTAAATGAAATCGGGGAAGGCGGCATTCAACAATTGATTTCGCCTGAGATACTGGAAAATTTAAGAGGAAATCGTGTGCCGCATTCGCTTGTTCTAAAATGTGTGGATTTGGATAGTAAATTAAAGCAGACAAATTATCGACAAATCTCAAATGAACAAGAATGCAAAAACTTTTTGACTATTTCACGTCACCTACATGATGCTTATATTGAAAAAATAGTGCTTCGAGAAAATAAATTACTGGTTACATTTGATGGTGTCTGGGGCTGTAAAATTATTTTGAGTTTTGCAGGCAATCCAAGTTTTCATTATACGCCAAATATTGACTATGATTTTTATTGGAAAGATTGCAGTTTGCTGATTCGAAATAATCGTTATTTCTTGGTGGATGAGGATTTAACTGATTGTTCGCAAATAACGGAATATCATCAATGGTTTACTGCTGATCAGATTAGTTACTGGGTTTTTCCAAAGCATGATCCCATATTGCCATCAAGTAAAGTGGTACCGTTCCAACAGTCGGGTAAATTACGTTTAGCTGAAGTCGCTTTTGACGAGTATGGCAAATTATATACTTATGCTTGCCCTGATCGCTCGATGACTGAAGATGATTGGGTGATGGTGCCAGTTGGAAAAGAAAATGTTCTGAAAGAAGCACAAATTATCAATATTTATGAGAGTTATCCTGAAACGCTACACCTTGACTTTCCGCTTTCAAAATTAAAAACCGTTGCGAAATTATATTCAACATTTAATGAAGAACGCGCAATTGAACGAGTGCTAACGTTAATGGATAAAAAAGTATTAGATTTTTCAAAAGTAGCCCCTAACTTTAAAGAAGGTACTTATCATATGTTAGAAACACCTATGGGCTATTTTTGGATTGAATTAAATCAGCAACCAATTCCGATGAAAATTACCCAATACAGTTTTGTTGATGATGAGTATTCAGTTGATTGTGTACTTAAAATGCAGCCGATTGGTGTAACGCCAGATAAAATCAAGACACTCAAACTCTTATCTAATATTGATTTAACAACTTGGAATGAGGTTGATGTCGTAAGCGATGAATTTAGTGAAGGCTATCAATGGGAGAAAGATGGGCTTACTTTTGGTGCATCGGGCATAATAACCAATTTCGATGGTTGCGAAGTTAGTAGTTCTGAACATTACTTACCTTTTTATGATTATTGGCGTACAGAAATGTATAATCGCAATCCTGATTATTATGGCTTTATGATTGCTTGGAAAAAGTTTGTTTCTATTGAAGATTTGTCTATCGATTTTGCATTAACGTAGGGATATTTTTCTATTTTTATTGATTATCATATATTTAATATTTACCATCTACAAATAATTCATAAAGTGCATCTGAAAAAATAGAATATGCAGTTTCGCCAAAATGTAGGCCATCATCCAATGTCCCTTGTAAAAGTTGTGTAACAGGCACTTCTTGATTTGATAATAATTGATATAAGGATAAAAATTTCAGATTATAGGCTACACATTCTTCCTCTAAAATGTTTGAATAAGCTAAAACCAAGTGATTTGTCCGAAATTGTTGCTTATTTTCATCTACAGGTGGAGGAGACACCAGAATAATTTGTTGTGAATGATATTTTTTTAGCAACCTTGTTATAATTTCATTGATATTTATTTTAAATTGTTCTAATGGGATTTGTTTATGGGTGGCTAAATCATTGGTTCCTAATAATACTACAAGATAGTCAAAATTTTGGTTGGGACCAAGTTTGTTGTATTGTTGTAGGAATTGTTGTGAATTAATTCCTGGCACAGCGGTATTTGTAATATTGATTGAAGCATCTTTTTCTTTTAACAGATGGTTCAATATGGGTTGTTGATAGCCTTCGTGTCGAGCAATAAGGCTATCTCCAGACAAATAAATATGCATTTTTATCACCTTTTCTTTTTTTAGTATAGCACATATGAACAATATTGTCTGAACATATCAAATAGAATAAATAGGTTAAAACGTGCAGATCAACAAACAGCGGTCATTTTCAAAGGCGTGTTAGAAGATAATATCCAAGACCGCAAGCTAGTCATCCAACAAAAATAGCAAAGCAAAGCCAGGAGTGTAGCATACATTTCTGGCTTTTTTGAATTTGAAAAATGATACTGTTTTCATATGCTAGTTATGTTATACTTGATGTGTATGAATTTTAAAGTTAGGATGTTGTATATGACTCAGACAAAAATTATTTTTTTCGATATTGATGGTACGCTTATCGATATGAATAGAAAGAAAATTTCAGAAAAAATGTTAGAAACCTTAATTCGCTTGCAAGAAAAAGGAATTAAACTCTGTCTAGCAAGTGGTCGTGCACCGATTCAAATCCCACATTTTGAGGGTGTAGACTTTGATGCTTTTTTAACTTTTAATGGTTCATATTGTTATACTAAAGATTGCGATATCCACAGCAATCCATTAAGTAAAGAAGATGTACATACAGTTATTAAAAATAGTACTAAAGTTAATCGCGCCTTATCGATTGCGACTAAAGATTTTATCGCGGCTAATGATGCAGATGAAGAATTGGTGGCCTACTTTAATGTGGGCGGTTTTAAAGTGAACGTTGCCGATAATTTTGATGAACTGGTGCGTGATCATGTCGTTTACCAAATAATGATGAGCGGGACGAAGGAAGAGTATCCGATGATTTTAGAAGGTGTTCATGATTCTAAGATTGCAGCTTGGTGGGATAAAGCGTTTGATCTAATCCCGAAAACAGGTGGTAAAGGCATTGGTGTCCAGGCAATTTTAGATTATTATGGCTTTAGCAAAGAAGAAGCGCTGGCCTTTGGTGATGGTGGCAACGATATTGAGATGTTACAGACAGTAGGAACGGGTGTAGCGATGGGTAATGCACTAGACCATGTCAAAGCCATTGCCGATGATGTTTGTGGTCATGTGGCAGAAGATGGTATTTATCATTATTGTTTAGAAAAAGGGTTAATCTAAATGGAGGTTTCATATGAGTCAGCACGAGATAAAGTTAGTTGCAGTGGACGTAGATGGTACGTTTGTAAGGGCGGATTATAGCTTTGATCGTCCACGTTTTGAGAGAATTTTGTCCAGAATGAACGCTGTTGGGTGTCGTTTTGTTGTCGCAAGTGGGAATCAATACTATCAGTTACGTGATTTATTTCCAGAGCAACATCATGAATTTGCTTTTGTTGCTGAAAATGGAGCCTATATTGTTGACGAAGGACGCTTGGTTTTTGCTGTTGATATGCCTCGTGAAGTCGTGAAAAGAATTGCTGAACTCTGCTATAACTATCCTGAAGTTCAAGCGATTATTAGTGGGGTAGAATGTGCTTATTGTCAAAGAGCGAATGTTTCATCAGAATTTTTTGAGTTGGCTAAAGTTTACTATCATCGCTTAAAGTGGGTAGATGATTTATCACAGATTGACGATCAATTCTTGAAAGTCTCGCTTTTAGTCCCAGATGAAAAAACAAGTTACTTTTACAACTTGTTGTGTCAACAATTGAATGGCATAGTGGACGTAACAACTAGTGGACATGGCTGGGTAGATTTGATTATGCCTAGTTGTCATAAAGCATCAGGGTTAGCGAAATTGGTCCAAAGATGGCGGATAACTCCTGAGCAATGTGTGTCATTTGGTGATGGTGGCAATGATATTGAAATGTTACAATATTGTGGACGAAGTTATGCCATGCAAAATGCGCCCGAAAATGTAAAAGAAGCGGCTAAATTTTTCTGTCCATCCAATGAAGAAGATGGTGTGCTTGAAGTTTTGGATAAGTTGTTCTAACCGTATAAAGTACGGTTTAGTAGAAAAATGAGCGATTATGTTACTGTCAGTCAATTCTCTGATAAATATGGTTTATCCAAGAGTGTCGCGCAGAAATATTGTAGAAATGTGTAAATCCATGGTGCAAAAAAAATTGATAATCGATGGCAGATTCCCATAAATGCGAAACTACCACAAAATTCAAAAATACCTTCATGATGACAAAAGTAAAACCATGAGCAATCCTCTTACTCATGGCATTACCTTTACAACTTAATTGGGAGGGGGATAAAGTGAGAATGATGTTTGCCAGTAGCGTAAGAATCTTTCACTTTATCTTTTTTATTTCCGCTACATGAAATGGATGAAAAAGTAGGGAAATAATCATACTGACAACATTATTATAATATAAAATGGTCACTTCGTCAATGTTCACAAACAAAAAATTGAAAAGGGTTGCTACTTGCATTCTTTCTAGTATCGTGTACAATATAAGTTCGTGAAAGTATCTGAAATAGAAAGGTTGAGTGATATGAGGTTTAATCCAACGAGTCCATTTATTCAGCAGCTAATGCAAGCCATTATTCAGACTGAACAAGGTGAATTAGCTCAGGCAGCGACAACTTTAGATAGGATGTATCGGCAAACAGATGACGATTATGAAAAATTTTTATTGGCTTATCAATTTTCGAAAGTGACTACGGATATTTTTGAACGAGTGAAATGGTTGTCAGTTTCCTTAGAGTCTGCCCAAAAAGTCGATGATGAAGAGGTCAAAAGTGCTTATGTGACGTTATTTAGAGATTTAGAAGAAGCCTATAAGGCGTTAGGTAATCATGATTACGAGAAGAAATATCTGGAATTGGCTGAGGCAGAACCTAAGACTCCTACAGATCAAGGACCGTTTTATCATGGCACCAAAGCTGATTTGAAAGTAGGCGATTTACTTGTACCGGGTGGCTTATCGAATTATCAAGACGACTTGGTGATGAATCATATCTATTTCACGGCTAATTTAAATGGGGCTGGCTTAGCGGCGACTTTAGCAAAAGGAACAGGGAAAGAGCGAGTTTATAAAATTGTTCCAACAGGCGAATTTGAAAATGATCCCAATGTCACAGACAAAAAATTCCCTGGCAATTTAACGCGTTCATATCGCTCAGCCCAACCCTTAAAGATTGTCGCAGAAATCGAGGACTGGCAAGCTTTATCTCAGCATCAAAAACAAGAATGGCAAGCCAAAGTCCAAAAGAATGAAGGAGAGGTTATTAATTAATGACTGAAAAAACCAGACAGATTTTCTTTCTAAATGGTTTAGGTGGGACAAAAGAGGAGATACTCCCATTCTTTCAAGCCTTACATCTTTGTCAAGTCGATGTAAAATATTTATCTTTACCTGGTCATGAAAGTGAAAAATCAGTCAATTTAATTACTCAAGATGAATTTATACATTATTATCGTCCTTTGATTGGTAATGCTTCTTGTATTTTGATTGGCTATTCGATTGGTGCTGAAATAGCAGTCTTTTTAGCTCAACACCTACCTAATATTGAAAAAATCATTTTAATTGACGGTGGTCTTGTTTGTGGAGAAGATTTTGGTATATCGGTTGAAGAAGATATTACACAAACTTTAGCAGTAATTAAAGAGAATCAAATCACTTCATTAAACACAGAAAGTATTGCATCACTACTTAGATTCACAGATGAAATACGTCTAGGAATCATGCATGCTAATTTAAAGATACCAATTTTGATTGTCAATAGTTCACAAAAAGAGGTTCTTGCAATCAAACAACGAAGATTAGCGCAACTCAGTCAGCCAAATATCACACATTGTACGATTGAACAAAGTACTCATCAATTGTTGACGGAATATCCTGAGAAAGTAGCCCAAGAAATTCAACATTTTATCTAACAAAAAACGCCAAGTATGCTCAAAAGCGAGTGTAATAGGCGTTTTTATGCTTATTTTCTTTTTTTATGAATAGCTTCAGTACCAGCTTTCAGTGCTGTCTCATAGTACCAACATTTATAATTAATGGTATCCATAACTTGTTGTAGCTCGGCCATTTGTGCTTCTACTACAGCTTTACGTTCCAGAAACATCTCGTAGCGTTCTTCTAAAGAGTCATCTCCTTCATCAATCCACTGAAAAAATTGCCGAATATCTTTGATTGGCATACCAGTTTTTTTGAGACAATCAATAATTTTTAGAGCGGATAATGCCTCTTCGGTGAAAATTCGATAACCAGATTCTTTTCGTTCAATAAAAGGAATTAGCCCTTCTTTATCATAGTAACGAATCGTGCTAGGTGGCACATTCATTAATTTCGCTGCATCTTTAATTGTATAAGTAGACATATAACAATACCCTTTCTAACTTTAAATTCAGCTTTAATGTTACTGGAATTTTATCTATTTAGCAAGCTTTTTAAATTAGATACATTTAGTTATTGTTAGCGCTTGTCATATTTGGTAAAATAATAACTGAATGTGATCGAAATGCAAAGAGTTGGAAACGAGCACGATTGGAAGTTGTTAAAAAAACGTCTTCCTGGTTGGCAAGAAGCTTTCATGGCATCCAGAATTGAGGGATATGTTAAACTGTTGAGCGATGAGACTAAACTGGCTTCTGCTCGGTTTTGACAATTGGATAAAATGATTAAAGAAGATAGAAAAAAATCGGGTGTAATCGTCGAATTGTCGCCCACAGACATGGATTTGATTCTATTAGATCTATTACGTGAAGGTGCGATTACAGAAAATGATTTAGAAGGATTTAGCGAAGAATTAATCGAGGCAGTACGATATTTCTATAAAAATAATTAGGGGGAATATCATGAATACAATGCAATATCAACCAAGCCGCCATATTATGGATTTTCATTTGGCGGGCTTTGCTTACTGCGATGGCTTAGATGTCATTGAAGAATTAAGATTAGGACAAGCTGTGCAATTAGTCCGTGAAGAAGGCAATCCACATGATCCAGATGCTGTGGCGGTACTTTACAAAAATACGAAAATCGGCTATGTGCCAACACAATACAACGGCTTGTTCAGTACGTTATTATATTATGGTCATGGGGATATTTTGAAAGCACGGATTCAAATGGTCAATTTAGAAACCCATCCCGAACGCCAATTCAGAGTGGTTGTGAAAGTAACGGATGCTAGAGGTGATGTAGGTGCGTAAAATAACTGACCTTTACCATGAATATTTGCCAAATGTACCCGGAATGGCTGATTGGTACTTTGATTATGATGTCCATCTATTTGACAATCAATCAAAAGCTGAGCCTTATGCAAAAAAATTAGTCTTATTCCATGCCAAGACAAAAGAAATTTTTACGGTGTATGAAGCGAGTGAGCAGCAAGTCATTTCGAATGTTGCGACGCCAGAATTTGACGGGGAAAAGCTATATTTTTTAGTCTTGAATCAAGTAGTAAATCAAATTTTGTTAATGAGTTATACTTTGCTTACACAGGAAGTAAGAGAAGAGGCACGAATTTCTGCTGAGAGTGCGCCTTTTGCACGTCTACACCTTTATGTCTCACCAGTACTCTTGGCCCAAGAAGATTCTCTAAATGAGCAATTAGAAATCTATTATCCGAAACGTTTCGCTTTGCCCTTGTTAGAAGATGAAAGTTTTGAATGTCAGGAAGGCGATTATTACTATTTCTCGAAGTGGTTAGCAGATGAATCCCTTCCACGTCGTAATGCTTATGTAGTTAAAAATACAAAAGGACAAGTAGTAGAAGAAGGAATTGGACGGATCATGCGCTTTAAAAATGGTGAGTTTATGATTGTTTAGTAGGGTTGGTAGTTATAGTTTCTAGCTATAACTATCACCTGTTTTTTTCTATTACATTCTTAAATAAACTCGTGTTATGATAATCACATCAATTTGACGAGAGGTGTTTGAATGGAAAATCATCATTATGAAGAAGAAGGACAATTTCAACGCAAAATGACCAGCCGCCATCTATTCATGCTTTCATTAGGTGGCGTTATTGGGACTGGTTTATTTTTGAGTTCAGGTTATACCATCTCACAAGCAGGGCCATTTGGTGCGATACTATCTTATTTAGTTGGGGCTGTAGTGGTTTATTTGGTGATGTTATCACTTGGCGAATTAGCGGTTGCGATGCCTGTCACGGGTTCCTTTCATACCTATGCTACCAAATTTATTAGTCCTGGTACCGGTTTTACGGTGGCGTGGTTATATTGGATTTGTTGGACGGTTGCACTTGGGACGGAATTTTTGGGGGCAGGAATGTTGATGGGACGCTGGTTTCCACATATTCCCGCTTGGATTTTCGCCGCGATATTTGCGACGATTATCTTTGGTTTAAATGCTTTATCCGTGCGCTTATTTGCTGAAGCGGAATTTTATTTTTCAAGTATTAAAGTGATTACAATCATTATTTTCATAGTTTTAGGAACATTAGCCATTTTTGGTGTCTTACCATTTGAAGGCAGTCATCAAGCACCATATTTTCAAAATTTAACAGCGCAAGGTTTATTTCCAAATGGGATGGTTGCACTTGTTTCGGTGATGTTAAGTGTAAACTATGCCTTCTCCGGTACAGAATTAATTGGGATTGCAGCGGGTGAGACAGAAAATCCAAAAGAAGCAGTTCCACGTGCGATTCACACCACAATTGGTCGTTTGGTGATTTTCTTTGTATTAACGATTGTTGTTTTAGCAAGTTTACTACCAATGAAAGAAGCAGGGGTAACGGATGCGCCTTTTGTGTTAGTCTTTGATAAAATTGGCATTCCTTTTGCAGCGGATATCATGAATTTCGTAATCTTAACAGCGATATTATCCGCAGGAAATTCTGGATTATATGCCTCTAGCCGCATGTTATGGTCACTAGCCAATGAAGGGATGTTATCGAAAAAAATCGTGCGTATCAATGAACATGGTGTACCCATGCGCGCTTTATTGCTATCAATGATTGGTGCCTTGTTAGCTTTATTTGCGAGTGTTTATGCAGCGGATACGGTCTTTTTAGCTTTAGTATCGATTGCTGGTTTTGCCGTAGTAGCTGTATGGCTTTCCATTCCAATTGCGCAGATTCGATTCCGCAAAGAATTTTTAAAAACGCATGATCTAAGCGAATTGAGCTATCAAACACCATTTACCCCGGTTTTACCTTATATCACGGTTATTTTACTTGGTATTTCTATTATCGGGATTGCCTGGGATGCATCACAAAGAGCAGGATTGTATTTTGGCATTCCGTTTATTATTTTGTGTTATGCTTACCACTATTGGAAGTTTAAAAAGTTTTAGAGGTGAATGAGATGGGACGATTAAAGGAATTATTAGCACAAAAGCAAATATTGGTTTTACACGGACCGCTTGGCACTGAGTTAGAAGCGATGGGTTATGATGTCTCAGGGAAACTCTGGTCGGCTAAATATCTGTTAGAAAAGCCAGAAGTGATTCAAGAATTACACGAAATTTACCTCAATAATGGCAGTAAAATCTTAACTACTTCGACTTATCAAGCGACGATTCCTGGACTTGAAGCAGCGGGACTAAATCCAGAACAAGCGGCTGATATTATTCGCTTAACAGTTCAATTAGCGCATCAAGCTCGCGATAATTATTGGCAAAATTTATCAGATGAACAAAAGGCCCAAACCATTTATCCGTTAATCTCAGGAGATGTGGGACCTTATGCCGCATACTTAGCCGATGGTTCAGAGTATAACGGTCAATACGGGGATGTGACCTTACAAGAGTTGAAGGATTTCCACCGTCCGCGCATCCAACTCTTTTTAGAACAAGAAGTGGATATGTTGGCTTTAGAAACTATTCCGAATAGGTTAGAAGTCCAAGCATTGACAGAACTATTAAGCGAGGAATTCCCACAAGTTGAAGCATATATGAGTTTCACCGCGCAAGAAGTGGGTAAGATATCAGATGGCACAGCATTAAAAGACGTGATTGCTTTGGTTGAAGCTTGTCCGCAAATTCTGGCAGTCGGCTTTAATTGTACCCAACCACAACTATATGATGACTTATTACAAGAAACCCGTACTTTAACGACAAAGCCACTGGTTACTTATCCAAACTCTGGTGAAACCTATGATGGCGTGACTCAAACTTGGCACCACAGTCATGAAGGGGAAGGTTCTTTAGTTGAGCAATCATTACATTGGATTCATTTAGGTGCACAAATTGTTGGGGGCTGTTGTCGTACAAGACCTGCAGAGATTGCCGCACTCGCCCAAGCAGTTCGCAAACACAATGAGTAAGCTTGTCGGATTTTTTCAAAGTGATATAATAGATGTAATCTTATATAAGAAGGCGATACAATGAGTGAAAATTATATATTGGATTTTAATGGTGACTATGAGGATTATCCAAATTTTACTCATTTTAATTGTAGTCAAGTTTTAGGTAGTCGATTGATTTGTTCGGATGAAGCGCAGGAAAAATTAAACCAATTGATTACACATCATGGCATTTCTGGCGTACATTTCTTGGATTCTGGCGATTATCACTATATCACGAAATTGATGTGCGACCAGATACATGAGCCGTTTGATTTGGTTTTATTTGATCATCATACCGATATGAAAGATGCGGTTTTTGGCGAGATGCTCACTTGTGGCGATTGGGTCAGAAATTGTATTGAGGAAAATTCGCGGCTCCATCAAGTCATTGTTGCTGGTCCAAGTCAAAAAGCTTTTCAACAAGTAGACTTTCATAGCCAAAAACTAAAAGCCATTACCGAAGAAGATTTTATGAGTCACAAAGCGATGGCTAAACTTGCTTATTATCAGTCAGATTTGCCACTGTATTTGTCCGTGGATAAGGATATTTTAACAAAAAAGGATGCAGTGACGAATTGGAATCAAGGCCAGCTCGATTTATCTACCTTGCAGCAAAGTCTTCGTCAGGTTCTAAGTCATCAACGTTTAATTGGGGCCGATATTTGTGGAATGTCTGAAGAATGCCCCTCACTTGCCGAGCAATTAATAGCCGAACAAATTAATCGTCAATCTGATGAAAAAATAGTCCAAACAATTCAGCCTTATCTAAAGGTTTCATAATTGATGCAAAAAGTTGTCTTTAAGGCAGCTTTTTTGTTTTTCTATGGCTAGTAAAATGACGGACTTCATAGTATGATTAGATTACGAGGTGAGGTCATGTTTCAAATACATTATATGGGAAAGTATAAAGATGAATCGCAATTAATTAAAAATCAGCCCTATCCTTATCAAGCCACGCAATTTAAGGAAAGTGACAATCTGAATAAAATCTTTTTGCAAGGTTTACTCATTGGACTTCCGTTATTTATTGTTATGTTTGCTGCGGGAATTTACCGTATTTCTTCCATAGATTACCAATGGATTTTGAATTTTCATTGGCTGACGGCAGGGATAGTGTATTTTTTTCTGATGTACCCGTTGATGATCATTCATGAAGTCATTCACGCATTATGTTTTCCAATTCAGGCGAGAAAAGAAATTTGGAATTATCTTGAGCAAGGGGCGATGTTTGTTTATTGTGAGGAAAAGGTCAGTAAGTTACGCTTTATCTTGATGTCACTGGCGCCAGCACTTGTTTTAGGCATTCTTCCATTTCTGATTTGGTATGTCGTCGCTCCATTTCTCAGTGTCGAAGTATCGGTATGTTGGGCGTTGATGAGCTTTACGATGGCTGCTAGTGCCGTTGGTGATTTTGTCAATGTGTATCATGCCATCCGTCAAGTCCCTAAAAAGGCGAAAATTTTTAATTATGGTTTTCACAGTTTCTGGATTGAGGAGGAGTAACATGGATTATTCAATGGATGAATTAATAGAAGCAAAACGTCAAATTGATTCGACCTTACATAAATTAGGAGAAGTAGTCAAAATCTTTGAACAAAAGGAAAATCCCAAACGCTATCAATCGCAAATTACTTTGGCCAAACGCCGCATCCGAGCTTTTACTATTGCGAATGAATTAATTGAAAGAGAAATGGCAGGTGAACCGATTCATGAGTAGAGTTGAAAAATGTACATTAACGAATATGTGTATGATTCAAAAAGGCAATCAAGTCTTGGTGCAAAATCGTTTGAATCCGAATTGGCCAGGCATCGTGTTTCCTGGTGGTCATGTTGAGGAAGCGGAAAGTTTGGTTGATTCAGTTATCCGCGAAATCAAAGAAGAAACTGGATTGACCTTGCATAGTGTCACGCTTTGTGGTGTGAAGCAATTCTATATGGCCGATAAACAAACTAGGTATTTGGTCTTTTTGTATCGTAGTGATGATTTTTCTGGTGAGCTCCAATCTTCAAATGAAGGTGAGGTTTACTGGATAAATCGCGATGAATTAGAAAAGCAAACATTGGCACATGGTTTTGATACGATGATTCCAATCTTTGAAAATCCAAATCTATCCGAAAATTTTCATCAAAAAATCGATGGCAAATGGCAGGTAGAAAATAAATAACTTTTAATAAATTACGCTTGTAAGATAAAACATAAGGGAAAGCATCTCTGCACTTTGCTTTCCCTTATTATTATTTTTGATTGATAAAAGCAAGAAAAGCGTTCATCTTATCTAGCTTCATTTGATTCATATCGATGATTGTTGTGTTTTGATACCATTCAGCATTTAAAATCTCGTGAATTTGCTGTTGGATTTCTTCAGGTTCACTCGTCAAGTCTTTATTTTCAAGCGTATATGCCATTTCACTTTTTGCCAAAGATTCCTGTTGGCTTGCCAAACAACATCTGACAAATCGCAGTAAGGGTTTAAATCCAAGTGGACGGAAGGTATCTGTATTTTCCATTACTCCATAACAAAGCGCCCCTAGCACTAAATCATATTTTTCAACATTTTCAAGACAACGTAACAATCGACGACTAGAGGCATAGGCGTTCAAATTTCCTCGTTTTTCTATCACGGGCCGCAACTCTTCTTTGGTTTGCGTAATGATCTCCCAATTCAATTGCTCAAACACCTCTTTAGAAAAATGTTCTGGAATCATACGAATAAGATTATAGCGAACGTTTGTCAATTGAGACGCGTATGGAGGGATAGGATTGATATCATAAAACGACTGCACTCGCTCAGTTAATGAGATACATTCTTCGCCAATTTCTTTTAATGATTGACTATCTTCAAGTTCGGTTAAACGATAATACTCATGATTTATATAGCCAATGTATTTTTTTAGGTAATGATGCGCAAGAGGGAGTTTTTGTGTTCCGTTACGTTTGATATCACTTTCTGTTAACCAGTCTAAACCTAGTGTGTATATCCACTTTCCTGACTCATCAATCGTTGTGCGCAAAAGTAAATTTTTCAATAAACGCCGAATCGCTGCAAACTTTCTTGCTTCCTCTACATCCTTCACTTGTAAAAAAGCCTCGTTGTTCATCCATTTTGAAAAAGGTTCAAACAATTGCTTCAAAAATTCTCGTTTATCCTCAGCTTCAACCAGTAGGAGCAAGTGACAAATTTGATTGATGGTATCCTTAAGTTCTGGATGGTCAAAATCTTCTCGTTTTAAAGCAGCATAATAGGGTAAACTGGTCATGATTTGGAGCACGACCTCAGGCTGATTGAGAAAGTTTTGTAGATAAATGGTGCTGATTTGTAAGTATCGATATTTTAACGAAAAATCATCAGGATGCAGCACGGTTTGCCTTTTTAACATATGTAAAGCACGAGCAAATTCTTGTTTATGCATGTATTGATCAATGGTGTCTTTAATTACAGGGAGTGCATCTGACATTAAATCACCTTCTTTAACAAATTTCATCATAATTATAACATACCATTGAAAATGATTGTATTGAATTGAAAGGGGTTTCTTGATAGAATGAAGTGAATAATTCAATGAGATTGTTTATAATATATGAAAAATAATATAACGAAAAAGGTGTGGTTTAATGCAAGAAATCATTAACGAATACATTTGGAATGAAAATGGCTTATTATTGATTGATATTCCTACTGGTATGGGAAAGACAAATGATGTGCTAGAAGTGATGGTAGACAAATTAGCGGATATTAATGAAAATAGTCGTCCCATATTTTTTATTACAAATCTTACCAAAAATTTACCTATTAAAGAGTTTTATGAAAAGGCTGCCGAAAGAGGGCTGTCTGAAGAATTTGACAAATATGTACTTGTACTAGAAGCGATGACTACTATGGTTAGGAAGCGATTATTGGATTTAGAAGACCAAATCCCTGAAGAAATTACCCAGGATAAAGCCTATCAAGATTTACGTAGTCATTTAAAATTCCTAAAAAATAATGAAGAAAGTAGTATCGATACATCTGTTTTCAATGATCAAATTGGTAATTTAGAATATAATTTTCGAAAATTATTAATGACAAAACTAGATGAACTAGGAGATGTTAAAATTAAGCTTGAAACATTGGAAAATGATTCAAAATGGCAATGGGTAGACAAACTATATCCAAGTGTATTTACAAGTAAACGAAAAATCTTCTTTCTTTCAATGGATAAATTCTTTTTAGCTAATCCAACCTTAGTCGAGCCAAACTATCAATTTATTAATAAAAAAGAATGGGAGAAGGCAATTATCTTTATCGATGAGTTTGACGCGACAAAAGAAAGCATTATTAATCAATTGATAAAAAATAGTGAGAAAAATGCTGTTAATTTAGTTCAGTTATTTTGTAATATCCATCATTTTCTGCAATATGGGGAATGGCAAAAGTCGATTTTAGATGAAAAGGCTGAAAATATTATTGCAAATATGAAGGTCATGTTTAGTGAAAGATATGAACAATATTGTAAGTATAGTTTTAAGACAGAGGATACGCTAGATGCTCGTCAATATCGGAATTTTTTATTCAATGATGGACAATATTTGCAAGTCAAAGAAAACAAATTATATTATTATGTCGATGAACAATCAAAAGTAAATTGGATTACAAAAAATAATGATAACGGGCAAAATAAAACATTAACAGAAGTATTCAGAAAATTAAATGGTGCAATTGAGTACTTTGTAAGAGGGATGGCATATATCACCAGTGTTTATTTTAAATCTGTTGATAATAGTCGAAATTTAACTTACAGTAATTGTCTTCATTCGATTTTAAAAGTAATGCATCTGGATAATCAAAGTAATGAATATTTGTTCAATAGGATTTTGTCATTGCGAACGGAAGGTAAGGTGAAAAATAGTTTAAAGAGTCAAAGTCTAGCAGTTAGAAATTTATATAGTACTGGATTCAAACTTTATTCATTATTCGACGGCGATGATAATGCGTTAAATACAGATATTATGTTTTATCAAGTTCCTTATTTTCCAGAGTATTTTCTTTATGAATTATGTTCAAAAAGTTTAGTCATCGGTATTTCAGCAACTGCAACTGTGCCGTCTGTATTAAATAATTACGATTTGAATTATTTACAAATGATGCTTAAAGACAAATTTTATCAACTTAAAGATTATCACCATAAGCATTTAAGGGAAAAATCTAATCAACTTATTCAAGGGTATCCTCAAGTCAAAATGGAGTTAAAAAAAGTAGAAAATCAACCTTTAGAGTATGTATTAGGTGATTTTTTCGATGACAAAGCCATAACAAGTTATATTGCCGATTTTGTGGGAGCTATAGATGCGTTTTACTTAGAACGGTTAACAAAAATGTTGAGTGCAATGTTTGATTTTTTAACTGATAGTAGCGTACAATCTATGCTCATTTTTTCAAACCAATTGATTAATAATCATTCTAAACCTAATATTCATTTGTTTAAACGTGTGGTTCAGCTTTTAAATCAACAATATTTTGAGCACTCCTATGACGTGGATAGCCTTTTTGTCACATTAAATAGTCAAAATTTTGAAAAGCAAAAAACACAATTACTTGAAAAACTAAGCAAAGGTGAAAAAATAGTTATTTTTACATCGTATAAAACTGTAGGTGTGGGGCAAAATCTTCAGTATGACATTCCAGAAAATACCTCAGTCATCCAAGTGAATAATCGTAAAAGCAAATCGAAGGACATTGATTGTATTTATATAGATCTTCCAACACACTTGATTGCACGAAAATACAAAGATACTCTCTCGATGGAGACAATTTATCGTGGAATTTTTCAGATGGAATATTTATCTGCAAGAGGAGAAATATCGCCTGCACAATGTAAATATTTTATCTCTCAGTATTTTACCGATGGAAATATCCATTTAGATACCGATAAAACAAGATCGATGAATAATAAAGCGATTGCGATTATACAGCAAGCAGTAGGTAGAATTTGCCGAACAAGTAATAAAAATGCAGTGATTAAGCTATATATAGATGATAAAGTATTCCAAATATGTGATTTTTCTGATTTTAAGAACAAAATCAATAATCCCGAGTTTCAAAAAATCATTGAAACAAGCTATAAGAATCATTCGTTTGAAAAAGCTGAAGTCGAATCTTTACAAAATCAGGCGGTCAACCATACTTTGCGATTTAAAAATAAACTTTATCATTTTGTCTATAACAACAAACAATGGACAAGTGAACAAGTTGCATACTGGCAGGCGATGCGTCAACATTTGTTAAAATATCCAACGTTATCAACTGAAGCATTTCTTGAATTGGAGGATAACTACCAATCTTTTTATATTCAAATGCCAACCCTAAGAAATAGTTATACTTATACTCAAGAACAGGATTTTAGCTATTTACAAATATTTTTTGGTATACAAGGCAAAAGCAATGTTTCAGCTGAGGATGTTAAGTTAAATAAAATTCAGCAAATTACTGAGTTAAATCGTTATTTTGAACAGCAAGGATATGCTTTAAGTTTTGAAAGACAAGATTACATGTTGTCCCCGGTTGCCTATCAAAACATTTATAAAGGTGCATTAGGAGAAACAATCGGAAAGAAAGTGTTAGAGACGCACTTAGATATACAGCTAGAGGAAATGCCTGCAGAATACTATGAACTATTTGACTATCATATTCAAAATAAAGTGTATATCGATTTTAAGTATTGGAAAGAATCAAATAAACAGCGTGCAACAGAATATTTAGAGCGAATTCATGAAAAATTAATGCGTGTTGGCGGCAAGCGGGCAATTATTATTAATATTTTTGCCAATCGAGCGTATAACTATAGTACCTCGTATCAAAACCAAATTATTGAGATTCCTTATCTATTTCATAAGAAGCAATTAGATGCTATAAAGCTGAAACAATTAGAAGATTTTATAAAGGAGACGATAGCTAGTGACAACGATTCTAACTAATAAATTAAAAATAAAGTATGATTTGGAAAAAATTCAGCGAGACTATGATTTTATTAAAATTATTAGGGAAGACAAAACAATATATGGTGCGCACATTCTCGACTTGGATTTTGTCAAAGTTGACGCTATTGTATTTGAAAATGGACATTCACTCGTGTTGATGTACCGAAAAAATAAGCATTCTAGCTATACATTTAATGAGTATTTTAGAAATAGTCCCTACATGGATTCCTATCGTGCAATGGATGTCTCCTGTAAAGATCTAGTTGAAAATAATGTGTTGCTACAACTATTTTTGAATGCGTTAAGTAATTATAGTTCAGATGATTTAAAGTATAATAATTTAACAGGTATTCTTTTTATCACACATCCAGCGTTGATTGTCAAAAAAGTAAAAGATCAACCTATGCAGTTGGACGCATTGCAAGTAAAAGTAGATAAAGAAGAGACATTAAATTTTTCAGCCAATAGATTTAATTCTGTGAAATATAGAAATAAGATGAAAATAGATGACAAAAAATTTAGATCTTTACCTAAATATGAATTGCTTTCCAATGGTGTACTTAAACGACATCATAAAGGAGAAGCAAAGCAATTATTTGTTCAAAGAGCTATTGATAATGAAAAAGCTTCAATTCCATTTTTGGATATTTCAAGTTTTGAAAAGTTTAATGCGTCTAAAATGGGGATGATGTCGGATTTGTTAGAACGATTTGAAATATATTTTGGTGAATATGTCCATTTAGAATTTGTAGAATATACAGATGTACGACAAGCTTTGATTCAATCAGAGAGGTTTGAACTGGTCAATCATGAATTGGGTACTGCACTTTATATCATTGACAAGATTTATGATGAACATTCGAAAGTAGAGTTAAAACGTATTCAGCATATCTTGCTAGATAAATATGGATTAAAAAGTCGCATTGTCAAACATCCACAAAAAGATGCGATGAATATTGTGTATGTACATGAAAGAGAATACTACGAAAAGCGGCAATTAGTAGACCCTTATATCAATGACAAGGCATTTTTAACACATCATTTGACAGTAGAAGGTTTTCTAGAAAATGAAGAGTTAACGATTGAAGTAATTCTTAAAGAGTTGCTGATTAAAAAGGATTTAGAAAAGCAGCAGATCTCTCTTTTGGATTGGGCCGACTTTCAATTTGAGCACGAATGGATTTTTATTAATAAAATTTCAGGTGAAGAGAACAGATATTTAGGGATGAAAATTTATCCAAATGGGCATTTTGTTTTTACGGAATTTGAAAATACACTATTTAGAAATCACGAATATAATCAATATGCAGATATTTTAGCGTCAAGTAAAGCAGAGGGATTGATTATTGACCATCATAAAAATATAAATGTGATTGTGCAAACTAAATTGTATTCACTACAAGAAATGCATCAAATCCGGCGAATATTCAAACAAACAAAGGAAAATCAGAAATATTTCAAAGATGAATTGGCTGATTTACTAGATCATATTTCAACTCAAACAAAGAGTCAAAGTATCATTTCAGAAGTTTCTGATATAAAAGAATATTTGGATAGTGTGAATGAACCGGAAATTAGTCAACAATATTTTGTCCAAAAATTACACCACAAAACATTGAAACAGAAAGTGAATGATTATTTTGTGATGAATTATCAAAAGCATCTATTTCCTTATTTTAGAAATCAGCAAAACAAACCAGAAATATACAGAGGCAGCTTAGATATTCATTATTGGCAGATTGATGAGAAGCGGGCTCAATACTGTGTAGGGGAAAAAAGTAAAAATCCTAAGCAGAAGATGGACAAAGGTGTGATCATTCGTGAAGTTCAAGCAATAGGTGATGCTCCAGTATTTTTTGATGAACTCTTACCTTTAATGGATGTGGACTTTGTACGTTTAGGTTCATTAACCGTGCTGCCGTTTCCATTCAAATATTTACGTGAATATGCAAAGAAATATATATAAAGCATCTCCACCTAAAAAACAAGGATATTTTACATTGTGTAACCGCTATAAACTTGATAAAATAAAGAAAAAGCGGAAATCAGGTAAACGAAATGTATATTGAAGATATGACTGCAGAAGAAATCAATCGCATGCCTAAGCTAAAATATCGAGAACGGATGGATAACGAATTGGCCTATCAATGGTTGTTTCGTTGCTTTGTGAATGAAAAGGATTATCCCAAAACCTATCAGATATTACAAAACGCACTAGATCACGACAATGACACCTTGTATTATTCCAATCCCTATGAGGTAGCGCGTCGTTTGTACTGGGCGGATGAAAATCAGTATTGTCCTAAAGAAATATTTATATTCATGGAAAAAGCTTTTCGTGATCAGCTCTATTTGCTTTCAGATCCGTTAGCGGCGGATTTTCTCGGGGATTTATTCTATTTGCCGAGATTTCGACATATGAATGAGAAAAAAGCCATTAAGTACTACACCGTTTCGGCGAAAGAAGGACTATCAAATGCGATGGCGCGTTTAGGTATCCTATACTATCGACAACATCGCTTAAAAAAGGCTTATCCATTTTTGTTAAAGGCGAGTATGCTAGGTGATTCGGAAGCAAAATATCAATTAGCCGAACTCTATTGGCATGGTGAAGGGGTAGAACAAGATTTATTTTTGGCTAATAAACTTTATCAAGAAGTCCAAAAGCAAATAGAGGATAGTGAAGCAAAGGTGCGTGCGATGATTCGCCTTTCTCAGTATAAGCGGATGGTGGCAGAGGCTGAGGAAAGTTTTTTGGATAATATTAGATTGTTGCACAAGGCTGAGCAAATATATTTCGAGTTAGGTCAACAAACAGCCGGAATCGATGAAAGTCTAGAGGAGGAAATCAATCAAGAATTAACCATTGTGAAACAAGCCATCAAGCAAAGAAGAGGAATTTCTGACTCACGAGGGATCTATGTGCACACTTCGCTACATGAATTAGAAGCCAGTCTTTGGCACGAAGGCGATATTGAAGATTTATTGCGACTATCCAAGAGTGAATATTTCAAAAAAGCAGTGCCATTCCAATGTCCAAACAATCAGTGGGAAGCATTAAATTTGATTCAAACCAAACTGCTTGACCAAAATATATTTGCAATTCGTGTGAGAGATAGCCAGTTCAAATATCAAAATGAAGACGATCAGCGCCAATTTCCTTTAGTTGAAGCACCATTAGATTTTGATGAAAATAAAATCACTCATTATATGAAAAATCGCGAGTTTACAGCCATTGTTCTCAATACGATTGGTTTTGTGCATTTTGAACCCTTGATGAAAACGAAAAATAAAGAATACCGTCTGCATTATTATTTTGAAAATGAAGAGATTGCCCGAAGTTACACTGAAGAAATCTTTGAGAAAATGCTGGGTTATGCCTTTTACCGATTAGATGCTATAAAGGTTTGGATAGGTACTTTGAAGGATGATGAAACGAGACTTGAATTTTTACGTAAAAACGGCTTTAAATCAGAGCCTTCTAAAAAATTACCCTTCGTGGATGACCGAAAAGATGTACACTATTATTGTTTGCTTGAGCGTTTTTGGGATACTTATTAAACTATATTGAAATGAGGGATTCGATGCGTACCGACTTATTTATGAATCAAGAAGACCAACTAAATCAAGAAATATTAAACTACTTCGAGCGGATGAAATTCTCAGGCGTTGCGCATTATTTTTGTTGCTGGTCATATGGGTGGGCGAGAATCTTTCATCTAATGGATCGTTGGACAGGAATCACTACGACGGCCGTATCCCCAATTATCCAAATGATATTGCGCTGTGATTTGCTCGTTTTTACCAAAGATGAAATTCTGATAAAGCGTGTGAAGTTATTTGGCAAAGAGAGCCTACCAGCACATTCAGATAACAAACATTTGGTGCGATTGTCTCGAAAAGATATCCAATCGTTGCATGTCAAACCGATAAAGAGTAGATTTATTGGTGAAGGCGGATATGAAATTAGGATTCAAGCGGACAAAAAATATTATTTTGAAATTCACAATCTTATTGACAATAGTTTTTCTGCTGTTCAATTCAAACAGATGTTACGACAAGGATATTTCGAGTGAAAAGGTATGGAAATGAGTGATTTTACTTGAAATAGATTCAACAAATGAGCATAATAAATTTGTAGATGAGTGGTCGGCTCATGGTCAATCTGATATTAATCTTGAACATAAGAGCCAAATGGTGGCGTACACCAGAATAAACCGACTAATAAGAACGGCTCACACAGGTATTGGTGGGTCGTTTTTTTATATACAGTAATCTTAAGTATAAATTATGAGACAAATTTAGACTCAAAATCATCAATTTTTTGAAAATATAAAGTCAGGTACCTTTTGCCTGGCTTTTTTAATAAATACTGTTGTGTAACCGTTACAAACTTGATAAAATAAATTAAAAGTAACAATTATGAATGAACTAATTGAGGTGTAACTGCATGAAAATAACGACTGAAAGATTACTACTCAGACCATGGGAAGATAGCGATGCGGCAAATCTATATCAATATGCCAAAGACTCTCAAGTTGGCCCGCGCGCAGGTTGGCCACCACACACAAGCCAAGCCCAAAGTTTAGAAATCATTCAGACTGTGCTGCGTGATCCGTATTCTTTTGCTGTATGTCTAAAGGAAAGCGGAGAAATGATTGGCGCTATTGGGTTTCATGACTCGCATTCGCCACACATTCATCCTGAAAATCATGAAAAAGAGTTAGGATACTGGTTAGGCGTACCGTTTTGGGGACAAGGACTCATGCCAGAAGCAATCGAGGCGATGTTGGCTTTTGGATTTGAAGAATTATTACTAAATACGATTTGGTGTGGCTACTATCAAGGAAATGAACAATCCAAACGTGCACAAGAAAAATGTGGCTTCACCTATCATCATACACTCGAAAATGTCGATGTACCTCTGCTCAAGGAAGTCCGTACCGAGCATTTCACTCGATTAACCGAAGAAGAATGGCATGTGAAAAGAGGAAAATAAAATGGACTGACTCACAAAATTTGAAGCGATGTTAGATGAAATCATGACCACAGCTGCAAAAGAAAAACAACAAATGGATGCACTCAAATTAGCCGGTAAAGAAAAAAGCGCGACTTATCGACAACTGATGGCCAACCACTTAATGTACACGCGAATAATAGGACTATATAAGCAATATGGATTGGTGGAAGAATAATGGACTATATCATTTTCCCATCTGATCATTTTGATGGAAAGCAAGTTGAACCAGAATACCTTCGCGAATATCAAGCTTATCAGACAGAAATTCAAGCTTTCATTTTTAATTATGAAAAATTTTTTGAAGAAAACCGACTAATCTTGAATCAAGTAAATTTTACGCCGGGTAGTGCTATTTATCGTGGTTGGATGATGACGCCATAACAATACCAATCTTTTTATTCGTAATTAAGAGATAAATATCAGATTAAATTATTAACTTCACCTGAGCAGTACGAACAATTTTATTTATTTCCAAACATCTATCCAGAATTGATAGAAGATACACCCAAAATGTTGACCTTTCCATTAGGGACTAAGGTATATATAGAAAAAATTCGTTCTCAGATGTCGGAGTTTATGATTAAGGACTATGTAAAATCAGCAAAAGGGACTAAATTACCAAGCCGTATCTCTAGTGCGATTTCCCAGCAACAATTAGATGAATATCTAGAAATTTTTTATCGGTATCGTGGGGATTTACTAACAGGCGGAATCTGTATCAAAGAATATGTTGAGTTAAAAACATTAAATGGCCGCCATAATGAATATCGAGTATTTTATGCGAATGGGAAAGCGATTAGTATTGCAGAATCAGTAGCAAATGATGAGTTTACCACACAGCCACCTAGAGAATTAATTGAAAAATACCAACATTTACCAAGTCCATTTTATACTGTGGACTATGCCGAATTGGCTGATGGCTCGTGGGTAGTAATCGAAGCTGGCGATGGTCAAGTATCTGGATTGAGCGACCATCAGGATAGAGCAGCGTTTATGTCGCGTTTGTGTAATTAAATTCATAATGCGAGCTATGGAATATCTGGGTTTAGTTGAAAAATATGATAACAATAGCCGACTTACATCTTTTGGAAAAACGGTAAAAGCTGAAGAAGATATATATCAAAAAAATATCTTACTAATAAAATCTATTTTGAAAAAAAGAATATTTAGAGATGCTTTTATAGAATATATGGTGTATGAAGAAATTGATAAGAAGAAAACTATTAGAAATTTGATGGAACTTTACAAAATAAATGATACAACAGCAGAAAGAAGATTTAATACAATAAAGTCATGGATAGAATGGATTTTTTCATTTACAAATATTAAGTAACTAATCGGAGGTCTCATGCTTACTTTTAAACAGTTGATTGATTTAAATAATGCTTATATTGATTTTTGTGAATATGAATATGGTCAGGCAGAACCTCTAGTTGATTTTTCGCAACCAGTTCAAATGATTTCTCGAGAAGTTCTTCCACAAATGATCGATATTGCCTATACGGATGACGTGGAGGATAGTTTTGGACGTTTTCGCTATGAGATTGCGGCGAAGGTTGATATTCTAAATTGTGAGGAACTCTATCAACTTTCTAACGAGAAATTGGCTGTTATCTGCGTGAAAGAGACTTCGGTGGATGAGGTAATTAACAATTTGCGTTCGTGTTCTTTTGATGATTGGATTACCTGTACAAATTGGATAGATTATGATGAAGTCACGCAGCTTACGGATGGAGTAATTAGCGAAGAAAATTTGTTTGCGTTACATCCAGAAATGAAAAGGATAGAAATTGTACGTTTGGCATCTTTCATCTGATTCTTTTCCTTAGTATAATGATGTTAGTTATGAATGAAATGTAGGTGTTAGTCTTGGATGATAAATCTTTAGAGGTGATGCATAAAGGGTTATATCATGCTTTTGTGCAAGAAAGTGAAACAGCTGGTAATTTAGCTTTTCATCCTAAATTTGTATCAAATAATCAGCGAAAATTCCATAAAGTATTAACGGAAATCGAATATGAATTGCAAAACTGCGATGCTTTCTTCATAAGTGTGGCTTTTATTACGATGAGTGGGATTACGCCTTTGTTGCAGGTCTTTAAAGAGTTAGAGCAAAGAGGTGTTCCAGGGCGTATTTTAACTACTGATTATTTAACCTTTAGCGAACCTAGAGCTTTAAAAAAATTAGCTGAGTTAAAAAATATTGAAGTTAGAATGTATCGGACCCAAAACCAGTCAGCTGGTTTCCATACAAAGGGCTATATTTTTGAAAAAGATAACTTATACCGTATGATTATTGGTAGTTCCAACTTGACCATGAATGCTTTAACAAAGAATAAAGAGTGGAATACAAAGTTGATTTCTACTAAAGATGGTGCGGTTTATAAGGATTTAGTCGATGAGTTTGAAACACTTTGGAGTAATAATTCGCAACAATATGATGAACGCTTAGCAAAAATCTATGAAGAAAATTATCAACGCCAAAAAGCAATTCAGAGACAAAAAATTCAGCAAGAGTTCGAAGCGATTTGGCAGGATTCTCATACTGTACAATATGAGCAAGTAGCGGATAGTTATGATACACAATATGAAATTGTTCAAGAACAACGCGATGTGACTCGACAAATGGCTGTTCCTGAAATGGAAATGTATAAATTACAGCCAAATACAATGCAAAGTGGATTCATTGATGAGTTAAAAGCGCTGATAGCTAATGGGGCTAAGCGTGCATTACTTATATCAGCGACTGGTACTGGGAAAACCTATGCCTCAGCTTTTGCGTTAAGAAATATCAAATACAAACGCGCACTATTTTTAGTTCACCGTGAGCAAATTGCCAAACAAGCCATTGCAAGTTATAAAAAAGTTTTCGGACAAACACGTACTTTTGGCTTGCTGTCGGGTAATCATAAAGCCGATGCGAGTGTGGATTACCTTTTTTCGACAATGCAAATGATGGCGAAAGAAGAGATTCGTCAACAATTTCCTAAAGATTACTTTGATGTAGTGGTGATTGATGAAGCCCATCGCGTAGGAGCTGGTTCTTTTCAACGAATTTTAGATTATTTTGAACCTGAATTACTTTTAGGGATGACCGCAACACCAGAACGTACTGATAATTTTGATGTGTTTAAAGCATTTGATCATAATATTGCTTATGAAATTCGTTTAAAGCAAGCATTGGAAGAAGAGTTGCTTTGTCCATTCCATTACTTTGGGATTAGCGATATCCAAGTCAATAATCAACTGCTAGATGAAACAAAAGATTTTACGCGTCTTTCTTCTAGTGAGCGGATCAACCATATTGTTGAAAAAATTGAGTATTTTGGTTATTCGGGTGACAGGGTTAAGGGCTTAATTTTCTGTCGTTCAAAAGAGGAGTGCCAATTATTAAGTGAGGCTTTTAATCAACGAGGATATCGCACGGATTATTTGACTGGTTCAGATTCTCAAGAAAAGCGTGAAAAAATGATTTCTTATTTGGTAGATGATCAGCAAATCGATTATCTAGATTATATTTTTACAGTCGATATTTTTAATGAAGGTGTAGATATTCCGGAAGTTAATCAAGTGGTTCTACTTAGACCGACACAATCGCCAATCGTTTTTGTTCAGCAATTAGGGCGTGGCTTGCGTAAGGATAAGGACAAAGAATATTTAGTCGTGCTAGATTTTATCGGTAATTATAAGAATAACTATATGATACCGATTGCTTTATCTGGAGACCGCAGTTATAACAAAGATAATATACGTAAATTCATTTCAGAATCTGACCGCACGATTCCAGGTGCGTCAACGATTCACTTTGATGAGGTTTCACGTAAAAAAATCTTTGAATCAATTGATGGGGCGAATTTTGACTCCATTCAATTGATTAAGGATGCCTATAAAGGATTACGACAAAAATTAGGTCGAATTCCAGAATTGATGGAATTTGAAAAATATGGTGAACTTGATGTCATGCGTATTTTAGGAAATCCGAAATTGGGTTCATACTATCGCTTTTTAAATAATTATGAATCAGAGTATCATTACGAGCTTTCAGAATCGAATGAACAAATGTTGAAGTTTATTTCGCGCAAGTTCGCGAGTGGTAAACGTGCACATGAGTTACTTGCCTTCCAATTATTAATGCAAAATCAAGAACAAGATATTTATCCACTCTGGGAGTCTGAAATGGCTAGTCGTTACGGAATTACCATTGATTTGAAAGCAAAAGTGAATGTGGCTAACATCTTAACGGGCAGATTTATTACTGGCGGCGAAAAAGTAACATTCAAGGATTGTATCTTTATGGATGATTCTTCAGGAGAATGGTTGATTTCTGATTTATTTAAGCAAGCATTAACGGATGAAGAATTCGTCCATCAACTTAAATCAGTGATCGAATTTGGGCTACATCGTTATGAACAAAATTATCAGGATAGATATCAAGATACGAATTTTGTTTTATATCAAAAATACACTTACGAAGATGTGTGTCGCTTATTAAACTGGCAAGAAAATTCAGTCGCGCAAAATATTGGTGGTTATAAATTTGATAAAGATACGAACACTTTCCCGGTATTTATCAACTATCACAAATCCGAGGATATTGATGCGACGATAAATTATGAAGATCGTTTTATTAATGAAAACCAACTGATTGCAATCTCAAAATCAGGTCGAAATCTAAGTTCAAATGATGTGCAGAATTTTATCAATGCAGAAGAAAGAGGAATTAAAGTAGATTTATTTGTTCGTAAAAATAAAGATGATAAGACTTCAAAGGAATTTTATTATCTTGGTCGGATGAAGCCCACTGGTTTTGCGGAAGAGTTTCAAATGAAAGATACGAACAAAACCGCAGTTGAGATTGGTTGGCAGCTTGAAACTCAAGTGAGAGAAGATATTTATGATTATATTGTTGAAAGGTAGAGTGAGATGAAAGAGATAGAAGTTGTAGCAGCTATTATTCAAGAAGATGGCAAGATTTTCGCGACACAGCGTGGTTATGGTGATTTAAAAGGTGGTTGGGAATTTCCTGGCGGTAAACTAGAAAAAGGCGAATCACCTGAGCATGCCCTCGTTCGTGAAATTCAAGAAGAGCTAAATACAACAATTGAAGTTGGCGAATTGATTGAAACGGTTGAATATGATTATCCTACCTTCCACTTAAAAATGTATTGTTACTTATGTCAACGCGTTTCTGGGCAGCTGGATTTGTTAGAGCATAGTGCAGCGAAATGGTTAACCAAAGCGACACTTGATTCAGTAGACTGGCTACCTGCGGATATAGCGGTGGTCAATAAATTAAAAGAGATATTATAAAGTGATGCGAGGTATGCATGACATTAGGTAAGTCTTTTCATAACCAATTTACTCAAATGATAAAGAATATGGGTATCCAAAGTGTATATGGCCCTATCTTTTATCAAGCAAAGTATGGGTTGCGTTTTGAAATGGGCGTTGGGGATCCGACTGATGAAAGGTTTAGGATTATACCAACTCATTTTGAAGAAGCTATCCATCGTGCGCTATCCATTTATCAATCAACCGAGCCATATGATATTTTACGTATAAATGTATGGTTGGACCGTGTTGATGAAGATGAAATTCCTGGCTATTTTACTAGTCTTGGCTTGCCTGAATGCGATGAATCATACATTGAAACGCACTATTCAGATGGTTATGAATATCAGATAAAGGCGTGTTATTGGGATTTACGAAAGCTTACCTTTAATTGGAAGAAGTTGTTTCATGATATTGTATATACAGATTTCAAGGAACCACACTTTTTGGCGAGTAATGTTTTCTTCTTAAATACGAAAGCTGAAATACTTTATCACTTATATGATGATCGTGGCTTGGATGTAGTGGCTACAGATAAAATGACCTTGCAGCCGATTTATCAAAGATATCATACATGGTTGTTAGATTATGACAGAGAAGCAATGAAAAAAGTATTTGAATAAAAGTTTACATCGAGTCTCAGTTTTGGGGCTCGATTTTTCAACTAAAAGCTTTCCACACTAATTTCACATGAGCTAAATGTGTGTTATAATTTGTTTAGAAAATTGAAGGAAGTGGTTAGGATGAATGAGCAGACTACTTTGGAAAGCCGTCAGAAAACCAAAAATGGTGTGAAACGATTGATTTTCGTAGTGCTTTCAATTTTGCTCGAAGTGACGCTAATTGTTCTTTTATTTACTTCACTAAATGATTATGCAGAATGGTTGAACTTATTGACGCGTACACTTGCAGCAATTTTAGTGCTCTATATTTATAGCGAAGACAAGACGGCAACGATGAAGATGCCGTGGATTATACTCATTATGTTATTTCCGATTGTCGGTGTGACGATATATCTTTTAGTAGGGTTGAATAAAGGGACTAGAAAGATGCGCGCACGATATCAGGCAATTGACGAGGTGTTATTACCGCTCTTACCTGATTCGTCTGATTTGATCGAAAATTTAAAGCAAACACACCCAAAAGCCGCGAGTATATCTCATTATTTGCAGACTTATGCGAAATATCCGCTCTATCAAAATACGGATGTGACATATTATAACGAAGCGGTCAAAGGATTAGAAGCACAACTTGAAGCTTTAAAGCAAGCCAAACATTTTATTTTTATGGAATATCATGCGATTGAAGATAAAGAATCCTGGCAACGAATTGAGGAAATCTTAGTTGAAAAAGTCAATGAAGGGCTAGAAGTTCGGGTATTCTATGATGATATGGGTTCGATTGGCTTTATCAATACGGATTTTGTACAAAAGATGGAAGGATTAGGAATTGCTTGTCGAGTGTTTAATCCGTTTATGCCTGGGCTAAATGTGTTTTTGAATAACCGTGATCATCGCAAAATTACGGTCATTGATGGCGAGGTTGGCTTTACTGGTGGCTATAATTTGGCCAATGAGTATTTCAATGTAACGCACCCTTATGGCATGTGGAAGGATACGGGGATTCGGCTGGAAGGTCCTGCTGTGCGTTCCTTAACGATTGCCTTTTTAGAAATGTGGAATGCCGTCAAAGAAACGGATAAGCATGATGAGAACTTCCTGCGCTTTTTACCTGTGGATAGCTATGAAGCAAGTGAGACTGGCTATGTCCAACCTTATGCCTTTATTCCAATGTCTAGTGAACGTGTCGGAGAAGAAGTGTATATCAGTATGGCCAATAAGGCGGAAAAATATTGTTACTTTATGACTCCTTATTTGATATTAACGGATGAAATGGTGCATGCGATTGCTCTTGCTGCAAAACGGGGCGTAGATGTGCGAATTATTACCCCAGGAATTCCGGATAAAAAGATGGTTTATGGGGTGACGCGTTCCTTCTACCCTGATTTGGTTAAGTATGGTGTTCGTATTTATGAATGGACGCCAGGTTTCTGTCATGCGAAAATGAGTGTGGTCGATGATGTGATGGCAACTTGTGGTACGATTAATTTAGACTATCGCAGTTTGTATCATCATTTTGAAAATGGCTGCTTTATGGTTGACACGCAGTCAGTGCTTGATATTAAAGCGGATTTCGACGCTACTTTTGAAGAATGTCGTGAAGTGACACAAGAATATCAAAAGGGAAGTAAAGCTCATTTGTCATTAAAAGAATTATTCTTACGTTTATTTGCCCAATTGTTATAAAATTTAGCGAGTATCTTGTGAATATTGCTTACAAGATGCTCTTTTTTTGTTATAATGTGTGAAACAAAAAGGAGTGGTGCGGATGTTGAAAAAATGTAGTGAACAAGACTGGAAACGATTGACCGATTATCTTTATCAAAATCCCGTGTTGAATTTGTTTATTATCGGTGACTTGTATAATTATGGTTTTGATTCGGACATTCAAGACTTATATATCGATGAAGATAATCAGGAAATTCATGGTTTGGTTTTACGTTATCGCAACAGCATTTTGGTGCAAAGCTATGAAGGAAGAACTTATCCTGAATTTGTCGCAGAGTTAGTTGAACGTCATCAGATTACACATATTAATGGGGAAGCGAGTTTGGTGGCAAAATATGACTTTACTGCAAGAGAGAATGTATTATGTTACTTCTCACAATGCAAAGAACTAAAAAATGCACCTGAGATGACAGCTGTTGAATCGTTTGGTCCTGAAGATGCACAAGAAATTTCAGAGGTTTTTAAAAGTGTTTTTAAAAACTTTTCGGCGAAACCTGATGAAATCCAAGAAAGTCTAGCGAAAAAACTAGATCGTGTCTATGGTGTCAGAATTGATGGAAAAATTGTATCGATTGCTAGAAGTACTGCTGAATGTCCTGGTTTAGCAATGTTAGTCGGCGTTGCTACGTTAGAGTCTTTTAGAAGTCTTGGATATGCACGCCAAACGGTAGCCAAACTAACCGCAGATTTACTCGCTGAAGGAAAGGAACCTTGTCTCTTTTACGAAAATCCAGTTGCAGCAAGAATATATGAGAGTCTAGGCTATGAACGCGTCGGACAATGGCGAGTAGTGAGATTGTAGGTGAGCGTATGTCTATCGTTTTTGCAAATGAAGAGGATATTCCTAAAATTTATGATTATTTAAATACGATATCTACACAGACGCAGTATCTAACCTTTGATTCAGATGGAATAAAAGTTAGTTTAGACGCCTTTTCTAAAGTATTTCTTTCTCAGTTATCCAATCCGAATATCAAATATTTTTGTTATAAAGTTAATGGGAATATTGTTGGTATTGCCAATTATCGGGTGGACTCTAGAACTAAGATGTCGCATCGTGCAAAAATAGGAATAAGTGTATTAGCTGATTATCAAAAAAAGGTATTGGTAAACAACTACTTGCTTCAATGATTGAGTATCTAGAGCAACAAAAACAAATCGAATTAGTAGAATTAGAAGTTACCTGTGAAAATAAGGTAGCTATTCATTTATATGAAAAATTTGGATTTAAGAAAATCGGAAAGCTACCTAAATTTTTTAAACTAGGTAATGAGTATATGGATTTTATCATGATGCAATTAGCACTTAATCGTTAACAAACTTTACGTGATACACCTTAAACACGAACGATAAACAGAAATTAACACTAAAATATTGTTATTTTGTTGATTGAAACGAATGGACAATCTATAATTATTGTAGAATATACGAAAATGAGGGTTGGTAATGAGCAAATGTTTAGTGATTGGTTCTTCAGTTTGTGATTGTTTAATTTATACGGATGTGTTACCTAGTCGTGAAGAGGATACACATATTAGTAACCAAAAAATGCAAATTGGCGGTTGTGCATTAAATGTGGCTGTAACTTTAAAGGGATTAGGCGCGGATTTTGATTTATTATCTCCCGTGGGTCAAGGGATATATGGCGATTTTGTTGCTAATGAGTTGGCTAAATTACAATTACCTATATTTCGTGTTGAGGATGAAAATGGGTGTTGTTATTGTTTTATCGAAGCAGATGGCGAACGAACTTTTCTTTCTTATCATGGCGTCGAATATAGCTTTCAAAGATCTTGGTTAGCAAACTTTGATTTAAATGATTATGCCTATCTCTATCTTTGCGGATTAGAAGTGGAGGAAGAGACTGGTGAAGAATTAGTTGATGCACTCGCTGATTTTAAAGGTACAATTGTTTTTTGTCCTGGACCAAGAGTCTGTGAAATTCCATTTGATCGAATTGCACAATTGTTATCTTATCAACCATTGTTACACTTAAATGAACAAGAAGTCTATTTGATGAGCGGTCAACAGGAATTATTCGCGGCTATCGAATCTCTGTATGCCAAAACGCATGCACCAGTCGTGGTTACATTAGGTTCCAAAGGTGTGATTGCCTATGATGGTGAATGGGTAGAATGTCTTTCTGAAAAACTTGAGGTCAAAGATACTGTCGGGGCTGGTGATAGTCATGTAGCTGGGATGCTAGCTGGATTATTAGCAGATCATAATCTCAGGGATAGTCTACAATTAGCTAATCGAGTCGCTGGGTCAGTCGTACAAGTCTCAGGCGCATTATTGCCAAAAGAAAAATATCTGGAATTGCGGCTAAACGAAACATAAATAGCTGAAATATGGAGAATTATATAATGGGAAAAAATGAATTATCTTGTTTACCTAATTAATATTATAAGTAATCATTATTTTGCTGGTGATTTAAAAAAAGGATATAGAACACTAAATGATAGTGGGCTACTTGTCTTTAACGATGAATTCTATGATGTACAACATACTTTGAGTAAGGAAGTACTACTAAAAGAAGTTGGTGAAATCATTCTTCAAAGTGATATTTGTCAGAATGATTGCTTGAGAGACAATATCGCCTTGGTTCGTCTAACAATTGGTGAATTATGCGTCAATTAAATATTAGTTATATGGTTGCCATGGATTTGTTCTATTAATCCATTACAGCTGAATTATTATCTGATGAAGATGCTGGCTATTTTACTTATTCTCATCTTGATTTAGCTAAGTTAGTAATAGAATAACAAAAAGTGAATAGCAGAGAAGAAAAAATTGATATACATGTTGAAGGAAAAGTATTATGTGTTTAATTTGTGAGAGAATCAGAGAAATTACTGAAAATAAGAATTCGTATTTTGTTAAAGAAATGACCACAGGATATGTAGTGATTGGGGATCATCAATATTTTGAAGGTTATACACTATTTTTGTGTAAGCAACACGTCAATGAATTACATGAATTACCGCACGAATATAAATTGAAATTTTTAGATGAAATGAGTTTGGTTTCCCAGGCGGTCTCACAAGCGTTCCAAGCTGATAAAATGAATATTGAGTTATTAGGTAATGGTGAAAGTCATGTTCATTGGCATCTCTTTCCACGTAAAAATGCCGATTTAGGTAAATATGGGCATAATGGGAAAGGGCCTGTTTGGTGGTTACCTTTTGATGAAATGTATGATGAAAATGTAAGACCTAGTAACGAAAAATTACAAGAATTGAAAGTAAAACTACTTGATGAGATTAATAAAATTAGTTGAATGAATAGCGCTTGAATTGTCTATGGTTCAGGCGTTTTTATTTTGCTATAATGAAGTTTGAAGAATGTTGAAAGGGAAAATTTTTGGCTATGAATAATAAAATCTTAATCATCGGTTGTCCTGGTTCTGGGAAGAGTACTTTTGCGCGTAAGTTAAGAGATCAACGTCAACTTCCACTCTATTACTTAGACCAAATTTGGCATAAACCAGATCAGACGAATATTTCGAAAGAGGAATTTATTCAGCTCCAAAAAGAAATGATAAAACAAGAAGAATGGATAATTGATGGAAATTATCTCACCACTTTAGAATTAAGATTGGCGGCTTGCGATACGATATTCTTCTTAGATTTACCGAATGACGTTTGCTTCGAAAGTGTTAGAAATCGAATCGGTCAAGCGCGCGAGGATATGCCTTGGGTGGAAGAGACGTTTGATGAGGAGCTCCAACAATGGATATTGGATTTTCCAACTAAGCAACGACCAGTAATGATTGAATTGTTGAAGAAATATAAAGAAGGTAAGCAAATCATCGTCTTTCATACTCGAAAAGAAGTTGAGGCGTATTTTGGTTATTGAAAATTGTTGGTATAGTATGCTCATGAATGTAAGACTAGTTTAACGAATAAGCAGCTCGTTTTGGGTTGCTTATTTTTTGCGGAAAAAATTAACTTTCGGGAATTATGTACATCTTATTTCTTGCCTATTTCGTTGATTTGTATTCGATTACATATAGTACATAAGACAACGGATATGGTATAATTTTGTCAGTATTAAAGGTTGGTGAATACGATGGTCAAAGTCGAATTAAAGTATAATCCCTATGTTTTAGAAACAAAAGTATATTTCAATGGGCAATTACCCAAAATTAATAGTCAGATTGAAAAGTTTGAGAATAAAAGACTTTTTGTGTGGAGTGATAAGCTACTAGATATTTTATATAGCGAAATGAATGGATATGATTTTGATCTAGATTTTTCAGGAACGAAAGCGGATTACGAAAAGATTAAGTATCTTATTGAAAAAAATCATTTAAATTCAGAAATTCGTTTAAATTTTGTTAATCGTTTGGAAGAGGCTGCAAAAAAATGTAGGCGTTTTAAAGAAATGATTACATGGTTAAAACGTTCATCAATAGAAGAGTTTCATTTTCCGGAATTTTGGGAGATCAATCAGGAATATATGATTGAAAATAACCTATTGTATGTTCTAGTGGATAAAAAAGTAGCTGATTTTTCTATTGAAGATCTAGATGTCAATGTAGAGAGCATTGATTCCATCTCGCAATTACCTAAAAATATTGGTTTTTACCCTGTTCTTTTAGTACTTGACGCTGATAAGGAAGCTGAATTTCGTGAAAATTTGTTAGCATTACTACAAAGAAAAGATTTGATTGCTGATCAAATTTTTATTTTAATTTCAGAAAATGTGAATCTTGCTTATTATATTCGATTAATAAATGATTTAGGATTAAAGCAACCACAGTTTATTCATTCGATTGATAGTCCACTAATATATGATTATTTTGAGAATTATGTACGCATTGACTTTTTATTTAAAGCCCTTAAAATTCTTGAGACTCAAAAAGATATGACTTCATCAAAACTTGATCAAAAGTTTGAGACTATGAAACAAAATAATCGTGAAATATTTGAAAAAATAAGTAAGTTGGATAAAGAGATTGCAGATATTCAATCAGCAATTGAACAGTTTGAAAATTGGCATTTAGTCATGTATAAAAATGAGTTTGAAAAATTATATGTCCAATTAAATGAGACAATTACACACTGGAAAAGTCGTACAAAACAAATAAGAAATGACAGTGAAGCTGAAAAGATGATGAAAGAATTACAAGGTTTAACAGAGAAAAGTTTATTTGAATTTAAAAATGCTGCAAATCGATTATTTGATGATAAACTGTCTGAGCTAATGAATATTTTTTCAAGACTATACAAAGATTCAAATATTCAGGATAGCTTTTATGTTCATTCCAGAAATGAGTTAATTATTTCGAAGTATGAAGTAAAAAACTTTAGTGAAAAATTAAGAGTTTTAAGACAGGAGAGGCTAGTTCCAAAAGAAGACATTTTTGGGTTAATCAATCGAATAGTCAAAAATGAACAAAATAAAATACAAGAATTGGTTCCTGACATTACTTATGATTTAGATAAATTTAGAGAGATTGCGTGTAATGAGACTTTGCCTATTGCACAAAACTTGCTTACAGATATCGAAAATAGATTACAGTCGATTCAACTTTACATTGTCGATGAATATAAAACACACTTATCGACAATATTGAACGAAAAATTGTTAGAAAAAGCAAATGAAGCGAACCAATTATCAGCGGCTGAGAAACATTTACAAGATAAAAAAGATTGGTTAATTGAGTTTTCAGGTCAATTATCTGAAATTGAAAGAGGGTAGTATAAATGGCACAAACACCGAAAACATATGAAAGTCAAACTCCTGCTGTAGAACAATTGAGTTTTGATTTAAGAATAAAAACTATTGATTCAGGCATGCGTCATCATTATCTTACTCAATTATCGCAATTTCAAGTCGCACCTCTAGCACAATTGCAACCACTAGAAGAAGATATTATTAGTAATATTCGCTTATTTAAAATTACAGAAATGGTTTATCACAAAGGAGAACCAGCAACTGATAAATTTACGACAGTTTTTAATACATTATCAACTTTTAATGCTTCGGTATTTATTTTAATGGATTCAGATGGCCAGAAAACAGATTTTTATCTAGGAGTTAGAAATAATGAAAATGATGAATCACCATTAAAAAGATCAACAGTAACTCTAGGTGATACGCTTAAAAATACATTGATAGGTCATTTTCCTGGTGTAAAAATCGAAAATCGAGACCGTAAAAGAATCGCGAAACTCTCTCACAAAATGCAAGAACAATCAAATTTGACTTCTGTGAGTGTCATAGCTGATTATAAACAAGAAAAAAGACAACAAAATGCAGAATACTTTTTACAAGGTCTTGAAAAATTAGCTTTATCAATGCAAGATCGTCAATATATTGGTCTTGTAGTTTCACAAAATCAATCTCCTGAAATGATCCAAACATTACGTGAAAATTATCAGGACTTATATTCGAAATTATCACCATTACAAAAAGTCCAAGTAAGTACGACAAAATCTGAAGGTGAACAGCGCGCAAAGAAGTTTACTGAAATGGATACAAAGCAAAAAGCTGCGACAATTTCATCTGCTGGGGTAGGGATTGCAGGTACGATTGTTGGCGCTGTAATTGGTAATAAATTTAAAAATGGGTATATGGGCGCGATGATAGGCTCACAAATTGGGGGGCAACTTGCTACGTTCATTAATTCGTTAGCGCCAGTTGAATCTATCAATTATGGTACGTCTGAGAGTGTTTCAGAAACTTACGAAAATAAACGCGTGACTGAAATCATGAAATTAATTGATGAGCAACTCGAACGAACCAATGAATTTGATAGTTATGGGATGTGGAATGTAGCCGCCTATTTTATGTCTGATGATATGTCAGATGCAGAAATAGCCGCAAGTAATTACCGCTCATTGATGAATGGTGAAAACACTGGACGTGAAGTGTCGGCAATTAACTCATGGCGTAAAAATAATGCTTTAGCTTCAAGTCAATTTGATTACTTGTTGCTATATTTATCTCGATTCTCTCATCCACAATTTATTTATCATGAAGATGTTTTGGTGGATGCTACGACTTCAGTTACTGGGAAAGAATTGGGGCTTCATCTAGGATTACCTCGGGCAACGGTTCCTGGACTACCAGTTATTGAACATGCTGAATTCGGGAAAGAAGTGCACACTTATCGATTGTTCGGTAATGAAAAAGCGCCTAGACCTGAAGATAGTATTGTTTTAGGTAAAGTATTTGATTTAGGTCAAATTACCAATAAAAAAGTTGAGTTAGATAATAAGAGTTTAAACATGCATACTTTTATCACCGGGTCAACAGGATCTGGAAAGAGCAACACGGTTTATCAAATATTATCTGAGTTGCATCAAGATAAGATTCCATTTTTAGTTGTTGAGCCAGCAAAAGGTGAATATAAAGATGTTTTCGGGAACTGGCCCGATGTCAGAGTATTTTCTACAAATCCGAAAGTTGCACCATTAATCCATATCAATCCATTTCGTTTTCCAGAAAGTATTCATGTGCTTGAACATGTGGATGGATTGGTTGAAATTTTTAGCGCTTGTTGGCCAATGTATGATGCGATGCCTGCGTTTTTCAAAGATGCGATATTAAGATCATATGAAGAAATTGGCTGGGATTTAGGTTCGTCGACTTTTGATGGTGAAGAGTTATTGTACCCAGATTTTGAAATACTAACTGAACAGCTTGATTTACTGATTGAACAGTCTGATTATGCCTCAGATATCAAGTCAAATTACCGTGGTGCTTTGATTACTCGTGTGAAATCATTAACTGTCGGTTTGAATAAATTCATGTTTACCCAAGAGCAAACACCGTATGAACAATTATTTGATCAAAATTGTATTTTAGATATTAGTCGCGTAAAATCAAGAGAAACAAAGGCCTTAATTATGGGATTAATAGTTTATATATTAAATGAATATCGTATGGATCAAAAACAAGGGAACAATCAAGGTTTGCGTCATGTTACTGTATTAGAGGAGGCACACAATCTTTTGAAAAATAGTTCTCAAAATGATTCAGAATTAATTGGTAAATCGGTTGAAATGATTAGCAGTACGATTGCAGAAATTCGTACTTATGGTGAAGGCTTTATTATTGTAGATCAGTCTCCATCTTCAGTCGATATTTCAGCAATTAAAAATACAAATACAAAAATTGTTTTACGTACTCCTGAAGCAAACGACCGGCAAGCAGTAGGTCATTCTATTGGTTTAACAGAAGATCAAGTAAATGAAATTGCTAAATTACCAAGTGGAGTTGCGGTAGTTTATCAAAATGATTGGTTAAGCCCTGTATTAACAATGATTGATAAAGCGAATGTTCAGGAAAGTACCTATGTGCCAGATAGCGTGGAGGAGATAATAAATCTCAAAACAGCAAGAACTAACTTAATAACTATGCTTTTATCTAAATGGATAAGAAGTAAAAAGTTAAGGAAATCAGAATTATATGGTTCTCTAGATGTTGTGAGATTATCACATCAAAATAGAAACTTTCTAAAAAAACAAATAGATAATTATATGTTTTTGGGAGGTAAATTGTATTGGGATGATATAGAGTTTCCAACTTTAATACAGAGTATATGTAATATTTTGGATTTAGAGACTATAAATAATTCAGAATTCATTTCAAATTTAACTTTCAAAACAAATTTTTCAGAAAATACCTCGAAGATGATATCTGAAATACTTAGAATGGAGGGTGAGTAGTTTATGTATGATAATAATTTGAGCCTTTCAAAAAATGAATTAGGCATTCATTTGGAAATTGATAAAAACAACATAAATAAATATGATAAATTATCTAACTCTGAACAGAAAATTTTACGAAATGTTGAGTTAATTGAGAAGGGTAATGGTTATTTTCAAAGAATTGATAAAGGTCTAGATGGAACAATTACAAAAAATTATATTTTACACGACAAAAAATATATGAGTCGTTCACTCAAGCCAGATGGTATTATTGAGGTACTTCGCTTTGATGATAATGGTAAACCCTATATTAAATCTCAACTAAAAAAGATTAATGGAAATTATGTTAAATATAATAAGGAACTAGTTCCAAACTCAATTGTACAAAGAGATAATGTAACAACACATATTGATGAAATTGGAAGACCTTTGACTGCAAAAGTTACTAACTTAGAGATTAAAGAGACTGGTTCAAATAGATCACATTTATCTTCAGTTGAACGAGGAAAAGAATATAAATTATATTTTGAAAGAGGGCACCTTATTCCTGATAGATTTTTTGGAAAAGCTTCTATGGAAAACATTGTACCACAATATAGATATGTTAATAGAAGTGAGATAAAGAAAGTTGAGAATTTGGCTGCCGAGATAAAAAATAGTGGTAAAAAAGTAGACTATGAAGTTAAAGTAAACTATGTTGGAAAAAGCAAAGTCCCTTCATCATTCGAAACAAGAGTATATGCTGATGGAAATCTGTATCATTCGGCTAAGCTTTATAATCAAAAACCACTAAAGATAAAACATTTTGAACAATTTAAAAAAGCATATATTGATACTGCTGAAAGGACAAGCTTACAAAATTTAAAAGCTGTACAATATACCGCTACTTTGAGTGCCTTAGAACAAATAGATGGAGTTGTTCAAGGAAAAGTTAACATTGATGAAGCGATAGTAAATTTTTCCAAAGATACAGTTACAGCAAGTGCTATTGAGTTAGGAACTAATTTCATTTCAAAAGAAGTAACGAGCAAAATGAGTAATTCCGCCATTAAATTAATCCAACAATCGGCAAAAATGAATATTCCTGCTGTATTTATTTCATATGGTATAGCTTCCTATGATGATATTATGAATTATGCAAATGGTACAATTGAGAACTCTGAATTTGTATATAATATGGGAGAGAATGGCGCTCAAATTGTTGGAGCTATTGCTGGTTCTGCATTATCAGGTGCAGCATTAGGCTCAATCGTACCAGGTGCTGGAAATGTCGCGGGCTTTGCTGTAGGAGCTTTGGGAGGAATGGTTGGATGTGCAGTTTCTTCGGGCGCTTATAAGACAGCAGTGGAATTAGGTGGACAAGGTGCTGAGATTTTGGCAGATAAAAGCAAAGAATTTGCTCAAAATACGATTGATTTGGTATCTAAAAATATGCCTGAAAAAGTGAATGACATTAAATCAGCATTTAATGAATTTGCAACAAAAAATAATTTGCCGTTTTCAGTATAATTTAACAAGAGGTACACGATGCAAGCTTTATTAGTTATTGATATGGAGCAGGGATTTTTGAATGCAGATAGATCTGAGCGAAATAATCCTGATGCAGAGAAAAATATTTTGAAATTAATGGATTATTTCCGTGAAACGAAACAACCAATCATTCATATTCAACACTTGAGTACTGATCCTCACTCAGCCTTTTTTCACTGAAGAAGGGTATCAGTTCATGGAAGGTTTTGAGCCACATCCTGGAGAGAAAGTTTTTAAAAAACACGTTAATAGTGCATTTATTGGTACTGATTTAGAATCATATTTACATGGAGAGGGAATTAGTTGTTTAGTAATTACTGGACTCTCTTTACCTCATTGTGTTTCTACAACGACTCGGATGGCTGGAAATCTTGGCTTTGAAACGACATTAATTAGTGATGCCGCTGCTACATATGCGTTAAGAGACATTATGGGTAATTGGATAGATGCGGAGGAGTTGCATCAGTCTCATTTGGCAGCGTTGAACGAAGAATTCGCAAAAGTGATGAGTTGTGAAGAGTTTTTACGAGTCATTGATAAAAAAGAGAATGAAATAGATTAATACAGGTACAAGAAAGTAGTTCTGTTTAACACTATTTCACTTTTTCCTAGTTTTTATTTTCTCTGTAATGTGTTATGATGAGAAAAGAACGAAAAAATAAGGATGATTTATCATGAATGATTATACAGACATCAAACGAAATCATTTCCGTTTTCCTGCTTTTTCAGATGAAGATGGAGTAAAACTTCAAGATGCTACTTTTCGTAAACCTTTCTCATTTGAAGAGGATTGGATTTTAACGGATGAAGATATTGATCGAAAAGCAAATAGACAAAATAAAGTAAATACTTCTCGTCGCGGAAATAAGACAATTGCACATAAAGCTGGTCATAGTGTGAAGCAGATGGAAGAGTTGAAAAAACATCGCGAAAACCTACCTACTTATTCACGTCATCCAAAAGCAGAAGTGACGCCAACTGGCAAGAAAAACTTATTCGGTAGCAGTCATTTGCATGCGACTTATAAGGTGCGAAATGAAAAGGAAACGCCTGCCATTCATGCCAAACCACCTAAGACAGATGCGTTTAAAAAGTCGGTTTTCGAACCAACTTATGTACCTGCTTCATTAATCCCTGAAAAAAAGGAAGAGGTAGACCAATCTGAGTTATTGAACTCGATGCAAAAGAGCAAGGACAGCTATATGCTTTTCGATACCGATCCAGCGCCTTATCAAGTAAAACAAGAGGAAAATGAACCCACTGTCAAGAAGTTCAAAGTTCCAAGTGCTACAAAAGATCGTAATAATTTACCGAAAGCAACACAAGAAATGATTGAAAAGAAAAAATCAGTCTTGGGTTCATTAGATACGATGATTGAAGAGGGTGCGAAAGAAAAACGCAATACCAAATATTTTGAATAATAATTATGTCTGGCTATTTTTTACGGCCAGACTTTTTTCTTAAATTTTCGAAATATTTTGCGTTTTTACTATAAATTTTCTGACAAATTGATATAATGGATGAAAGAATACTTGTCTAGTAGAAAAGAGGAAAACAGATGAGAAGGTTTGAAAAATCACATAAATTAGATCATGTAAGCTACGATGTCCGTGGTCCAGTCTTAGAAGAAGCTGAACGCATGCAAGAAAATGGCATTTCTATCTTAAAGCTAAATACGGGAAATCCTGCGCCATTTGGATTTGAAGCGCCAAATGAGATCATCCGCGACTTGATTATGAATGTCCGTCAATCAGAAGGGTATTCAGATTCAAAGGGGATTTTTTCAGCGAGAAAGGCAATCGAGCAATATTATCAATTATTGAAGTTTCCGAATTTGTCGATTAATGATATTTATACTGGTAATGGGGTCAGCGAATTGATTACCATGTCGATGCAAGCTTTGTGTAATGATGGCGATGAAGTGCTGGTGCCGATGCCGGATTATCCTTTATGGACGGCTTCAGTCTCATTGGCAGGTGGCAAGCCTGTTCATTATATTTGTGATGAAGAAAGTGAATGGTATCCAGATATTGCGGATATTCGTTCTAAAATTACTGCAAAAACGAAAGCAATTGTCTTAATTAATCCGAATAATCCAACAGGGGCTGTTTATCCAAAAGAAATTTTAGAGCAAATTGTCGATATCGCACGTGAATTTGAATTGATAATTTTCTCGGATGAAATTTATGATCGTTTGGTGATGGATGATTACAAACATATCCCAATTGCGACTTTGGCACCGGATTGCTTTGTAGTGACGTTTGGTGGCTTATCGAAATCTCATCGTGTAGCAGGTTTCCGTGTAGGTTGGATGGTGCTAACTGGGAAGAAATCGATTGCGAAAGATTATATTGAAGGCTTAAATATGTTATCTTCCATGCGTTTGTGTTCAAATGTTTTGTCCCAACAAGTCATTCAAACCGCACTTGGGGGCATTCAAAGTGTGGATGAACTACTTTTACCAGGTGGCCGCATTTATGAACAACGCGAATTTGTCTATAAAGCCGTTAATGATATTCCTGGACTTTCTGCGGTTAAACCTAAAGCTGCTTTTTATATGTTTCCAAAAATTGATGTGAAGAAGTTCAATATTACCAATGATGAGCAATTTGTATTAGACTTTCTTCATGAGCATCATGTCTTAATGGTACATGGCGGTGGTTTCAACTGGATGCAGCCGGATCATTTCCGAATTGTGTATTTACCTAATTTGGATGATTTGAAATTAACAATGGATAAGATGCGCAAGTTTTTAGCTACTTATCGTCAAAAATAAACATTCTTCAGCTCGGTCTTCTTCCCGGGCTGATTTATTTTGAAGTAAAAGAGGTGAACGCATGGCGGATTACTTAGAGACTTATCTGACTTGGTATCCGAATAGTAAAATAGAACATTACCCCCAAGATTTTCATACGACTTTATCTAGTGATGATCGTAGTCAATATTATCAAGCGCTTGAATTAGATCAGCAGCAACAACTGGAGTTACACCGCAAATATGAATTACGTTCCAAATTTACTACTTTTGATTATTTAAAAGATACCCAATGGCAGTTTGATGAATACCGGGTGGACTACAATTATCCCAATAGTGAGCCGGGATTGCGCTGTAAGTGTGGTAAAAAGTTGAAATATCAGTTTGTCTTAATTTCCAAAAATAAGCAAAAGAAAATGTATTTAGGCATGCAGCACTTTTCTGATCATTTAGGTGTTTCGCCAAAAGTGGCCAATGAGATTAAAAAAGGGTTGTCTCAAGTGGATTTTGGCATTGATGAGATTTTGTGGTTGCATCATCAAAAGTATCAATTTCCTAATGAACTATGGCGACGGTATTGTTTTGCACATTATCGGAATAGTTTGATGAAGCAACCAGTCAAGCTAAATCGACAATTACTCAAGCGATTGGCGAGTTTTAGACAAGTGGATTTACCGATTTATACGGTGGATTTTCAGTTGGTTTTACGTGAGATTACTTTGGTTAATAAGCAGCTACGTGTGGAAGGCAACCAGTTAAAGCAAATTTATCAGCGAGAACATTTTGAAGCTTTTGCCCAAGATTTAGCGCAAGATATTTTAACATTTGACTTTAATTATGATAGTAAACGTATTTTTTCAGCGCAAGGGAAGAAATATCTAAAGAATCAGTCATTCACGCGCGAACAACTGATGAGTGAATTGATAGAACGATTGCGACAACTGGATGGCTTTGAAGATATTTCACAAAAACGCACCATTTTTCATACGCAAACTTTGCATTTACCTTTAGCGATGTTTGATGAAAATTGTTTAGCATATGTATTAGAAAAATATTTGCAATATGGTTTTCGTTTGAATTTCTTTATCAGTTTACCCCGCAGCCTCAGAATGGCCATGCAGAAAACATTAAAAGCCCAAAAAGCCATTCCCACTATGCAGAGTTATGCGCAAGAGTTGCAAGTACATTTAAGTCAAATTCCAAAAGGCTATCAAAAAATGGTATTAGAAAGCTTGTTACGCGATTTAGCTGCAAGGGAGTAATCTTTTTTGAGGAGTTCAAAAATTTCCAAATGAATGGCTCTATCCCTTGCACTTCATGGATAACAGGTGTAGGATAAGAAACAGAGGTGTTGTATATGTCAGAAATTACATTAAATCAATTAGAAAACTTAGAAAATGCATATTTAAAAAATGATAAGTTAAATGTGCTTCAAAATGCTTTATTTAGCAATGATTTAACCAAAATTGCTTCTAATCAACAAGCGAAAGCAGCGCAACCATTTATTTTTTCAATTGACTTGAAAACACATGGAATTACCAACCAATTTCAATCTGGCCGTTGCTGGATTTTCTCAGCGATGAATGTTTTGCGTGAAGCTTTGATTAAAGAGTTGAAGATTGAAGGTGATTTTGAACTTTCTCAAAATTACATTGCATTTTATGATAAATTAGAAAAAGCAAATTGGTTTATGGAATGTGTCAAAAAAGAATTAGCTACTGATTTAGATGCGGAAAAAATGCGTTTCTTATTAGAAGGAGCAGTCAGCGATGGTGGTCAATGGAATATGTTGGTTTCATTGGTTGAAAAATATGGTGTTTGTCCGAAAGATGCTTATCCTGAAAGTTTCCAAGCTGGACATACTCGTAAACTAAACAGCTTGATGAATCGTCGTTTACGCAAATTTGCACTGGAAGCTAAAGCCGCCTTTGATGCAGGAAATAAGGAAGCCATCGATAAACTTCAACAAGAAACGCTTAAAGAAGTCTATCAATTATTAGCAACAAACTTTGGTCTACCTCCAAAAGAATTTGTTTTTGAATATTATGATGAAGATCATAAAGCACATGCCAAAGAATTAACACCACATGAACTATACAAATTAACTAACTTAAATTTAAGTGACTACGTAAATGTGATTAACGGTCCTACTGCAGACAAACCTTTCTATCAAACATTTACTGTAGAACATTTAGGGAATGTCGTCGATGGTCTACCTGTTCAATTATTAAACTTACCATTAGACGAGTTCAAAGAAGCAACAATCAAACAAATGCAAGCAGGTGAATTGGTATGGTTTGGTTGTGATTGTTCTCAAGATGCTGATCGTGAAGGTGGTATGTGGAACGATGAATACTTCCAATACGAAAAAGCTTTTGACTTAGACTTGGCTTTAACGAAAGAAGAAATGTTAAACGTGAAGGAAAGCGCCATGAACCATGCGATGGTCTTAACTGGGGTAAACTTAGTCGATGGCGAACCTAATCGTTGGAAAATCGAAAATTCTTGGGGCGATAAAGTAGGGCACAAGGGTTACTATGTTGCAAGTGATACTTGGTTTGATAAATATGTGTATGTTGTGGCTATCAACAAGAAATATTTATCAGAAAAAGCCCTAAAAGCTTTAGAAGGCCAACCAACATTATTAAAACCTTGGGATCCATTCGGTACTTTGGCAGACTAAGATTGGTTTCAAATTTAATCTAAGCTATTCACAGCAGTTCGCAATACTTGTGAGCTGCTGTATTCATTTTAAGTGAATTTTATTGACTTTTTATTTTAAGCACGATAAAATAAAAAACAGATGAAGCAGATGTGGTGGAATTGGCAGACACGCACGCTTGAGGGGCGTGTGAGCACAGCTCGTGTGGGTTCGAGTCCCATCGTCTGCATAAAATTAAAACACAAGGTTTGAAAGTTGTTTTTCATTCCTTGTGTTTTTTCTGTTGCTTTTATTATTTTTTATTTTGCATTTCTTGGTCTTTTTGAATCGTAGCATCAATGCCTTTGATGATGCTGGTCATAAAGTTGTTTTCTTCCATTGCCAATAAACCAGCAACGGTAGTTCCACCAGGCGAGCAAACTTTATCTATTAATCCCCATGGGTTTTCTTCAGATTCTAAAATCATTTTGGCACTACCTAAAACCGCTTGGGCAGCAATCTCAGTGCTTAATTGTTTTGGTAAGCCGTGTTTGACAGCTGCTCTAGCCAAACTATCAATAAATAGATAAGCATAAGCAGGGGAGCTGCCGGCAATAGCGGTAAAGTTTGAAAAGTCTTTTTCCGCCACGAACCATGCTTTCCCAACGGCATTAAACATATCTAAAACAAGGTCTAATTGTTCTTTAGTGGCATGTGTATTGCCACAAATGGCAGCAGCACCTAATCCGACCATCGCATTGACATTTGGCATAATGCGGATCACGGGTAGTTGTTGATTTTCTCCTAAGGCGTGTTCTAATTGCGCAAGTGTAGTTCCTGCAGCGATGGATAAAATGACGGGATGATTTGCAACCAATTGTTTTTGATGTTTTTCAATCAAAGGTAATAAGACATTTGGTTTCACTGCAAATAGGACATAATCAGCTAATTCAATTACTTCGTCTTCATTTTGCGCTAGATGTATTTGATATTCGTTTACCATATTGGATAATTTTTCTGGATGATGATCATAGGCGATAATTTGATTACCTGCAATAAAGCCATGGGTAATAATTCCTTTAATGATTGCACTGGCCATATTACCAACACCGATAAAACCAATTTTCATAACGTTTCACTCCAATTTTTTATTCTTTCATACGTGTTTTTATGTTACACCAAAAATTGTAAGAAAGCTACATTAAAAGTGGTATATACCAGTATTGACATTTTAGCTAAAAAGGCGTATGTTATAAGTGTAATTTAATTAAAGGGAAGTGCGACAAGTGACAGAATACATTCATGCTCAAAAATTTTTCTTTACAACAGGTGTAAAAGAAGGCGGTTACTTAGAAATTAAGGATGGTAAGTTTGGTGCTTACTTAGAAGAAAAACCGGCCAAGGCGACAATTATTGATTATGCTGATAAGTGGATTGCGCCAGGTTTGGTAGATACGCATATTCACGGGTATAAGAATCATGATGTGATGGATAATGATCCAGAAGGTATTAAAGTCATGTCTTCTGCTTTATTGGAATGTGGGGTGACTTCATTCTTGCCAACGACTTTAACTTCTAGCCGTGAACGTTTGTTAGCCGTTTCTAAGACAATTCGTGCGGTGAAAGATGAAGTCGATGGTGCAAAGATTCAAGGGATTTACTTTGAAGGGCCATTTTTCACAGAAGAACATAAAGGGGCGCAAAATCCAAGTTATTTCTCAGATCCATCGCTTGAAGTGTTCCATGAATGGCAAGAAGCAAGTGGTCATTTAATTAAGAAAATTGCTTTAGCGCCTGAACGTGAAGGTGTCGAAGAATTTGTTGAAACAATTACGAATGAAGGGGTCGTGGTTGCTTTAGGTCATAGTAATGCGACCTTAAAAGAAGCAACAAAAGCAGTGGATGCTGGCGCTAGTGTCTTTGTTCATGCATTTAACGGAATGCGTGGGTTAAATCATCGTGAACCTGGGATGGTCGGTGCGATGTTAACTGTGAAGGAAATCTTTGCGGAATTGATTGCGGATGGGCATCATGTGCATCCTAAAGCAGTAGAATTATTAGTACAAACAATCGGTTATGATAAAGTGGCTTTAATTACTGACTGTATGATGGCTGGTGGAATGCCTGATGGGGATTATATCCTTGGTGAATTCCCAGTTGTGGTGGCTAATGGAACGGCACGCATGAAAGAAGGAAATCTTGCCGGTAGTATCTTGAAATTGTATGAAGGTATGCGCAATGTGGTGAAATGGGGTGTGGCTACTCCATATCAAGCAGTGATGATGGCAAGTTATATTCCTGCGGTAAGTTGTAATATTGCTGATCAATGTGGTTCAATTCAAAAAGGACGCGCAGCTGACTTTATCGTGTTAGATAAGGAAATGAATTTAGTGGCTACTTATTTAGATGGTCAAAAACGTTTTGAAAAATAAGTTGTCTTGCTTAGGTGGGGAATTTTCCTCCGCCTTTTTTGTTGACATTGTGAATTGAAAAAATCTTAATTATCGTCTATGATGAACAAAAAGAGTTCGGAGGATAGTTATGAAGATTGGTTTACGAACGATTAAAACGGTGATTGCGAGTGTCTTAGCAATTCTAATAGCTACACAACTTCATTTATTATATGCAACAGCTGCAGGAATTATTGCGATATTAAGTGTCGGAAATACGAAAAAAACATCACTGAAATCTGGGTTAGGACGTGTGCTTTCTTTAGGTTTAGCCATTATTTTATCTTTTATTTGTTTTACGACACTAGGGTTTCATACATGGGCATTTGGTGTCTTTTTACTCGTATTTATTCCTTTGTCTGTACGTTTTAATCTAGCGGATGCGATTGTGGTGAATTCGGTCCTTATTACGCATTTTCTAGTAGAGAAGAGCTTTTCGTGGCAAATGATTTTAAATGAAACGCTGCTTATGACCATTGGTGTCGGTTTGGCATTATTATTGAATCTATATATGCCGGATAATGAAAAACAATTAAAAGAAGATATCAAAGCAATTGAAGAAGATTTTCGGACGATTATTTTTGCGATGGCGGCCCATTTAAATCTTGAAAAAATTGCCCCATTAGATGATGCTTGCTTGGATTTGCGGTCAAAATTACGGGCAGCACTTAATCAGGCACACATTCATCAGAAAAACCAATGGATCAGTGAAGAGGATTATTATTCGGAATATTTTTCAATGCGTTTGGCCCAACTTAGAATTTTACGGGATATGGTCAATTTATTAATCGAAATTGATATTGATGGTTTATTTGTAGATGAGTTACGCAAAGTATTAATTTCGACAGCTGAAAACTTTGCTGAAGAAAATGACGGCAAATTGATTTTATGGCAAATTGAAGCCGTCTATCAAAATTATCGTCAAAAACCATTGCCACAAACGCGCGAAGAATTTGAAAACCGTGCCTTGTTATTTCAATTTTTACAGTCATTTCGTAGTTTTGTAGAAATCAAAGCCATCTTTTACCAAAATGAATAAAAAATCTAAAGCTTTATTAAAGATGAGTGTAATTATTCGCAATTTTATTAAAATAGATTACAATAGAAAATGAGGATGTGATAATATGAGCGATGTTTATTTAATGATATTATTAGATGTAATTAAGGAAAAATATTATTCTGAGAAAGTCTTTTATCAAACGCAACTAGGAATTGATGAAGAGGCTTGGAACGATTTCAAGCAAGGAAAACGTTCATTAAGCGCAGAAAATACGCAAAAGTTAAAGAACTTGTTTACCGATTACGAATGGATGTTATTCCAAAAAGTGTTGCGTCAAACGGTGGTTTATCCTGAAAAACGCGGAATTGCCGTCAAAGAATATCGCAAAATGAAATATTTAATTGCTAGTAAATGGATGAATCACCAATTAGCAAAAGTTGAAATCGTTGAAGAAAGCAACCAAAATCAAGAAAAACAAGCTTTACTTCTTGCGGTTCGTTTAGATTATCAAGAATGGGGTTATGATGATATTTTAACCTTCAGAGTTCCTGCACGTTTACAAAAACAACTTGCAAGTGATCAAATAAAATTATTGGACTGGTTTGATGAGCAAATCGAAGAAAATTAATGTGGGTCAGATGAAGAAGAAAAAGTTAAAAAAGAGAAAACAAAATATGGTGTCTGTCATTTTGTTGGCCTGTATTATCATTTTTTTAACCTTTACGTTTGCCTTATCTCAATTAACGTCACCGACGCCAGAAACGCAAGCACAACCCGAAGATCCTGATGTGGCTAGACAGGCATTCATTGACCGTCTAGCTCCGCATGCTAAGGAATTACAAAAACAATATGGGGTCTTGCCAAGTATTACTTTAGGGCAGGCTATCTTAGAGTCAAATTGGGGTAAAAGTGAACTTGCGAGTAAGTATCATAATTTATTTGGAATTAAAGCTTTTGGTGATCAAAACAAGGTGACTTTATCTACCAAAGAGTATGTGAATGAACAATGGGTTACGATTCAAGGAGATTTTAAAGTATATGAATCTGATAAAGCTTCGATGGATGACCATGCGCTGCTTTTTGTGAATGGCGTTGATTGGGACAAGAAGAAATACCAGCCCGTGTTACAAGCGCAAGACTATAAAACAGCTGCCTATGCCTTACAACAAGCAGGTTATGCGACTGATCCAACTTATGCGGAAAAAATTATTCAAGTCATTGAGGCTCATGATTTGCAACAATATGATTAATAATGCTAAAGTCTTCCTGAATTTATCAGGGAGGCTTTTTTTGAAAACACGAACATTTATGAAGCTCCTTGATTAGAATTTTATCATTTTTAAAGAAATTCATGCAAATCGATTGAATATTTCATGAAAATGGTTCATAATGATGTACAAGTTTTTCATAATTTAACGCTTATATAAAGTTGTAATAAGGACAACAGTTTCTACCCAATGCCGTAAATATTGGACTATAAGCAAATAAACGTTTGTTGCTAAAACAGCGCTTTTTTGCTTTTAGGTAAAAGGGTGCTGTTTTATTTTTATTTCTCAATGCGTTGAATGGTGGATGAAAAGATAAAGGGGTTAGAGCATGCAAGCATTAGTTGATCGTATTCAAAAAGATGGCAATATTTTAAATGGAGATGTCTTGAAAGTGGATGCTTTTATCACCCACCAAGTTGATCCTGTATTGATGGAAGAGATTGCCGAGAGTTTTTATCAAGCGTTTAAAGAAGCAGGAATTACCAAGGTAGTGACGATTGAAGCTTCAGGGATTGTACCAGCGGTGTATACTGCCCAAAAATTTGGTGTTCCAATGATTTATGCGCGCAAGTCAAAAAGTTTAACAATGAATGAAGAATTGCTAACGACAGAAGTTTATTCATTTACGAAACAAGTGACTAGTACGGTTTCGATTTCTCGTAAATTCTTATCAAAAGAAGATAAAGTATTAATTATTGATGATTTTCTTGCAAATGGTCAAGCGGCAAAAGGGCTGATTGAATTATGTCGTCAAGCCAATGCGAGTGTTGAAGGAATTGGAATATTAATCGAAAAATCTTTCCAACCTGGACGCAAATTATTAGAAGAGATAGGGGTTAAAGTTGTTTCCCTTGCTCGTATTTCATCGCTTGAAAACGGCAAAATTACATTTATTGAAGGAGACGCTTAGACAAATGAATCAAGTGCAAAATGGAAAAGCAGCAATTTTAGGGTTACAACATTTACTTGCGATGTATGCGGGTGCCGTCGCAGTGCCTTTATTAATCGGAATGGGCTTAGGATTTGATGAAGCGCAAATGACTTACTTGATTTCGATTGATATTTTTATGTGTGGGGTGGCAACTTTATTACAATTAACCGTGACTAAGTTTTTTGGGATTGGCTTACCGGTCGTTTTAGGTTGTGCGATTCAGGCCGTTTCACCATTAATTATTATTGGTTCTAAAAATGGTGTCGGGGCCATTTATGGTTCAATTATTGCAGCGGGCATTTATGTCGTATTGATTGCTGGTTTATTCTCAAAAGTGAAAGTATTATTCCCACCAATTGTTACGGGAACTGTCATTACGGTCATTGGCTTAACCTTGATTCCAGTGGCGATTACTAAGATGGGCGGTGGCGATGCAAGTGCCAAAACTTTTGGTGATCCAGCAAGTTTAATTCAAGCCGCCGTAACGATTCTTTTAATTTTAGGTTTACAAGCCTTTGCCAAAGGGTTTTTACGTTCGATTTCAGTTTTAATTGGTTTAGTTGGTGGCACAATTTTAGCTTGTTTGATGGGCAATGTGAGTTTTTCAGCCATTAGTCATGCACCGATTTTCCACGTTCCGCAACCATTTTACTTTGGTATGCCAAAATTTGATGTATGGTCGATTCTTTTGATGATTATTATTTCAACGATTAGTATGGTTGAATCAACGGGTGTATATTTCGCACTTGGCGACATTACTGGAAAAAATATTGGTGAAGAAGATTTAAAACGCGGGTATCGTGCGGAAGGTTTAGCAGTTATCTTAGGTGGTATCTTTAATACTTTCCCATATACGGGATTTTCACAAAATGTTGGGTTAGTACAATTATCAGGAATTAAATCCACACGCCCAATTTACTTCTCGGCTTTCTTCTTAATTATTTTAGGTTTATTCCCTAAAGTGGGTGCTGTGGCCCAAATTATTCCAGAACCAGTACTTGGTGGTGGGATGTTAGTCATGTTTGGTATGGTGGCTGTGCAAGGGATGCGTATGTTGTCTAAAGTGAATTTTGAAGATGATAAGAATTTATTAATCGTAGCTTTATCTATTGGTTTAGGTCTAGGGTTTAATAGCTTACCAACCTTATTCCAACATTTACCACAAACCGTACAAATGTTTACCGGAAATGGGATTGTGATGAGTAGTATTACCGCAATTATTTTAAATCTACTCTTTCATGGATTAAAAGAAAAAGCTTAATTGTTTGAAGACTCATTGTGTTTACAGTGGGTCTTTTTATTTCCGAACTATTTTTAAGAAATATAAGATATTATTCGAATTTGTTTTGACTTAACTGTTTTTGCTTGTTAGAATATATGTGAAATCTTTATTAAAAGGAGCAAAATCAATGGAACCTGTTGTAGCTGTTGTCATGGGGAGTACTTCCGATTGGGAAACAATGAAAAATGCGTGTGAGGTATTGGACGAATATGGTGTAGCGTATGAGAAAAGAGTTGTTTCTGCGCATCGTACACCGGATTTGATGTTTGAATTCGCTGAAAATGCTAGACAGCGTGGCATTAAAGTTATTATTGCTGGTGCTGGGGGAGCGGCTCATTTGCCAGGGATGATTGCAGCGAAATGTACATTGCCAGTGATTGGTGTACCCGTACAATCGCGTGCCTTGAATGGATTAGATTCGCTTTTATCCATTGTACAGATGCCAGCTGGCGTACCTGTTGCGACGACTGCTATTGGAAAAGCTGGGGCAACCAATGCAGGAATACTTGCAGTTGAGATGCTTTCCATGTATGATTTAAAGATAGCAGAAAAAATTCAGGAAAAACGTTTGAATTCTGAAAAAATAGTCAAAGAAAGTAGTGATCAGCTTGTTTAAACCGATTATGCCTGGAGAGACCATCGGAATTGTTGGTGGTGGTCAATTAGGGCGGATGATGAGCTTAAGTGCGAAAAAAATGGGCTTTCGTGTAGGCGTATTAGACCCAACTGCTGATTGTCCGGCTGCACAGGTGGCAGATTGGCATATTGTGGCAAGTTATGACGATACCGTGGCGTTAGAAGAAATGGCTCGTCGTTGTGCCGTGATTACCTATGAATTTGAAAATGTTAGTGTGGAAAGTTTAAATGCCATTTTACCAATTAGCTATATTCCACAAGGGACAGATCTTTTAGCGATTACCCAAGACCGTCTATTAGAAAAAGCCTTTTTAGAAGCAAATAATGTCGTCATTGCACCCTATGCAACAATTATCCACCCAAGTGATATTCCAGATGCAATTGAAGGGATTGGTTATCCATGTGTGCTTAAAACGACTCGCGGTGGATATGATGGCAAAGGGCAGTATGTCTTGTACGGGATGAAGGATTTAGCACCGTCAATGGATTTATTACGTGAAGGAACTTGTGAATTAGAGGCTTGGATTCCTTTTGAAAAAGAAATTTCTGTGATGGTGGCTGGCAATGGAAAGGAATATATTCCATTTCCAGTGGTTGAAAATATTCATCATAATAATATTTTACATGAGACGATTGCACCTGCTCGTATTGATCCAGAGGTGGCAAAAGAAGCACAGCGTATTGCTTTAGAAATTGCTCAAGCCTTAAATTTACATGGGGTACTAGGAATTGAGATGTTCTTAACTGAAACTGGCAGCATTTATGTCAATGAATTAGCCCCTCGTCCACATAATTCAGGACATTATTCCATCGAAGCTTGTGATATGAGTCAGTTTGATATGCATATTCGAGGTATTTGCGGATGGCCTTTAGCTGATGTGAAATTATTATCCCCAGCTGTGATGGTAAATATTTTAGGACAACATCATGAAAAATGTCGTCAATTAATTTTGGAAAAACCATCTTGGCAATTTCATGATTATGGTAAAAAAGAAGTGAAAACCGGTCGAAAAATGGGGCATATTACCATCTTGACTGAAAATATAGAAGATACATTAAAAGAAATTCAACAAACCAATATTTGGGATTAAAGGAGAAGAGTAATGTTACCACGTTATACTAGAGAAGAAATGGGTCGTATTTGGACTGATCAAAATCGTTATCAAGCATGGTTAGAAGTGGAGATTTTGGCTGATGAAGCCTGGGCCGAACTTGGCGAAATTCCAAAAGAAGATGTGCAAAAGATTCGTGCTCATGCTACTTTTGATATTAATCGTATTTTAGAAATTGAAGAACAAACTCGTCATGATGTGGTTGCTTTTACACGTGCGGTTTCAGAATCATTAGGCGAAGAACGTAAATGGGTACACTATGGTTTAACTTCTACGGATGTCGTGGATACTGCTTATGGTTACCTTATTCGTCAAGCGAATGATATTTTACGTGTGGGCTTACAACGTTTAACAGATGTAATTGCTAAAAAAGCCAAAGAACACAAATATACGGTGATGATGGGACGTACTCATGGTGTTCACGCAGAGCCAACAACTTTTGGGTTAAAACTAGCTTTATGGTACTCTGAAATGAAACGCAATATCGAACGTTTTGAACATGCAGCTAAAGGGGTTGAAGCTGGTAAAATCAGTGGCGCGGTAGGTACTTTTGCCAATATCCCACCATTTGTTGAAAGTTATGTCTGTGAAAAGCTACAAATTCGTCCGCAAGAAATCTCAACACAAGTCTTACCTCGTGATTTACACGCAGAATATTTAGCGACAATGGCTTTAATTGCGACAAGTATCGAGAAATTTGCAACTGAAATCCGTGGCTTACAAAAATCTGAAACTCGTGAAGTGGAAGAATTCTTTGCTAAAGGGCAAAAAGGTTCTTCTGCTATGCCGCACAAACGTAATCCAATCGGTTCAGAAAATATGGCAGGTCTTGCTCGTGTGATCCGTGGTCATATGATTACTGCCTATGAAAATGTTTCTTTATGGCATGAACGCGATATTTCTCATTCATCAGCCGAACGTATCATTATTCCAGATACAACGATATTATTGGATTATATGTTACATCGCTTTAGTAATATTGTTGAAAAATTAACAGTATTCCCAGAAAATATGAAACGTAACATGAATGCGACATTTGGATTGATTTACAGCCAACGCGTGATGCTGAAATTAATCGATAAAGGCTTAACGCGTGAACAGGCTTATGATTTAGTTCAACCAAATACAGCAAAATCATGGGATGAACAACGTGATTTCCGTCCACTTATCGAAGCGGATGAAACGATTATGTCTCATTTAACCAAAGAAGATTTGGATGATGCTTTTGATTACCATTATCATCTGAAAAATGTTGATACCATCTTCGAACGAGTTGGTTTAGGCGAATAACTTAAAAATAGACGAATGATTTCCAGAAATCATTCGTCTATTTTGTTAGTTTGTGTAAAGTGTTTTACTGAATGATATCAAACAAAACACGAACAATATATAGAAAATAAGTGTAAAATATAAATAAATTATTGAAAATCTTTTGAAAGTAACATAGAATGTGAATAGATGAATAATACGTTCATAAATATAATGATTTTCGAGGTGCGAAATGGAAAAGCTAGAACTGCTTTATGAAGGCAAGGCTAAAAAATTGTATAGTACAGATGAAGAAGACGTAATATTAGCGGAGTATATGGATCAAGCAACGGCACTGAACGGTTTGAAGAAAGATGCAATTTCAGGTAAAGGAGCGATGAACAACCGGATTACTTCGCTTATTTTTGATAAATTAGATGAAAATGGTGTACCCAGTCACTTTATTCGTAAAATTTCTGAAACCGAACAATTGATTCAAAAAGTGAATATTATTCCGTTAGAAGTCGTCGTTCGGAATGTGGCTGCTGGAAGTTTTTCAAAACGTTTAGATATTAAGGAAGGAACACCTCTAAGTTTTCCGATTGTTGAATTTTATTATAAAGAAGACCGTCTAGATGATCCATTTATAAATGATCAACATGTCTTAGTACTAGATATTGCGACTCAAGAAGAGATTGATCAAATCAAAGCTTTGGCATTAAAAGTCAATGAAGTCTTAAAGGCATGGTTCTTAACTTTAGATATTCAATTAATTGATTTTAAAATTGAAGTAGGACGTACAAAAGAAGGCAAAATTTTATTAGCTGACGAAATTTCACCAGATACTTGTCGTTTGTGGGATGTTCATACCAACGATCATTTAGACAAAGATATCTATCGTCGTGATTTAGGTGATTTAGTCCCAGTTTACCAAGAAGTTTTACGAAGAATTGAAAATAATTAATAAAGGAGTACAATCATGGTTTTTGTAAAAGTTTATGTTACTTATAAAGAGTCTGTTTTAGATCCTCAAGGTGAGGCGGTTAAAGGAGCGTTACATCGCATGGGTTATAGCGAAATTGAAGAGGTTAGAATTGGTAAATATTTCGAAATGCAAGTCAACCCTGGAACTCGTCCTGTTGAAGAAGTCATTGAAGAAGCTTGTGATAAATTATTAGCAAATGTCAACATGGAAACTTATCGATTCGAAATCATGGATGTGGAGGAAGCTTAACATGAAATTTGCAGTGATTGTATTTCCTGGGTCCAACTGTGATTTGGATATGTTATGGGCAATCAAAAATGTCTGTGGGGCAGAGGCAGAATATGTCCGACATGATGCAACAAGTTTAGAAGGATTTGACGGGGTCTTTTTACCTGGAGGCTTTTCTTACGGTGATGCGTTAAGGTGTGGTGCGATTGCTCGTTTTTCAAATATTATGTCTGAAGTGATTCGTTTTGCTAATGAAGGCAAGATGGTTTTTGGAACATGTAATGGATTTCAAGTGTTAACTGAGGCTGGGTTACTTCCTGGTAGCTTGATTCGCAATCGTTCTTTACATTTTGTTTGTAAAACAGTCGGCTTAAAAGTTGTCAATAATGAAACGAAATTTACGAGCGAATATCAAAAAGATGAAGTGATTCAAATTCCTGTCGCTCACGGTGAAGGCAATTATTATTGTGATGAAGAAACTTTAGCAAAATTAAAAGCCAATAATCAAATCGTCTTTACATATGAAGAAGATATTAATGGCTCAGTTGAAAATATTGCTGGAATTTGTAATGAAAAAGGTAATGTCTTAGGAATGATGCCCCATCCAGAACGTGCGATGGAAGAATTATTAGGTAGTGCAGATGGCAAGCGTTTCTTTGCTTCTATTTTGAAAAACTTCGGAAAGGTGACGCAAAACTAATGAAGAAATTTATCGAACCGACTCCTCAAGAAATTAAAGATCAAAAAATATATACGCAATGGGGTTTAACTGATGAAGAATATGCGATGATTGAAAACATCTTAAATCGCATGCCTAACTATACGGAAACAGGTTTATTCTCTGTCATGTGGAGTGAACATTGCTCTTACAAGAATTCAAAACCAGTATTAAAGAAATTCCCAACATCAGGTAAACAAGTATTACAAGGTCCTGGTGAAGGTGCAGGGATTGTCGATATTGGCGATGGACAAGCAGTCGTTTTCAAAGCAGAAAGTCATAACCATCCATCTGCAGTAGAGCCATATGAAGGTGCAGCAACTGGTGTCGGCGGTATTATCCGTGATATCTTCAGTATGGGAGCTCGTCCAATTGCGATTTTAGACTCTTTACGCTTTGGTGAATTAGATAATAACCGTACAAAATACTTATTAGAAGAAGTTGTTGCGGGGATTAGCGGCTATGGTAACTGTATCGGTATTCCAACTGTTGGTGGGGAAGTTGCTTTTGATCCATGTTATGAAGGGAATCCATTAGTCAACGCAATGTGTGTCGGCTTAATTGATCATAAAGATATTCAAAAAGGCCAAGCAAAAGGTGTCGGCAATAAAATTATGTATGTCGGTGCGAAAACTGGACGTGATGGGATTCATGGGGCTACCTTTGCTTCAGAAGAGTTTGTAGAAGGTGAAGAACAACAACGTTCAGCTGTCCAAGTAGGCGATCCTTTTATGGAAAAACTATTATTAGAAGCTTGTTTAGAATTGATTTTAGAGCATTCAGATATTTTAGTTGGGATTCAAGATATGGGAGCCGCTGGTTTGGTTTCTTCAAGTTCAGAAATGGCTTCAAAAGCTGGCTCAGGCTTGAAATTATATCTTGATGATGTGCCGCAACGTGAAAGTCACATGACCCCTTATGAAATGATGCTTTCAGAATCTCAAGAACGCATGCTTATCTGTGTCAAACAAGGTTGTGAAGATCAAGTAGTGGCGCTTTTCAAAAAATATGATTTAGACGCGGTTTCTATTGGTGAAGTAACGGATGATGGGCTGTATCGTTTGTATCATCATGGGAAAGAAGTCGCGAATATTCCAGTTGATGCACTTGCTGAGGATGCGCCTGTTTATCATAAACCTTATCAAGAACCGGCTAGAATCCAAGAATTTGCGCAAATGGCTGATTTTGTACCAGAGCTGAAAGATCCTACGCAAACTTTCCTAGATTTATTACAACAACCAACCATCGCTTCTAAAAAATCAATTTATGAAACCTATGATTATCAAGTGCGTACAAATACTGTAGTTACGCCAGGTAGCGATGCAGCGGTACTTCGCATTCGTGGCACGCAAAAAGCTTTGGCCATGACGACAGATTGTAATGCACGATATCTATATTTGAATCCTGAAATTGGTGGTCAAATTGCGGTGAGTGAGGCTGCTCGTAATATCGTTGCTAGCGGGGGTCGTCCTTTAGCGATTACAGACTGTCTAAACTATGGCTCACCGGATAAACCAGAGGGCTTCTGGGAATTGTGGACTTCAGCCGATGGAATTGCTAAAGCATGCGAAGTGTTAGATACACCAGTTATTTCAGGAAATGTATCTATGTACAACGAAACAAATGGCAAGTCCATTTATCCAACACCGATGATTGGGATGGTAGGTTTAGTTGAAAAATTAGCACATATCACGACCCAAGACTTCAAACAAGCGGATGATTTAATATATGTTGTCGGTCAAACTGCAGCAGATTTCAATGGCTCTGAGTTACAAAAAATGTTACTAGGAAAAATTGAGGGTCGCTTAATGAATTTTGATTTAGCTACTGAAAAAGCCAATCAAGATATAGTGTTACGAGCAATTCAAGCTGGTTTAGTAGCAAGTTGTCATGATTGTAGCGAAGGTGGTTTAGCTGTAGCCATCGCGGAAAGTTGCTTTAAGAATGAATTGGGGGCCAAAGTAAGTTTTGACTTTGAACAAGCTTTATTATTTGCTGAAAGCCAATCACGTTTTGTTTTATCTGTAAGACCTGAGAATCAAGCAGCTTTTGAAAACTTAATGGGAGACAAAGCACAATTTGTGGGTAAAGTTGTTGCACAAGATGAATTAGAAATGAAGGGGACAGATGGGAAAATTTCTACTTCTGTCAAACAAGCCAAACAATTATGGGAGGATGCGATTACGTGTCTTATGAAGTAAAAAGTCTAAATGAAGAATGTGGTATCTTTGGCGTTTGGGGACATCCAGATGCTAGCAAGGTGACCTATTTCGGACTTCACAGTTTACAACATCGTGGCCAAGAAGGGGCTGGGATTGTTTCAACTGATGGCGAAAAATTATATGGACATCGCGATTTAGGTTTATTGGCTGAAGTTTTTGCAGATGAACATCAATTAAATCGCTTGGTAGGTAATGCTGCGATTGGGCATGTTCGTTATGCAACGGCCGGTAATGGCAGTGTGGACAATATTCAACCATTTTTATTTAAGTTTTATAATGGTAGCTATGGTTTGGCGCATAACGGAAATTTAACCAATGCCAAAAGTTTACGTAAACGCCTAGAACAAGAAGGGGCGATTTTCCACTCAAATTCAGATACCGAAATCTTGATGCATTTAATTCGTAAAAGCCATCGTCCTACTTTGGTGGATCAATTAAAAGAAGCGTTGAATCAAGTCAAAGGTGGTTTTGCTTACTTGTTACTGACAGAAGAAGCGATGATTGCCGCGCTTGATTCAAATGGTTTCAGACCGCTAGCAATTGGACAAATGAAAAATGGGGCTTATGTGATTGCCTCAGAAACTTGTGCTTTAGAAGTGATTGGCGCAAAGTTTGTACGTGATGTGAAGCCGGGTGAAATCATTATTATTAATGATGAAGGTATTCAAATTGACCAATACACGACAGATACACAATATGCCATTTGCTCGATGGAGTTTATCTATTTTGCGCGTCCTGATTCGAATATTGCTGGGGTTAATGTGCATACCGCGCGCAAAAACATGGGACGTTTGTTAGCAAAAGAAGCACCAGTAGAAGCGGATATGGTTATTGGGGTTCCGAATTCATCCCTTTCTGCTGCGAGCGGATATGCCGAAAGTTCAGGGATTCCGTATGAAATGGGTTTAGTCAAAAATCAATATGTTGCTAGAACCTTTATCCAACCGACACAAGAACTTCGCGAACAAGGCGTTAGAATGAAATTATCTGCGGTTCGCGGTGTGGTTGAAGGGAAAAGATTGGTATTAGTGGATGATTCAATCGTACGTGGGACTACCAGTCGTCGCATTGTGCGATTATTAAAAGAAGCCGGAGCGAAAGAAGTACATTTAAGAATTGCTTCACCGCCGTTAAAATATCCTTGTTTTTACGGGATCGATATCCAAACGCGTAAAGAATTGATTGCGGCTAATTATACGATTGAACAAATGCGAGAAATGATTGGCTGTGACACTTTAAGCTTTTTAAGTGAACAAGGCTTAATTGATGCGATTGGCTTGAATTTTGATGCCCCATATACAGGCTTGTGTATGGCATACTTTAATGGTGATTATCCAACACCATTGTATGATTATGAAGAACAATATCGTAAATCGTTAAAAGAAAAGACAGAATTTTTTAAAGGATAAGGAGTAATCAAATGGGCAATGCTTATGCTAAAGCTGGTGTCGATGTAGAAGCTGGCTATGAAGTTGTAAAAAGAATCCAAAAGCATGTACAAAAAACTAAACGCCTTGGAGTAATGAGTGCTATAGGTGGCTTTGGAGGTTGCTTTGATTTAAGTAGCTTGAATGTAAAAGAGCCTGTCTTAGTCTCCGGAACTGATGGTGTAGGTACGAAATTGATGATTGCGATTCAAGAAGATATGCACGATACCATTGGCATTGATTGTGTGGCGATGTGTGTCAATGATATTATCGCGCAAGGTGCTGAACCATTGTACTTTTTAGATTATATTGCAACGGGTAAAAATGTTCCTGAGCGTTTAGAAAAAGTCGTAGCTGGTGTAGCTGATGGGTGTGTCCAAGCAAATGCTGCTTTAATCGGTGGTGAGACTGCAGAAATGCCTGGCATGTATGGTGAAAATGATTATGACTTGGCAGGCTTTGCAGTTGGTATCGCGGAAAAATCAGCCTTAATTCAAAAAGCCAATGTCAAAGCTGGGGATGTATTAATTGGTTTGCCGTCTTCAGGTATTCATTCCAATGGCTATTCACTTGTACGTAAAGTCTTCTTTGAGCAAAATGACTTTAACGGTGAAACAGTCCTTCCAGAATTAAATCAACCATTAAAAAATGTTTTATTAACGCCAACTCGCATTTATGTCAAAGCGCTTCTACCACTCATTAAGAAGCAATTAGTAAATGGTGTTGCACATATTACTGGTGGTGGCTTTATTGAAAATGTGCCTAGAATGTTCAACGAGGACGTAGCTGCACAAATTCAAGTGGGGACTTGGCCGGTATTACCAATCTTTGAATGTCTTGAAAAATATGGACAGCTTAAACATGAAGAAATGTTTGAAATCTTCAACATGGGCTTAGGCATGATTTTAGCAGTTAGTGAAGATAAAGTGTCTGAAGTCATTCAAATCCTAAAAGAAAACCAAGAGACGGCTTATATTGTTGGAAAAATGATTGAAAAAACAAACAATAGTGTTGAAATAGTGGAGGCAGGTCGATGAGAGTTGCTATTTTAGCTTCTGGCAATGGTAGCAATTTTGAAGCTTTAGCCCACCAATTTCAAGCAGGCTTACTACCTGGGGAGCTTATCTTTGTATTTAGTGATCATCATAACGCTTATGTTCTTGAACGTGCGCGACGATTGAATGTTTGTGCTTTTAGTTTTGAGGTTAAAGAATTTGCAAATAAAGCTGCCTATGAAAAAGCGTTATTACAGTTATTGCAAGAACAAGAAATCGATTTGATTGTCTTGGCAGGCTATATGCGTATTATCGGTCAAACGCTACTTTCTCATTATAGTAACCGTATTTTAAATATTCATCCCTCCCTTTTACCTAGCTTTCCTGGTTTGCATGGGATTAAAGATGCATATGAATATGGTGTAAAAGTTACTGGAGTCACAGTCCATTTAGTAGATGATGGCGTCGATACCGGTCCGATAATCGCCCAAGAACCCGTGATGATTTTACCAGAAGATAGCTTGGAATCTCTGGAAGAAAAAATTCATCAAACAGAACATCGCTTGTATCCAAAAGTATTAAGAGACGTATTGCTTCAAAGTGATAAAAATAAATCAAAAGGGGAATAAATAACTCATGAAAAGACGTGCATTATTAAGTGTATCTGATAAAACTGGCTTAGTCGATTTTGCGAAAGTGTTGGTTGATGCTGGTATCGAAATCATCTCAACTGGTGGTACCAAAAAAGCTTTAGATGAACATGGTGTGCCAACAATTGGGATTGAAGAAGTGACTGGTTTTCCTGAAATGATGGATGGCCGAGTGAAGACTTTACATCCAAAAATTCATGGCGGATTACTTGGTCGTCGTGATTTAGCCGCTCATATGGATGCGATGAAAGCTCATGATATTACACCAATTGATTTTGTTGTTGTGAATTTATATCCATTCAAAGAAACTATTTTAAAATCGGATGTGAGTGAAGCGGATGCGATTGAAAATATTGATATCGGTGGACCAAGTATGTTACGTTCAGCAGCGAAAAACTTTGCAAGTGTAACAGTTATTGTAGACCCTAGTGATTATGAAAAAGTAGCTACAGAACTTAAAGCTGAGGGTCAAACAAGTCTTGAAACACGTAAAGCCCTAGCAGCGAAAACTTTCCGCCATACAGCTAGCTACGATGCCTTAATTGCTCAGTATTTCAGTGAAATTGTAGGCGTAACGACACCTGAAAAATTAACGCTTACTTATGATTTACGTCAAACTTTACGGTATGGTGAAAATAGTCATCAACAGGCTTCGTTCTACCGTTGCGCTTTACCAAAGGCGTATTCGATGGCTAGCGCAAAACAATTGAATGGGAAAGAATTGTCTTATAACAATATTAAGGATGCGGATGCGGCTATTCGTATTATTCGTGAATTTGATGAACCAACTGCTGTGGCTTTAAAACATATGAATCCATGTGGTATTGGTACAGGTTCAACGATTAAGGAAGCTTTTGATCGTTGTTTTGATGCCGATCCAGTTTCTATCTTTGGAGGCATTATTGTATTAAATCGTCCAGTTGATTTAAAAACTGCTGAAGTGATGCGTCCAATCTTCCTTGAATTAATCATTGCGCCAAGTTTTGATGACGATGCTTTAGCGATACTTTCTCAAAAGAAAAACCTACGTCTATTAACATTGGACTTTTCAGAAAAGAATACCGAAGAAAATGAATTTGTTTCTGTTCTTGGTGGTTTATTAGTTCAAAACCAAGATGTCATCGAAGAAAATCCTGAAAATTGGCAAGTAGTTACAAAACGTCAACCAACTAAAGACGAATTAGAAGCGCTAACCTTTGCTTGGAAGGCTGTTAAACATGTGAAGTCTAATGCGATTTTACTTGCAAAAGACAATCAAACAGTCGGTGTCGGTGCAGGTCAAATGAATCGTGTGGGCTCAGTGAAAATTGCAGTGGAACAAGCGAAGGCAGCCGGTAAGCTTGAAGGTGCCGTGATGAGTTCTGATGCATTCTTCCCAATGAGTGACTCAGTTGAATATGCTGCACAAAATGGCATTAAAGCAATCGTGCAGCCTGGCGGAAGTATTAAAGACCAAGATTCAATTGATATGGCGGATAAATATGGTATTGCTATGGTATTTACCAATGTTCGTCACTTTAGACATTAAGAAAGGACTTTAGCGATGAAATTATTAGTCATTGGTAGCGGAGGTCGCGAACATGCGATTTGTCGTAAATTATTAGAAGATCCTCAAGTGGATGCTGTTTTTTGCGCAAAAGGAAATCCTGGTATGCAAAAAGATGGGGTTCAACTTGTTGATATAGCTGAAGATAATCATCCGGCTTTGATTCAATTCGTCAAAGAAAATCAGATTGACTGGACGTTTGTAGGGCCTGAAATTCCTTTATTAAATGGGATTGTCGATGATTTTCAAGCGGCTGGTCTAAAGATTTTCGGTCCTAATCAGCAAGCGGCGATGATTGAAGGTTCAAAAGATTTCGCAAAACAATTGATGCGTGATTATCACATTCCAACTGCTAAATATCAAACATTTTCTGATTTTGAAGCTGCTAAATCCTATGTTCTAGAAAATGGGGCGCCAATTGTGATAAAAGCAGATGGTCTTGCAGCTGGTAAAGGTGTGGTCGTCGCGATGACTGAACAAGAAGCACTTGAAGCTTTAGAAGATATGCTGTTAGATCACAAATTTGGTGCAAGTTCTGCTCAAGTGGTCGTTGAAGAGTTTTTAGCCGGTGAAGAATTTTCGTTACTTTCTTTTGTAAGGGAGAATGAAGTCTATCCAATGGTGATTGCTCAAGACCATAAACGGATTTTTGATGGGGATAAAGGCCCTAACACTGGTGGGATGGGCGCTTATTCACCTGTTCCTCAGATTCCAGAATCAATGGTGCAAACAGCGATAAAAGAAATTGTCCAAAAGGCAGCAGATGGCATGGTTGACCGCAAGACGCCATTTACTGGTATCTTGTATGCTGGGTTGATTGCTACTAAAGAAGGTCCAAAAGTCATTGAATTTAATGCTCGATTTGGCGATCCTGAAACCCAAGTTGTTTTACCGCGATTAAAAACAAGTTTAGCACAAATTATTGATGATTTATTAAACAATCGTCAACCAGATATAACTTGGTATGATTTTGCAACACTTGGCGTAGTAGTTGCAGCTCCAGGGTATCCAGCTGATTATGAAAAAAATATTGTATTACCTGAAATGCAAAATACTGAGGAGCAAACAGTGTATTATGCAGGGGTTACAGCCAAGAAAGAGCAATTGGTTTCAAGTGGTGGTCGCGTATTTTTAGTTACTTCTCAGGGAACAAATTTAGCTGATGCCCAACAAAAAGCGTATGCGTATTTAAACCAGTATGATTTGTCACAATTCTTTTACCGTAAAGATATAGGATTTAAAGCTTTAAAATAAATGTTTAAGGTAGCCACAGTGCTGCCTTTTTCATTTGAGAATTTTTACCAGTTAAAATGAAGCGCTTTACATATCTGTTAACTTGCTTTACAATTTTGATTTGGAGGTGTCTATGATGAAAAAAATGAAATTTGGAACCACAAATGAAGAAGTATCTGCAGTTGTTTTGGGCTGTATGCGATTAAATGGCGCAAAGGATCCCGTTAAAGTGCTCGAAACTTCCTATGAAAATGGGATTACTTTTATTGACCATGCAGATATTTACGGTAAAGGTGAATGCGAAACGATTTTTGCCGAATCTTTAGCAAAAACTTCAATTAAACGAGAGGATTTATTTATTCAGTCAAAATGTGGCATTGTCCCAGGAGTCATGTTTGACTTTTCTAAAAAACATATCATTGAGGCTGTTGAAGGAAGTTTGCAACGTTTAAAGACAGATCATTTAGATTCATTATTGTTACATCGTCCAGATACTTGGATGGATCCATTCGAAGTGAATGAAGCTTTCGAACAATTACATAAAGAAGGTAAAGTGCGTTACTTTGGTGTAAGTAATCAAAATCCAAATCACATCGAATTTTTGAAAAAAGCGGTTAAACAACCACTTGTAGCGAACCAATTACAATTTGGTTTAAAACACACTGAGATGATTGATCAAGAATTGCAAGTCAATATGACATCAAAAGGTAGTTATGACCATGATGGTGGGATTTTACTTTATTCTCGTTTACATGAGATGACCATTCAGGCTTGGTCACCTTACCAATACGGATTCTTTGAAGGGGTCTTTATAGGTAATGAAAAATTCCCAGAGTTAAATCAAGCAATGGATGAAATGGCGGAAAAATACGGCATTACGCCAACTGGTTTAGCGAGTGCTTGGATTTTAAGTCATCCAGCGAATATGCAAGTTATCGCTGGTACTATGACACCATCTCGTTTAGAAGAAATTGCCAAAGCGAGTGAAGTGCAATTATCTAAAGAAGATTGGTATAAATTATATATGGCAGCTGGAAATATGCTACCATAGAATATATAGAGATAGCCGAATGTTTAAAAACCGAACATTCGGCTGTTTTTTTCTAAAAAAACAATAAAAATGATTGCAATATCTTAGTGTTTATGGGTAAACTAGCTATTGGTGTGTGAATCATGCCGAATATTTTCATTATCTGAGAGGATGAAATACTATGTTCGAAATGAAAGTTTTTGATTATGAGGATATCCAATTAATACCTAATAAGTGTATTGTCAATAGTCGTTCAGAATGTGATACTAGCGTGACCCTAGGGAAACATACTTTTAGAATGCCAGTAGTTCCAGCTAATATGCAAACCATTATTGATGATAAGATTGCAGAGTTTTTAGCAGAAAATGGCTATTTCTATATTATGCATCGCTTTGATGAAGAAGCACGCATTCCATTTATTAAAAAGATGCAAGCAAAAGGTCTGATTACTTCTATTTCTGTAGGGGTTAAACCAGGTGAGTATACTTTTATTGAAACCTTGGCAAAAGAAAAGCTTATTCCTGACTATATTACGATCGATATTGCTCACGGTCATGCAAACTCTGTCATTAACATGATTCAACATATCAAAAAACATTTGCCAGATTCTTTTGTTATTGCCGGCAATGTTGGGACGCCTGAAGCTGTTCGTGAGTTAGAAAATGCTGGCGCGGATGCAACAAAAGTAGGGATTGGACCGGGTAAAGTTTGTATCACGAAAATTAAAACCGGATTTGGTACTGGTGGTTGGCAATTAGCAGCTCTACGTTGGTGTGCAAAAGCGGCTCGTAAACCAATTATTGCCGATGGGGGAATCCGGACCCATGGAGATATTGCTAAATCTGTTCGTTTTGGTGCCGCCATGGTCATGATTGGTTCATTATTTGCAGGTCATGAAGAATCCCCAGGTGAGACTAAAGTAGAAAATGGCATCGTTTATAAAGAATATTTTGGTTCAGCCTCTGAATTCCAAAAGGGTGAACGTAAAAATGTTGAAGGAAAGAAAATATGGATTCAACATAAAGGTTCATTAAAAGACACATTAATTGAAATGCAACAAGACTTACAATCATCTATTTCTTATGCTGGCGGAAAAGATTTAGAAGCGATTCGCAAAGTAGATTACGTCATCGTTAAAAACTCAATCTTTAATGGTGACACAATATAAAATGAAAAAAATACAACAGTTCTATTCATCTGATAGTTCTGTTGTATTTTTTTGTATCTGTTAAAATTTCTGTTATATTACAATTTGTGAAATCTTATTGAAATATCGTGAATTTGTAACAAGCAATACTTGAATTCTTAAAGAGGAATTAATTTTTGATGGATTAAAAAGGGTTAATTTCTATTATTGTGTATTATTGAACAGTTAAATCTTCTGTACTAGTAATTAATTATGTAAGCTTTTTTATATCGTCTGTTTTCGTAAACGTTTGCAAATAGTGATTAATTTCACTAAAAAGATAGATAGGTCTAGACATTTTTTGGAATATTTTAGTGCAAATTACTTGTATTTCTTTTTGAAAAATGATAGCTTATATATGTAAACAATTGTATAAGTAATACAGAAAGTTTAGCTGTTACAATTAAAAAAGTAATAAAAGGGAAGTGTGATTAGATGACAAAGAAAACAACAATTGACTTTGAAGCTTTGTTAGAAAAAGTAAATGCTGATTTTCCAACTTATCAAGTGCTAGACAAAGATGGAAACGTTGTTAATCCTGATTTGATGCCTAAATTAAGTGACGATGAATTAGTAGAATTAATGACTCGAATGGTGTGGTCTCGTGTGTTACACCAACGTTCAACTGCTTTGAATCGTCAAGGTCGTCTTGGTTTCTATGCACCAACAGCTGGTCAAGAAGCAAGTCAATTAGCAAGTCACTTTGCATTTGAAAAAGAAGATGTATTGTTACCAGGTTACCGTGATGTACCTCAATTAGTACAACATGGCTTACCTTTAGCTGAAGCTTTCTTATGGTCGCGTGGACACGTAGCCGGTAACCTATATCCAGAAGACTTAAAAGCTTTACCACCACAAATTATTATCGGTGCGCAATATGTGCAAGCTGCCGGTGTGGCTTTAGGTCTTAAAAAACGTAATAAGAAAAATGTGGTCTTCGCTTATACTGGTGATGGCGGTTCATCACAAGGGGACTTTTATGAAGCAATCAATATCGCAGGTGCGTACAAAGCAAATGCTGTATTTTACATTCAAAATAATGGTTTTGCGATTTCTACACCTCGAGACAAACAATCAAGTGCGATGACTTTAGCTCAAAAAGCTGTTGCTGCAGGTATTCCTGGTATTCAAGTTGATGGTATGGATCCACTAGCAGTTTACGCTGTTTCTAAATTAGCACGTGATTGGTCAGTAGCTGGTAATGGTCCAGTATTAATTGAAACTTTAACATATCGTTATGGTCCACATACATTATCAGGTGACGATCCAACTCGTTATCGTTCTAAAGAAATGGATAGCGAATGGGAAGCAAAAGACCCATTGATTCGTTTCCGTAATTTCTTAACTGCTAAAGGCTTATGGTCTGAAGAAAAAGAAGAAGCAGTGATCGAACAAACAAAAGAAGATATTAAGAACGCAATCGCTGAAGCTGACCGTGTTCCAAAACAAAAAGTATCTGAATTCTTAAAGAACATGTTTGAAGTTCAACCACAATTAATTAAAGAACAAATTGAAATCTACGAAGCGAAGGAGTCGAAATAATTATGGCACAAAAAACAATGATTCAAGCGATTACTGACGCCTTAGCCCTAGAATTGGCAAATGATGAAAATGTATTAGTTTTTGGTGAAGACGTAGGTAAAAACGGAGGGGTATTCCGTGCTACTGAAGGCTTACAAGAAAAATTTGGTGAAGATCGCGTATTTGATACACCATTAGCAGAATCAGGAATTGCTGGTATGGCTTTTGGTTTAGCTTTAGAAGGATATCGTCCAGTACCTGAATTACAATTCTTTGGTTTCGTATTCGAAGCAATGGATGAAGTTGTTGCGCAAATCGCTCGTACTCGTTATCGTATGGGTGGCACTCGTAATATGCCAGTGACTATCCGTTCTCCATTTGGTGGTGGGGTTCACACGCCAGAATTACACTCAGATAACTTAGAAGGGTTAATTGCTCAATCTCCTGGTATTCGTGTTGTTATTCCTTCAAATCCATATGATGCAAAAGGATTGTTAATTGCTTCAATTCGTAGCAATGACCCTGTGGTATTCTTGGAACATATGAAACTATATCGTTCATTCCGTGAAGAAGTGCCAGATGAAGCTTATGAAGTACCTTTAGATAAAGCAGCAGTGACACGTGAAGGTAAAGATATTTCTATTATTACTTATGGTGCAATGGTTCGTGAAGCAATTAAAGCCGCTGATAATTTAGCAAAAGAAGGTATTGATGCTGAAATCATTGACTTACGTACAGTTGCTCCTTTAGATATTGAAACAATTATTGCCTCTGTTGAAAAAACAGGTCGCGTAGTTATCGTTCAAGAAGCACAACGCCAAGCCGGTGTAGGTGCAATGGTTGCTTCAGAAATTGCGGAACGTGCAATTCTTTCATTAGAAGCTCCTATTGGTCGTGTAAGTGCACCAGATACAGTCTTCCCATTTGGTCAAGCTGAAAATATCTGGTTACCAAACTCAAAAGATATTGAAGAAAAAGTCAAAGAAATCGTTAATTTCTAATTGATCTCAGATGGTAAGTATAAAGCCTAGTCTTTATACTTACCCTTATTAAAGAAAGGAAGAATTTTAATGGCATTTCAATTTAAATTACCAGATATTGGTGAAGGGATTGCTGAAGGCGAAATCGTAAAATGGTTCGTTAAAGTTGGCGATACAATTAATGAAGATGATACTTTATTAGAAGTACAAAATGATAAATCGGTAGAAGAAATTCCATCTCCCGTAACAGGTGTGGTTAAAAATATTTTAGTTTCAGAAGGTACTGTTGCTAGCGTAGGTGACGTATTAGTTGAAATTGATGCACCAGGTCATGAAGATAATGATGCACCAGCACCAGCTAGCGCACCAGCTCAAGAAGCTGCTCCTGCTGCAGCCGGCGGATATTTCCAATTCAAATTACCAGATATCGGTGAAGGAATTGCTGAAGGCGAAATCGTAAAATGGTTCGTTAAAGTTGGCGATACAATCAATGAAGATGATACTTTATTAGAAGTACAAAATGATAAATCAGTAGAAGAAATTCCATCTCCTGTAACAGGTGTGGTTAAAAATATTTTAGTTTCAGAAGGTACTGTTGCTACAGTTGGCGATGTCTTGGTTGAAATTGATGCACCAGGTCATAACGGTCCTGCCGCTGCACCAGCTAGTGCACCAGCTCAAGAAGCTGCTCCTGCTGCTAGTCCAAGTGCTGCAACGGTTGTAACAGCTTCAAATCCTAATAAACGCGTATTAGCAATGCCATCTGTACGTCAATATGCACGTGAAAAAGATGTTGATATTACTTTGGTAACACCTACAGGTAAAGGTGGTCGTGTGGTAAAAGAAGATATCGATCAATTCTTAGCCGGTGGCGCACCAAGTCAAGCCGCTACACCAGCAGCTACAACTCCTGAAGTGGCTGCTAAACCTGCTGCTGCTCCTGCAAAAGCTCCAGAAGCTAAGAAGCCATTCACTTCAAACTTAGGTGAATTAGAAACTCGTGAAAAAATGTCTGCTACACGTAAAGCTATTTCTAAAGCGATGGTTAATAGTAAACATACTGCACCTCATGTTACATTGCATGATGAAGTGGAAGTATCTAAACTTTGGGATCAACGTAAGAAATTCAAAGAAGTGGCTGCGGCAAATGGTACTAAATTAACATTCTTGCCATATATTGTTAAGGCTTTGACAACTACAGTGAAGAAATACCCAATCTTGAATGCTTCTATTGATGATGCAACGCAAGAAATCGTGTATAAACACTACTACAACATCGGTATTGCAACTGATACTGAGCATGGATTATATGTACCAAACGTAAAAGATGCAGATCGTAAAGGTTTATTTGCAATTGCAGATGAAATCAATGCTAAGGCAAAATTAGCGCATGAAGGAAAATTATCCGCAGAAGATATGCGTAATGGTTCTATCACCATTAGTAACATTGGTTCAGTTGGTGGTGGTTGGTTTACACCAGTTATCAACTATCCAGAAGTTGCTATTTTAGGTGTAGGTACAATTTCTCAACAACCTATCGTCAATGCAGAAGGTGAATTAGCTATTGGTCGCGTGATGAAACTATCATTAAGTTTTGACCACCGTATTGTTGACGGCGCTACTGCACAACAAGCGATGAATAATATCAAACGCTTATTAGCTGATCCAGAATTATTATTAATGGAAGGATGATTAATCGATGGTAGTAGGAGATTTCGCTATTGAATTAGATACAGTCGTAATTGGAGCTGGCCCTGGTGGATATGTGGCAGCGATTCGTGCGGCTCAATTAGGGCAAAAAGTTGCTGTAATTGAACGTGAATATATTGGTGGTGTTTGTTTAAATGTTGGATGTATTCCTTCTAAAGCATTGATTGCAGCAGGACATCACTATCAAGAAGCTCTAGATTCACAAATGTTTGGTGTGAATACTGATGGAGTTACTTTAGATTTTGATAAAACACAAGATTGGAAAGACAATGGCGTTGTTAAAAAATTGACAACAGGTGTGTCATTCCTATTAAAGAAAAATAAAGTAGATGTGATTACAGGTTCTGCTTTCTTTGTAGATGATCATACTTTACGTGTAATCAATGGTGATTCAGCGCAAACTTATTCATTTAATAATGCGATTGTTGCGACTGGTTCTCGTCCAATTGAAATTAAAGGCTTTAAGTTTGGTGGCCGTATTTTAGATTCTACTGGTGGTCTAGCGTTAAAAGAAGTGCCTAAGAAATTTGTTATTATCGGTGGTGGGGTAATCGGTGCTGAACTAGGTGGCGCTTATGCAAACCTTGGTGCTGAGGTGACAATCTTAGAAGGTTCTCCACAAATTTTACCTACATTTGAAAAAGATATGGTGAAATTAGTAGAAGATGACTTTAAGAAAAAAGGTATTACTGTTATTACTAAAGCTATGGCAAAAGAAGCTATTGATAATGGTGATAGTGTAACGGTGAAATATGAAGTTGACGGTAAAGAACAATCTGTTGTGGCTGATTATGTCATGGTTACAGTTGGCCGTCGTCCTAACACTGACGATATGGGATTAGAACAAGCTGGTGTTGAAATTGGCGAACGTGGTTTAATTCCAGTAGATGCGCAAGGCCGTACGAATGTGAAGAATATCTATGCAATTGGTGATATCGTTCCTGGTGCTGCATTGGCTCACAAAGCTAGTTATGAAGCCAAAATTGCTGCCGAAGCGATTTCAGGTAAGAAAGTTGCTGTTGACTATAAAGCTATGCCAGCAGTTGCCTTTACTGATCCTGAATTAGCTACAGTCGGAATGACAATTGCTGAAGCGAAAGAAGCTGGCTTAAATGCTAAATCATACAAATTCCCATTATCTGGTAATGGACGCGCGATTTCTTTAGGCAAGACTGAAGGATTTGTTCGTTTAGTAACTACAGTAGAGGATAATGTGATTGTCGGTGCACAAGTTGCTGGAGTTGGTGCTTCTGATATGATTTCTGAATTATCATTAGCTGTTGAATCTGGTATGAATGCTGAAGATATCGCATTAACTATCCATCCACATCCATCATTGGGTGAAGTTGTAATGGATACTGCCGAATTAGCATTAGGCTTACCAATTCATATCTAAAATCATTAAAGATAAATTTAAAGAGACTCAATCACAAGTGGTTGGGGCTCTTTTTTGTTTTCATCGATTTTTATTTTTGCTATAATTGAGTTGAAAGGTGGGAGGATTATGCAATTTTTGAAATTATTTCTCATTTATCGTTGGTATGCTTTAGTATTTGCATTTATGTATGTCGCACTTATCTATCTGATATGCCGAAAAACTAAATTCGTTAAAGCCGGTATCATTTATGGGGTTGTTACAGAAATTATCTTTATCTTGTCGTTGTTATTTTTCTGTTTTCAATTATCGCAACCGAGTACTGTTTCAAGAATACCAATTTTCGAACAGCTCTATCATATTGTGATTCTTTCGTGGTTTGTCTTTTATATACCGCTCGTCGTATTGGCTGCTTATCGTTTGCTTATTTGGATTAGGCAGCGACTCCATCTTGCTTTACAAATAATTTTAACCGTTAGTTATATTTTTACCATGGTTGGGATTGGCTATTTTGGTTTAATTGTCCATGTTTTATTGTACTATGGTTTTGCACCTTAAATGTTTAAGATCAAGATACTTCCAGTGTCTTGGTCTTTTTTCAGTTGCAAGCGAACTAATAACCCGTATATAATAAAGTAAGAATGAGGAGGAAGAAGATGGAGAATTATCAATATCCTTTAGATTTAAATTGGTCTACAGAAGAAATGATTTTAGTTGTAAATTTTTGGGCTGATTTAGAAAAAGTTTATGAACAAGGTATGGATCGTCAAGCTTTTTTAAATAGTTATCAGTCCTTTAAATCAGTTGTCAAAAGTATTGGTGAAGAGCGTAAATTAGGTCGAGAGTTTGAAGAATTATCGGGTTATTCGCTTTACCATGCTGTAAAACAAGCAAAAGCAAGTCAAAATAAATGGATTAAGATGTGAGGTTTGACAATGGAAAAGATATATCGAGAAATTATTCATTTGTTGCATCAAGCTGGAGAATTAGTGAAAGAAGAGTTGGCACAACAAGATGTGGTAGTAAGCACTAAGTCTAGTCGAAGTGATTTAGTAACAAATATTGATAAGCTGGTTCAAAATTATTTGATGTCATCTTTAAACGTATTAATTCCTAACCTAAAATTTTTAGCTGAAGAAAATGGCTTAACTGAATTATCGGATTTTAGTGGCAAAGTTATGGTTATTGATCCAATCGATGGAACGAATAATATGGTCTTGCAGCAAAAAGATTTTTGTATTTTGCTTGGACTATATGAAGAAAAAATGGGACGCTGTGGTTTTATTTATGAAGTAATGGGCAATCATTTATTGTGGGGTGGTCCTGAGATTGGTGTTTTCTATGATGACCAACCTTGGCATATGCAAAAGGATTTAAGTTTAGAAGACGGATTGATTAGTTTTAATAGTATGATTTTTCGTGAAAATATGCTGAAATCACATGAATTAAGTCAACGCGCATTAGGGATACGTATGACAGGATGTGCAGGTTTAGAAATGATGGATATCGCTTTAGGAAATCGTGTCGCCTATATTTCTAATTTACAACCATGGGATTATGCTGCTGGTCAAATCATTCTTGAAGCGTTAGGGATGAAAGTGACAACGATTTCAGGGGAGGCACTGTCTTTAAATGGCCGAGAGTTTATGATTGCAGCGACTCCCAATGCCCATCGAGAAATATTAGAAAGTATCCATCATGTATAAAGTATCATGAAAAATCGAGTGTTTTGCTTTTTTTTCTGAAAATTTTTTGGTATAATTTCATTTTGAGTGAAGTCAATTAAATATTAAAGGAGTCATTAAATTGAATTATAGAGAAGATATTCGTAATATCGCGATTATTGCCCACGTCGACCATGGTAAAACCACTTTGGTAGATGAATTATTAAAACAGTCACATACATTAGATGCACGTACACAATTACAAGAACGTGCGATGGACTCAAATGCTTTAGAAAAAGAACGCGGAATTACCATTTTAGCGAAAAACACTGCTGTAGAATATAACGGTACCAAAATCAATATCATGGATACTCCTGGACACGCCGACTTTGGTGGAGAAGTAGAACGTATCATGAAAATGGTAGATGGGGTACTTTTAGTTGTCGATGCGTATGAAGGAACCATGCCACAAACTCGTTTTGTATTGAAAAAAGCTTTAGAACAAAAAGTAACGCCAATTGTAGTTGTCAATAAAATTGATAAACCATCTGCTCGTCCTGAACATGTAGTAGATGAAGTATTAGAATTATTTATCGAGTTAGGTGCCGATGATGATCAATTGGATTTCCCAGTTGTTTATACTTCTGCATTAAATGGTACCTCTAGTCTATCTAGTGACCCAGCAGACCAAGAAAAAACCATGGCGCCCGTTTTCGATACGATTTTAGAGCATATTCCTGCGCCAATTGATAATTCTGATGAACCTTTGCAATTCCAAGTATCATTGTTAGATTATAATGAATATGTTGGTCGTATTGGTATCGGACGTGTTTTCCGTGGTACAATTCGCGTAGGGGACCAAGTTGCTTTAATGAAACTAGATGGCGATGTGAAGAAATTCCGCGTGACGAAGATTTTTGGTTTCTTTGGCTTAAAACGTTTAGAAATTGAAGAAGCGAAGGCCGGAGATTTAATTGCTGTATCTGGGATGGAAGATATCTTCGTCGGTGAAACTGTAACCCCTGCTGACCATCAAGAAGCTTTACCAATTTTACATATTGATGAGCCTACTTTACAAATGACTTTCCTAGTGAATAATTCACCATTTGCGGGACGTGAAGGTAAATTTGTCACTGCACGTAAAATTGAAGAACGCTTGATGGCACAATTACAAACCGATGTATCTTTACGAGTTGATCCAATTGGTCCGGATTCATGGATTGTTTCAGGTCGTGGGGAATTACACTTATCCATCTTAATTGAAAATATGCGTCGTGAAGGTTACGAATTGCAAGTGTCTCGTCCAGAAGTTATCGAGCGCGAAATTGATGGTGTGAAGTGTGAACCGTTTGAGCGTGTCCAAATTGATACACCAGAAGAATATATGGGTGCAGTTATCGAGTCATTAGGTATGCGTAAAGCTGAAATGCAAGATATGATTAATACTGGAAATGGTCAAGTTCGTATTATCTTCTTAGCACCTGCTCGTGGTTTGATTGGTTATACTACAGAATTCTTATCTATGACTCGAGGTTATGGTATTATGCACCACACCTTTGATCAGTATCTACCAATGATTCAAGGCCAAATTGGTGGCCGTCACCATGGCGCTTTAGTTTCTATTGATACAGGCAAGGCAACGACTTATTCAATTATGAGTATTGAAGAGCGTGGGACTGTCTTTGTTGAACCAGGGACTGAAGTTTATGAAGGGATGATTGTTGGTGAAAATTCACGCGATAATGATTTGACCGTAAATATTACTAAAGCAAAACAAATGACCAATGTCCGTTCTGCTACAAAAGACCAAACCGCAGTTATTAAAAAGCCAAAAATTCTGACACTTGAAGAATCATTAGAATTTTTAAATGATGATGAATATTGTGAAGTGACACCTGAAAGTATTCGTCTACGTAAACAAATCTTAAATAAAAATGAACGTGAAAAAGCCACTAAAAAACGTAAAATGGCTGAACAAGCGTAGTTAATTTTAAGGCGAGAACTAATCAATAGGTTTTCGCCTTTTATTATAATAGTAATTACTAGAAAGGACTGACTCAGATGCAAACAGTCGAATATATCCAAAAATTAACAGCAATCCCATCACCAACAGGCTATACACAAAAAGTGATTCAATATGTAAATGAAACACTGCAATCATTTGGTTATAAGCCACAAATCACTGCTAAAGGTGGTTTATTAGTTACAGTGAAGGGTGAAAATGATAAGCAACAACGATTTGTCACAGCCCATGTAGATACACTTGGGGCCATGGTGCGTGCCATCAAACCAAATGGACGTTTAAAAATTGATTTAATCGGTGGTTTTGGTTATTCATCCATTGAAGGTGAAAACTGTTTGGTTCACCTTTCCGGAAGCGAGCGAACGATTTCAGGTACGATCTTAATGCACCAAACTAGTGTTCATGTGTATAAGGATGCACGTACAGCTGAAAGAAACCAAGAGAATATGGAAGTACGCTTGGATGCGAAAGTCTTTAATGAAGAAGATGTCCGTCAATTAGGTATCGAAGTAGGAGATTTTATTTCTTTTGATGCCCGCACACAAGTTACTGATTTAGGATTTATTAAGAGTCGTCATTTAGATGATAAAGTTTCTGCAGCTATTTTAATGAACCAATTGCGTCAAATCAAAGAAGATGGTTTAACACTGCCTTTTACTACACATTTCGCTTTTAGTACATTTGAAGAAGTCGGACATGGCATGAACAGCAATATTCCAAGTGAAGTGGTTGAATATTTAGCAGTGGACATGGGGGCGATGGGCGATGATCAACAGACAGATGAATATAGTGTTTCTATTTGTGTGAAAGATGGTTCAGGTCCGTATCATTTTGCTTTCCGTCAACATTTAGTACAATTATGTAAAGAAAATGCGATTGATTATAAGCTTGATATCTATCCGTATTATGCCAGTGATGCATCTGCGGCGCTTTCAGCTGGTGCCGAAGTTAAACACGCCTTATTCGGAGCAGGAATTGAATCTAGTCATGCCTACGAACGTACCCACATTGAATCTGTACAAGCGACGGAGCAATTAGTACATGCTTATTTATTTAGTCCATTAGTTTAAAGATTCTCTACAAAATTGATTCAAGCTGTTTTTTTACTTAAAAATTGTGCTATAATAAAACATACCATGACAAAATTGGAGTGAGTAAGATGAAAGAGGTTTCTAGAGAACATGCTGTAGAGTTATTGCAAAATGAAGCCCAACGCATTCGCCGCTTAATAGCAAATCAAAAGAATAGTTTATGTGTCGCACATTGTAAAGCTTTTGAAGAAGTGGTGGATACACAAATGTATGGTTTATCACGACAAGTTGCTTATGCGATTCAGTTAGGTATTTTAGATAGTACAGAAGGTCAACAAATTTTAAGTGACTTAGAAAAAAACTTAGATTTATTGTATCAAGAAGTTTATAAAGAACAGCATGTTGCAGAACAAAAAGATGAAGATATAACTTTAAAGTAGTTAAATATAATGGGGGGATAACGAAATAGCTTTGTGAGTTATTCCCTTTTTGGGGGATAACGAAATAGCTTTGTGAGTTATTCCCTTTTTTATTCATAGTTTATGTAATTAGAAAGGAAATGGGGCAACCCAAGGATGATCCATTGTCAAAGAAAGTTAAGAAAAGACATTTATTAGATTATAGTATTTTAATTCCATATTTAATTTTGAACGTTATTGGTTTGATGATGGTATATAGTGCATCATCATACTCACTTATATCACAAGGGAAAAATCCCATAACTGATATGGTCAAGCAAGCTATCTTTTTATTTTTAAGTATTATTTTAATGGGTATCTTATATAAAATGAAGCTTAGCATGCTGAAAAATTTGAAGTTTGTGCGGATATTTGTCGCACTTGTATTAGGTTTGATGGTGATTGCGTTTGCTTTTAAAACTGTTAATGGTGCCCATGGTTGGATTCAAATTCCTGGACTGGGAACGATTCAGCCAGTTGAGTTTTGGAAGTTTGTGATGATTTGGATGTTGGCTGCACAAATTTCAGATCGACAAGTATTGATACCTGATAAGATGGTTGATGCTGTAAAAGTTCCTGTAGGGCTTTGTGCGTTGTCTATGGGAATTCTAGCATTATATCCCGATTTTGGGAACGCGGCGATTATTGCCTTACTGCTAATCGTAATGTTGATGATTAGTGGGATCAATTATCTTTATGGTTATATCATAGCGTTTGGCACTTTTGCGTTTAGTATCCTTACGATGTTTATTATTCGTATCACTAATGGTAGTTTTTTACCTTCTCACGTTGCCTCTCGTTTCGCAGTATTCCTAAATCCATTTAAAGATGAATTTGGCGACGGTCATCAATTGGTAAATGGCTATTATGCAATGTTTAATGGTCGATTATTTGGTTTAGGTTTAGGTAATAGTATTCAGAAGAAAGGCTTCCTGAGTTTTGCTGCTTCAACAGACTTTATTTTTGCGATTGTTGTAGAAGAATTAGGATTAATTGGTGCTATTTTCATTTTAGGTTTATTGTTGTTTTTAGTTGGACGAATTATTTTAATTGGTATTCGTTCAAATGATGCTTTTAATTCAATGATTTGTTTAGGCGTCGGTTCATTATTTTTGATTCAAATCTTCATCAATTTAGGTGGAATTACTGGTTTGATTCCATTAACAGGGATTACTTTTCCATTCTTTAGTCAAGGTGGTTCCAGTTTGATTGTTTTATCAGCCTGCGTTGGTTTAGTTTTAAATATAAGTGCTGATGAAAAGAAGAAAAAATTGATGTTGTATTGAATAAATAAATTTAAGGAGTGGTTCGATGAAAAAAGTATTAGTCGCAAATCGTGGTGAAATCGCAATACGTGTTTTTCGTGCATGTGCGGAATTAGGAATTGCAACAGTCGGTATTTATGCAGCTGAAGATGAATATTCTGTTCACCGTTTTAAAGCAGATGAAGCCTACTTAATCGGTGAAGGTAAAAAGCCTATTGAAGCGTATTTGGATATTGAAGGTATCATCCAAGTCGCCAAAGAGGCTGGGGCAGATGCGATTCACCCAGGCTATGGATTTTTATCTGAAAATTTACAGTTTGCGAAACGTTGTCAAGAAGAAGGCCTGACATTCATCGGACCAAAACTTGAACATCTAGATATTTTTGGAGATAAGATTAAAGCAAAAGAAGCAGCCGTGAAAGCCGGCATTCAATCTATTCCAGGAAGTGACGGTCCAGTAGACTCAGTAGATGAAGTGCTTGATTTTGCAAAAGATTATGGTTATCCAATTATGATTAAAGCTGCTCTTGGCGGTGGTGGTCGTGGGATGCGTGTAGCCTTTGATGATGCTCAAGCTTTAGAAGGCTACAACCGTGCAAAGAGTGAAGCTAAAGCCGCATTTGGTAGTGATGAAGTCTATGTAGAAAAATATATTGCTGATCCAAAACATATTGAAGTGCAAATTTTAGGTGATGTGCATGGTAATGTTGTGCACTTATTCGAACGTGATTGCTCAGTACAAAGACGCCATCAAAAAGTGGTTGAAGTTGCTCCTTGTGTATCGCTATCAACTGAATTACGTGAAAAAATCTGTGGTGCGGCTGTTCAATTAATGAAACATGTCGGATATGTGAATGCCGGAACCGTAGAATTTTTGGTAAGCGGCGATGATTTCTATTTTATTGAAGTGAATCCGCGTGTCCAAGTAGAACATACGATTACGGAATTGATTACAGATATTGATATTGTTACTAGCCAACTTTTAATCGCTCAAGGTAAAGATTTACATAAAGATATTCATATTCCACATCAAGAAAATATTTATCTTAAAGGCGCAGCAATTCAATGTCGCATTACAACCGAAGATCCATTGAATAATTTCATGCCTGATACTGGTAAAATCGATACCTATCGTTCACCTGGTGGCTTTGGTGTCCGCTTAGATGTAGGTAATGCTTATGCTGGCGCCGTTGTTACTCCTTATTTTGACTCTTTATTAGTAAAAGTTTGTACGCATGGTGCAACTTTCCAAGCAGCAGTTCAAAAGATGCAACGTTGCTTAAAAGAGTTTAGAATTCGTGGGGTAAAGACAAACATCCCATTTATGCAAAATGTCATTCATAATGAAGTCTTCCAATCAGGAAATGCCAAGACTACCTTTATTGACAACACACCAAGTTTATTTGAGTTTTCTAGTACGCGAGATCGTGGAAATAAAACCATGAAATATATTGGTGAAATTACGATTAACGGCTTCCCTGGAATTGATAAAAAAGAAAAACCATTCTTTGAAGTGCCTCGTGTACCAAACAAAATAGAAAGATCGAATCAAAAAATTGTCACAGCGAAAGATATTTTAGATAAAGAAGGACCAAAAGCTGTTTCCAAATGGGTTCAGCAACAACAGTCTGTACTTTTAACAGATACGACTTTCCGTGATGCGCATCAAAGTTTACTGGCTACTCGAGTCCGAACACATGATATTGAAAAAATTGCAGCTCAAACGCAACTAGCCATTCCACAGTTGTTCTCAAGTGAAATGTGGGGTGGGGCAACTTTTGATGTGGCGTATCGATTCTTGAATGAAGATCCGTGGGAAAGATTACGTAAAATTCGTCAACAAATGCCGAATACTTTGATGCAAATGTTATTTAGAGGATCCAATGCGGTGGGATATTCGAATTATCCTGATAATGTAATTCAAGCTTTTATTAAAGAGTCAGCCAAGCAGGGTATTGATGTATTCCGTATTTTTGATAGTTTGAATTGGACTGCTCAAATGGAACCAAGTATTCAAGCAGTCTTAGATACTGGTAAAATTGCTGAAGCGGCGATTTGTTACACAGGTGATATTAATGATCCGCTTCGTAGTAAATATGATATACATTACTATAAACAAATGGCTAAAGATTTGGAAAGTTTAGGTGCGCATATTATCGCGATTAAAGATATGGCAGGCTTATTAAAACCACAAGCTGCTTATCGTTTAATTTCTGAATTGAAGGATACTGTGGATGTGCCAATTCATCTTCATACGCATGATACTTCTGGTAATGCGATTATGACTTATGAAAAAGCAATTCAAGCAGGGGTAGATATTGTCGATGTGGCTATTTCTGAAATGAGTGCCCATACGAGTCAACCAAGCATGTCAAGTCTATACTATGCTTTATTAGGGGATAAACGCGCACCACAAATGGATATTCAAAAAGCCCAAGCATTGAATCATTATTGGGAAGATGTGCGCCCATATTATCAAAGTTTTGAAAATGGCATGAACGCGCCTCAAACTGAAGTCTATTTACATGAAATGCCTGGTGGGCAATATTCTAATTTACAACAACAAGCAAAAGCGGTTGGCCTAAGTGATAAATGGGATGAAGTCAAGCAAATGTATCGTAAAGTGAACATGATGTTTGGGGACATTGTGAAAGTGACACCTTCTTCTAAAGTGGTAGGGGATATGGCCTTATTTATGGTTCAAAATCAATTAACTGAAGAGGATCTTTACGAAAAAGGCGATACTTTAAGTTTCCCTGATTCAGTGGTTTCTTTCTTTGAAGGACAGCTTGGACAACCAGTTGGCGGTTTCCCTGAAAAACTACAAAAAATTATTTTGAAAGGCCGTCCAGCTATAACTGTGCGCCCCGGCCAGTTAGCACCTGCTGTTGATTTTGAAAAGGTACGTAATGAATTAGCTGAAAAAGTTGGCTTTACTCCTAAAGACGAACAAGTTTTGAGTTACTTGATGTATCCGCAGGTCTTTTTAGATTACTGTAAAGCCTATGATCAATTTGGTGAAGTCAAGCTATTAGATACACCAACCTTCTTTTATGGTATGCGTTTAGGCGAAAAAATTAATGTTGAAATCGAAAAAGGAAAAGTATTAATTATTCGGTTGGATGAAATTGGTGAAGCAGACGAAGAAGGCAATCGTATTTTGTTCTTTAACTTAAATGGTCAAAGACGCGAAATTGTAGTAAATGATAAATCTATTCAAAGTACCATTGTTCATCGTAAAAAAGCTGAACCAACAGATAAAAATCAATATGGTGCGACAATGTCTGGCTCTGTATTACAAGTATTAGTGAAAAAAGGCGATTATGTGAAAAAAGGCGATGTCTTGATGATTACTGAAGCGATGAAAATGGAAACAGCCATTGAAGCACGTTTTGATGGGGTAGTCGATCATTTATATGTTCAACCTGGTGAAATCATTCAATCAGGTGATTTGCTTATCGAATTAAAATAGAATGAAACGGGAGGGATTGAAATGAAATATCGTAAATTATCATTTATGATTATTTTTATTTCAGTCCTTCTTGCTGTATATTTGCAGCCGATTTTTTATCCGATTAAGACGGAAATAAACTCTCAATCCAATACAATTAAACTCAAACAGCCTAGGCCGCAACAAAATGCTGAAAACATTGCAGCTGATATTTATGCTCAGATGATTGGTCAAGATATTAACACAATACGTGAAAAATTACCAAAAGAATTACAAAATGTTGATACAGGCTATGGGTATACTGAATATTTATTTGCCAATCAACATCAAAATTTTGATTTATTAACGAATCATAATGGTAAAATTCAAGAATTAACAGTCTTCGGTAACAAAGGGAAAGTAGGAAATCATTTTCATTTGGGGATGGACTTAGAAGACTTAATATCGCAAGCTGTCATCTCTAGTTCTTTGTCCATTAAAATGCAAGATAAAGAATACCAATTCGAATTATCAGAAGAAGATATGAATTATCGGCCCTTTATTAGCTACAATAATCAAGTCTATGCTATCTGCTATTTTCATCCAATTACTGGGAAATTGTTTGCTATTCGATACCTAGACGCACATTATCTGTTAAAAGTAGCTCCTTACCAACTTATAAAAGGTCAGTATGAAACTTATGATAATGAAAATCGACTAGCAAATTGGGAAGCGTTAAGTGTTCAAAAAGCGAATTATTTCTTGACTTTATTCAGTCGCCTTGATGAAAAGAAATATCAAATAGATGATTCTGAGTCAGCGAGTGTTGCCAATGAAGCATTAGCACAGTTTGAACAAAGTCCTGAAAAAGTATTAAGTACTGCAAGGATACTTCAGTTAAAAGAGATGCGCACACAAAGAACGGAGCCATTTTTTACGTTTACAACGGATGAGATGAAACATTTAACAGATTCACTTCAATCGGAAAATGTTCGAGGCATCTTTTTGGCACCAAGTATTGATTGTATGGATGTCGCTATGCAATTACAAACCAATCCTATCTTACATAACAAATTAATAAATAATCAGTCAAAAGTATTAAGTATTGCATTTCATAAACAAGATATGTTAGTCTTAATACTGGATGAAGGATAAAGTAAAGGGGGAATTTTGTGTGATTATTAATGAGGAATTAATCGCATTAGATGAAAAAGTCGATGAATTGCTCGCTAATATTGTACATTCTGATACCTTTCAGCAATATATCAAAGCACAAGATGCCTTAAATCAAGATAACGATTTACAAAAGGATATTCTTGAATTTCAGCATAAAAAAAATCACTTTGAAGAAGTGGAACGTTTTGGTACTTATTTGCCAGAATATAAACAAATCCGTCGAGAATTACAACGTGCCAAGCGCAAGATGGATATGCAACCTCAAATGATTGCTTATCGTCAGTCTGAAACAGCTTTGCAAGGAATATTAGATGAAATTTGTCTTGAAATGAGTACAGTTATTTCTGATGATATTAAAGTTGACGCAGGAAATCCTTTTTTTATTCGTCAAAATCATCATGGGTGTGGAGGAAGTTGTCATGTCTGAAAATGAATCAGCATTTGAAATAACCAAAAGACGGGGGATTATTGTCTGGGTTTACTCACTTAGACAATTAAAAAGCTTAAAACGTTTTGGGTTAGTTCATTATATTTCTAAAAAATCAAAATATGTTTGTCTTTATGTAAACGAAGAGAAGGTAGAAGAAGTGATAAAAAGAATTGAGAAACTACATTTTGTACGTCATGTTGAACCTTCTTATCGTCCGGATATTGAAATGAATTTTGCCGAACGAATTGGTACCCAAAAAGCGTATCAAGTCGATGACGATGGTTATGAAGTAGAAGAGTTAAATACAACCATTCGTTTAGCAGATGAAGTGTTTTAGGGGGAGTTATGCGAGTTATTTCTGGAAAATACCGCTCAAGAAGATTAAAAAGTTTGAGTGGTGATAATACTCGACCAACTACCGACAAAGTAAAAGAATCCATGTTTAATATGATTGGACCGTACTTTGAAGGGGGCGTCGTTTTAGATTTATTTTCTGGCAGTGGTGCATTAGCGATTGAGGCAATCTCTCGAGGGTGTTCACATGCTTATTGTGTGGATCGAAATTTTTCAGCAATCAAAATTATTAAAGAAAATATTGCTCTCACGAAAGAAACAGAATTATTTTCGGTGATTAAAGCTGATGCCAATAAAGCGATTGAACGTTTTAGACAAGAAGGACTTCAATTTGATTATGTTTTTTTAGATCCACCTTATGCAAAACAAGAAATTGAAAAACAATTAGAAAGGCTTCAAGAATATACGCTTTTAAGCAAGGATGCCATCATCGTTTGCGAAACGGATCATCAGGTTGAATTAGCCGATGAAATTGGTCAACTAAAACAAGTTCGTAAACAAAGTTATGGCATTTGTAAAGTAACTATTTTTGAAATGGACAATAATCATGACTAAGAAAATTGCCTTGTTTCCGGGTAGTTTTGATCCATTAACAATAGGACACCTGGATACAATTGAAAGGGCGAGTCATTTATTTGATGAAGTGATTGTAGGTATATTTACGAATACTTCAAAACAATCTTTTTTTGCAATCGAAGAAAAGGTTGACTTAATTCGTGAAGCATGCGCCTATCTTCCAAACGTACGAGTTATTGCTAAACAGGCTGATTTAACTGTTAATATTGCTCAGGAATTAGGAGCAAAATATCTGGTACGTGGTATTCGTAATATGAAAGATTATGAATATGAACGTGAAATCATGGAAATGAACTATCATCTGGATGATACAATTGAAACAGTTTTCTTTTTAGCAAAGTCTAAGTACACCCATATCAGCTCTAGTTTAATTAAAGAAGTCGTTTATTTTGGTGGCGATGTCTCTGATTATTTACCTAAAAATATTGATGAGGCGATTCGGAGGAAACAAAATGAAAGCTAAAAGATTGAAAAAGATTGCCGGCATTCTCGTTTTTCTAATTCTTTTGTTGGCTTTCTTCTTTTATCCTGTCAATCGTTATGTGGAAAAACCGGGTGGCATTGTAGATTTGAGTACGCTAGTCAAAATTAATAATCATAAAGATAAAGAAAAAGGTTCATTTTCGCTGACTTATGTGACTTTCCAACAAGCGAGCTGCTATCAATTGCTCAGAGCACATTTTGAACCATACTGGGATGTTTTATCTTATGAACAAGTGCTGGGTGGCTCAACGAATCAAGAAAGCTATGATTTTTTACAAAACTATTATTTTGAGAATGCCCAACAAATGGCGGTATATAATGCCTTTAAAGCTGCCAACGAAAAAGCGACCATCCAATTTAATGGGTTATATGTTTTAGATTTCGTGGATGGCTCAAAAGCAAAGAAACAATTAAAAGTGGGCGATATCATCACTCATGTCAATGGTCAAAAACTTGAAAACAGTCTTACTTTATTTCAAGTTTTAAAGAACGAAAAACCTGGCAATCAACTAAAACTAACTGTTAAAAGAGGAAATAAAACATTAACTATGGACATCACGTTAATGAAAGATGACCAAAATCAAGCGAAGTTAGGAATTATTATTGGTAGTGATATTGATTTGAAAACAAGTCAAAAAGTCACATTTGATGCAGAAGGGTTTGGTGGACCTTCTGCAGGTTTAATGTTTACGCTCGAAATTTATGAACAATTAACCAAAGAAAATATTCGCCATGGTCAAAAAATCGCCGGCACTGGTACGATGGATGAACTCGGCAATGTTGGCCAAATTGGTGGTATAGATAAAAAAATAGTGAGTGCTGATAAGGCTGGTGTTGAACTTTTCTTCGTACCAAAAGATCAACAAAAAGAAGATGACAATGAAAAAATCGCCAAAAAAGTAGCGAAACAAATTCATACAAAGATGAAGATTGTGCCTGTTGCTACCTTTAATGAGGCACTGACTTACTTAAAAAATCAGAAATGAGGAATCAAAATGGAAATTATGAGAGAATTACCGATTGTGGATGCTTACCACTTTGATAACAATGTAGAAGAAGGGGAACAAACACAAATCCAAGTTGCTTTTGTTCCACTAGCAGCTAACAACCCAGAATTTACAGAAAATAATACGCTATTAGGTGCTCAAGTGCAATATAAACTTGTGCTAGGTTCATTTAAAATTTCAGGTCAAATTCGTCAGGTTAATCATATTAAAGATCGTAAAATTACGTCTCCTGATGATTTATCGCATGAGGAATCTGAAGAATTAGTTGAACCAATATTTGATGTTTTACGACGTTTAACTTATGAAGTAACAGAAATTATCACTGATGAACCTGGTATCAACCTTGAATTTAATTCTGAGTTTGAAAGTGACAGACAACAAGGAGAGTAATAATGTTTACCAATCAAGCACAATTTGTTTTGTATGTTTCTGATGTGAAAAAGGCTGCAGATTTTTGGCAGTCAGTTGGCTTTGAGATTTTGACAATTGAAGAAATGGATGGCAGTTTAGTTGCTGAAATTACGCCTTGCAAGGGTAGTCCATTGACCTTCAGTTTGTATGATCGCCAATTTGTGGAAGAACATGCGCATCAAGTGAATACAAATGCACCGCAAATTATGTTTTTTGCAGAAGATATTGTAAAATTATATCAAAAGATGCAAGAAAATCAGGTGGAAGTCGGACAATTAATGCAACTAGATGAAAATCGTTATATCTTTAATTTTGTCGATTTAGAAGGCAATTATTTTGCAGTCACTGGCAATTAATTTGCGCTTGCTAATCCTTTCAAGAGTGAGCACAGTTTTGTGGTTCACTCTTTTTATTTAAACCGATATTAAAGGAGTATAAAAATGGAGCAATTTATTATTCAACAATTAGTGACAGAACTTGCACCAATTACTAAGGTACAGATTGAAGCTGTTTTAAATCTATTGGCTGATGGTGCAACAATTCCTTTTATTGCACGCTATCGAAAAGAAAAAACGGGCAGTCTAGATGAGGTGCAAATTAAAAATATTCAAGACCGCTATCAATATTTAGAAAATCTACAAAAACGTAAAGAAGAAATCATTGAAAATATTTCAAATCAAGGAAAACTAACAGAAGAATTGCGCGCAGAAATATTAGCGGCTAATGTTTTACAAAAACTTGAAGACTTATATCGTCCTTACAAACAAAAGAAAAGAACAAAAGCGACCATTGCTAAAGAAAATGGGTTAGAACCATTATCAGAAGCAGTATTTCAAAATCAAGATCAGGCTGTTTTGGAAAAGATGGCGCAATTAAGCACGAATGAAGCAGTCCCTACGCTAGATGATGTGTGGAGTGGTGTTCATGAAATACTGGCCGAAAAAATTGCGGATGAAGCAAAATATCGTGAATGGATTCGCAACTTTACCTATAAAAATGGTCAGTATACCTGCCAAGTAAAAGATGAGTCATTAGATGAAAGAAAAGTATATGAAATCTATTATGAATTTACCCAACCAATCAAATCTATGGTTTCACATCGTATTTTAGCTACTAATCGTGGTGAAAAAGAAGGCGTCTTAAAAGTTAATCTAGAAGTAGATACAAATAAAATCCATGAATATCTGGCTAAACATATTATTCCGAAAAAGGCCAATGAATTGGTTGTTGAAAAATTAACCACTGCTTATGAAGATGCCTATAAGCGTTTTATTCAGCCTGCTATTGAACGAGAAATCAGAAATGAACTAACAGAAAAAGCAGATGAACAAGCGATTGAAGTCTTTGGGGAAAACCTTAGAAATCTATTACTACAATCGCCATTAAAAGGAAAAGTAGTTATGGGATTTGACCCTGCTTACAGAACCGGTTGTAAATTAGCCATTATGGACCCAACTGGTAAGGTCTTAGCTATTGATGTGATTTATGCTACGATGGGCTCAGAAAAACAATTGAAAGAGGCCGCTAAAAAGTTCATTCAATTGATTGAGGATTATCAGGTGGAAATGGTCGCTATCGGAAATGGAACAGCCTCCAGAGAATCTGAACAATTTGTTGCCGAACAATTGAAAAAAATCAATCGTAAAGTCTATTACATCATCGTTAACGAAGCTGGTGCCTCCGTTTATTCAGCCAGTGAAGTTGCCCGAGCAGAATTTCCAGATTTACAAGTTGAACAAAGAAGTGCTGTAAGTATTGGTCGTCGTTTACAAGATCCATTAGCGGAATTAGTAAAAATTGATCCAAAAGCGGTGGGTGTTGGGCAATATCAGCATGATGTATCCCAAAAACAACTAGCGCAGCAATTAGACTTTGTAGTTGAGACCGTCGTTAACCAAGTCGGTGTCAATGTCAATACCGCTTCTAGCCAATTGCTTGCAAGAATCGCTGGTCTAAATAAGACAACGGCACAAAATATTGTCAATTATCGGGAAGAAAATGGCGCATTTAGTCAAAGAAATCAATTGAAGAAAGTGCCACGTTTGGGTCCTAAAGCTTTTGAACAAGCAATTGGCTTTTTACGTATTCCAAATGGGAAAAATATTCTTGATAATACACCAATTCACCCAGAAAGCTACCAGGCAACTAAGGATTTGCTTGATGCTTTGAATATTAATCTTACTATGCTTGATACACCGGAAGCAAAGAGTCAATTACAAAAAATAGATATCAAACAATTATCGGAAAAATTATCCATTGGTCGTGAAACCTTACAGGATATTATAGATTCCTTGCTTAAACCAGGTCGCGATTTGCGGGAAGATATGCCAGCGCCTATTTTACGTTCGGATGTGTTATCAATTGAGGATTTAAAAGTTGGGATGAAGCTTCAAGGTACTGTGCGTAATGTGATAGATTTTGGAGCATTTGTTGATATTGGTGTGAAACAAGATGGCTTAGTGCATATTTCTAAACTAAGTGATCGTTTTGTTAAACATCCAAGTGAAGTCGTTGCAGTAGGAAATATTGTTCAAGTATGGATTACCAGTGTTGATACCCAAAAAGGTCGTATCGGCTTATCTATGCTTGCGAGTGACGGACATGAATAATCAAGAATTAACGCATCTTGTTCAACAAATTTCGCTTGAGTTTTTTAAAAGACCTTTCCTGCATCGCGTGCTATTTAATAAAAGATTGAAAACAACAGGTGGACGCTATCACTTGAACGATCATCATATTGATATCAATCCTTTACTTTTAAATGTAGATAAAGCAATATTATATGGTGTCATTAAACATGAATTGTGTCATTATCATCTGCATTTAGAAGGCAAAGGTTATCGCCATGCAGATCAAGACTTTAAAAAGCTATTACAAGCAGTAGGTGGATTACGCTATACACCAAGGTTACAACAGCCAAAATTCCACTATCAATGCATAGTTTGTCATCAAGATTATTTCCGAATAAGACGTTTGGATGTGCGCAAATATGCATGTGGGAAGTGTGCTGGTCGTTTGAAATTTGTAAAAGACTATTAAAAAGCTTTTTAAAGTACTACGAAAAGAATTGATATTTCATGTGTTTTGTTAGATAATGAATTGTCTTTTCCCTTGTAATATCAATTATTTGACAAAAAACACGTGAAAGATTATAAAATTGCTATATTGAAAATACGAAAAGAGGCAACTGAATGATTAATAAAGATCAAATTTATCACTTTGTTGGGATTAAAGGTTCTGGAATGAGCTCTTTAGCTTTAGTTCTTCATCAAAAAGGCTATCATGTCCAAGGTTCTGACGTGGAGCAATATTTCTTTACCCAACGTGATTTAGAAAAAGCAAACATTTTAATTTTGCCATTCAACGCTGATAATGTAAAAAAAGAATATATTGTGATTGCTGGGAATGCATTTCCTGATACTCATCCTGAAATCGCACGTGCTAAAGAAATTGGTGCTACTGTGATTCGTTACCATGATTTTATCGGTAAATTTATTGAACAATTTACAAGTATTGCCATTACGGGATCTCATGGAAAAACAAGCACAACCGGGTTACTTGCCCATGCAATGTCTGGTGTGGTACCTACAAGCTATTTAATTGGTGATGGTACTGGCCATGGTGAACCCGATGCTACTCATTTTGTTTTTGAAGCCTGTGAATATCGACGTCATTTCTTAGCCTATTCACCTGATTATGCGATTATGACGAATATTGATTTTGATCATCCAGACTATTATGAAAGTATTGAAGATGTGTTTACGGCTTTCCAAAGTTTAGCTCATCAAGTTAAAAAAGCGATTTTCGCTTATGGTGATGATGTCTATTTACGGAAATTACAAGCTGAAGTACCAATTTATTACTATGGTCTTAAAGATACCGATGATTTCCAAGCTAAAAATATTGAACGCACAACGACTGGTTCACAATTTGATGTGTATCACGGTACTGAATTTGTTGGTCATTTTGCTATTCCTGCTTTTGGTGAACATAATATTAAAAATGCGTTAGGTGTTATTGCAGTATGTTTTGTTGAAGGTTTTGATATGAAATTAATTGCTGATGAGTTAAAATCATTTGCAGGTGTCAAAAGACGTTTTAGTGAGAAGAAAGTGGCGGATATGACAATCGTGGATGATTATGCGCATCATCCAGCAGAAATTGCAGCTACGATTGATGGCGCGCGTCAAAAATATCCAGATAAGCAAATTGTCGCTGTCTTCCAACCACATACTTTTACACGTACAATTGCTTTACTTGACGAATTTGCTCAAGCACTTGATTTAGCTGATGAAGTTTACCTATGTGATATCTTTGGTTCAGCACGTGAAAAATCAGGTCAAGTAAGTATTGAAGACTTATCTGCAAAAGTGAAAAAAGGTGGAACAGTCTTAAAAGAAGAAAATATGTCCCCTTTATTAAATCATGAAGATAGCGTCATTATCTTTATGGGCGCAGGCGATGTACAAAAATTTGAAATCGCCTATGAAAACCTATTAAGCAAAACAACGAGAAATGTTTTATAAGGGGTCCCGAGCGCCTACGAGGAATTTGTATCGATAAGAAATAGATTTAAAAATTTCGCTGTTATTTTGTACATTTAACTTGACGGTGACATCTCTCTATTGTGAGTTATTAGTGGTACAGTTTTCAACCGTTTTAATTATAAAAAAGTGGTGCATTTTTAAATTGGCACAAACAGGTAACGGTTATTGCAGGTGTATTTCTTATCTATGGGTTTAACATGGATTTTATCATTAAAATCATGAGTATTGTCCGAGAGTGATTGGTCTTGCGTATGGTTAACCCTAAAGTTATGGAAATAAGAATTAGAAGCAAACTTAAGAGTGTGTTGATAGTGCATTAAAAATTTTGTATAATAGGAATTGAAGTTAAATTAGATGCTAAAAATTTGTAATTAAGAAGGAGGGATTCGTCATGTTGGTATTCCAAATGCGTAATGTAGATAAAACATCTACTGTTTTGAAACAGACTAAAAACAGTGATTACGCAGATAAATAAATACGTTAGATTAATTCCTACCAGTGACTAATCTTATGACTTTTTAAACAGATAACTAAAATTACAAACAAATCGTTTAACTTCTGTATTTGTTTATAGATGTAATCACTTCAGGAGAGATTACATGAACAAAAATATAAAATATTCTCAAAACTTTTTAACGAGTGAAAAAGTACTCAACCAAATAATAAAACAATTGAATTTAAAAGAAACCGATACCGTTTACGAAATTGGAACAGGTAAAGGGCATTTAACGACGAAACTGGCTAAAATAAGTAAACAGGTAACGTCTATTGAATTAGACAGTCATCTATTCAACTTATCGTCAGAAAAATTAAAACTGAATACTCGTGTCACTTTAATTCACCAAGATATTCTACAGTTTCAATTCCCTAACAAACAGAGGTATAAAATTGTTGGGAATATTCCTTACCATTTAAGCACACAAATTATTAAAAAAGTGGTTTTTGAAAGCCGTGCGTCTGACATCTATCTGATTGTTGAAGAAGGATTCTACAAGCGTACCTTGGATATTCACCGAACACTAGGGTTGCTCTTGCACACTCAAGTCTCGATTCAGCAATTGCTTAAGCTGCCAGCGGAATGCTTTCATCCTAAACCAAAAGTAAACAGTGTCTTAATAAAACTTACCCGCCATACCACAGATGTTCCAGATAAATATTGGAAGCTATATACGTACTTTGTTTCAAAATGGGTCAATCGAGAATATCGTCAACTGTTTACTAAAAATCAGTTTCATCAAGCAATGAAACACGCCAAAGTAAACAATTTAAGTACCATTACTTATGAGCAAGTATTGTCTATTTTTAATAGTTATCTATTATTTAACGGGAGGAAATAATTCTATGAGTCGCTTTTTTAAATTTGGAAAGTTACACGTTACTAAAGGGAATGGAGATAAATTATTAGATATACTACTGACAGCTTCCAAGGAGCTAAAGAGGTCCCTAGCGCCTACGGGGAATTTGTATCGATAAGGGGTACAAATTCCCACTAAGCGCTCGGGACCCCTTGTAGGAAAATGTCCTAAGTGTGGCAACAATATTGTATTAAAAAAATCGTTTTATGGTTGTTCAAATTATCCTGAATGTACCTTCACTTTAGCTGAACATTTTAGAAAGAAAAAACTCACCAAAACAAATGTAAAAGAATTACTAGAGGGAAAAGAAACCCTGGTAAAAGGAATCAAAACGAAAGATAGAAAGTCCTACAATGCCGTTGTAAAAATCGGAGAAAAGGGATATATTGATTTTATCTATGTATGAGAACGTATTTTTTGAAATGCTTGAGCGAATCATTCAATTAGAAAACGAAAAAGAATAGAATCACAAATCACAAGTGATTAATCACAAATCACTTGTGATTTGTGATTGTTGATGATAAAATAAGAGTAAGAAGAAATAGAAAGAAGTGAGTGGTTGTGGGAAATTTAGGCGCACAAAAAGCAAAACGAAATGATACACCAATCAGTGCAAAAAAAGATATTATGGGGGATAAGACGGTTCGTGTTCGTGCTGACTTGCACCATATTATAAAAATCGAAACAGCAAAGAATGGCGGAAACGTAAAAGAAGTTATGGATAAAGCCTTAGAAGAATATATTCGGAAATATTTACCTGACAAACTTTAAAAGGAGTGAAAATGAAATGGCAGTTACTTATGAAAAAACATTTGAAATAGAGATCATTAACGAATTATCGGCAAGCGTTTATAATCGAGTATTAAACTATGTTTTGAATCATGAATTAAATAAAAATGACTCTCAATTATTGGAAGTCAATTTATTAAACCAATTAAAGCTTGCAAAACGTGTAAATCTTTTTGATTATTCTTTAGAAGAATTACAAGCCGTTCATGAGTATTGGCGGTCAATGAATCGCTATTCAAAACAAGTTTTGAATAAAGAGAAAGTGGCTTAATATGGCAAATATAGTCAATTTTACTGACAAACAATTTGAAAATCGCTTAAATGATAATTTAGAAGAATTGGTTCAAGGAAAAAAAGCGGTTGAATCGCCAACCGCTTTTTTACTTGGTGGGCAACCAGGGTCAGGGAAAACGAGTTTGCGATCAGCAATTCTTGAAGAAACACAAGGGAATGTTATTGTCATTGATAAAGAGGGGTTAAAAGCTGCTGGTGAATGGCATCAATTAAAACCTTTGTTTCCTTCGTTAGAAGGAAAATCTGTTCTTGACTTGGGGTGCGGATATGGCTGGCACTGCAAGTTCGCAGAAGAACAAGGAGCTACAAAAATATTAGGGATCGATTTAAGTAAGAAAATGATTGAGGAAGCCCAAAAGCGCAATTCAGGAAATCAAATTGAATATCGTATTAGCGGATTAGAGGAATATGACTATCCAGAAAATGAATGGGATTGTGTTATATCTAATTTAGCTCTGCACTATATAGAGGACATAGTGGAAATATTTCAAAAAGTGTATAGGACATTAAAACCAGGTGGAATTTTTCTTTTTAATATCGAACACCCTGTTTTTACCGCAGGAGTTGGGCAGGATTGGATTTATACAGATGATGGGAAACCGCAATATTGGGCGATTGATAATTACTTTATAACAGGAGAACGAAATACACATTTTTTAGGATGTGATGTAGTAAAACAACATCACACACTTACACAGATTATAATGGGATTGCTGAACAATGGGTTTGAGCTTAAAGTTGTAGAGGAAGCAGAACCGCCTAAAGAGATGATGGATATTCCGGGTATGGAAGATGAACTTCGCCGCCCGATGATGTTACTTGTAAAGGCGATAGCGAAAAAATAATATCTCTATTAGGAAAACTGATATACCCCAATTTAGAGAATGGCATAGTAATTCCTAGTGATAAAGAGAAAATGATTGCACTGGCAAATAAATACATTGAAAAAGAAAATGTAGATGCACTCATTCTCGCCTGTACGGAGCTGCCACTTGCCATAAAGCCCGAAGATGTTAATGTGCCAATCGTGAATACAACCCAAGTACATATCAATGCAATTTACCAATATGCAATTCGATAAAAATAGCAAAGCCAGCCGAGCCAGTCAACGGTCAAGATGAACGGCGCATTTCATGCGCCGCCGTTGACAGCCCCGCCCGTCTTTGCTAAAGGGTAATCAAGGCGGGAAAGCCCTAAAATGGCTTCCCGCCCATTTCAATTTTTAGAAAAGAAACGCTCCAAAATCAGAAAGAGAGCGTCCAAGCACTTTGAGGGATTGGCCGCCTTGTCCACCCATTCAGCGGGACAGCGGGCGGAGGTCAAGGCCGGGTGTAAACCCGTTCATTTCAGCTTAGAAACCCTTCATAAAACGGGCTTATTTAGCGATATAAGGCTTTATAATAGAGAAGGAGTGAAACTTCTATTCAAGTTTAGAAACGCCTTCCATTAGTCCGAAAGAGACCTTAGAAAGAGAATTAAATCGTAAAGTATCAGGGAAAGAAATTCAACCGACTTTGGAGAGAATAGAGCAAAAAATGGTTCAAAATCAACACCAAGAAACCCCTGAATTTAAAGCAATTCAACAAAAAATGGAAAGCTTGCAGCTACCTACACCACCAATACCCAAAACACCTAAACTTCCAGGACTTTAAACCTTAAAAAAGGAAAAGAGTAGTTACCAAAAAACGGTAACTACTCTTTTTTTATAAAAACCTTTCCTCATGTTTGAAAAGCTGATCGAGAAATAAAGCACACAACGGTATTCTTTCTTTTTTCAGTTGGTACATTTTGCAGTCTGTAACGTGTCATTTACTGTTTGTTACCTTAACATATCCAGTCGAAAACACAAGGGTATATAAACGAGCAAGCTCGCCCTTGTGTTTTCTTTGTGTCTATGTTGCGTTCTCGTCACAGCAAACGACACGAACACACTGGCGAAAATGAACCAACAAAACGAAAAAAGAAAGGAGCGTATACTTCACAGACGGTGTTAAGGATACTTACCAGATGAAACCGTACATTGCACCGACCGCTGCTGAGTTGGAACAATTTCTTTCCTCTCTAAATTAAATCTTGCCGAAGCAGTGATGTGTCAGACTTTCCTGACACATCGCCGCTTTGCACTTCACAAAATCCGCTGCCAGGAGGTGATGAAATGAGTATGGTAAATGCTGACTCCGTTCAGCTATTCGCAATGCTGAAAAAAATGCAGGATTCCATTTCCTCCATCGAAACTACCAAAAAATCTGTAAAGATGAAATATGAACAGTTAGGTGCTGGATGGCAAGATAAAAAATACAACGAGTTGGGCGTGGTTGTAAGAGACTGCAACAAGGCTCTCAATGACATATTGGTAATTATGCTTCAAGCAGAAAAATATGTGGCTTTACTCGCCAAGAGCCTTAGTGAATACGAAAGTGTTCAACTAGGATCTACAAATGGAATATCTGCAAGCACACCTCAGACCAGTAGTTTTGCTGTTACACCATCAAGTGCAGATACAACCACCTTTGAGTCAAATACCTTTGGTTCTAATCTTGCATTTGTTCAAGACAGACTATCAGCTGAACGATATTTTTCCCGTGGAAATCACTATGAAGAATATCGAGATTATTGGGAGAACGGGAACTATACCTTTTCTCGAAATGAAAATCCAGAACTCGTATACGTTAGAGCAAGGGATATTGAAGGAGTTTATCTCAGTGACCGAGAACTTGGGAACCCGGAAGGATTTTGGACACGGAATGGTCGAGAGGGATGGTCGAGAGAAAACATTCTAAGGCGAGCTTCGCACATCCAAGATGTTCGTCAAAATACTGAGTCAGGAATGTCTTTGGATGAGCTTTCACAAAACCCAGTGTTAGATGATACCATTCGTAGCTATTACAATAATCCTGTCCAGGTTGCGCAGGTAGGTTCTTATTATGTATTTCAGAGTGATGGGCGACATCGAACACTTGCAGCTCAATCGCTTGATACATATATCCCGGTTTTAGTAACAGGTAGCTACACTCGAAATGATTAACAAATGAGGAGGTGAGTGTTTGAGCAACGTAAATGCTGATGCAACTCAATTACTGACAATACTGAAAAATATGCGGACCTCCATTTCTTCTATCGAAACTACAAGAAGTTCTGTGAAGATGAAATATCAGCAATTGGGAATTGGATGGAATGACAAGAAGTACGATGAGCTGGGAACTATCGTAAAAGATTGCAACAAAGCCCTGAATGATATTTTACAGATTATGCTTCAGGCCGAAAAATACGTTGCTTCACTTGCCAAAAGTGTACAAGAATATGATAATGTTAATTTGGACACTCCTTCTGCACGAAATTCTTTCCTCCAGGGTCTGCAAACACCTAATGTTGGTAATTCGTCTTATCAGTATTGCCTTGGCGTGCTAACCCAAGGTAGCACACCAGACGGATATATCGCTGTTATATCACAACGCCATGAAAATGCAGAGCAGAATGTCAGAGAAGTGTTTGACCATTTCGCTGGTAAACTGATGATACAAGATTCTGAATATCCACCGGATCAGACAGCACATTACTCACCGGGAAATTATATAGGGCATTCACGAGGAGTCTACTACAATGCAGCTTCTGATATGACAAATCCAAGAGGTGCAGGAACAACTTATTTCCACGAGCTTGCTCACATGATCGACCATGCTTCGTGCAACTATCGGAGCAATCTATCCAATACTCCAGAATTTGCTGAGGCACTGGTTGAGGACGGACAAAGAATCCTGAGCTTATATAACAATCTTCCAGTGGAAAAGCAAACTGCTTTTCTGACCCGTATTAGGCAGGATTCAGCTCACTCCTTCTCGGACTTAATTGATGCGACAACAAATGGTCAATTGCACGGAAATTATGGTCACTCAAGGAACTATTGGACGAGACCGGGCAATCTACAAGCAGAAGCCTTTGCCCACTTTTTTGAAGCGTCTATGGGAGACCAAGGCAAATTAGAGCTATTAGCAAATTTCTTTCCTACAGCGTTTGGTATTTTTTCTTCAATGATTGATTCTATTAGACCAGATAATCATGTTAGGGTCTTGAGCAGAGAAAGGTAGGTGCATAC